>Ga0180009_10000231_pt1 | contig 83847 bp, 72 predicted proteins | sample OS_PC_MetaG_FD_123537 | JGI IMG/M metagenome (GOLD analysis project Ga0180009, IMG submission 123537) | Groundwater microbial communities from the Aspo Hard Rock Laboratory (HRL) deep subsurface site, Sweden - OS_PC_MetaG | ecosystem: Environmental > Aquatic > Deep subsurface > Groundwater... | reverse complement strand
TTCTCAGATCGAAAAAGAAAATCTGCGCATCCCGCACATGCGGGACGTAAAGGATTTATTTTGAAGATATGAGGAAAAAGATCAAGACTTGGGCCGGCTAAAGTAGTGTTGACATGACACTAGGTCCGATAGTATGGCAGAAAACAGTAAATCATAAAAGGTGATCGTCCAAGGAAGCTTTCACGCCAGGCTTTACCTTCATACCCTTTATTACACCGGGATGGGTGCGCAGGTTTGCCTGCCTGTCTAATACTAGGTAGATCTACTGCCAGGTAGACGCAAAGGGCGAGCCGGCGGCAGGGTGAATGAAAAAGCAATTGGAAACACGGAAAAGCAAACCCGCCCCATGGTGGGGATGTTTGCAGGGCGCAATGCCTGTCGGAATCGGATGGCTAAGTGAAAATTGAAAGGCATTGTAGGCCTGCAACCTTTACCTTGATTTCCGTTGCTTTTTCAGAGCGCGCGGAAACATCGTTCGGGCTAGATTTTTCTGTGCTTTTCATCATGGAAAAGTACAGGAAAGAAGTTTAATATTTATTGCAAATACAAAGGCAGCGCGCATTTGCAAAGCATGAAGGGTCGCAATTACACAGCATGATTCTAGGTTAATGGATCCACCGTTTTCATAAAAAGTATTGTGCTGCAATAATCACCAAAACAATAGCCACTATTAAAGTATAACTGTATGGATTAGCAAAATTTAGCGTCCAACCCAATTTCGCATAGTACTTTGGAACCAGGATTCTGGGGTCTTTGCGATTATAATAGAATACCCCTTTCCAATTATCGGGGTTGTTACGCATGGCATCAAGCATCTCTTTTTCAAGTTTCGTTTTCATCCCTTTTTAGGTTTAAGGTTTATCAATGGTGCAGTTATTTTCGTGTAAAAATATGGGATAATGAGCGATTATCCGCAACACTTTTTATATTTCTTTCCACTACCGCATGGGCAAGGCTCATTTCTACCCCGCGCTGCCGCGCGAATCCTTTCGCGTGGCTTTATTTAACAACAATAACATCATTTAATACACCTTTCTCACCACTATAATCTTTAGCACTACTGTAAACATAATCTTCAGGCCTGAACACAAGTCCTTCTTCAACAGGATTATAATGAATGTAATTTAGCTTTTCTTGGATTACTTTGTTACTCCACAGTTCAATTGGCTTATTGTCATGCCTCCAAAACTGAAAGTTTTTAACGTTTGATGAACTTTCTGCTGCTTTCCTAAATTGATCCAACAACCATTCTCTCCTGCTTTCTGCCGGGTTATTTATTATAGCTTCAACAATCTTATTACTGGTGTATCGCTTAAAATCACCCAATAGCAACTCAGGTTTTGCTCCTTTTGAACTTCTGAAGATTAAATGAATATGGTTAGTCATAATACACCATGCAAAAATTTCCATTCCTTTGTTTTGTTGACAAAAACGTAAGGCATCTATAACTATAATTTTGTAATCGTTTCTTGTAAAAACATCAATCCACGCCACTACAGCAAAGCTGACAAAATAAACCCCTTCAGGATTTCGGAATTTGTAGTTGCGACTCATTGAACAAATTTAAATATTTTAAGCTTATTGCCACGCCACGCGAAAGGATTCGCGCGGCAGCGCGGGGTAAGGCATCTATGACTATATTTTTGTAATCGTTTCTTGTAAAAATATCAATCCAAGCCACTACAGCAAAGCTGACAAAATAAACCCCTTCAGAATTTCGGAATTTGTAGTTGCGACTCATTGAACAAATTTAAATATTTTAAGCTTATTGCCACGCCACGCGAAAGGATTCGCGCGGCAGCGCGGCAGCGCGTGCCAATTTCCAGGTGTCTTTTTTTTGGGGGATTGCGTCAAAATCAACAATCCCTCTAAGCCAATAGCTTAGGTTTGTGCCTCCTCTAAATATTTTGATTTCTTAAATTCTTCTTTATTTCAAATGATTAATTAAACCATTTAATCAATTGATCGATGCCTTCAAGTACTTTGCTACAGTATGTTTTTGTAAAAGAAGCAGGCAAAGGTTCATGAATAGGAAAGGTTTTAGCTGCTGCCAACACTCTTGCCCCGTCAAAATCAATGTAAGCGATACGTGCAGTAAATAAATCTTCTTTACAATTAAAAGAACTACCTTGTAGAATGGCAACCCCCGTATCATTCAAAATGGTATTACAAAGTTCTTTTGATGTTTTTATACCTTTTGAATGTATTTTATCGGTGAAATTTGAAAAATCCAGAAAAAGATAAAAACCACCAACAGGAGCATGTGTTCTGATTCCGGCATCATTTAATTTTTCAGCACATTCGTTCCCGATTTTGGAAAGAATTTTTCGTGAATGCCAAAGATACTCTTCAATTTCTGTTCCTCCTTTGAAGGCTTGTATTGCTGCATATTGAATTGGAGAGCTCACGGATGTATATGTTTCGCTTGCAACAATTGCCATTTTTTCTAATATCCAATTTAAATTTTTAGGAAAAGTAAATGTTCCTAATCGCCAGCCTCCGGCACCACACCATTTTGATAGTCCCGAACTTATGATCGTTCCCTCCGGATAATATTTTGCAATAGAGATATGATTCCCTGTATGATGCATTTGTCCGTATATTTCATCTGAAAGAATATAGATATTATTTTCTTTTGCCAGGGCAGCTATTTCTTTCAAATATTCTTCACTTATGGAACCTCCATCAGGATTGCCCGGATAATTCAAAATCATTAATGCAAGCGCATTTTTTTTGGTTCTCTTTTTCAGAAAATCGCGAAATAATTTGGGTGTAATCTGCCAATAGTCTTCATAAGTACTGCGAATAATTGATATTTTTTTTCCTATTATTTTGGCTTGTGGAATATAGGAAACCCAACAAGGACTGACAATAATTATTTCACTCTTGAATACCAATTGCAGCAAAAAAACAAGTTCTTTAGAACCGGGACCGATAATTACATTATCAGCAGTAGCTGCAATACCATCTTTTTTTCTGTGAAATTCAGCAACAGCTTCGCGTAACTGCAAAAGACCTTTTACAGGTAAATAGTCTTTTTGTGCTGCATTTTGGCGTAAAGCTTCAACTACACAATTTGGAACAGGAAAAGGAGATTGGCCAAGTCCAAACCTGTAAACTGTTTTTCCTTTTGCAATAAGTTGTTTAGACCGCTCATTTATTGCCAAGGTATCAGATTGCTCCAACCCATTTAAATTTGGGTTGATAAATTCATTGTAATTGATTGAAGAAGAAGCCATAATAACGTTCAATTTAAAAGGTTTAAAGGAAAGTTAATTGTCCACAAGCATTTGGTTAAAGCCCTGATGATTTCTATTTGTAAAATTAATAAATTTCCTAAGGTCGGCACATTTAGGATGGCCAAAATGACGATTTTTTTTTGGACACAATTTATGAGTCGGATGGCTACTACAAGCTGTATGAGTTGAGTGAAAGAGTTAATAGACCGCGCAGCGCGATAGTCTTCAGGCTTGTATTCTGTCTTAATAATTTTCCTTCACGCATTACATTTTTAGAAAAAGGGATAAATCTGTATTTCGAATTCCATTCCTTTTCACTGTAAATCATAGGACTAATTACTTCACCAATGTCCAATTCAAGGTCATAAAGCGGGGAGGTTATGCTTTGCTCTATTTCATAAGGTATTCTTTCACTATTAAGTAAAATCAATAGATCCCAGTCAGAGTTACTTCAGCGGTCCCCTTGGATATTGAAACATACAGATATATCTTAGCTGAAGGCTCTTATTCTCTGATAATTTTCTTTATTTTTGATAGTATTTTGTTTTCAGCATTATTCATGTCTCAAATGTAAGCAAAAAGAATTTTAGCTGTAAGCGAAGTGATTTTTTCTCTGCACTTTTGGGCATCGGTTGTGATTTGGATGGCCAATAAAATGGATGTGAATTAAAATTTGCCTCATAGCAAAAAATCTGTATTTTTTTATTAATGCGCTATCAATCGCTGTTTCAAAGTCTTTTGATGTTTGATTTCTTGCAAAATTACAAATAAATTAAAGTTAACTAAGCAATTACAAAATTCACACATTTGGCAGTTTAAGCACATCACTTTTATAACCGTTTTTTCATTTTCTCCCACCAAAGTGATAGCTGGCCTGTGCCATCGCTTCCCTTTTTATTGTGCTCACCCATCATTAATGCAACCGGTTTGAGTTCTTCAAATTCTTCACAAACAACCCTTATCATGGCGGCAAACGGCAAGAAAAGAATCATACCGGCAAGCCCCCAAACAGACGCACCAATAAATAAACTAAGAATGGCAGTTAGCGCGTTAATTTTTAAACTGCCCCCAACAATGCTTGGAGTTAGGAAATTATCAGAAACCAATTGAACAAACCAAAACAGAAGAGCCACTGCTACGGCTATCCAGATAGAATCGTAGGATACAAAAGCGTAGATAACCGGAATTATAGCACCAATTGCAGTGCCGATATACGGGATAATGGCCAGGGCAGCGCCTAGAAATCCGAAAAGGAAGGGGTTGTCGATGCCAATTATCAATAATCCAATACTGTTGGCTAATCCAATAATAAAGGTAAGTAGTATCATGCCAAACAAATATTTTTGTCCAACCTGCTGCACAGATTTTAACATATTGAAAACCCGGTTTCTTTTGTCTTGAGGAGAAAAAGCCAGAAATGCATGTATCAATCCGTCTCTGTAAATGAGGAACAGAAAAATAAATACACTTGTTGCCATCAGTCCGGCAACAAAAGTTGCTGTGTTGCTAACGGTTTTGCTTATCAAAAATCCTGTTGAATCACCGATCCATTCTTTCATCCGGTTAAGGAGTTCATCTCTTTTTAGGTCTTCAACAAAACTCACGTTGTTGTTGATATATACAGTAATATCAGCAAAAGCACTAATAATTTGATGCTTAAAATTGACGAATTCTTTCGACATATTAATAAGCTGGGTCGAAAAAAAGTAACCGACCCCTGCGATTAGAATTATTATAGAGAAAATAGAAAGAAAAGCAGCGAATATTTTGTTGATATTCCATTTCTCAAACTTTTTTGCCAACGGAAAAAGTATAAACGAAATAAGTAAAGCAATACTTAGCGGAATGAGAATGGGTTTAGCGAAAACCAGCACGGCAAACAGCGCAAATGCTATGGCAATGACATAAAACATTTTTTGAAATGACAGATTCATCTTTTTTGTTTTTGAAGGATAGATTCAGATTTTATTCATACTCAAAGGTCAGGAGTTTTCATGCAGAGAGTCTTACACAATTTTAAGAATGTGTTACATCTTTCACACTTTTTTGTGCTTGATTTTTGCGGGAGAAACTAAACAAAAAACTGATTTTTTTTATAAATTGAATCCTAATCATCGGGTTTAACCTGACTATCGGTTTTTGCATTTTCAGTTGGGGCCACTCTTCCCGAAATAAAATCGGCATAAGCGCGCGTAAACTCAGCGCCGTAAAAAACAATCATCGAAGAATAGGAAACCCAAAGCATAATTAGAATTATCGAGCCTGCTGCACCATAGCCAATTTCGGGGTTTAATTTCGCGAAATACAAACTCAGCCTGATTTTCCAATATCAAACAGCAAGGCGGTAAATATTGAGCCAATCCACACATGTTTCCATTTGATTTTTGCATCGGGCAAAAATTTGAACATCAATGCAAACAGAACGGTGAGAATCATAAAGGATAAAACGAAATTAATGAGCTGTAGCGCCATATAGAATGCCTCGGAGAAATTGCCCGTCAACCAATTGCCAAAGGCCGAAAGCAAGGCAGAAAACACAAGGGAAATCAGAAGTAAAAACGCAATGGTAACAATTAGTCCGAATGAAAACAAACGAATCCTGACAAAACTCAGAATGCCATTTTTCGATTCATCAGCTTTAACTTCCCAAATGATGTTTAAAGTAAAAAATTTGAAATATGTTGTTTAATAAGTTTGCGTTGTAAAGCATTAATTAAATCGAATACGTAAAGTTATTCCACGATTTATGAAGATTCCACTTTGTATTTCTTCAGAAGCGCAATCAGTGATTCATAGTAAGTGTTTAATTGATTCAGTGATATTTCCGGATCATTTTCTGCTGGGACAGTCACCGGCATTTCTTCCAGGTACTGATATAATTCCGGATACTGTTCCTTTATTTTTAAGGTAATCTTCAGGATCTTTTCATTCAAATCATTTTCGATTTGCTCAAAATCCTTATGTTTTTCCGTATTATCCATATTACATTTTTTCTGTGGTTATGGCCTTTTCACTTACTCCCAAATTTAGCAGCTGCTTGCCTACTGCATCCATCATAGGAGGTGGCCACATAAATAAAATTGCTGATTGAAATCGGTGATGTTGGCTTTCAAAAAGCCTTTGTCGATTTGTCCGTGTGCATAGCCATCTGCTGCTTCTTCGGCTAAAATGTTGATGAAATTGTCGCCCAGTAACTTTTCAAACTCCGATGCGAGGATAATGTCATCTTTGGTTTTATTGGCGAAAATAAGTTGATTGTCACCGATTTCATTCTTTGACTGAAGCTGCCTGAAGATGGATATAAAGGGTGTAACACCTGCACCGCCTGCAATAAACACACCTTCCCCAGTGTAGGCGATTGCGCCAAAAACATCGTGCAGAAGCAGTTCGTCATCCTTTTTTAGGGTCAAAAGTTCATTGGTTACGCCTTTGTGCGCAGGATAAGTTTTGATGGTAAATTCGAGGAAATCATGAATAGGCAGTGAAGTAAAGGTGAATGGCCTTTTTTCTTCCTGCCAGCCTTTTTTATTTATTGCAACTTCAGTAGCTTGCCCCGGAAGGAAATTGTAGTTCAGCGGCTTTTCAGTTACAATTTGCAATACATCAGGAGTGATGTGCTTAATCGAATTTATCTTTACAATATGTTGAGTCATTACAGAATTTTTTTTAGACCCGATGGCCTGTTAATTTTTTCTTTATTTACTCAATCGAACGAATTATACAAAGATACCGTTTTGCGAATATAGGGCAAAACGGTATCTTTTCCAAAAGAAGATTACTTGCGTTCTGTCATAATCTTGTGCAATTCTTCATTGGTTTTGCCAAGTTTTTTTTGGAGTTTTCCAAGCATTTCATCTTTTTTGCCTTCAGCAAACATCAAATCATCATCCGTTAAGTTTGCAAATTTCTGTTTGAGCCGGCCTTTTTGCTCATTCCAGTTTCCACTTAATTCTTGTTTATTCATATTTTTACTTTTACATTGTGAAGGCATTTTCACAATAATGCAAAGTTGTAGGCATTCAATCCGGAAAACGTTATATATTTCTGGAAATAGTTTACATCATTCACCTATTTTCCTCGCCCGAATGGGTAGACCGTTTCGTAAAAATAAGCGTGAACAAGCTGTGTGGGGTCAAATTTGCAAAGTGTATTATCGAACATGCCGTCAGTGTCGTGTGTAAAAGTAGTTTGGCACTGATTAACTTCGCTGAGCTCTCTTCGGTTGGTTGTGTTTGGGATGATTGGGAAGGGATAGCAATGTTGACAAGAATGCGCTAACCTTTTTAATTCACAGGTTTGGAAAGCCCACACAAGCTGCGCCGACTCAGCTAAAACCTATTGATTAACAAACCTTATTGTTTACTTTGTTCATATTTTTCAATGATCAATTTTGCTTTCTCATAGTCATCACTATTGATAATAAGCTTTACAGCAGCAGCACCTCCCGCCGAAACATGCCAGGGCGCTATTGTCCCCATATGCTCATCTTTTAAAAACACTGCTATAGCAGCATCCTGTAATAAACTTTTTACCATTGCAGCTTCCAGAAAAGTGCCTGCAAATACTTCTATTAAGTCATTGGTTTTTTTTGTTTTCATAAGGGCAGTGTCAAGTTTTTATACCATAAGTCGCAATCGCACTGCTAAAATTAATCATAAAGTGAGTGCCGACCTCAAAAACTGTTGTTAAATTAGGAAGCTTCCTTAGAATCATCCCATTTTTTTATTGCTTTTTAACCCGGGATGCGGTGCTGAGTATGGAAGTCTCGCAATTAGAAAAGTGTTTGATCAACTTGACGAGTTGTTTAAACTTTTCCATATCGCATATCAGTTGCTTTCTGCTGTAATCTCTAACAGAAAACCGGTTGTTCGACAGCTTTTCATTCCTTTCCAGGCAGTCCAAACATACCAATTCTCTATAGATAATCAAACAAATAAACCGCATAAAAAACCGCTTATTTTTTGGTCTAAAATCAGTTTGCCCAAGTAAAATAAAGGTTTCATTCATCAGTTCATGGTAGGTCTTTCTTAGATTGGCTATGCTCCGCTCAATTGTCACCAGGGTGCTGATATTATGCTGGAGGTCTTTGTAAACGTCAAATACATCATTTTCCAGTTGCATAAGCTGCCCTAAAGCATAGAGCATATCTTGCTCAGCCTTTTGGGCTTCTCTGTCTAAAACGCTTCTATAAAAAAGAAGTGACACACCACCCTTCAAATAGGTAATTGATCTGATTTCTTTCTGTGAAATAGTTGAACCTTTCTGTTTTTTGCTTAGCACCTGGGCCTCAAAAACTTCAAAGGCTCTTTGCTTGAGTAAGTTGGGGTCGGGAGCGTTGTCAATGGCATTTTTATAGCATCGGACGAAAAGTAACTCACTGGAATTCTGCGCTATCTTTTCAGTTGGATTAGTGGTTAATTCACGGATATGATTTTCTGATGTGTTCAAATCATCAAAAAAATCATCATACAATCCAGTCGAAGCGCCTAAATAGGTAAGGGCAAGTCTTTCTTTTTTTGTCAAAGACTTGTCTCTTAAAATGCCAAAACCTTCACCTAATATGGCAGGGACTGCAAATCCGTAATAGCGTCTGATCTTCTTTATCTCCCCACTTGTTAAACCAGCATCCTGAGCTTTTTGAATGTCATCAATAAGCGGGTCCAACTGCTTTTTGATGAATCTTTGTTGCACCCAAAAAGCTTTTAGCATAAAAAGGATTATGCCTGGCAGACTTAACAGGTTAATGAATTGATTGATCATTTTCGATGTTTACTAGCGAGCGAAAATAAGCAATATTTCAGTTATTTTCTCATTTTAGGATATCCAGCCAGGAATCCAATTTTTTGAGATTCATGCGATAGTTAACCGAAGTGCAGCAGGCAGAAAAAAACGACCGGAAAATTTACTTTCTCCGGTAGTTTTGCGCGAAAATTTGTTCCGTTTTCTTATTGCTGTTTGCGTGGCATCACCAGCACTTCGCTTACCATCACCTCATCGGGCTGGCTTAGGGCGTATTGGATGGCCCGTGCGATATCGTCGGCCTCAAGCGGAATCATGCCATTGCCACGTTTATTAAACGCATTCAGGATGTCCTCATCCGTGATGGTTTGGGTGAGTTCGGTGGCTACAGCGCCGGGCTCAATCACACTAACTTTGATATTCATAGTAGGCGTAAGTTCCATCCGCATGGCTTCCGAAAGTGCAGTTACCCCAAATTTTGTGGCATTATATACCGCAAAACCCGGGTTGACGCGCCTTCCGGCAACAGACGAAATATTCACGATATGACCGCCTCCCTGCGCTTTCATCACCGGAAGCACGCCAGCGATGCAATAAAGCAGCCCTTTGAGGTTCACGTCGATCATGCGGTCCCATTCGTCAATTTTTAGTTTGTCCATATAGGAAACCGGCATCAGCCCTGCATTATTGATCAAGGCATCGATCCTGCCGAAGTTTTCTTTCACGGCTTCGAAGGCTTTCAAAACCGCTTCCCGATCAGTGATATCAAGTTTTACCACCATCGATTCGGTCTGGTGTTCGTCCATCAGCTTTTGAGCCAGTTCTTGCATGCGTTCCTCGCGGCGTGCCATCAAAACGAGCTTTGCGCCATCGGCTGCCAAACGAATTGCCGTAGCTTCGCCTATTCCGCTGGAAGCTCCTGTAATAACAATTACTTTGTCTTTTAATTCCATTTTCTTTTGTTTTAGAGTCAGTAGATGTAACAGTTTATTCGTCGTTTAGTTGTATCCGAAACGATATTTCTGTGGTTAATAGCCGTATTTCTCTTTCCATTTATCCCGCAATGCTTTTCTCATTTCCTGCTCCCGTGGATTGTCGCCCGGGTCGAAAATACGGGTGTTGGCAATCCCTTCGGGCAAAAATTCCTGTGCTGCAAAATTTCCCGGAAAATCATGGGCGTATTTGTAGCTTTCGCCATAACCCAGCGATTTCATCAGCTTTGTTGGTGCATTCCGCAAGGGCAGGGGCACCGAAAGATCTCCCTTTGTTTTCACAATTTCCTGGGCCTTATTGATGGCCAGATAAGCGGCATTGCTTTTGGCCGATGAAGCCAGGTAGATCGCTGTTTGCGAAAGTATGATTCTACTCTCGGGCCAGCCGATTTTTTTTACGGCATCAAAACAGCTGTTGGCCAGCAGAAGCGCGTTGGGGTTGGCATTCCCGATATCTTCAGAAGCCAGAATCAACATACGCCTTGCAATAAATAGGGGGTCTTCGCCGGCTTCAACCATGCGGGCGAGATAATAAACTGCCGCATTGGGATCGCTTCCCCGCAGGGATTTGATAAATGCTGAGATGACATCGTAATGCATTTCGCCTTGCTTATCGTATTTCACGAGGTTATTCTGGATGCATCGTTTGGCATCCTGATCGGTGATGATAAGCGGTTCCGACTTCGCTGCTGTTTCTTCATGCAAAACGTCAACCACCAGCTCAATAGCGTTGAGCAATTTTCGTGCATCGCCGCCGCTAATCTGTATAAGTGCGCCATTTTCCTTTAGTTCGATGTCGCGCCGGTAGCGTTGCTTCAGGGCGCCCATGGCATAATCGAGCAGCAGCAAAAGGTGGTGTATTTCAAGTGGTTTGAGCACATAAATCTGCATGCGGGAAAGCAAAGGCGCGATTACCTCGAAGGATGGATTTTCGGTTGTTGCTCCGATCAGTGTTACCAGTCCTTTTTCGACGGCAGCCAGTAACGAATCCTGTTGCGACTTGCTAAAGCGGTGGATCTCATCGATGAACAAGATGGGCGGATTGGGCAGCATTCTGGCCTTGTCAATAACGTCGCGCACGTCTTTTACACCCGAGCTTACAGCACTCAGCACATAAAACTGTCTGTCGGTTCGTTTGGCGACAATATTGGCCAGGGTAGTTTTGCCAACGCCGGGTGGTCCCCAGAAAATCATGGAAGGAATGCGACCGCTGTCCAATGCCCTGCGCAGGATTGCGCCTTCACCAACGAGATGCTCCTGTCCGATATATTCATCCAGACTTTGAGGTCTTAGCTGTTCTGCAAGGGGTTGGGCCTGTTGTGTCATAAAACTATTTTTGGCAAAGTTAATCGAGATTATGTTTTATTCATAGCCCGGCTGTTATCGGCAGTGGGTATGAGCGCGCAATTGCTTAGTTTTGTTGCCATAAAAACGAATTTTTGATGAAGATATTGATGATGTATTGCAACACATTTGCTTTTGTGCCGGCTATTAAGAATCTGGAAGAAGCCCCGGAAGCAGGGCAGGGGAAAACTTATCAAAATGTGCTGGTAGCCTTTATTCAAGCCGAAGAAAAAGATGAGGACGATCCCAAAGGCACCGAGGACAAGCTGTTGAATGTGGTGAAATGGGGTGCCCGAAAGAACGAATCGCGCCATGTGATTCTGCATTCTTTTGCGCATCTTTCCGAAAGCAAAGCAAGTCCTGCTTTTACACAAGAACTGTTCAACCGTTCTCAGCAACGCATGCTCAAAGCCGACTGGCAGTGCGATCAAACGCCTTTTGGCTATTTTCTCGACCTACAGCTTGATGCTCCGGGCGTTTCTCAGGCCAGGATATTTAAGGCATTCTAAAAAAAAACCTCTTGTTTTTTAATGCAGGCTATAGTGGTTGTTGTGCCCCAACTGCGAGATGATAAGCGGAAACTTCTCCAGGTTAAAAGGCTTGCTGATATATTCGTTCATGCCGGCTTCCAAACACTTTTGGCGATCATCTTTCAGCGAGTTGGCCGTGATGGCAACAATAGAGATGGGAGGTTTGGAATTTTGTTTTTGCTCCAGCTCACGGATTTTCTTTGTCGCGGTAATGCCATCCATCACCGGCATTTGTATGTCCATCAAAATTAGATCGTAGTCGCTTTCAGTGAACTTGGCTACTGCTTCCTGCCCATTTACTGCCAGATCAACAGTATAGCCCATTCCCCTGAGGCTTTGAAGCGATACTTTTTGGTTAATCAGGTTGTCTTCAACAAGCAAAATACGTTTGATTGGATTGGTGTCGAGCAGCTGAGGCTCATAGCCCTTTTCCAGTTTCACAATGACCCAAAAATCTGAACCTTGATGTTCGGTGCTTTCCAAACCTATCTCGCCTCCCATCAACTCGACAAGCTTGCGTGAGATCGTAAGCCCCAGGCCTGCTCCTCCATGGCTGCGCGTATAACTTTCGTCGCCCAGCTGAAACAGTTCCCAAATCTTCTGTTGCTCTTCTTTTTTGATGCCAATGCCGCTGTCTGAAACAACGATTTTTATCCTGATAGCCTCCTCGTTTTCATCAAGTAACTCAGCATTCAGGTTGATAAAACCTTTCTCAGTAAATTTCAATGCATTACTGAGTAAGTTGCCGATGATCTGTTTAAGTCGCGAGGCATCACCTTTCACATAAACAGGGATATTCTCAGCAATATGACTTCTGAATTCGAGCTTGTGTTCGTGCGCACTTTTACGATAGGCCGAAAGGATTTCCTGGATTTCGTTATGAAAATGAAAGTTGAGCTGATCCAGCTGTAACATATTGCATTCCAGCTTAGCATAATCGAGCATATCGTTGGTCATGGCCATGAGGTTGTGACTCAGCATGCCAATTTCGGCGTGTATTTCGTGCAGTTCATCACTGGCTTTCATTTTCTTTGCCATCGACAACAGACCGATAATTCCGTTGAGGGGAGTGCGGATTTCATGGCTGATATTGGCCAGGAAATGCGTTTTAGTGCTGTTGGCAGTTTCTGCTTTCTCCTTCAGCTCTATCATTGACTGAAGGTTCTTTTCGAGGTCAATCTTCTGACTGTCAATTTGCTGATGACGCTTCTCTAAGAGCTGAAGCAGGCGTTTGTTTTGTTTACTTTGCCTGATTATGTTTAATGTTGAAATCATCACAAAGAGCAAAAAAAGCAGGATCAACACACTGAAAATCAATGGTGAGAAAAATCCGTTGGGGAGCAACTGTAGTAAATATAAGCTAATAACTTCCAGCCAGTTAGTTTCTGCCTGTTGCAGCATCAACTGAATAGGAAGTATTAATAAAATCATAAGGGCGCTTAGTTTAGCAAAAAACACTTTTCAATTCGTTACTCAATTCTTATTCGTTTACAATTAAAAACATTGATGCATAATCGTAAGCATTGCGAGATTGAGTTGACCAAAAGTCTTCTAAACCAAATAGTATGCCAATTCATTTAGAAGTTTAAATTGTTAGAAAACAGTAATATACAATCTGTTTCTATAAAATTGGTTTCTCATATTTGGAAAAAAATTCCAAATATTAGAATGGGACTATTAAGATGTCTTTTGCAATCGGGAGGAGCGACTGAAAATGGTCTGATGCCCTATTAGAACGAACTAATTGTACTTGCCGGTGTCAGGTCTGTAGATTAAAAACCTGGTTGAAAAAGCAAATTCTGGTGATTTCATCAGGCTTCCATTTTTTGTTTGAACGTAAAAACGGAAGCGATTCAACTGGAGGCCTTCGTTTCTAATGACATGCAGTAGTGATTTTTTTTCTAACAGTCCCTGCGCAAGTTTTTTATCATCTGCAATTTTTACGACAAAGCGCATATCATCATAATCTTTGAAAAGCATTTTGAAGCGTTCTCGCTTTTTTTTGATCAGTTCAATGCCAAAGTCACATCCTTCGAGCTCACCATGCAATGGCGCTTCGCATTTGATTTCCAGTGTGGCGCCATCTGCCCGTGGGTTGTGATCATAAATTATGAGGGTATATCCGTTGAATAGGTTCTCCGATATTTTGTAGGAGCGTGCCTGGTTTTTGTACCATCTCCTGAAGCCGTAGCCTGCAGCGAAAAGTACCACCAATACCACGATTCCAATCTGGTCAGCTGTCATGCTTAATTTTTAAGCAAAAATAGGATTATTAATCAAACTGAGTTTTTTTTTGGCTTGCTTTTCCTGGTGGGATGTAATTGTTCTTGTGACAATGGTGTTTTTCGGACGTATGGCAATGACTTGATGAAGAACGGCTTATGTTGGAAAGTGAAAGATCAGGGCTAAAGCCCTTGTGCGTGCTGGCTTTGATGATCCCCGGCCTGAAGGCCGGAGTTACTGAAGAACAGCTCAGACCAGCGACTTTAGCAGCGTCACATGCAACTTCAGCTAAAAAGTTCCTCGGTTCTTCATTCACCCCTGGCCTGAAGGCCGGAGTTGATGAAGAGCAGCGCAACCACTTACTCTAACTGAGTCACTTGCAAGTTCAACAGAAAAGGCCTTTGATTCTTCATTAACCCCAGGCCTTTAGGCCAGGGTTATTATCAACTTCCTAGATACAAGGGCTTTAGCCCCGACTTTGCTGGTTTCCGGGGGGACATCTTAAGAAGCCTGATATGCAACAGTGCAGGCATGAAACCTTACTCATGTATAGTTCTCATGTTTCAGCAATGCAAACAAATAAAAATATCATGTACTTTTGAAGCTCAAAACAATACCATGGAAGCAGTAATTGATGTGATTTCTGACTTAAAAAACTTTTTGAAATATGAGTTGGTCAGCCTTGAAAATTTGAAGGTTAGCTTATTTGATGTTTTATTAGGTCTGTTGTTTATTATTGCCACCACCGCTATGTTACGCCTGCTGAAAAGAATTTTCAAGCGTTTGAATACCAATGAAGTAATGGACACGGGCACAGCAAACTCAGTCTATTTAATCGTCAAATATATCATTTGGACGATTGTTTTTGTGCTTATTCTGGATACCATTGGCGTTAAGATAAGTATTTTCCTGGCCAGTGGAGCGGCACTTTTAGTAGGTATTGGTCTCGGCTTGCAGCAGTTTTTTAATGATGTTGCCAGCGGTATTATTTTGCTGATAGAGCGCACATTGAAGGTAGATGATGTGGTGGAATTAGAAAACGAAATGATCGGACGCGTGATCGCCATAGGCATCAGGACCTCGAAAATCAAGACAAGGGACAATGTGCTCGTTATTGTGCCCAATTCTCAGTTGGTCAACGACAGGGTCATCAATTGGAGTCATGTGGAAGAGCTCACCCGTTTTCATGTAGATGTTGGTGTAGCTTATGGCAGTGATATAGAATTGGTAACCAAAGTTTTAAAGGACTGTGCCAATGCCCATCCACTAATTCTACCAGCGCCACCATCTTTTGTGAGGTTTGTCTCTTTTGGCGATTCCAGCCTTGATTTTCAGTTGTTTTTCTGGACCAATGAAGCCTTTATTGTTGAAAATACCAAAAGTGATCTGCGGTATAAGATTGATCGGGCTTTTCGCGAGAACGGCATACAAATTCCGTTCCCTCAGCGGGATGTTTATATCAAGGAGCATAAAAATTCCTGAAAATAAGTGGTTTTTCTATCTTTGCCTTTCATGCTTCTGCATATTCACTCAAAAAAATGATAATATATGTCTTTCAAAAAAGTTCTCTCACTGTGTAGTTTAGTATTGCTCTTATTTATTGGCAATCAGGCGAAAACTTGCACTAATTATTTGATTACCAAAGGAGCTTCTGTGGATGGCTCCACCATGATCAGTTATGCCGCCGATTCGCATATCCGCTATGGCGAGCTGTATTTTAGTCCACGTGCTGACTGGCCTGAAGGCAGCATGCTGACAGTTTACGACCGCGGAACAGCGGAGCCTTTGGGCGAGATTCCACAGGTGCCGCATACCTACCAAACGATCGGATTTATGAATGAGTTTCAGGTGGCGATAGGGGAGACGACCTTTGGCGGACGCTCTGAGCTTCAGGATACAACGGGGCTGATGGATTATGCTGCACTGATGTTTATTGCCTTGCAACGATCAAAATCGGCCCGTGAAGCCATACAGGTTATCGCCACTTTGGTCGAAGAACATGGTTATGCCAGCAGCGGAGAGTCTTTTTCTATTGGCGACCCCAATGAAGTTTGGATAATGGAGATCGTTGGCAAAGGAACGGAAATGAAATACGACAGAAAAAGCAAGCAGGATGTCAACATCCGCAAAGGTGCTGTCTGGGTAGCCATTCGCATTCCTGATGGTTATATCTCGGCGCATGCCAACCACGCCCGCATCACTACTTTTCCCTTTGCCGATGGCAAAACCGCTATCACAGAACAAAACTGGGACAAGCTTAACACCCCGGAGCTGCGGGTGATTTATGCGTCTGATGTAGTGGATTTTGCCCGTGAAAAAGCCTATTTCGATGGCGCGGACAACGCTTTCAGCTTCAGCGATGTGTATGCCCCGCTGGATTTTGGAGCAGCCCGCTTCTGTGAACTCAGGGTCTGGAGCATGTTTAGCCAGGTCAACAGTCAAATGGATACTTATTGGGATTATGCCACCGGTCTGGATTTGGAGCAGGAACGTATGCCGCTTTTTATCAAGCCCGATCGTAAAATAAGTGTTGCCGACCTGATGCAGTTCAAGCGTAACTACCTGCAGGGAACTGAGCTCGATATGTCGCAGGATGCCGGAGCAGGCCCTTATGGATTGCCTTACCGCTGGCGCCCACTAACCTGGGAGCATGAGGATTCAACCTATTTTAATGAGCGTGTTACGGTTACGCAACAAACGGGTTTTTCCTTTATCGCTCAAATGCGCAGCTGGTTGCCTGATGCCATTGGTGGCATCAATTGGTTTGGCGTTGACGATGCCGGAACAACAGTCTATATCCCTTTTTATGCTTCGATCGAGCGTGTTCCTGATGCTTTCAAGGAAGGCCATGGCGATATCCTGACCTATACTGATGATGCCGCTTTTTGGGTGTTTAACCGCGTGGCCCATTTTGCCTATTTGTTTTATAACAGGGTAATGCCCGATGTTAAGGCCGTGCAGTCGGAACTCGAAAATAAGTTCGTAAATTATGTTGATGCCACCGATGCCGCCGCGCTTCAGCTGTATGAAGACAACCCGCAGCTGGCTGTTGAGTACCTTACGGATTATTCCTGTAATATGGCCGAAATGACTGTGAGGCGCTGGAAAAGTCTGGGAGAGTTTCTGCTGGTGAAATACCTCGATGGCAACAGAAAGCAAGAGAAAGACGGCAAGTTTTTGCGCAACCCCTGGGGTTATCCGCAGCCACCCGAATTTCCGGGCTATCCCGACAGCTATAAAAAGCAAATCATTGAAGAGACAGGCGACAGGTTTTTGTATCGCTAATTTTAAGGGCGAACAGCAATCTTTTAAAAAATAATGGCCGCAATCACCTGCTGATTGCGGCCATTATTTATGTCATAGGATTTCGTTTCAGGGAATTTCGTAGATCAGTGCATCATTTCTGAAACCGCTGATATTTTGGTACCAATTCGGGAACAGAACACCTCCGCTTGTTGCCCATTCGGCAAATTTGAGGTGAGCCCAGATAATCTCTTGTTTTTCGATAGGATAGTCAAAAGACTCATAGATATTGATAGCCCATGGAAGGTTATTTGCCGTTTTATAATAAGCAGCCGTTGCAGGATTGCTGGCATCTTCCCACTGCCCGAACAAACTTTGATCTGCCAGATCGGTAGGCAGGTAATCCGGGAGGTGCACTTCTACTTCGCGGTTCAGGTTGACAATGATAAATGGATTAAAATTGGCAATATCAAGATCATTGAAGTCGTATTGATTTGATGCAAAGTTGATGAGGATATTCATGGTGTCAGGCGTCACATAAGTGGCTTCGGGTGTAGTATTTACGCCGATTCCTGTTCCCGGATAAGCCATTTGATTATAGGCATTGTCAAATACAATAATAGTAGGTTTCGACTGTCCGGCTTCTGTTCCGTTGCCATCAAGCGTGATTATATCTTCGGTGAGCTCATACCCTGTAACAGTAAGGTCTGCGGCGTCAATAGCTTCTGACAACTGAAAACCAAAACCGTTTTCGTAGGAGGCGCCAAATGCTTTCAGAATAAAAGTTGCCGCAACACTTTCGATCATATTATTGCCATTGGCAGTAATCACAAAGCGATAGTCGATCACCATATCATTGAAGTCGTAGTCGCCTTTGCCCGGCCATAAATCTTCATAAGCCAATGTGCCATAGCCTGTTGCAGGATAGTTATTTTCGATAATGATTGGAGCTGATGTAAAAGGCACATTCACCTGTCCGGGCAAACTGCTTTCGTAACCGGCATTATCAATGGTATAATAGCTGATTGTGACAGTAAGATCGCCATCGGCAGGATCAATTTCTATGCTCTGTTCAGGTTCGCCGCTCAGGTTTGCCGGAATTGTTATGCCGGCAGCAGGGAAGCTAAGAAAGTCGTAAGTCACGCCATCAATTTTAATTGCTTCAGCACCAATAGGATAGCTATCAATTCTGATGTCGGTAACTGTACCACCATCAAAATCGGCTCCTCCAAACGAGGTTGCAGGAACTGTCACAAAAACAGTGCCTCCGGGGTTTTGCTGTGGACTGAGGCTTGTTGTCTCGGCAACCGGCCTTTTCTGAATTCCGAAATCAAGTCCGCTCACGTTTTGAGCACCGATAAATATTGTTATTTCGCCATCATTATTTTGAGGTGTAGCGCCTGTTCCGGCCTTGTCCGATACATAAGCCCATTCGGGGATTAAGTTAATAGCCGGTGCGTTATCACCCGGAGTTCCTTCGAGCAAGCTCAGTTGTAATTTGAGTTCGCCAAGCGGAACAGCGTCAAAGCCATAACTTCCATCAGCTGCAACTGCAACGGACTGCACTACTTTTCCAAGTTCGTTGACTAAGTTGACGTACAGCTCATTCGATTCAACAGCAGCGATAGGATCTCCATCAACGAGGTTGTTGGTTAATCCTGAAATATCATTAAAAACATTACCTGAAATGCTTATCTCGCGCACGATTCCTGTGAGCGCGATCATGTCGATACCACCTTGACCTGCTGTAGTGCCGTTGGTAGTTAAAGGAAAATAGCTTGTATTGGTGTAGTCCACCATATCAGCTGCGCCTCCCGAGTTAGGGAAGTCAGCCGCAGCAACGGAATAGCCATAAACAGTTTGTCCATCCGTTAATCCAAAATCACTGAATTTAAACATTATCCCGCCAATACCCTGAGGTCCCAGGGTGGTGCTTGTTTTTAGAACCTCGGTAGTGCCATCGCGCCGCAATACGACAGATTCTTGATTGGGGATCGGGTTTGTGGTGCCATAATCAGCTGACCCAACACGAATAACATTAGAATAAGAAGTTGGATTTCCGGCGCCATCAACGCTTAGGATTACTGCCGTTACGAAAGCGTCATGCTGGTTTTGGCCTCCTCTTTCCATAAGGGCATACCCTTGCCCTTCAGCAGAAATCAGCTCAATCCCAGCTGAAACAACTACATCAAGTCTTTCGATGTTGTTGTTGTTACCGTTACCATCGCCTCCATTAGAAAAAAGATTGTCAGATCCGCGCCTCAGGTTGGTGTTGCCTGTAAAAGCGGTTTCCATATTGGATTCGTAGGGTGCTTTAAGCTTAAATGTGGAACCAGACACTTCTCCGAAATAGAACAGCAAATCGCGCACACCGGTAACATTACCATTGTCCACTCTTCTGAAGAAAACCTCTACCGGAACGCCTTCATAACGATAACCCAGGCCATCTGCTTCAAAAGCATCGAGGCTCAGTTGATTGTCGTTAAAACCTGAGGCTGCACCGAATTTGTAAGTGTAGGTGTTGCCACTCAAGCCAGAATTGGTGGCGCCATTGGCAGAGTAGGTTTCGCTATCGGGTAAGTCGCTTGTGGTAGCTGATATTTCTGTGATAGCGGATTGTGCTGACAGATCAACAGTAGCAATACTGGTAATGATGAGAATCAGCAATATTTTAAGGTATGAATTCTTTTTCATATTGTTGGTTTTTTGGGGATAAGGAATTTTGTAAGGCCTGTTTTTGCTTATTGAAAGTTGATTTCAATCGAATTTTGATTGAGCTCGCGTTCAACAATGCGACCCAATTGCTTCACCTGAATATTTTCGAGGTAAGCGGGAAGACTTAGTTTTACGGACAATTCTTGTCCTGCGCTGAGCATCGCTTTGTGAAAAACAGTCCCGTTTTGAGAAACTACTGTCACAATACCATCACTTGATGAAGTAAAAGTAAAATTGTACTCGTGGGTTGTTTTCCAGTCGAAGTCAGCCGGAACATTGAGCTGCTCCATGCTGTCAGGCAACGGCTGCACCGGCACTTCACGGTCTTTTTTGCACGAAGCGGTTAGGAATACAATAAGGATTAATAAAAGTTGTAGCTTTCGCATAGCTGTATATTATTTATGGTTAGCATCTCACATTAATCAATCAGCATGCCATAAAAGATAAATATGTATAAAACAAATATATAGCCTTATGAGAGGTTCATTAAAATGTAAATATTTTGCCATTTTTACAAAGTTTTCCAAAATATGGAAAATAGTTTATGGCAACAGTTCACCATTTAACCATCGGGTGATGGCCGCTGAAATGCCTTCGCTGTTCAGGCCATGCTTTTGCATTAACTCTTCGGGTTTCCCTGATTCTCCAAAGCTATCGTTTATGCCCAGCCGGAGAATGGGGACAGGCGCATGTGATGAGCAACACTCTGCAACAGCAGCCCCCAGTCCGCCGGTAATTTGATGCTCTTCAACAGTTACGATACGACCTGTTTCTCGGGCAGCTTGCAGGCAGGCTTTTTCGTCAAGGGGTTTGATGGTATGCATATTGATAACAGCAGCAGCGATGCCTGATTTTTCCAGCATTTTGGCTGCTTGCAGTGCTTCCCAGACCATATGTCCGGTAGCGATGATTGTCAGGTTTTTGCCCGCTCTGAGACGCTGCGCTTTTCCAATTTCAAAACTTTGCTGTTCATCCGTGAAATCGGGCACCGCTTCACGTCCAAAGCGGATATACACCGGCCCTGTCAGCGACTCAACGGCTTGTTGCACAGCAAGGCTTGCTTGGGTGGCGTCGCAGGGCGATATCACAGTCATATTGGGTAACACACGCATGCAGGCAATATCTTCCAGCGCCTGATGGGTTGCCCCATCCGGGCCTACTGAAATTCCGGCATGGGCACCTCCGATAATGGCATGCAAATTATTATAGCATAATGAAATACGTATCTGATCAGCAGCACGATGTGCCGCGAAAACGCCATAGGTCGCAAAAACCGGAATTTTGCCACTCAGCGCCAGACCTGCTGCTACGCCAATAGCATTTTGCTCAGCAATACCCAGCGATAAAAACCGTTCGGGGAAGGCTTCAGCAAAAAAATGCATCCCGACAGATTGCGTGATATCAACGCCAAGTCCGACCAGCTGTTTATGTTTTGTGGCAGCCAATTTCACGCCCTCTCCAAAGCCTGTTCGGCTTGCTTTATCCCCCTTATTTTGGAATTCATTCATAGTCCCAGGCTGTTTTTTAGTTCGTTGAGAAATAGCGGCAATTCCTGTTCAGAAGGGGCTTTACCGTGCCAGCGGTAATCGTTTTCAATGGTGCTGACACCTTTGCCCATAATGGTTTTGGCGATGAGAACCGTTGGCTTTTGTTTTTCCATCTCTGCTTTTGCAAAGGCTTCTTTGATTTCTGTTATATGGTGTCCGTTTATTTCCAATGTGTTCCACCCAAATGAACGCCATTTCTCCGCCAAAGGCTCCAGCTGCATCACGGCTTCTGTGCTGCCGTCAATTTGAAGTCCGTTGCGATCAACAACAGCACATAAGTTATGGCAACGATGATGAGCAGCGGCCATTATGGCTTCCCAAACGCTGCCTTCCTGCAACTCGCCATCTCCCAAAATGCAATAGGTTCTGCGATCGTTCTGATCCATTTTGTCGGCCAAAGCCATACCCAATGCTACCGATAAACCCTGTCCGAGCGAACCGGCAGAGAGTTCAATGCCCGGCAGTCCGTGCTCTCTGCCCGGATGACCCTGCAGCCGACTTCCGAATTGGCGGAGCTGCAGCAATTCTTCCGTTGGAAAATACCCGGCCAAAGCCAGTGTAGCATAAAGCACAGGAGCTACATGACCGATCGAAAGCACCAGGCGATCGCGCTGAGGCCAGTCGGGCTGCTGTGGTCTGTGCCTGAGCTGGTGAAAATACAAGACAGCAAAAATATCTGCCAGCCCCAATGAGCCGCCAGCATGTCCGGAACCTGCTGCTGTAAGGCTTTTTAAAATATATTTTCTTATTTCAAAGGCTTTTTGCCGGAGCTGTTCCATATGTTAAATCGTTATTGACAAAGGAATAAGGATTGACCAATGTATCAAAAATAAGCAACAAAAAGATCTTTCACAAGCACATAAAAGATTGCCAGTGCATAAATCAGCTTGATGAAAGTGCCGGCAAGAAATCCCAGAAACGATCCCCATGCCGATTTCCAGGCGTTTTCGTCGGCTTTGCCTGCCCATTTCTCGCCCAGGTAAGCACCAAAAAAGGGTGCTGCAATTATCCCCAGTAAACCAAAAGGCCCAATTACAATACCTAGCATCGGCAGGATAAGTATTCCCACAATTAAGCCGATGGTACTTCCCCAGACACCGGCTGTACTGCCGCCGAGCTTCTTGGTGCCATAAATTGGAATAAAGTAATCCAGCAGGGTGATGACAAGAGCAATTACGCCTGCTGTCACGAAAAATTCTGCTTCGTAGGTTATTTTTTTGGTCAAATTTATCAGAATCAGAGCAAGAAAGGCAATCGGTGGCCCGGGCAGGCCTGGAATGATGGCACCGGCTAATCCTATGAATGCCAGAACAAAAGCAAGAATAATCCAAATGATGTCCATAAATTGTAAATTAAGTCGGAACGAAAGTAAATAATTTAGGTTTTGAGCGCTAATGTTTTTTGAAAAGGTGTTATAGGTTTTTGATGGCGGATAGGGAAAAGGTGAGATTTGGGTTTGTTGGCTTGAAGCATTTTTTTCACGCAGAGGGTTATTGATGGTTGGAATATAACACTATTGTCCGATTATTATTTTTCTTAGCATCTAATTTCTGTCGTACTTACAGCACGCTTAAATTTTTCAATCAATTGGTATCCATAGTGATATAGGACATTTTCATGCCAAACCCTTTGCCAGGATTTCCGTTTTTTTTTCAGAGCGCGTGGCAGCATCGTTCGGGCAAGATTTTTGTGTACTTTTCATCATGGAAAAGTACAAGAAAGAAGCTAATGTTTATTGCGAAAGCCGATTTTCAATGTATTTATAACATTATTGTCTGATTAAAAATTTAGTATCTATTGTCTGTCCTACCTACGGCACGCTTAAATTTTTCAATCAATTGGGTTCCATCTTGATTTAGGACATTTTCACGCCAAGGCTTTACCTTCATGCCCTATATTACACCGGGATGGGTGCGCAGGAATGCGCGAACGGCGAGCCGGCGGCAGGGTGAATGAAAAAGCAACTGGAAATCCGGCAAAGCAGACCCGCCCTTAAAGGCGGGGATGTTTGCAGGGCACAATGCCTGACAGAATCAGGTGGCTTAGGGAAATTGAAAGGCATTGTAGGCCTGCACCCTTTGCCAGGATTTGCGTTGTTTTTTCAGAGCGCGTGGTAGCATCGTTCGGGCTAGATTTTTGTGTACTTTTCATCATGGAAAAGTACAGGAAAGAAGTTTAATGTTTATTGCGAAAGCCGATTTTCAATGTATTTATAACATTATTGTCTGATTAAAATTTTAGCAACTATTGTCTGTCGTACCTACGGCACGCTTAAACTTTTCAATCAATTGGGTTCTGCCATACTTTCATCTCTACGGGATTATATCAAAGCCCTGCTGGGCCGATAGTAAAAAACGGTAAATCACAAAAGGTGAGTACCGCATTTGCGGTACAAATCTCCATCCAATAATAATCAGTAAATATGTTTTGCAAATAATTTTTAACTAAAACAGCTTTCGTATTAACTTTGCCATACTGAAGCATGCCCGACAGCAGCTTGTCTTTGAAGTTTGATGACCGTCTTGTAGCTGTCATTAATGTCAGCTTTTTGCTTAGTAAAATATTGACAATTAATACATTAAATCCGTGTCATCGCACTAAAAAGTTTAAGCACGTGGCAATTAAGACCGTAATAAATTATGAAAATAAATGAAATTGGAACGACAAATAGAATCCTGTTAATTTTTGCCATTCCACTGGTATTTTACATCCTGAAGGTGCTGCATTTTATTTTCGCTCCCTTGATGTTTGCCTTTTTTATTTCTCTGCTCTTCATTCCGATGCTGCGTAAGATGCATAAAAAGGGTACACCAAAAATAGTCGCGCTCTTAGTTATTATCCTGATCATAAGCGGCGGAATCTATGGAGCGGTGAAGCTTATCAGCATTACCGGTAAGCAAGTTGTTGAAGGCAAAGAAGCATTATATGCCAAGCTTGATGATAAAGTTGGCAACCTGATTGCCCCCTATGCCGAAAGCTTTGGAATAACCACGGCTGAAGGAAATAGTGCCATCAAAAGTATCCTGATGAGTGATCAGGTGAGCGAGCAGCTTTTTGGTAGTTTTGGGAGTACGTTTATCTTTTTTCAGCAAACACTTGTGATGTTGCTGATGACACTATTTTTTCTGGTATTGATTCTCGCCGGGACATTCAACTTCAAGTTGTTGATGCAGGAATTGTTGATCATGCGTCGTACGCAAACTATCAAGACCTATATGGCTATCGAAGGAAGTATTGTGAAGTTCCTGAAGGTTAAATTTCTGATGAGTTTTCTTACCGGTCTGGGTTTTGGCCTGATAAGCTGGTCGTTTGGCCTCAGCTTCCCGCTTTTTTGGGGCGTATTTGCCTTCGCCATCAATTTCGTGCAGATGATCGGCTCAATCATAGCTACTGTTTTGGCTGCATTGTTTGCCTTTATTGAGCTGGAAGCTCCCGGAACGATATTGTTGGTCGCCCTGTTATTCACTGCAGTGCAGGTGCTTTTCGGATCTATCCTGGAACCGGTATTGATGGGTAAGTCATTTTCTATCAATGTGATAACAGTACTTGTGATGTTGATGTTCTGGGGCTACTTATGGGGAGTGCCCGGCATGATTTTATCCATTCCAATAACGGTTTTGATTAAAACTTTGCTCGAACAATTCAGCGGAGGCCGTAAGCTGGCCAGACTCATGAGTTAGACCTTGCAGAGGTGTTATCGATATTATTTCGCTTTCAGGAAATACAAGTTGAAATAACTTCCGGGTTTTACGCTATAAAGTTTTATATTTGTTTTGCCAAAATTTATAAATAAAAAAATAGCACAATGCGAAACAAATTGTTTTTTCTGGCTTTGATAGCCGTCATGATGATGTCCTGCGAATCCACGCAGCAGGTTACCGGGAGTTATGTGAACAAGGAAGCCCTTCCTGAAAAGGCCTTTAAGAAAGTGTTTATTATGGTGATGGCGCATAAAGATGCACCACGGGCAATCATCGAAAACCAGCTGGCCGAAGCGGCGCGTAAGAGAGGGATTGAAACCGTGCTAAGTGCTGATGTTTTCCCAATCGGATATTTTGCTCAAAAGCCTGATAAAAAAGCTGTTGCAAATGAAATAATGAAACACGGTTGCGATGCGGTCTTCACTGTAACCCTGCTTCATGAAGAGACACAGGAGCGTTATGTGCCGGGCACAATTGCTGCACCTTATATGGTTTATCCATTCTATAGCAGCTATTACAGCTATTTCGACTACCGATACAGCTATGTTTACGATCCGGGTTATTATACCTCCGAAAAAATCTATTTTATCGAAGGACTACTATACGATTTAAATACTGAAAAGCTGCTCTGGTCACTTCAATCCAAAAGTTACGATCCAGGTACTCTGGCGAACTTCGGAAAGACTTATGCTGATTTGGTATTTTATCAATTGCGTAAGGAAGGCCTGGTAGAAAAGTAGTAGCGGCTGAAGGATGGTGTTGCTGCGATTTGCCGCTTCATCCTGAATTTATGGAGAGACTGTCTGATCATTCGGGCAGTCTTTTTTAGTGTCCAATGAAGCAAATCATATAGCGTACTTTCCCGGAAATCCCCGGATTGCCCATGATACCGCTTACTGGTTTTTTGCCACAGCATCCCAAAACCCTAACCCGTATCTTTGGCTTTAAGACTCAAAAATTAGCCATAAAAAAAGGGTCACAGCCTGGCTGCAACCCTTTGATATTTAAGTGAACCCGAAGGGATTCGAACCCCTAACCTTCTGATCCGTAGTCAGATGCACTATCCAATTATGCTACGGGTCCTCCTTTGAGGCTGCAAAGATAAACATTTATCCGGAAGCAAAGCAACAATTTTCTTCAAAAATAAAGCGGGAAATCACTGCTTAAAAACCGGGCCTTATGGTTTATCATTTTTAACAATTAATGGGTTAAAATAGTGAACATTACCCCCTTTAGTACTGTTATAAAATAAACAGTAAAAACATAACACAATGAAGAAACTTGAAAACAAAGTCGCCCTTATCACAGGAGGTGCAGGAGAAATTGGAAAAGAAACAGCAAAACTGATGCTCGAAGCGGGCGCCAAAGTATTTTTGGTCGACCTGAAAGCTGAAGCCCTAGAGGCAACTGCCAAAGCGCTTGGCAATACAAATGTGGCCTGGGAAGCAGCAGATGTATCACAGGAAGAAGCCGTAAAACGTTATGTGAATAAAGCCGTTGAAGCTTTTGGCAAGATTGATATTTTCTTTAACAATGCCGGCATCGAAGGTGTTGTAAAGCCCATCGAAGCGTACCCGGTGGATATTTTTGACAAAGTTGTGGCAGTAAACATCCGCGGCGTGTGGATGGGAGCCAAATACGTATTGCCCCATATGAAAGATGGCGGCAGTGTGATCATCACCAGTTCTGTGGCCGGACTTGTAGGAAGCCCCAATGTGAGCGCCTACATCACCAGCAAACATGCCAATGTAGGCATTATGCGGGCATTGGCTGCAGAAGCCGCTCCGCGCAAAATCAGGGTGAACTCTGTGCATCCTTCACCGGTGGATAACAGGATGATGCGTTCGCTCGAAGACGGCTTTGCGCCGGGAGCAGGTGCCGAAGTAAAGAAAAACCTCGAAAGCACCATACCGCTCGGCCGTTATGCTACCAATAACGAGATCGCGCTGGCCGTAATGTTTCTGGCCGGCGACGAAAGCCGCTTTATTACCGGAGCTACGCTGCCCGTTGATGGCGGAATGACCTTCGTATAAAAACGCAGTGGTTTAAAACCGGTTTCGGCATCATAAGCCGGCACTTCTATAAAGTATCGAATCCCTTTGGCAATCAGGCCTTAGGGATTTTTTTTTGTGTCAAAAAATTTCATTCCCGAAATGGCATGTCTTTATTTTACTTATTTACAGCTACTTAGGGTTAAAATTAAAATTTATCAACAGTATATTTGATAACTTTAAGTTAATTCTTAATGATTTGGTAAAGTGAGATAAATCAATTTTTGCTATTTTTGTACAACTACTCCAACTAACCAACTATCAACGACCAAACTACCGCCATTATCCAATTAGCATCTTTAACACAGTTTTATTTATAAACATCAAACCAATCTATTATGAAAAAACGACTCTTTTTTCCAGCCCTTATCGGGCTGATGATGCTGCTTACTGTTGAGGGGTGGGGGCAGATTAATGAGAGCTTCGAAACAGGATTACCAAGTTCTTATACTGAAACAACAACTTTTGTGCTTTCGTCCGGTACTTGGACTGGCTCTGAAAATCAAGTTATTCGAAGCACAGATGGCGTTAATACTGGTTCATATTCTTGTCAGCTAAAAAGTCAGACGGGTTCACAAATAACGACACCTATTCTAACTGGAGGAGTGAGAAAGATTTCGTTTTTTTGCTCTGTTAGCACTGGTACAGGTGGTCTGCAAGTTCTTGTTTCAAAGAATAACGGAGATACATGGGAACAGGTTAATGGTTCTCCAATCTCGTTTGGTACTGCTATAAATCAATATTCATTTGATGTATTTGATGCAGATGTAAACAAAGTGCAGTTTTATAGAACAGGTGGAACTGTGTACATTGATGATGTGGTTATTACCCGATCAAGAGAACAGCCTTCTGAACAGCCATCAAATTTTAGTGCTGAATCTCTTGGAAATTCACAAATAAGATTAGCTTGGGCAGATGCATCCGGGGCAGTTTTACCTGATGGGTATTTAATTAAGGCAAGCACAACAGAATCAATTACTCCTCCTACGAGTGGTGTTGACCCAAACGAAGACACTAATTTATCTGATGGAAATGCTATTGTCAAAGTAGGTTTTGATGGTTTGGATGAATACACATTTACAAATCTCTCAGCGAATACTTCTTATCATTTTAAGATTTGGTCCTATACAAATGCTGGAAATATGATTGATTTTTTACTAAGCAGTCCGCCAAGTACAAGTTCAATAACAAAAAATATATCATTATTGATATCTGAAATTAGTGATCCAAAGGATAATTATAAGGGTCGATTTATAGAATTATTCAATGCTGGTCAGGAATTAATCGATTTTAATTCCACAGCGGTTTATTTAAGTAGGCAAACAAATGGATCTACTTGGTATGATTTTCAATTAAGTGGAACTATTTCACCAAAGGAGACAATAGTAATTGCTTCATACGCTGAATTTTTAAGTCTTTATGCAGTTTCTCCTGATTTTTCAAACGGCTCTTTTGATGGGAATGGCAATGACGCAGTATTTATTTATTTCGGTGGAGATCATTCATCAGGCACATTACTTGATATTTTTGGTGTTATTAGTGAAGATGGCTCTGGAAAACCATGGGAATATGAAGATTCACGTGTAGTTAGAAACTCTAACATAACTACTCCAAATGACACTTGGACAGCTTCTGAATGGACAATTACTGTTGCTGATGTTGCTGATTTTTCTCCCGGCGAACACAATGGCACTGTATCCTGGAAAGGTGGCGCCGGAAATTGGAATACCGCTGCCAGTTGGAGCAATGGTACGGTGCCTTCGGCATCTGATAATATAATAATCCCTGAAGGCGCATCATTAAGTGTTGATTTAGCTGCCACTGTTAACAACATCAATGTGCAAGATGGAGGTGAATTAACAATTAATACTTCTCAAAGTCTTTCGGTATCAGACACAATTACCATTGAAAGTGGCGGCTCTTATATAAATTATGGCACACTTGATAATGGCCTTTCCAAGGGTGAAGCTGACGCAAATGTTCAGTGCGATATAAATGCCTATTCTTCAGCCGCTAACGGCTGGCACTTGCTGTCTTCGCCGGTTGCAGCTTTTAATATTAATGATAATGCCGGTATCGACCCTGGTGACAATGATGATTTTTATGGTTGGAGTGAATCAACTTACACCTGGATGAATCATAAAGTAGGAGATCCTACACAAATGGTTCCGGGCACAGGATATCTGGTCGCCTATGTGTCAACTGCTACCAAAGAGTTTTCAGGAACATTAAATAATGCGGCTGTACCATATTCCAATCTCAGTAAAACAGCCGATCAGGGTAATGGATGGCATTTAGTTGGTAATCCTTTCCAAAGTGCTATTACATGGAATGCTCCTTTGGCAGATTGGGGTTTGACAAATATAAATGGCACTGCAAAAGTGATGACTAATACTGGTGGTTTTAATGATATATCTGCTGGAGGTTATATAGCAGCGATGCAAGGTTTTTGGATACAAGCAGAAGTGAATGCCGATAACAGTTTTACAATACCTTTGACTGCCAGAAATCACAATTCAGTTGAATGGCTTAAAGAAGCTGATAACAATGCTGTGATTATAGCTGCTAATGATCTGGAAAGTGGAATGATTCAAAAAAGCTGGGTGCGGTTTAATCCAGATGCTTCAGAAGCCTATGATATGAAATATGATTCTCGTTTTATGGTTTGGTTGGCTCCACAGTTATATTCCATTGTTGAGGGCGAAATGTTATCAACTAACACTTATCCTGAGCTTGATGAAGAGATGGTTATCCCCTTTGGTTTTGTAAAAAATGAGGCTAGTAACTTTTCTATTGAATTATTGGAAAGCCCTGAGGGACAAATTGTTTATCTTACCGATAACAAGACAGATATTGTGCACAACCTCACGGAAACCCACACCTACTCCTTCACCGCCTCCGAAGGCGACAACCCCAACCGTTTCCTCCTGCACTTTGGCGCTGTGGGACTGGACGAAAACACCGGCGAAAACAGCATCAAGGCCTATAGCTACAACAACATTCTCTACATCCAAAACAGTCTGGAGGATGCCAATATCAGGGTAATCGATTTGCAGGGCCGCCTGCTGCTTGAGAAGCAACTGAGCAGACAAGGCCTGCAAAGTCTGCCACTTGATTTCCCGGCTGGTGTTTATGTGGTGCAGCTGCTCAACAGCAAAGCCCAAAAGAGCGTTAAAGTAATTGTTGAATAAGTAAAATCAAATCAGACATGAAAAAGATAATCGCACAACTCGTTTTAGTTATTGGACTCTTTCTAAGCAGCCAGGCTATGCTGGCACAAGGTCCGCCTGAACCGCCCGACGGGCATGGTGAGACCACCAATCAGGATCCTGGTGGAGGCGCGCCTATCGGAGGTGGCCTTGGTATACTGCTGGCGCTCGGCGCTGCTTATGGTGGCCGTAAAGTTTACAAGGCCTGGCAGCAGAACAAACTGGAAGAATAACAGCATTTTTTTGTGAACACAGGTTTTAAAGCTCCTGCCGGCGTAAGTTGGCGGGAGCTTTTTTGTGAGTAAGGATAGGGTGGGAGCACCGTATAAGTCGGCTTCTCGGCATCTCGACTTTTCGCTCGATGCACCGCTTCGCTCGAAGACCTTCGTCCGTGGAAAGTATTTCATAATTCACTTTTAATTACGCTTTGGCTACTTTTCATGATTAGAAGAAAAAATGTTAAACGAGAACAAAGGTGATCGAGCGTCGAGAGCACCGTATAAGTCGGCTTCTCGGCTTCGCTCGAAGACCTTCGCTCGTGGAAAGTATTTCATAATTCACCTTTAATTAGGCTTTGGCTACTTACTCATTATTAGAAGAAAAAATGTTAAACGAAACCATAGGTGATCGAGCGGAGTCGAGAGCACCGTTTGAAACCGGCTTCTCGGCTTCGCTCGAAGGCCTTCAATCATGCAAAATATTACATAATTCCACCAAAATAAATTTCAATTCAATTATTTGACGCTTAACGACTGTAATTGTTATTTTTACAAAAGCAAATGAGTAAAGAATGAAAGGCTATACCTACATGCTTTTGTGCGAAAATGGATATTATTATACGGGTTCTACTATTGATTTAAAGAAACGTTTGCATGAACATTGGAGCGGACAGGGAGCCAATTTCACCAAGAAATACCCGCCTGTCAAACTGGTTTATGTTGAGGAACATGATCATATCGCAATAGCCTTCAAGCCGGAAAAGCAACTGCAGAACTGGAGCCATGACAAAAAAAATGCGTTGACCGAAAATCAGCTTGAAATGCTGCATCAACTGGCAGCCTGCCAAAATGCCTCCCATTACCTTAACAGGGATACTCTACTAAAGCTGAATGACAAAACCACAAACGAAGATTGAGTTTGATTAAGGGTTTTCATAAAAAAACTCCCGTCAGCTTGTACCGGCGGGAGTTTTTATTTTGTGCAAAACTTTGCTATTGCTTTACGATACGCAGCGTTTCGGAATGTTTGTCCGCTGTGATTTTCAACAGATACACGCCAGCCGGTAATTGTTCCAGATTCAGGTTTATACTATTCTGTTTGCTTTCGCTTTCTATAACCTGATCGATCCAAAGCCGTCCGCCGGCATCATATATCTTTATAGCCTTGATTTGCGGCGCTGTTGATGGGATATTAAGGTTCAGAACCGAGGTAAATGGATTCGGAGAAACAGTCGCGTTAAGGCTTAGTGTGGGGAGTTTTTCACCAGCCCCAACAACGATTTCCATGTTCTGAAAATAATTGAAAGTGCCGTCATAGTTACCCAAAGTGAGATCGGCATCGCCATCGCCGTCCAGATCGCCAAAGCCCGGACTGGTATTCTGTCCGCCACTCACACCGGCCATAATCAAATTGTTAGCCACCCAATTGCCATTTTCATTCTCGAAATACTTCACATTACCCGAAATATTCCCGACAGTCATATCCAGTTCGCCATCGAAATCCAGATCGGCAAAGCTGGGCACGGCATTCGATCCCACATCGATGCCGCCAAAATAATTGGGAACTTCTACCCACACCGCATTCTGGCTGTCGCCTTGATTTTCAATAAAATGGACTTGTCCCGATTCGTTACCAACCACCAGATCAAGGTCTTCGTCGTTGTCGATGTCAATCAGATAAGGTGAAGACCAGCCGCCAAAGGAAAATCCCGCAAAAGTACTTTCGATATAGTTGAAACCAAATCCGCTGTTCTGATGATGGAAGAGGTTGCCGCTCAAATCGCCCACAACAGCATCCATGCGGCCGTCGCCATTCAGATCGCCAACTGCCACATCGCTATAGATGCTGTGTTTGAGTGAGGTGAAACCATCGCTCTGTTCCAGCCAGGAGGGACTGTTTGCCGTTCCAGTATTTTCAAAAAACTTGATGTCGCCCATCTGTGTGCCCGTAAACATATCCAGATCGCCATCGCCATCGTAATCCACAAAATAAGGATTGCTGGCGCCACCCACATCAATCACACCGCCAAACAGGCTTTCATTCTGCTGCCATTCGGCCAGTTCGGGAGTTCCTGTATTTACGTAGTAAACCAATGGTCCTGAGGCTGTTCCAAAAATAAGATCCAGCGTGCCATCATTATCCAAGTCGATCAAATCAGGTGAGTTCCAGTAGGTGTCTTCGCCCATGCCGGCAAAAGCGCCTTCGATATAGGTCCATTCAGGAATTGTTGATGTTCCGGTATTTTGATAGTAGCGGAAACCAAATCCATCGCGGCCAACAAAAAGATCCACATCACCATCGTTATCCAGATCAGGAAAGCAGGGATAAGCATAAAGGCCAACATCGCCTATCTCAGTTACATTGGCTTCTGAAAAGGCCGCTGCATCAGCAGTTCCGGTGTTTTCATAAATCTTTACCTGTCCATCTTCACTCAGGCCAATCACCAGATCCAAATCGCCATCGTCGTCCACATCGGCCAAATCGGGAACGGGATAATTGATGCCTGCTAAAATGGTGAAAAATCCCGGCTGCTCTTCAAATTCCGGGCTGCTAACATTGCCTGTGTTCTCGAAAAAGTGCAAGCCGGTATAGCCTCCCGTGATCATATCCAGATCGCCATCGTTATCGAGGTCGGCAAAAACAGCCACTTCAGCATCGAGATAACTGACGCCGGCAAAATAATCCTCGCCCGGAGCAAACTGTGGCGCTTCTGCCGTGCCCACATTCTCCATATAAAAAGGCTTATCGTTGATGTTGCCGATAATCATATCCAGATCGCCGTCATTGTCAAGATCGGCGAAGCGCGGCTGCGAAAAGGGAAGGCTGGGAATGCCGGTGGGGTTAAACATGGCATCGTTTTGCACCCAGGGCTGGGCATTGAGCCAGCAAGGCACGATTGAAAGTAGCACGATGGATGCAACTTTAGAAAAATTTTTCATAGCAATAAATAGTTTTGTGTTTATCATGTGTTCTCCTGTACAATGGTGTAAATTTAGGGTTTTATTTGTTGATGAGCCGGCTTTTTAGGTTTGATGGTATTGAAAGCACTTATTCCTAACTAATATGAATAAGAAATGCTTACATTTGTTCTTCAACTTCTAAAAAGGGCTGACGCATGAAAACGTTTTACCTTAAAATCATCGTCCCGACGGTATTGGCTGTATTGCTGTTTCTGCTCACTTTCTTTTTAGTGATTGTTCCGCGCTTTCAACAGCAAATGATGCAGGGTAAGCAGGAAATGATCAAGGAGCTCACCAATTCGGCCTGGAGCATACTGGCGAAGTATGAAAAAAACGAAAGCGATGGCCTAATGAGTCGCGAAGAGGCACAACAAACAGCGATCAACAACATCCAAAATTTACGTTATGGGGACGAAAACAAGGATTATTTCTGGGTAACGGACCTGCATCCCAACATGATCATGCATCCCTTTAGAAGCGACCTGAACGGGCAGGATTTAAGTGATTTCACTGATCCACATGGCAATAGGATGTTTGTCGATTTTGTTGAGACCGTAAAAATGCATGAGCACGGTTTTGTAAACTATATGTGGCAATGGAAAGATGATTCGCTGCATATCGTACCCAAGCTATCCTATGTAAAGGTCTTCAAGCCTTGGAATTGGATTATCGGTACCGGTATTTACATCGAAGATGTGCAAAAGGAGATGCGTGCACTCACCAGCCGAATGCTGTGGATATCGGTAACTATTTCGTTCATCATCGCGCTAATACTGTTTTATATTATCAAACAGAGTTTAAACATTGAAAACAAAAGGATAGCCGCAGAAGAGGAATTGCATCACGCAAAGGAGAAATATTTCACCCTTATTGAAGCGGCCACAGAGGGTTTGATCATGCTTATCGATGGCAGAATCAGCTTTGCGAATGCGGTTATCAGTAGAATGAGCGGATACACACCCCAGGAACTTGAGGGTTTGTCATTTAGTGACATTATCAGTAAAAACAATAACCAGGATATTCTTAAAGCCTTTTCGGAAAATCATGTTAAGCCGGGAACTTTTGAGTTGAACCTCAGGAAAAAGAATGGAGGATCAGCCGAGGTGCTCATCACCTCATCCAGAGCTGTTTTTTACGGCAAGCCTGTTAATATCATTATTGTAAAAGATATATCAATTGAAAAAACGGTTGGTTTCACAACGGTTGACTACCAACAATTGATCAATTCGCTCGATATGGGCTTTTTTAAGGCACGAATTGATTCGAAAGGGAAAGTTATTTTCGCCAATGAAACTGCCATCAAAATATTTGGATTTAGTCATTTGGATGAACTATCCGATTGTGACATGTTCGACATGGTGGTAGATGCCGATGACCGCAAAAACATCCGATTAGCGCTCAATGAGGAGGGTTACCTCAAAAACAAAGTGATTCAAATACGGAAAACTGACCAAACAATTGCCACTGTGGCGATTTCGCTGATTGCGCTATCCAGCGAAGCTAACGAAGGCCAACTATGCGATGGTATTATTGAAGATATCAGCCGGCAGGAACAAGACAGAGAAAAGCAAAACGAAATCATCACAGCGCTCAAAGCCAATGAATTCGTGCTTGAACAAGCAGTCTCAGGTTTTTTATCACCGCTTTTCACCTTGCCCGAAAGCAGCCAGCTTAAGGATGTTCTCGACTTTTTGGCCAGAAAAAAAACCGACTGTGTTTTACTTTTAAATAGACGGAACGATTATGTCGGCATTATCACAAACAGCGATATCCAGCAAAGAATACTTCGTTTGAACTTAAAGCTCGACAACCCGGCTTACCTTATCATGAGTGCTCCAATTGTGTTTGCCGATGCGCAAATGAGCGTGTTTGAAAGCATCAGGCTGTGTGAAGAAAATAATTTGAGTCACTTGCCGGTTAAAAGCGCCGATGGTAACATCGCTGGCGTATTTCGGAAAGAAAAATTCAGTCATCAGGTCTCCGGCGCGATGCCATTCCTGCTTTCGAAAGTGAAGACAGCAGAAACTACTGAGGACTTAAAATTGGCTTACGAACAATTGCTATACTTCATTAAGCCGCTTATCAAAAGTGAGTTATCCGTGAAATACCTCACTAAAATTACTTCTCAGTTTTTTGATACCGCATTGGCGCGTATTGTGGAGTTATGCATGGATGAAATAGGCCCGGCTCCGGCCAGTTTTTCTTTTATCTGCATGGGAAGTGAGGGCAGAAAAGAAGAGACTTTATTGACTGATCAGGACAATGCTATCATTTATGCCGATGTAGCCAAAGAGAAGGAAGAAATGGTGAAAACCTACTTTTTAAAGCTTGGCAGTGCTGTTTGTGAAGCACTGGATACAATAGGCTATCGCTATTGCAAAGGGAACATCATGGCCATGAATCCACAATGGTGTGTGTCGTTGTCAGGCTGGAAAAAATATTTTGCACAATGGATTGCCAGTCCCGAACCACAGCATCTATTGGACGCCATGATTTTCTTTGACTTCAGAAAGGTAGTTGGCGATGAATCCTTATGTGTTGATCTCAGAAAAACGATCGACCATGCCATTCAGGAGTATCCCACATTTCTTTATCACCTGGCATACAACACCTATTATACCAAGCCGCAGCAAATTGCTTCAAATATATTGATGCAAGACAAATCCAATGAAACCATCGATTTAAAAAGTGCTATGGCGCCAATAATCATGCTGGCCCGAACCTATGCATTTCAGCACCAGATCGTGCAAACAAATACCCGTGAGCGCCTTTTGGTACTCAAGGAAAAACAGATAATTAAAGAGCCAACCATTGATGAGATTCTTTATACCTATGATTACCTCATGAAACTTCGATTCAATAACCAGCTGTGGTTATTGGAACAAAAAATGACCGTCACAAATATTTTGGCTATTAAAAGGTTGAATGAACTGGAAAAGCATAGCTTAAAACGCAAGCTTGCCGCTGTGCAGGATTTTCAGCAAAAAGTAAAACTCGATTTCAGAGTTATCACTTAACAGAAAGCTTAAGCTACAAATCAAAGCGAGAAATAGGCAGCGAGCAACCTCTGGAAAATTGAGTTGAAATCCATTTTGATATATAGCACTTTCAGCCTAAATCTTTACCTTCCTGCCCTTTATTACACCGGGATGGGGGCGTAGGCCTGCCTGTCTGCTGCCAGGTAGACGCGAACGGCGAGCCGGCGGCAGGGTGAATGAAAAAGCAACTGGAAAGCCGGCAAAGCAGACCCGCCCCAAAGGCGGGGATGTTTGCAGGGCACAATGCCTGGCAGAATCGAATGGCTCAGTGAAAATTGAAAGGCATTGTAGGCCTGCACCCTTTGCCTGGATTTCCGTTGTTTTTTCAGAGCGCGCGGAAGCATCGTTCGGGCTAGATTTTTGTGTACTTTTCATCATGGAAAAGTACAAGAAAGAAGCTAATGTTTATTACGAGTACAGGTTTGAATTTAATCCAAGATCGGAAGAGTCAAGCAGTTATCATTGTTGATTGTTAACAATTTTAAGCCGAATCCTAACAGTCATACCCACGAATCGGAAGATGATCAGTTGAGTTGATAACTTCGCAAGCTTACCGCTGTGCAGGATTTTCAGCAAAAAGTAAAACTCGATTTCAGAGTTACCACTTAACAGAAATCTTAAGCTGCAAATCAAAGCGAGAAATAAGCAGCGTTTCTGAAATGGTTATGTTCATTTGACGACACCATGCCTAATTGATTGGTTAGCAGCATCGTTTTTCCGATTATTAAAGGTTTTTGATTGAAATGACTGTGCCCATAAATCCAAAAATCAGCCTTGCAATCCTTGATATAGGCTGTTAAATCAACACAATAGGCCTCATTTAACTCACTTTCAACATGTTCAGGCGAATTGCATCGTACCGAAGGCAAATGGTGTGTTACAACAACAGTTGGATGGGTGGTTTTGTCCAGTTCAGCTTTTATAAAGGACAAGCTTTCCTCGTGAAGCTGATTGTAATCATAACCATTCAAGCGTTTGCCCTTACGGGTAATGGAAGCAAAATCAGCGATGCCTTTTTCAATAAATGGCATATTTAGCTCATTTAAGTATGTCCATAAAGTACTGAAAACAAAATTTATACCTTCATAAACGATATTTGTATTCTGAAGCAGGTGAATATTTTCGCGTATTTTAAAATGAAAAGAGGTCTTAAAATCGATGAGATCGTGGTGGTAATACTCATGGTTTCCAGGCACCCAAAAAACCGCTTTATAGTTTGCCGACAAATAAGAAAAAAACGAATTTGCATAGTAAATATCATGCAAAGGAGCTATATCACCAGCCAATAGCAGCACTTCACCACTTATCTCCCAGGTCTTCTCCGTCAGAAAATGATTGTTGTGGGCAAATTCAAGATGCAGATCGGAGCAATATTGTATTTTCATAGGCTATGGAAAAATAGTTTACCCTACTTCACTAATTTTTTTCAGCAGCGACATATCTAAGATTTCAATTGTCCTTCCGTTTGTAGCAATGATATTTTCACGCGAAAACTCCGTCAGCAGACGCACCGTATTCTCCTCCGAAATAGCCGCCATTTCCCCGATTTCTTTTCTGGTTAATTGCACATGAAAAGTGGTGCTTTGATGAATATCGGCCAGATATAGCAGGTTTTCGGCAATACGACCCCGGATTTGTTTTTGATTGAGCGAAATGATCTTCTGCATAATCATGGCTACCGACTTGCCAAAGGCTTTGTTGAGGCATAAGAGCAAATCGTGGTTTTCGATATAAAGTTTTTTTACCAGATCGAGCTCGATCAAACAAATCTCCGAGGCTTCAAGAGCCGAAACGGAATACGAATAGCGCGGACTCTCAAAAAAGGACAATAAGCCAATATATGCCGGAGGTTTTAAAATATACAAAATAATATTGCGGTTATTAAGCCCTTCAATGTAAAGCTTGGCCGAACCTTTTGTTAAAAAAAGTGCATGTGACACTTCGGTGCCTTGCTTGCAAATTACATCATGCTTTTTCAGTTGGGCATGCACAGGAGCATTGTATTCCGAAGCCTGATCGGTATGTAAAAGCGTTGAATAAATATCGCATTTAAGTTCACAATGAGCACAATCCTGCTTTTTCGAAAACTTCATGAGTCCGTATTTGCGTCAAATGTATTAATAAAGTTGATCTATAACAATGTTCAAATTCAACTTATTTAAAAAAAAAGCAGAATGATTAAACAATACCTTTGAAACTGTTAACCATTTTATAAACCAACATAATCAAAACTGTATGTTACACGAACCATCTGCTGAAATTGGGACAGACAAGGCTGCACCAAAGAAAGCCAAATTAGGCGTTATTATGTTTGTTATTTACACGATAGTGTATGCCGGATTTGTAGTCATTGGACTAACTGTGCCGGAAATCATGGGCTTGCCGCTTATCGGCGAACAAAACATTGCTATTGTATATGGCTTTGGGTTGATAGTGCTCGCGATAATTATGGGATTTATCTATAATTATTTCTGCACCAAATATGAAGACAAGCTCAATAATAACTAAGCCTAAACCATTAATAATATGATTTACGAAGTATCAAATTTGGCCATCATTATCTTCTTATTTATTGTTGGTCTTGTATTGGGGTTGTCCTTTTATTTTGCCCGAAAAACCAAATCAGCTTCGAGTTACTATGCTGCGGGAGGCAAGATTCACTGGGGTGTAAACGGAATTGCTTTTGCAGGCGATTATCTCTCAGCCGCTTCCTTTTTGGGTATTTGCGGCATGATTGCTTTTTCGGGCTATGATGGCTTTTTATATTCAATAGGCTATCTGGCAGGTTGGGTTGTAGCCTTGTTCCTGGTGGCCGAACCGCTCAAAAAACTGGGTAAATACACCTTTACCGACGCGCTCGATTCACGTTTTAATTCAAAAGCCATCAAATTGGCTGCATCAATCAGTACCTTGATTGTTTCGGTTTTCTACCTTATTCCACAAATGGTTGGCGCCGGCGATTTGGTTGTTCCATTGCTTGGCCTCCCGCATTGGATGGGTGTTGTGATTGTAGGATCGATTGTTATCCTCATCGTTGCCACAGCAGGGATGACTTCAACCACCTATGTCCAATTTATCAAGGGTGGATTACTGGTGTTTTTCTCGACAATCCTTACGATTTATATTCTCAACAATGGCTTGTCGCTTCATCCGAACAAAGATTACCACCAGTTTGATCAGGTGGAAGCCGTTGTAACGAATGACACTGTCGTCACGATAAACGACGCCTCCTATACAATGGGAAATACAGTTGTTGCTGACCAGAAGGTGTTTGTTAAACTTGAGAAAGATGGCTATGGATTATGGTATAAACTTACCGAAATGAATGGCCGCACCCTGCTTACAGAGTCACTTTCAACCACTGATTTGGCCAACGGAGAGAAACTGTTCAATGGAGCACCTAAATCAGAAAAGAAGTTCTTTCAGGTAGGGCACCTAAGTAAAATAATTGTTGATGGTGTTGAAGTGGACTCAACCGGACCTGTTGGCCCTTTCGAATTTTTGCGTCTGATTGAAAACAGTGAAGTGGTCCGATTCTCGAAAAGTTTTTTTTATGATGGTGAAGATAAGGTTACGATTTGGTCGCAAAACCCAACCTCGGGCGCTGATGTGATGAAGCCTGGCCTAAAGTTCAAACTGTCCAAAAAGTCAGGAGCAACCTTCTGGAACAAAATGAACTTTTTATCACTGATGTTGGCGCTGTTCTTGGGTACATCTGCCTTGCCACATATTTTAATACGTTATTACACCGTTTCAAGTCCCAGGGCTGCGCGCAAATCGACCATTGTGGCTATCGCTGCGATTGGTTTTTTCTATATTCTCACCCTTTATATGGGATTGGGCGCCATGATTGGTGGTGTGCTTGATGTAGAAAGCAGTAATATGTCGGGTCCTTTGTTGGCTAAATCGATTGGAATTGGCCTTTTCTCAATTATTTCGGCCATCGCCTTCGCGACAGTTTTAGGTACGGTAAGCGGACTTATTGTTGCTTCGTCAGGAGCTATTGCGCACGACTTTATCGATCAATACCTTCAGCTTAACATGACTGATAAAGCCAAAGTGAAAGCCGGGAAATTTGCCGCCATTGGTGTTGGATTTTTTGCGATCCTTTTGGGTATTTTGTTCAAAGGAATGAATGTATCATTTCTTGTAGGACTTGCATTTGCCGTTGCCGCTTCGGCCAATCTGCCGGCCATACTTTTCTTGCTGTTCTGGAAGAAAACTACCGCAAAAGGCATTGCGTCATCCATTTTCGTGGGTATTGTTTCGTCTATTGGTATTATCCTTTTTTCGCCAAGTATGTACGAAAAATATGGCTTGTTTGCCAAAGATGCGCCTATACCACTCGATAACCCGGGTATTATCTCAATACCCCTGGCAGTGATAACCCTGGTAATTGTTTCACTGCTTACCCAAAAAGACAATTCAACTAAAAATTTCAATTAAAACGGCACATGAATATTTTTCTTGTGGTGATTCCATATTGGAATTAAAAAAATTAATGATATGAAGATGAAAAGCTTAATCTTAATATTCCTGGTGTTTTCAGCATTGCTGATTCGGGCGCAGGAAAAGCCGGACGAATCCAAATTTGGTATTAAATTTTCCGGTTTTGTAAAAACAGATGTTTTTTACGATACCCGTCAAACTATTAGCATCCGTGAAGGACATTTTTCGCTCTATCCTGCCAGCGAAAAGCTCGACATCAATGGGGTTGATATCAATGCCAAAGATCATGTAAATATCCTGGCTATTCAGTCGCGGATTACAGGAAAAATTTCCGGACCTGATGCGCTTGGAGCAAAAACTTTTGCGCTGATCGAAGCTGATTTTTTCGGCAATGAAAATGGTAATTTCGCTGATGTCAACGGTTTCAGGCTGCGGCATGCCTTTATAAAGCTCAATTGGACAAATACGGAATTGCTTGTAGGGCAGTTCTGGCATCCACTGTTTGCGCACGAATGCTTTCCTGATGTGGTGTCGTTTAATACCGGCGCACCGTTTCAGCCTTTTGCCCGCCACCCGCAGATACGACTTACACAGAAGCTAAATCGGATAAACCTGATTCTGGCCGTGGCAGAACAGCGCGATTTCACCAGCACAGGACCAGATGGTGGCAATAGTAAATACCTGAATAATGAGGTGTTGCCCGACCTGAATATGCACTGGCAATATAAAGGTAATTGGGGCGAAAGCAACACCTTATTGCTTGGCGCAGGTGTTGAATTTAAAACCCTGGTGCCGCGCTTATCTTTCGCTTTTGACCAGAACAGTGGTGATGGTGTTGACAGCACTTATTTTGCCGGTGACAATAAGGTTTCCTCCTTTGCCCTCTCAATGTATTCAAAAGTAACTACTCCTAAAATTACCTGGAAAGCCCAGATGGTGTATGGTGGTAATATGTTTGAATTTGCCATGCTTGGCGGCTATGCGGTAAGTGCCACGCCAAGTCCGTCACAACTGAAATACGAATATACTCCAACAAAAATACTTGCTGTTTGGAGCGAGATTGCTACAAGAGGTAAAATTCAGGCCGGACTTTTCGGGGGATTTACCCGGAATTTAGGTTCGCTCGATGACAATGTAGGTGTGTATTATAGCAGAGGCGCCAACATAAATCAGGTGTACCGTATTTCGCCACGTATTGTGGGTAATTTTGAAAAGCTACGTATTTCGACAGAGTTTGAATTTACGGTAGCAGAATATGGAACAGCCGACAGCAAAGGCAGGGTTAATGATAACTTATCTACTGTCTCAAACCTCAGGTTGCTGCTGGCTTTCTATTACTTCTTCTAATGGATTAATACAATAGTTGATATAGCCGTTACAAGTAGTTGGATTGAATAATTTTCAAAAGTTTGGCAGTTGTTTTTGTGCTTAGAATTTCACAAAAACAGCTGCCATTCTTTATGTCTCCTCAAGCGTAAATATTTTACTATCCAATGCAATAACACAATACTAATAAGTTGTCGCTGTTAACCGTATTTTTCGGTTAAAAACTTTTTCATGGTATCAATCTGTGTAGGTGTTCCCAGTATGAAAATTTTGGAGCCGTTGATAATGGGTATGTCTGCCGAAGGATTTAAGGTATAGCTGCCATCGGGCGCCTTAAAGCCGATAATGTTAGCGCCCGAAATGGCCCTGATGTCAAGCTCGCGGATGGGTCTGTTGAGGAAGCTTTTCGGCAAATCGTCACTCATGATTTCAAAAATTTGTGTGCTGTGGATATCATGAATAGTGAGGTGTTCTAAAAATTCTACAATATCGGGTTTGGCCACCAGTGTTGCCATATGTGCACCACCCACTTTTTCTGGCATGATCACACTATTTACACCTGCAAACTTCATTTTTTTCTCCGAGCTCTCATTGGCTGCCCGGCTGATGATTTTTAAGGATGGGTTCAACGAACGCGCGGTGAGCGCCACAAATAAATTATCTGCATCAACGGGAAGCGAAGTAACCAGGGCTTTTGCTTTATGGATGCCTGCCTTCTCGAGCACCTCGTCAGTGGTAGCATCACCTTCAATAAAATTGTTGGGGTGATTTAACACAAGCTCATGGTTTTGATCGATCACAACAAATTCTTCATGGTAATTTATCAGCTGCTGAACAACCTGCTGCCCGTTTCGCCCATATCCAACAACAATTACATGGTTTTCCATTTTTTTTAGATTTAATTTTTGATTGTGGCCTGGAAAGTGAAAATGCATTTGCATTTCAATGAGTTGCTGTGAGAATACAGAAATAAAGTAGGCAATGACGCCTAAACTTCCCAGAATGAGGAATGAAGTAAAAATTTTTCCTCCATCCGACAGGGGAATCACTTCGCCAAAACCAACAGTGCTTACTGTAATAACAGTCATATAAATAGCATCCACCAATGGATAGTCATCAATCAGATGGTAGCCCGTAACGCCAATAAAAATAATTAGGATGAGTAGAAGACCGCCCCTGATCAGATGAATGCTAGTGCTTTTCAAGGTTTTTTGTTTTTAGTTTCTCAGACAAATGTACGTGATTTTTATCATGAGCCTATTTTTTTAAGTACGAAAATGAGCTGCCAACAGCACATCTGGCCAGCTGGGGAGGCTAGACAGTACACGAACTAATACAGATTCCTCCTGCACATTGATTTTCTAGATTTTTTTTTAATAAATCCAATATTTTAATTTGTACAACAACTGAAGGCCAATAAGTAAATTCTCTTCCTCTTTGGTGTTTGACGACAAAATTTTTACATTTACAGTCGCAAGCAAAACCAAATATCAAGGGTTTTGCTCAATAGAGAATGGATTGAGACATTAGTAAGATTTTTTAGGTTTAGTCGATTCTAGCTGCTTGTCGTCAGGCAGTTTTGACTTATGAAAAATAAAAATTTACAGATGAAAACAAGAAAAACAAATGCTTTAAAATGGAACAGGATTCCGATTTACCTATTAATGGGATTAGTGATTTCATTCAGTGCCTGCAAAAATGAAGAAGATCCTAAGGTGATGACTCCCGTAGGAAGCTGGAAAAGAGCATATTCCGGTGATGTGAGTTTTACAGCCCAACTCAACCTGAGCAATGAGGAGGCACTTGAATGGATTGTACTCGATACGATAAGTAGCCACGAGAACAGCATGGTAAGTTTTGAAATTTCAGGTAATCAGCTAAGGGTATTTGGTGATCCGGAAATCGAAGCTGAGGGTTTTTATCAATGGTCAATATCGGATCAATACCTACAGCTGGAAGTGATTGATGATCCTTTTGCCCCCCGCGTGGCTGCACTAGATGGGCACTGGACGATCAAAGATCCTGCTGTTGACCCTGCGTTAGTGGCTTCCTGGACAAAATCTTACCTGATAAATAATGCAGCATATAGCATCAGGCTGAGGCTTGAAGCCGATGGAAGTCTGCACTGGGAAATGATTGATCCTATTCCGGGACACGCTAATTCATCAACGGCTTTTACGACCCATAACAGCACTTTCGTGATTTACAAGGATGATCAATGCGGCGATCAAAATGGGTATTATCAATTTGAAGTTATTGGTGGTGAATTGCATTTAAGTGCTGTTAAAGATCTGTGCACGCCACGTATTGATGCAATCAGTGGCTCTTGGAGCAGGCTATAATCAGGAAAGTGGCTTTTTGCAGATAAGGATGCCGAAAAGTGCTGGACAAACGAGCCAACACCTGCCTGCCGTGAGCAGTCAGACAGGGCCAACAGCCTCTTCACTAACCTACTGTTCCAACAAGCTATTCAGCAAGCCCCCACGATCTTCTTTTTTAGTATTGGAACCTCCTGGCGAAAGCTGATTGATCAGCTTACTAATTGGCAAAGATTGTAACCAAACCTTGCCCGTTCCCCTTAGCGTGGCTACAAACAGCCCTTCCCCGCCGAAGATCATCGATTTGAGATTGCCTGCGCGCTGCACACTAAAATCAATGCCGTCCTGAAAACCAACCACACAGCCGGTATCAACACGCAAGGTTTCTCCTTTTAGTTCATGTTCGATCACAGTGCCTCCGGCGTGAATAAAGGCTTTGCCGTCGCCCTGTAGTTTTTGCAAGATGAATCCTTCGCCGCTGAAAAACCCTGCTCCCAGTTTTTGATTAAAATGCAGGCTGATCTTTGTTCCTAGAGCAGCGCACAAAAAGGCATCGCGCTGAACAATTATTTTGCCACCCATAGCAGCTAAATCGATTGGTACTATTGTGCCGGGATAAGGAGCTGCAAATGCAACCTGACTTTTTCCCATGCCGCGGTGTGTAAAGTGCGTTATAAAAATGGATTCACCGGTAATTTTGCGTGAAGCGGCCGATAGTAATTTGCCAAACAAACCTTTGTCCGGTTCCGAACCATCGCCCATTTTTGTTTCAAAGTCAATGCCTTCTTTCATATAAAGCATCGTGCCTGCTTCGGCGATGACTGTTTCGTTGGTGTCTAGTTCAATTTCGACGAACTGGATATCGTGCCCTTTAATTTTGTAATCAATTTCGTGTGATTTCATCTGTAATGTGTTTATTATAAATAATTTATGATTTGCTTAATCCATTGAAAAGCGCGATTAAAAGTAAGACAAATCACTGAAATACACATAAGTATCAGGCCTTAACCAAAATTGTTTTTGTGAAATTTTTCGCATATTATTCCGCTAAGGCAAATAATAAATTGGCCCCTCCACGCCAAGTGGCAACCCTGCCCAAATCCAGAGCAGAAGCATGGGGATGCGCACCAGTGCAAAAGCGATCGCAAAGGGCAACATCATCGAAATGAGTGTGCCGATACCTACATCTTTAACGTATTTCTGGGCAAAGACAATTACCAGCGGAAAATAGGGCAAAAGTGGTGTTAAAACATTGGAATAGGAATCACCAATTCGGTAGGCCGCCTGCGTAGTTTCGGGCGAATAACCCATCAGCATAAGCATCGGCACGAAGATCGGTGCCAGTAAAGCCCATTTGGCAGAGGCGCTTCCCATAATCAGGTTCACAACGGAGGAAACGAGAATAAAGGCAACCAGCAGCGGGCCGCCTGTGAGTCCGATGGCTTTGAGTACTTCTGATCCTTTTACGGCCAGCACACTGCCCAGATGCGACCAGTTGAAATAAGCCACAAACTGTGAAGCTACAAAGGCAATCACAATGTATAAACCCATGGTTGACATGCTTTTGGCTGTCATATCGCTCACATCTTTGTCTGTTTTTATTGTTTTTGCCACGATGCCATAAACCAGCCCGGCAATGAAAAATCCAATAAACATAATGGGGACCAGTGAATCATAAAAAGGACGGAGATCACGTACCCCTGTGATCGGATCGACTTCGCCACGCAAAAGGCCGTCGGCAGGGATTACAGTAAGCGCAATGAGTACAGAAAAGATGGCGGTTGCGAAAGCTGACCAGCCCAGGGCTTTTTTCTCTTGTCGTGAAATGGCCGGTTGTTCTTCGATGGTAACGCTGGAATCGGGTTTATAGGCTCCAAGGCGGGGAACAAGAATTTTTTCGGTCACCCAGGTGCCGGCTAAACCTACAAAAGGCACTGAGGCAGCCATCAGGTAATAATTAGAGAGGGGGTTCACCGTATAAGAAGGATCGAGTATCTGTGCAGCAGGTTCGGTAAAGGCAGCAATCATCGGGTCGAGACCGGTAGGGAAGAGGTTGGCCCCAAAGCCGCCCGAAACGCCTGCGAAGGCAGCGCCAATCCCGGCAAGCGGATGCCTGCCCATACCTAAAAAGATTGCTCCGCCCAGCGGAATAAGCACAACATATCCGGCATCGGCAGCGATGGAGCTGATCATTCCCGCTACCACAATTGAAAAGGTAATCAGCGAACGGGGCACGCGTGATACAAAAAGTCGAAGGGCAACCGAGATCATACCTGTATATTCTGCTACACCAATGCCGAGCATCACCACCAGCACCAATCCCAGCGGAGGAAAGGTGGCAAAGGTGGAAACCATTTTTGTCATAATCAGCTGAAAGCCCTCGCGCGAAAGCAAATTGACCACTTCTATGGTGTCAACAGGATTACCCGCTTTGTCCAAAAGTCCGGCTGCCTTGCCAGGATGATCCACTGTGATACCGCCAAATATCCAAGATAACAGCAAGGTGAGCATCATCAGGATGAAAAATAGCGTTACGGGCTGCGGGAGTTTATTGCCAATCACCTCAACCTTGTCGAGGGCGCGTTTTAGGAAGTCCTTTTTAGGTTTTTGTTGTGTCATGAGTGTGTGTTGCTATGGTTGTTTAAATCGGTAATAGGGTGCTAAAATACATTATTCAGATTTTTAGTAACAGTTTAGATTTGTTCATGGTTCACAGCTTTTCGAATTCTGTAGTAATTTCAATAGTTTGATGCTTATAAGTTACAGAATAACAATGTTATATAAGAGAAATTGATAGGTTGTTAAAAATTACTTAAAAATATTTTAGGCAAGGTGTATCAAAATTTTGGCTGGTTTTGGCATCATGTGAATTGCCTAAAAAGATTTTCCTGATTCCAATCGCTATTGCATATTCTTTATCAGGAAGCTGTAATTGCTTTAAAAATAATTACCTTGCAGGCTTGTTTGTTGAAAATTGAAATAAGCGGAACTTAAACCAGAAAAAATATGACAAAAAAAACCACTTCAGAACTACTTTCGTTTTTTGCTGGTGCAATGCTTGAACACCGTCAATTACCTGCTTTTTCGGATTATGATGGCGAAACTTATACTTATCAGCAGGTGTATGATAATGTGAGGTATATGCATCAGTTTTTCAAAGAAGCCAAATTGCATCGTGGCGACAAAATTGCACTTTTAGGCAGTAATTCTGCTGGATGGGGTATTGCTTTCATTGGCATCATTACCTATGGTGCTGTTGTGGTTCCCATCCTTCCTGATTTTTCGGCCGAAAACACCCATCATATCATCAATCACTCCGATGCGCGGCTTATGATGGCATCTTCTCCTTTGTTTAGCAAAATTGATGTTGAGCACCTTGCCAAATTGGATGGGATCGTAAGCTTGAGTCAGTTGGAGCCATTGCACGATCCTAAAGCAAAAATTGAAACGGCTCTCAAAAAGGCGAAAGCATGGCAGGAAGATCCGAAAGGAGTTGATGATCTTCATTTCAAAGAAGGACATTCAGATGATGTCGCAGTGATTTCTTATACCAGCGGCACTTCCGGCTTCACAAAAGGAGTGATGCTGCCCCAACGCAGCCTGTGGTCGAATATCGTTTTTGCACAAGAGCATATGCCGTTGAATGCGGGAGATCAGATCGTTTCCTTCCTTCCGCTGGCGCATGTGTTTGGCCTGTTGTTCGAGTTTCTGTTTCCTTTTACGATGGGTTGTCATGTTCATTTTCTTACCAAGATTCCTTCACCGGCAATCGTCACCAAGGCTTTTGGCGAAATCAGGCCACATCTGATTCTTTCTGTTCCGTTGGTGATCGAAAAGATTTACAAGAAGCGCATAATGCCAAAGATTGACAAACCGATAATGAGATTGTTACTCAAAACACCCGTTATCAGTGGTGTAATTGAGCAAAAAGTTAATAAAGCCCTTACTGAAACTTTTGGGGAAAGATTTAGTGAAATCGTGATTGGTGGAGCGCCTATTAGTGAAGAAGTTGAACAGTTTTTCAGGAAGATAGGTTTCCGTTATACCGTGGGTTATGGCATGACTGAATGTGGTCCTCTGATCAGTTATATAGGGTATAAAAAGTCAAAGTTTCGTTCGGCGGGTAAAGTTGTTGATCGGATGCAAATAAGGATATCCAAGGAAGCTCCCAATACTGAAACCGGCGAGGTGCAGGTAAAAGGCGACAACCTGATGCTTGGCTATTACAATAATGAAGCCGATACCAAAAAGGCATTCACTGAGGATGGCTGGCTTCGCACCGGCGATTTAGGGTATCTTGATAGTGAAGGATATCTTTTCCTGAAAGGTCGTAGCAAGAATATGTTGTTGGGGCCTTCCGGACAAAACATCTATCCTGAAGAACTGGAAGCGCGTATCATGAACATGCCCTGTGTGGCCGAATGTGTGGTGAAACAGCATAAAGACAAATTGGTTGCCATGATTTATCCCGACAGGGAGGCGATGGAATGTGAGCGCCTCGATTTTCCGGATATCGAAAACAAGATGAAGGAAATGATCAAGCACCTCAATAAAGAACTTCCTGCCTACGAACAGATTACAGGTGTTGAAATTGTGGATGTGGAGTTTGTGAAAACGCCCAAAAAGAATATTAAAAGGTATTTGTATACTTAAAATCCAATACCCTATAACACGCCATAGCCATCGAATTCATCCGTGGGCTATGGATGGACAGCCGGCATCGATGATGGGACAAAAAATAGTAATTTGCACATTTTGTTGTGCAATTATCTGATAAAATGTTGAATATGTTGTGCGTTTTTTAGTCAATACGAGATTCTAAAGTTTTCGAGGCTGCCGAAACAACAGAAACCAAAATATTTTTTACACTCGAAAGAGACAAAAAGTTTTTATACTACCTTTAAACCCTGAAACCAAAACTACCCTGCTCATACGCCACTTGAACAGTTTCGATGGCTTGTAGCGGGATTTGATGGAGAAAGCGGTTTCCGAAAAGCTTTAGGAGTAGGAAAATTGAAAACCAAATGAAACATGAAAACTAAGTTAAGCGTAATGAAGGCATTGTTGGTGATGCTGTTCATCATTGGATTTGCATCATGCAAAAAATCAGAACCAACAAATGCTGAAATCGACCCTTTTAGCAATGGGGGCAACGAGCGGAATATGATCGTTGTGATTAGCGATATGCATCTCGGAGCTGACCTTGCGTATGCCGAATGCAAGAAAAATGTGCCTTCTTTGGAGAAATTGCTTAAACAGATACAAGCTTCTCCAAATGTGAAAGAGCTTGTGATCGCCGGCGACCTGTTGGATGAATGGTTTGTGCCTGCTCCGATCAATACCTACCACGGGAAAGATCAGGCTGATTTTGTGCAGCGCATTGCCGAAACAAACAAAGTCGTGTTTGATGTTTTAAACAACATGATTCAGGAGAAGAAGATTCTGGTCACTTATGTTCCTGGAAACCATGATCTAACGATAACAGAATCAAGTGTTGAACTGATACTTCCGGGCATCAACCAAAAACGTGATCCGGAACTGGGCTTGGGAACTTATTCCCCGATCGGTTATCCGCAGATAGCGATTGAGCATGGCCATCGGTATAATTTCTTTTGTGCACCCGACCCGATTTCAAACCAGGATATTGCCCCGGGCACCATATTGCCACCGGGCTACTTTTTTACTCGAATTGCAGCGCTTTATGTTTCTCAAGGATTGCCACCGGCTGGTGATACTGTTCCTGTCGTTACGCAGAATGCTTCTGGCGATGAAAGTCAAAACTTACTTTTTGCTTATTGGAAAATGTGGGATTGGACCTTAAATACTTTCACAATTGAAAATAAATTTGATGAGAAGATTATTGTGACAAATGTGGATGGGTTCACAGAAAACTTTTCAGTGAACGATGTGCTGCCTTATCAAACCAGTCCTGGAGGATTAATTGAGGTTGATCTATACAATGGCATTCAGGACAGCTGGCTGCAGCGTCAGGCTCGCAATCATGTACCTGTCAATATTCCAACCCAACAGGCAATTGCCGGTTCAGCTATTGCCAGCGAGATGGATGGACAGGCAAAAACCCAATATTTTTTGAATCCCGATTCAGATGTTAGAATTGTTGTTTTTGGGCATACGCATGTCCCTACGATGGAAGCATCCAATAACCATCTGGGGCAAAAATCTATCTATGCAAACTCAGGGACTTGGATCGATCATAACACTTTAGATTCTACAGCCATGAATTTTGTGGTGATCACACCGCAGGGCCTTGATGCATCTGCTCAAACCCATGTAAAACTATACCATTTCAAAAATGAAATAGTTACCGAAATGGCCACGGATTCATTAAGGCTTTAATCGCTCAGGTAATCCTGGACGTGCCATCAGCACAGTTTATCTTTTTCCAGAAGTCTTGGGTGCATTCCCAATAGCTGTATTAACGTTAACAAATACATGATTTTTTTGTTAATGACTATTCAGTATCACTTTTGTCTGATAAAATTAGATTACCGTCCTTACTAAACTTTTTCTTGATTTGTAACAGGCTGTCTACTCCCGCACCTGTGGGAGTAGAATAAAAGGTTACCCTTGATTATCCGAAGTCCAGGGACGATATTATAATTTATCGGTCAATAATGATTGAAGATGTAAATTCCGTCCGAATCCCGGGTTGGATGTCAAAAATTTTCATAAACTTTCTCGCACAACAGACTGCTTATATACAGCGAAAGCCGCTTGTTCATTTCGGGCAGGGAATAATAGCAAACAACGGGAAGTACCCATTCCAGCAATGCCAAATAATAGGGGATGATATCGGGATTTCCCTGTACGCTTTCAAAGGCATATTTCCTCATTTTTAATGCCAGCGCTACTTGCTTCTGTACTTTTTCCTGATGTCGCCCGGTATAGGTAAATTCCGGAATATCATGAAGGCTTTCAGCCGCATAAAAAGCGTTAACAAAATGAAGGTATGCATCCATATCGTCCTGATTTTCCAAAGGAGCATTATCAGTCAGGAAAATAGCTTCCAGTCGTGCAAAATCTGAGATGACAGACCGCGGTTTGGTTTCAGAAAAATCGATCAGATAAACATTCCTGTTTTCATCAAGCAGGATGTTTTGCATGTTCAAATCGCCATGACAAATCCCTTCGAAATAATTGATGCTCTGTTCTCTGCGTTTCGGGTATTCGTATTTCAAAAACCAATAGGGATTTAGGATGGGACGGCCACTTTCTGCGATTTCAATATACTGATCATCAGCACTAATGGAGAAAAGATCGGATACGGTTTGGTAAATATGCGGAAAAAATGTCAAGGTCGGATCATGGTCTTTGAAAGGAAAAATGTTTGTTTTTACGGGCTGACCATACCAGGGTTTTAAAATCTGCAGGAATATCTTGTCGAACAAGGGATCCAGCAATTCCATTTTTTCCTGTTGGAAAGAATGTGCCAGCCATTTAAGTTGGGATTCTTCACCACCAATGCCTACAAAATTATATACTAAAGCACCTTTATCGCCCTGAAATTCAGTCCCGAGTACTGATGCACTGTTATTGAAAATATAAGGCAGTGCATATTGCTGACAGCGTTCTGATTCCCTTGTAATCATTGCGCGGTTCGCTACCTTGAGCACAGTAGGCCGCAATTTCCTTCCATGCTTATCGAAAGAAGCGACCTGAAAAGTCTGTGCCGAAAACCCTCCATGCAGTGGTTCAATTATCACACGGGCAGCATCGGCATAAAGTTTACGAATCAGAAAACGCTGATAAGGTTCGAGGGTTAGCTGATCGTTTGTTTCAATTTTTAAACGTTGTGAATCAGCATCTTCAATACCCTGAGGAAAAAACAGCCAGGCAATGGGGTCCTGTAGTTTTTCATCAACCGAAATGGATTCAAGCGCGATAATATTATCGATGCTCAAACTATCGGTTAAGAATTTTGACAAGGAAGTTGTATCATCGGCTTGATGCAGTGTTTCAAGTTTGAATGTCAAGCCAACAGCATTGTTAGCGCCAGATTTGAGGATAATTTGCTGATGAAAATGGGGTAGCTGTTGCCACAGTTCCCTATTGTGTTTTTCGGCCTCAACATCCAGTACGATACTCAATGAAGGATTTTCAGGGTCGCGGTTCAGTATAGCCATCAGCGCGATTTCCGCGTCTTGTTGTTGTTTTGCCTGTCTGCTTGCCGAAATGAATTCCTGCATCGTCAGCTGCAGTTCTTTTGCCGATAAAACCCCCGATGCCTGCCCGCTAAAAGAAACAGCTCCGAGTGATAATACGGCAATGTTAGCAGCATCCGAGGCAAGCCTGAAGTCGGCAGGAATACTTTGATCATCGGGCATAAACCCGGCACAGGCTCCGGCAGTTACAAATAAACCATGAACAGTATCTTCTGTTAGTTCCGTTTCAGCTGACGCACCATAGCCTATCGACAATACAAGTTCATGACATCCAATCATATCAATCGGTTTCCAAAATAGCAGCGGATATTTTACTTTACAGCTTGTCCGAAATCGAAAGGTCTTATTACCTGTTTTAAAATCGATGGGTTCAGCACAGTCAGACTGCAATTGCTCAATTTCCGCATTAGCCAGTTCCAGCGTATCGACAAGATTGAAAATATGGTGCAGACCAGCCATTTCAATTACCTGAAAAACCTCAGGCAATAAACCGGTAATAATCAGTTTGCCTTTGGCAGCAAGCATTTTCTTATGTGTTTTAAGTAAAATGCGTATGCCGGCACTCGAAAGGTAAGCGCAATGCCCCAAGTCGATAATCAAAAACCTGGAGGCAGCCAGCAGGGGCTCAACCGCCAATTCAAAATTGGTGCTACTCAAAGCATCCAACCGACCCGAAACCTTTAATATCGGCGCAGTCTTGTCTTTTTGAATGAGTTCGAAGCTGTTCATCTTTTTAACTTTTCTTTTCGGGGCATTGCTTTCAATTTCAAATTTTCACCTTTTGATAAGCCTGGCTATAAGCTTTAGTGCAATATATCAATCTGAACGTTAAGGCATTGGAACTCCATCAAACCATTCATTCCAGATCGTTTCGAATGTGCCATCCGTCTTCATAGCATCAAGGTGACTTTGCCATTGCTGAACCGTGCTAGCAGGTGTGCTGAGGCTGAATGCGATATAATCCTTGAAATTCAAAGCTTCCATATGCTGAGTAAGGTTACTCATTGGCACCTCACTGATATCAGCCAGCCATTTCACGTCCAAATCGGTCATCAGCAATGCCTGAACCTCGCCGCTCATCAACTGATCAAAAGCTTCCATGGAGGTGAGTGATGTAGCGACGATGTTTTGGAAGTTGTTGTTTATCAGAAAATCATGGGTGAACCAGCCATTTGGTGTGGCAATGGATTCCAGCGCTTTCGCTTGTTCAAGTGTTTCAATGGTCAATCCTGAAGAAGCGAGCGTATAAAAATAGGTTCTGCTGGAGGAAATCGGCCCGACCCATTGAAACATATTTTCGCGTTCCGGCGTGCGGGCGGTATTAAACAGGGCGCTGTTTGGCAGGTATTGCACAATGTCATAAGCATTGTTCCATAAAGTCAGGTTGATGTTGTTAACATAGCCTGTTCTTGTCATAATTTCTTTCACAATATCTATGGATGAGCCTCTAACTTCAGCTGAGGTACCATGACCATATTCAAAGCTGGTTGGTGGTGCATTTTCAGTATAAAGTTGAATGGTTCCTGCGATGTAAGTTTCAGGCATAAATGGTATGTATTTCCTCACAATTGATACCGTACTTTTATCTTCAATCATTGATTTTATCTCATTCTGAACGCTGTTTACTACTGCATCGCTTACATCATTTGAAAAAGCAACATAATAATAAACAGTACGATAGCTTGTTACTACATGGACGTTCTCCAAATAATATCCCGAAGGAAGCGAGGAAATTAAATGGTAAAAATCGCTGGCAATAAATCGTATCTCACCATTCATAAAGGCGTCCAGTGCCTCACTGTAGGTCCCGTAGTAAACCAGATTTGCAAAACCCATATCTTCGAGGGTAGTAGTTTCCCACCAGTCGGTTACTACTGCTATGGAAGGAAGCTGTTTACACTCTTCAATGGGCAGGGGAAAGATAAAGTTCGATTCTCCATTCTCAAATATGGCATACATTCCCTTGCTTGTCGGACCGGCCCATTTGAACAGATTCGTGCGTTCAGGGATATACGTTGTTGATAACAGTGCTTTGTTAGGACCACTTAGGATCGCATCATAGGCTTCCTCCCATGTGCCGGCTATGCTCATTTCCATATCGACACCTGCATTTTGCATGGCCTCGGCAGCAATATCAGCATCTATTCCAACAATTTTCTCATTGTCAGTAAAAACGTAAGGGACGAATTCGCTGCCGAAAACCTGAATGGTTTCTTCATCTTTGTTGTCCTCTTTTTTGCAAGTGGTAAAAAATAGCATCACCAATGCCAGCGCGAATAAAATTTTAATTGTTTTCATCTTTAAATACGGTTTTTAATATTTGAATTCAGTAGGTCAAATACTATGATTTTTTTACACTTAGGGCATCGGTATTCCTTCAAACCATTTATTCCAAATCGTTTCGAATGTGCCATCTGTCTTCATGGCATCAAGGTGACTTTGCCATTGCTGAACAGTACTAGCAGGTGTGCTGAGGCTGAATGCGATATAACCATTAAAATTAAGTGCTTCCATTTGTTGGGTAATATCGCTCATGGGAATATCGTTCAAATCAGCCAACCATTTCACACTCACATCGGTTAGGAGCAGCGCATCAACTTCGCCTGTAATAAGTTGATTAAAAGCATCCTGAGACGTGATTGCCGTAGCCACAATGTTTGGAAAGTTATTGTTGACAAGAAAATCATGGGTAAACCAACCATTTGGCGTGGCTATCGATTGAAGTGCTTTAGCTTGTTCAAGTGTTTCAATTGTCAATCCCGAAGATGCCAGGGTGTAAAAATGGGATCTGCTTGAAGAAACCGGACCTACCCACTGAAACATATTTTCGCGTTCGGGTGTGCGGGCGGTCGTAAATACTGCACTGTTTGGCAGGTATTGTGCAACAGCGTAAGCATCATTCCATAAACTCAGGTTAATCTTGTTCACATATCCGGTTCTCCTCTGTATTTCATTTACAAAATCAACGGCAGAGCCTTCTACTTTGCGCTCAGTGCCTTGTCCAGTACCAAAGTTGTTTGGGGGGCTGACTTCGGTAAAAAGCTGAATGGTTCCCGGCATATAATCGCTGGGCATTGCTGGCAAATAATCATTAACAATTGAAACCATACTTTGATCCTTTATCAAGTTTTCGATTTCATTTTGAACCTTGTTGACAACAACATCACTTACATCCTTCGAAAAGGCAATGTAATTGTACACTGTGCGGTATCGTGTTATTGTGAAGACATTTCCTATATAATATCCTGAAGGTTTTAGCTCCGCCGCCAGATGATAAAAATCACTGGCGATAAATTTTACTTCACCATTCAAAAATGCATTCAGTGCTTCGTCGTAAGTATCATAATAGACCAGGTTATCAAAGCCGAGTTCTTCAAGGGTGGTTGTCTCCATCCAGTTTTTTACCACTGCGATAGGGGGGAGGAGCATGCATTCCTCAATAGGCATGGGATATACAAGGCCCGAATATCCGTTTTCAAATATGCCAAACATTGACTGACTCGTGGGGCCTGCCCATTTGAAAAAGTCTTTGCGTTCGGGAGTGAAGGCTGTTGTCAATAATGCCTTGTTTGGCCCGTTTAAGGTTGCATCATAGGCGCCCGGCCAAAAATCTGACATACTCATATTGTATTCAACACCTGCATTTTGCATGGCTTTGGCAGCAATATCAGCATCGATCCCGACAATTTTGCCATCGCTGATAAAATAGTTAGGATTGAATGGGACACCTGCTACTTGAATTGTTTCGTTTTCTGTATCATCTTTTTTGCAGCTGTTTAGGATAAAAATTGCTGTTATCATCAAAAATGAAGTAGCGATCAGAAATAGTTTGTTTTTCATGAACTTTGTTTTAATGGTTTTCAAAATCAAATTCCAATTTGGGATTTGATTGGTTAAAATTAAGGAATCTTTTAATCTGGCAATGAGTTCCCTCCAAAAAAAGAATGAGTTTGATTGAATACCCCCAAAATTTCATCCTTTTCGGGAGCAATACGGGTTGGAAATGGATAAATCCATTGGGTTTAATAGGTGCTTTGATTCCACGACCCACGGATGAATCCGTGGGTTATAGGAATTGATAAACCGTATAAGCATTTTTTATATTAGCATTAAAAACAACTCATTATATCCCATACCTTTAACAAAATATGGATACATGGCATTCGGTCAACCAGGCAAAATCCATAGCCCGCGGATTCATCCGTGGGCAACGGATAGGATTCCCCCAAAAACCAAAACCGTTTCAACGGTTTTTTTAATTGATTGAGGTTTGGATTGAATATCCATAAAATTTCATCTTATTCGGGAGCAATACGGGTTGGAAATGGATAAATCCATTGGGTGGAATTTGAGATTGACCCCACAACCCACGGATGAATCCGTGAACAATGTTTATTCCAACAATTGCATCATTTCTTCAATTTTTGGCCTGCTGGTGTCGGTTGTGTCAAGAATCTGATCTGCCAGGTCGGTTTTGTATTGCTGCAAGCCCAGGATTTTTTCTTCAACGGTATCTTTGCTGATAAAACGGTACACAAACACCTTTTTGTCTTGCCCGATGCGATGTGCACGGCTCAGTGCCTGCAACTCGGCTGCGGGATTCCACCAGGGGTCGAGCATAAACACATAGCCGGCTTCGGTGAGGTTGAGTCCGAAGCCACCAGCTTTGAGCGAGATCAGAAACAGCTGTACTTTTTGATCAGCCTTAAATTTATTGATCACCTCCTCACGCTTTCTGGTTGAACCGGTTAGCATGGTGTAGGCTAAGTTCATGGAATCGAAATGGGCCGCATAACGTTTCAGGTGACTGGTAAACGACGAGAACAACAGCACCTTCTGGCCTTCGGCAATTAAGGTCTGTAATTTTTCGGTCACGGCTTCAAACTTGCCGCTTTCAGCAGTGCTCTCTTTTTCGGCCAGCACCGGATGATTGGCAATTTGCCTCAGACGCATCAAAGCACGAAGCACTAACACTGGCAAACGGAGTTTTTGTTCGGGGTCGTTCCGGGCTTGCAAAAGAAAATTTCGCAGCCGGCTTTTTTCTTTCTCATAGTAGGCTGTCTGCTCGGGAAGCATTTCGCAGTAGCTGATGATCTGTGTAAGCGGAGGCAGCTCCGGTGCAACAGCAAGTTTGGTTCTGCGTAACAGATAGGGCATGATAAGGTGCTGCAACGCACGCGCTGCGGTTTCATCCTGCTGTTTTTTAACAGGAATAACATAGTGTTTTTCGAACTGCTCCTTGCTGGCCAGCAAGCCGGGATTGGCAAACTCCATTTGCGACCATAAGTCGTAAAGGCTGTTTTCGATAGGCGTGCCCGTCATCGCGATGCCTGTTTCCTTTGACAGGGCATAAGCTGCTGCGGCTGTTTTGGAGCTTGCGTTTTTGATGGCCTGACTCTCATCGAGAATCACCAGCTTAAAAGCGATTGGCTTCAGCAACTCAATATCGTTTCTAAGCGTGCCATAGGTGGTGAGAATAATTTGATGTTGACGCAAAATTTTCGCCGAAAGCCTACGCTCTGAGCCAGTATAGTTCCAATATATAAGTTGTGGAGCGAAACGATTTATTTCGTTTATCCAGTTGTGTATCAGTGAGGCAGGCATCACAACGAGCGAAGGTTTTTGTGTTGTTATTGGTTCAGTTGCAATTTCATCCGTTAGTGCCTCGGCAAATAAATCAAGTTGCCCATTTGTCGCCTGCGATTTTGAAACCGATTGTCTTTTATCAGCTGTGTCCGATGGATAATGATGCACCAACAGGCTGATGATTTGCAGCGTTTTGCCAAGCCCCATATCATCTGCCAGAATTCCGCCAAAGGACTGATCAACAAGCCAGTTAAGCCATTGGAAGCCAACTTTCTGATAGCTTCTCAGTTGGGCATTTTTTAGCTCAGGGTAGGGGGTGAGGGTGTCGGGGCTATGAGGTGTAATGTTTTGCGGATCAAGCACTTTACGATCAGGAATCAGCATTTCGTGTTGTTTCTTGATCCTCAGCGACTGCTCTTCACGAGGCTGGGCATGGATGGCAAGGCCACGGTACTTTTCGAACCAGGCTTCCGGGATCAGAAAGATTTGTCCGTTCTGCAATCTGAAAATTCTGTTGGCGGTAAGCAGATGATTGCGCAAAGCCAAAAATGGAAATTCATGCTCACCTGCTTTTACAATCATATAAAGGTCAAACCAATCCTTCTTCTGCTGTAGATCTGTTTGTATCACAGGCCGGGAAAGCAAGTAGGTTGACTCCGTTTGCTGTATGACAGTGAATGCCAGCGCGTCTAGCTCTGTTTTGATGTCCTGAAGGTAATAAACCAATTCCTGAAGTTGGTTCTCCTGTGTATTACCCAGGCTGCTTTTGAGTTGAAAAAACGATTGATCCTGCTTAAAGCCTAAATTCTTAATAGTGTCGATATAGCGTTGTTCATGCTTTTTGTTTCGGCTCAAGCGTTTGAAAATAAATCCCTTATCATCAGTTTGCAGGCTTGTGAACCGCTGCTGTTTTTGATGAGGATAGATTTGTTTATTGCCATAAGCAAAACTCAGGCTCAGGCCGTATGCGCCATTCCAGTTTTGCTCCAGCCTGAGTTGTGCCTGGGGCGTATAATCCAGATCAATCAGCTCGAAACCAATGGCTTCTATCTCAGCATGATTGGCGATCTTGCGGATGAAACGCTCGAAATATTGTTTTTCGGCACGGTGTGGAATCTCAATGATGTCTTTTTTAAGAAAAGGAAGGAATAGCTTGCCATTGATTTCCGCTTCAAAGTGAAGGATCATCTTTCGATGAATCAATAAGCAGGGTTCCCGACTTAAAACGAGGGTGTCAGACCGCAGATTGATCGGTTTTCCAGCGTGAAAAACCTTTAATTGATAAAGTGTTTTTTCCTCCGTTCGTGTAAAGTGAAGCAGGGTTTTGCCCGCCTGCTGCTGATAGCGCAATTGCTGATCCGGATAGAGATTGGGCCAGCTGATGCCCTGATAAATGGGGATGTCGTTTTCCAAGGCCAACAGCAGTATTTTCTGCATCTGCTTAGCGACAAAAGGCAAAATAACCTCATCAAGTATTTGACTGTCAACCGACTCAAAGAATGTGACTGCCTGTACTTTCTTCTTCGAGAAGCGATTGGCCAGCTCCTGCATTTCCAGGTTTAAAGCCAGTTCGTGCAGCGACTTTTCCCATGCTTCGGTCAGATTGGCAACTTCCAGCGTCGAAAAAGCCTGCTCTGTCGTCAGGAAGTTCTTGTTTGCTTTGATCGTGAGATACGGCATAAGTATCCACCCCAGAAAACGATTCTTCCGCACCACAATCACAAGATTCGGATAAGCAGCTTCCATAAGTTGGCAAAAATAGGGATTGCCCGATAATTAAAGGCGTGTGTTGTGAAATAAAACAGTTGCTTCTTTAGCTTGCTGGTTTTGGTTGAGGTTGAGGTTGAGGCTGAGGTTGAGGTTGAGGCGGAAACCATACTCAATTTTAACCTTAACCTCAATTTTTGATTTATTGATTTGTTTTTTTTCTACATTTACGCTTTTGTCAGACATCCAGCCTTAATCCACTGTTTAACATTGTGTTTTGTTGCCGGGAACGAGGAAGGTATGGGACTGACATGGCGAGAGCATGTTTGGTGGGAAGTGTTTTAGGCCATACAATCAGCTTTTCTTCAGGGCTTATGTACTGGTTCAGCCTGCATTATTTACTGAAGTCAGACAGGTTCAACATGTAGAATTTACCATTGAACGATCGTAAGGAGAAACAAGGAGAAGAATCAGGCAAATTCCATACCACCGTTGGGATGCCACCATTAAATGGTGGACGACCCGAATCCGACATCTGGAATGTTTACAATTGATGCATCAGCCTTAACAAATACAATCAAATCCTATATTCTTACTGACATTTATGGAAAAATGAGTTTAGAAAAACAAATCAACTCACTTAAAAATAATATCTTTGAAATTGACTTCAGTAAATACAAGACAGGAATATATTTCTTACGATTAGACACTGAGAATCAAGGAATAATATTCAGAAAAATAATTAAGAAATAAAATTACGTTTGGTTAAAAAAAATATAGTGCATTTGACATATAGTGCTAAAAATGAAGATGATAGTAATAAAGAAACATAGTAGTAAATTGAAAGCATTGAGCGTTGAAATGCCAAACGCACCCTGTTCAAACCGTTGTTCAAAATTATAGAAACAGCTTCGAATGGCAGATAATTAATATAGAAAATATGCAAGTGAAAAGCATTCTCCTATTCATTTTGACTATTTCCATATCAAGTATTTTGATTTCATCTGTCAATATTGACGGTGATACAAGAAAAGAGGTATTACTTGATACCACGTATTCAAATTTGCCAATTCTACATTTGAATGGCACTCCGTATGAAAATGGATTTCAACACGGAAAGATTATGAAAAGCAGGATTCTTGAACTTGTTGAATTATGGAAAAACGACATTAAAAAAAAATATCAAGTATCCGCAGATGAATTTATTACAACCTTTCTCGATTCTACTGATTATATTCCTGCAATTAAAAAATGGACACCTGATTTATTGGAAGAGATTAAGGGGATTAGTGATGGTTCTGGGATAGATTTTAAAACTGTATTTGCATTTCAACTCATTGATGAGATTTGGACAAATGAAAGAATTGTAAATAGTCCACATCATTGCACTTCTATGGGTATAAACAATTATAAAAAACACGGAAGTTCCAACTATATTGCTCAAAATATTGATATTACACCATTCTATCATGGTTTTGAGATTCTTTTAGACATAAAAGATAAAAATTCCAATTCAAGAAAGTTAGTGACGACTTTTGCTGGATATATTGGAGCAAATGGATTAAACAAACATATTGGTATTACAGTGAATACTTTGTCTGACTTAAAAAGTTCACTTAATGGATTGCCTGTCTGCTGCATAGTAAGAGGTGTTTTAGATAAAGCTTCGTTTGAAGAGGCTGTAAATTTTGTTAAAACTATTAAACATGCCTCAGGTCAGAATTATATTATTGGCTCAAATCATGATATAATCTCGTTGGAATGTGCCTCTGACTTGGTAACGGAGTATTGGCCGGATTCAACAAAAGACTATACATTTCATGCAAATAGACCTCTTACAAACAATTCATATCATCCTGCTTATTTGGCTTATTTAGAAGCATTGTATGGCTCAATTCCGGAATCTATAAGTTTCTCAGACGAAAGATTAGAATCAATAAAAAACATACTCTTAAATAATCAGCAGATTAGTTTGATGACTATTAAGGATGCGCTTGCTAATGAACCTGTATGTAATAGCAATACTTTTGTTTCTACGATTATGGAGTTCAACAATGACTACAACGAACTCCTGATTTCTCCCGGGAAACCTGACTCGATAGAATATATTGTATTTAGAATAAAATAATAACTGCGTATAATTCAATATCGCTAGCCCGCATCGGCGTTTGTGTCGGCGGAGAGGAACGAAGACCGCGACCCCTAACCTTATATACTCGCAACCGGCATGCAGCAAGGTTAAACCTATCTGCGAAAAATGTAATCTAAATTGATTATTGAATAAATATGAACAATGGAAAAGACTATGAATAAAAGAGAGATACACTATTCTTATGTTTATTTGTTAATAGGATTTATTTCCCTATTCTTTTTTAATGGTAGATGGATTTTACCAATCGCCGCTTTAATAGCACCGATATTCCTCATTCGCTTTTTACGATTTCAAAAACCATTAAAAGGATTTTTAATAATTGTTCTTGCCGGCTGGGTGTCAAACATTTTCGTCTGGAAAGGGATGATGCCGATGTCAGGATTTTTCTATTACTTCGTTACTTTTATGATGAGCGTATTTACTTCGCTTACATTTTTAATTGACCGTATTTACACGCAAAAACTCAAAGGAATTGTTTCGACGCTTATATTTCCCGCTGCTTATGTACTAATGGATTATATTACCATATCGACCAATCCTTCTGGTTCATATGGCACTATCGCTCATACACAATCAGCCTTGCCTTTGTTGCAGCTTGTCTCAATTACTGGTATTTGGGGAGTAGCATTTTTGATTATGTGGACGGCATCAATAATAAATTGGCTTTGGGACAATTATTTTGAGAAAAGCAAGGTCTATTCAGCGTTCTGGGTATTTGGTATTCCTTTTCTTTTAATAATTATTTGGGGACAGTTCAGGTTATCAGAACCCATTGATTCGCCTACAGTAAGAATCGCTTCAATCAATAGCACTAAAGCGGAGTTTCATCATCGCATGACAACAAACTTTGATTCTTTGGTTGAGCAGGCAAACCAAGGGTTTTTAAGAAATTGTGAAATAGCAGCTTCATCAGGTGCTGAAATTGTATTTGGAAGAGAAGCCATCATCAGTTTGCCTGTTGATAAAGAATCTAACTTCATCGAAAAAGCCAAAACGATTGCAATTCGTGATAGTATTTATATTGGAATTCCCATCAACCTTTTACCAGAAGCAAACTCCAATGAAAATCCTGAGAACAAAATAAGCTGGATTTCTCCAGCAGGAGAAATGCTATTTACGGTTCATAAGGCAAAGCCCACTTATCCAGGCGAATGTGACAATGGAGATGGAATTATAAAATATTTTGATTCGCCTTTCGGAAGAATTGGTTCAGCCATTTGCTTCGATATGGATTTCCCTGCCTTGATTAGCCAAACCGGAAAAATGGATATTGACATTATGTTAGTGCCGGGTAGCGATTGGGAAGAAATTTCGCCATATCATAGCTATGTAGCATCTGCAAGGGGCATTGAAAATGGTTTTAACATGGTTAGGTCGACATTCAAAGGGTTTTCTGCTTCCTTTAATTATAAAGGACAGCTTATTTCGTCGAATGACTTTTTTAAGACCGACGAAGTAATTTTATATTCGGATGTACCTGTTAAAGGACAAAAAACGCTTTATTCATTATTAGGAGATTATTTTGCATGGCTTTGTATTATATTCTTTCTTTCAATGAGTGTTGTTTACGTTAAGAATAAGTGGATAAATAAAAAAGAGAAATTTAAACCCAGCTGCTAATAAACAGGACTCTGAGCGGTCTGCAAGAACCAGCGATGAGGCCTTTTCGGATTCAATATAGCAATTTTGGCACATGCAAAAAAAAACTGCTTCAAGTTTCGCTTGAAAAATTAAGTTCCTTAAAACCTATTTATTTGTTAACTTAGCAGTGTAAAAAGTGAAACCTGCCTGACTGCAGTCGGCAGGCAGGAATGAAAGCTGAAAGAGGTTTTTAGACGGACTGACCTTGGCGGTAATTTGGATAAAACCATATATAGAGATTAAAAATGTACCTAATAGACAAACCATATATTTCAGATTTTCTTATAGATACGATAAAAGAAAATTACTATCAAATTGTTGCAACAAAAGCTGCTAAAGAATTAGTAGCTGACCCTTCCTTAAATTGGATTAGCGAAGAAGAGGCTATAGCAACTATTAAAAACAACCCTTCTCAGCGGATATATTCCAATTCAGAAAATGTTCTCAGTTGGATAGATAAACACTTTGGGGAAAGTGAATTGTCAAAACAAATCAATATCCTCAAAGACAAGGCACAATTCAGAGAGCAGATTAAAGCCATATTTCCAGAATTTAAATTCAAAAAAATCAAGTTAGAAAACATTCAGAATATTGCTACCGAGGAATTGTCTTTCCCGTTTGTCATAAAACCATCCATCGGATTTTTAAGTGTTGGTGTCTATATTATAAATGATGAAAACGACTGGATTAAGGCAAAAGAGGAAATAACGGCCCACAATCTTATTAGTATTTTTCCAAAAAATGTACTTGATACTTCACACTTTATTATTGAAGATTATATTCAAGGTGAAGAATACGCTATAGATTATTATCATAATGATAAGGGTGAGGTGGTTATTTTAAATATTTTACACCACATTTTTTCATCGGGAACAGATACAAGCGACAGAGTTTATTCAACTTCTAAAGCAATTATCGATCAATATAAATCTGAATTGGAGCAGTTTTTAAGCACAATTGGCAATAAACTTAATTTAAAGAATTTTCCGGCTCATGCAGAAGTAAGAATAGATGAGAACGGCAAAATAATTCCTATTGAAATCAACCCACTTCGCTTTGGAGGTTGGTGTACTACGGGTGATTTATCAGGAATTACAGTGGGGTTTAATTCCTACAAATGCTATTTTGAAAACACTCGCCCAAATTGGGATACTATATTCGAAGGCAAAGAAAACAAAATATTTAGCCTAATCGTTTTAGATAATAATTCAGGTATTAAGCCTGATGAAGTTTTAAAGTTTGATTATAAAGCACTTGCTAATGATTTTGAAAACCCTATTTTGATAAGAGCCTTAGATATTAACACATATCCTCTTTTTGGGTTTGTTTTTGTAAAAACTGACCAAGAAAACATAAAGGAATTATACGCTATTCTCAGTTCAGATTTGAGAAAATATATTATTGTTAGAGAATAAAAACTACCGCCAAAAATGTGTATAATTCATAAGGTTTTCAGAGATTTTCGAGCGGTGTCGCCCATATTAATTTTGGGTGTCAATATACCTAAGCCGGGCGATATAGGCAAATTAACGTTTTGTACATATACTTAAAACCTTAAGGGCTTGATAAGTTGGAGCTTCGAAATACACCACTGCACCAAGCGCAAATACCTTATCACCAATAGGCTACGAGATCTATTCACCAGCCAAACCAATATTTCAAAAAAAAATATGTTGAGGGGGTGTAATATTTTTGCGACTTGGGTCACTAAATAAGAAAAGATTAAAATTATGACACTTAAAAATGCAATAAACCTTTTTAACCGTTTAGTATCTGAGACGAATAATAAGTCTGAAATTAAGGTGTACCAAGATTTCATAAAGATACTTACTCATCTCGAAAATAAAGGCTTAACACAGGCTGAAGTTCAATCTATTGAGACGGAACTTGATAATTTAGCTTTAAATAGCACCAATACCATCAGGATAAAGCAATTAAAAAAATCGCTTCAACAGTTTAAGAAATATTTGAAGGATACTTTTTCTTTAATTACCAAAGGGCACTACACTAGCTTGGGCATAACTTTTGGAGCCTCAGCAGGTTTACTTTTTGGAGTTATATTTCTTTCTGGTTTAGAGCGTTCTTTAGGAATTTCACTCGGCATTTCAGCAGGAACCTTAATCGGAATAATTGTAGCAGCTTATTTGGAATCTCAGGCTAAAACTGCCGGAAAGTTGATTTAAAAATGTAAAAGATTGAGTAACGACTTCTATGCCATATCGATTAAGCCTTATGCTGCAATCATTATAAAGATATGCAGGGCCTATACGAATTCCCAGGAAGATTTCGAAGATTACTATCAGGAGGTTTGCTTACAAATCTGGAGAACCAGAAACAACTTCCGGGGGCAATCTGAATGGTCCACCTGGGTGTATAGGCTGGCATTGAATGTGAGTTTAACCATGCTGAAAAAAAGGAAAAATAATCAGCAGTATTTTACCTCTGAATTCTTGCCAAACGAATTGACAGAAAGCAATCAGGCATTTCCGGATGAAGACCTCAATCAATTATATGATGCTATTAAACGTTTATCGGAATTAGACAGGGGTTTAATATTACTCTATCTGGAGGAAAAATCTTACAAAGAAATAGCTGAAATTACAGGTACAAACCCAAACAACATTGGGGTACGCATCAAACGAATTAAAGAACGATTAAAAAAGTTATTAGATGGAAAAGTCGATTGAATCAATATGGAAACAAGGTTTTATAAATAGCGATGCATTGGTTGCTCCAAAGCTGAACAAGCTGTACAATCAAAAATCGATACATATAATAGATAAGTTTAAAAGAATGTTCAGGATTAACCTGAATGCAATCGTTGCGGGTTCAATCCTATTTTTGGGGATTTCTTTTGTGATTGGGATTCCTTATATGGGAATAGGCTTTTTTTTGACACTCAGTATCATCGTTATAGTCAACAGAAGGCTTTCCAGGGGGTTAAATAAAATTGATAAGAGCGAAAGTAGCTATCAGTATATTAAGGCATTTGACAATTGGATGAAACAACAAGTTAGTGTAAATAGAATCATGGCCAGATTCTATTATCCTTTGTTCTTTTTATCTGGTGTACTTGGTTTTTGGCAGTATCATTTTAACGGAAAGCAATTGGGTGAGGCGATTACGAACAAGTTGATTTTAAACTATCCCGGCATTGACCTTATTTTTGGTGTGCCACTATTTATCATCCTTGGAGTTATTTTAATGATGGTTATGCTCTCCTACTTTGGAGGAAAATTATATCAATGGGATTTGAAGGTTGTTTATGGAGGAGTACTGAGAAAACTGGATGAAATTATTGCAGATATGGAAGAATTAAGAAACACATAATGGTGATAATAAATAAGACTCTGAGCGGTCTGCAAGCCTCAATGGTTCGCCTTACCAAAGCCCGGCTGGCTACCTGTATTTTTAGACCAGAACCTGTGCTGAGCATGCCGAAGCAAAGAAAACTTGGTCTGGTAAAGCGTATTAAAAAACAAATTGATAAATTTGGACGGGCTAATGAAGAGCTTGGAATTGTATATAATTGATTTATAATGTGTTGAAAAAACGTTAGTCTGAATTTTAAATAAGACTTTAATCCAAAGTTAAAGACCCTACTTAGAAAATTTGAATACTTCTTCTAACATATACGACAAAACCATTGCTGTTCTCCCATTCATGAATATGAGTGCGAGTGAGGAAAATGAGTATTTCAGTGACGGTATTACCGAAGAAATTATCAATGCCTTGGCGAAGGTTGATGGCTTGAATGTTACTTCCAGAACTTCATCATTCTCATTTAAGGGAACTAGCAGAACCATTGCTGAAATAGCCAAACAACTTAATGTTTCTATTATTTTGGAAGGTAGTGTTCGATTATCAGGAACATCTGCTAGAATTACTATCCAATTGATCGAAGCTGAAAACGATTTTCATTTTTGGTCAGAAACTTTTGATCGTGATCTCAAAAATGTATTTGTTGTTCAAGATGAAATTAGTTTAATCGTTGCTGATAAACTCAGGGAACATCTTGGTCACTTTGAAATAAACGATCATTTGGTGGACTCATACAATGTTCCTTTTGACACCTATAAAAAGTATCTTTGGGGACGATTTCTTTTAATGAAACTTGATTACCTAAACACACTCAAAGCTATTTCAGTTTTTGAAGAGGTTATTCAAGAGTCACCTGAATTCCCGCTTCCATACTTAGATGTAAATCAAGGATACACATACATGGGAACAATGGGGATTATTCCAGCTTACGAGGGGTTTACTAAAGCTCAACCATTCTTGCAGAAAGCCATTGAATTAAAAGAAGATCTACCTGAAACACAGTTAAACTTAGCATGGATTAGCTGCTGGCAAAAATGGGATTTAAAGCAAGCTTATCTACATCTAAACAATGCCATTAGTCAGAGGCCCAAAGACAATATGTATTTGACAATGGCTAATTTCCTCACAATAGAAGGAAAACTTGAATTGGCAATGAAGTATTTGGATAAGGCAATAGAATTATCGCCTTTCTCTTCGACCAACATCCATTACAAAGGATTTCTGTATTACATGATGGAGCAATACGACAAGGCGATTCCCTATTTCAACCATAGTTTAATTCTTCAACCTGAGTTGCCTTTTCCCATTGTTTATATAGGTGCGTGCCACTTATTATCCGGACGACACGAAGAAGGCTTAGCCTACTTCAACGATCTTGTAGAAGACAACACAGGCTATCTTGCAAAATTAGGAGGCACATGCATTGCGCATGCCATGATGGGTAATATTAGTAAAGCTGAAGAAGGAATTTCTAAACTAGAATCATATCTTGAAACACCATCCTCTGGCAATGCTTTAAACTTTCTGATACTTTGTCATGCACAGCTGAATAATCTGGAAAAAGCATTGGAATATATTCAAATTGCAATTGAGAATCGTTTTCCGCTTGTGTTGCTTCTTCCAACCGAACCACTGGCAAAGCCTCTGCACGAACTAACTTCTTTTAAGAAGTCAATTGCAGAGATTCTGGACAATTCAAATTCACAAGAACCTGTTCGCAAATACAAACAATCACTCTTTTCGGATGAAGAACTGATTCGCTACAAAGACCGTTTAAACGCTTTAATGGAAGAAGATAAGTTGTATATCAATCCTGAACTCACCTTGCGTTTATTGGCCGAATACATGAACCTTCCTCCAAATCACATGTCACAACTATTAAATGAAGGATTTGAGAAAAACTTTGCCGACTTTATAAATAGTTACAGGTTAGAGGAATTCAAATCGAAACTGAACACAGCTTCAGTTCATCACTTAACTTTATTGGCCTTGGCATACGACAGCGGATTCAACTCTAAGACGGTATTCAATACCTACTTTAAAAAGAAAATGGGCATTTCTCCTAAAGCCTATTGGAATAAAATAAAGCACTAAGTTTTGATTAACAAAGTTGTTCTGATTTATAATATGGAACAACCACTTGATTAAATGATCCCACCTTTGCCTCAGATTCACAAACAATAATATGAAAGCCATAATAGTTGAACGATACGGAAACCCAGAGGTTCTTCAAATTAAAAATGTAGAAAAGTTATCTCCAAAATCAAAAGAAGTACTTATAAAAATTAAAGCTACTTCAATAACAGCAGCCAGTGCGTTTATGCGTGAAGGGAAACCAAGTAAAAATTAAAGACAGATAAAATGAACAAATTAATAATAACTGTTATTATAATACTAACCTTCAATCAATCATTAAGAGCTCAGGACTTACAAATTAAAAAGGTTTCATTAAATGATTCCATTGAGCTTAGTGCCAATATGAAACATTTGGCAAAAGATTTTTTGCTAAAAATGCATGAATATAAAGATACGGTAGAGGCAAAAGATCTTTTCAGAATTAAAATTCTTGCAGAAAAGTACAAACCTGCTATTAAAACCATTCATTCTTTAAGAGAAGAAATAACAGATCCAATAGAGCACCCTCGCTTCATACAATATGAAACGTATGCAAAAGCAAAGGCCAAACAATCTGATTTCGATAGTTCTTTTATAGAATCTTATGCTTCTGCATTTACTGATTATTTACAGACTTGCTCCGATGAACAGGCTTATTCAGTAAATTTAATTTTTACAACTTATGATGGCGTGGCACAGTACACAAACCGCTTTGAATCCAATTATGAGAAGCTCAATTCAGGTAAAATTTCTTTTGAGCAAGCCCTGTCCGTTATGAAAGATTATTTCATGTACAAAGTTTACAGCGCAACAGAATCTATAGTTTTCGAAAAAATCGGAGAAGATAATAATAAAAGGTATTTGATAGATGAGGATATATTGATTAATACCGAAGATGGAGCCGGGATTTCTGCTATTGTGGTACGTAAAAAGAATGCTACTCCGATGCCTGCTGTTCTCTATTTTACAATCTATGCAGACCCCTCTAATCTTAAAGATGCAATTTTGGCAGCATCAAAAGGGTATGTCGGTGTTTTCGCCACATCGAGGGGGAAAAAGTCAAGTAGTAGCAAAATAGAGCCTTATAAGCATGAGTACTCAGATGTATATACAGTAATTGACTGGATTAGCAAACAAGCCTGGAATGACGGCAGGGTCGGAATGTATGGCGGAAGTTACGGAGGTTTTAGCCAGTGGGCATCAATGAAGGAAAGAGTGCATCCTGCATTAAAAACAATTGTCCCATCAGTTTCAGCTGCTCCTGGAATAGATGTTCCGATGGAAAACAATGTCTTTCTGAATTTTTCTTATAGCTGGATACCTTATGTAACAAACAATGCGTATTTAGATAATACTGTTTATTACGACCAAAATAGGTGGGATAATCTTCAAAAAAATTGGTTTGAATCAGGTAGGCCATATTCCAAAATGGATAGTATCGATGGAACACCAAATGAGTTATTCCAGGAATGGATTAGCCATCCTTCTTATGATGGCTATTGGCAAAACATGATTCCTTATAAAAAAGAGTTTGCCCAAATTGATATCCCCGTTCTTACAACGACCGGATTCTATGATGATGGCCAACGAGGTGCTATGTATTATTATAACCAGCATTTGAAATACAATCCAGACGCGGAACACTATTTACTAATTGGCCCCTATGACCATTGGGGTGCTCAAATCAGATCATCCTCGTATTTAAGGGGCTATCAAATTGACCCAGTTGCCAATATCGACATCAAGCAAGGTTTAGTTTTCGATTGGTTCGACTACATCTTTAAAGGAAAAGAAAAACCTTCTATCCTTCAAGATAAAGTAAATATTCAGGTAATGGGAACCAATGAATGGATGAGTAAGCCATCCCTGTCAGAAATGAGCAATGGTTCGCTTGTCTATTACTTAGGTGAAAAGAACATTGACACTACTTACAAGTTGGACACCTCTAAACCTAAAAAGGAAAGTCTGCTAAACCTTAGCATTGACTTTTCCGACAGGTCACAAATGAACAATCCAGATTATTATCCTTGGCCAATTATAAAGGATAAAATTAATCTAAAAGACGGTCTCGTTTTTATGAGCGAACCCCTTGAAAAGGAAACGATTATAAATGGCTCTTTTTCAGGTGAATTAATAATCTCATCCAATAAAAAAGATTTTGATTTTTCTGTCAGCCTGTATGAACTAACACCGGAGGGAAAATACTTCCATTTGAGTTACTATATCGGTAGGGCTAGTTATTCTAAAAGCAGGGTTCAGAGAGAGCAATTAAAGCCAAATAAGGAAACAATAATCACTTTTGACAACACAAGAATTGTCAGCAAAAAACTATCAAAGGAGAGTAAGTTAGTTGTTGTTTTTAACGGAAATAAGAATCCATATGGACAAATTAACTATGGAACAGGTAGAGATGTGAGTACTGAGTCATTAGATGATGCTGCTGTTCCATTAGAATTAAAAATCAATACAGAAAGTAACTTTATAATTCCTCTTTGGAATGATAAATAAAATTAACGAAAGACTAATAATCAGAAGTTCATATGACACGAAGTGCCCGGCATGAATCTTATAAAAACACAAAACGTTACCTTTACGTCAAAAAAAGATGGCCTGCGATAGCGGGATTTAGTTCAACAGAGGCATTTGCCAAGCCTAATTGGATGTTGTCAGCTGTTTCAGTTTAAGAAATTTCTTAATGTGTGTTTTTGAGATTAATCCGCATAAAATAAAAAAATGCTATAGTTCTGTCACATTTTCTTAAAACCTGTCACTAACTCTATTGTAATCACTAAAGAACAATTACTAATTTTTTTAGAAAATGGAAAATCAAAAAATGAAAGTCAATCAAATTCTCACACGAAATCAAGTCATTAGCAGCATCGTTTGGGCGGTTGTTATTCTTGCCTGTGCATATAATTTGGAAAGTTCAAACACGAAAATCATGTATATCCTTCTGGCAGGTTTTTTCGTTGAATTTCTCCGGATAACTTCTTCAAACAAGGCTATTAAAAAAGAAATAACACATAAGGATAATGGAGTCAAGCAATCCCTTTAGGATGATTTTAACAGATCAGACACAAATACCATGAAATGTTACAAAAGTTGGAAATAAACTTCGAACAGGTGCTCGAGGAAAATAAACACAAAATCTTTAGGATTTGCAGTATATATGCTGTAAATCCTTTGGAGCCTCAGGATCTCTTTCAGGAAGTTGTTTTTCAAATTTGGAAATCTTTTGATGGCTTCAAAGGCCAATCAACTATAAATACCTGGGTGTATAAAATCACGATAAACGTTTGTTTGCGTTCAAAAATGAAATTGGACAAGACGAATCAAAAAACAGACCGATTTGAATCTATTCATTTTACGCCGGTTGATGAGGAAATTGATACATTTGAACATGAAAATTTCAAGTATCTAAAGGCCTGTATTTCCACTTTAAACGAAACGGACACTTCGCTGATTGTGCTTTATTTAGATGATTTGTCTTACAAAGACATTTCTAGCATCACAGGCTTATCTGAAAATCATATTGCTGTAAAAATGAAAAGAATACGAAAGAAACTGCTAGACTGTATTGCGTCAAAAATGAAATGAAATGTTAGAACAAGAATTAAAAAACATCTGGACCAGTTCAGCTCAAACTGCACAGATTTCTATTGAAACGTCTCAGTTAATAAAGGAGTTGAATGCAAAAATGGATGGTATTCAAAAAGCTATCAGAATCAGAGATATAAGAGAAATTTCTGCATCTGTGATTGGGATGTTGCTTTATATGTACTTACTTTTTGAAATTCCATTTCCAATGACCAGGTTTGCAAGTGCCTTATCCATTGTTTGGTTTGCTTTTGTTATTCTAAAACTGAGAAAATCCAAAACCCGGCATATTACATGCAAGTTAGACTTATCCGTTAGAGGTCAACTTGCTGATCAGGAAGCAGCTATGCGATATCAGGCAGCGCTATTGGATTCCGTCGCTTATTGGTATGCGATACCTCCTTTTATAATCAATTGCATATTTGTGTTAGGCCTAGGAAATCCAGCTGAGTATAATTGGACCAATAGTTTGGCAGAAAGCATCTTGCCGCTTTCTATGAATCTAAAAATAGGAACAATAACAGGATTGGCTTTCTTTTATGCATTGATTATTTGGCTGAATAAAAGAGCCGCTTCAAGAGATATAAAACCCATTTTAGAGAAAATCAACATTATTCAGGACGAGTGGGAGGCTGATAATGAGAGTAATGGTTAAAATCTAGTGCGAAGATTGAAAATAATACAATGAAACTTCCTAAAAAATGATGAAGTGTGACTAAGAAAAAAATAAAACAAATACTCAGAATCGTATTTATTCTGGCAAGTTTTGGCTCGCTGTACTTCGTTCCATGGATTTTGGTAAAAGCATGGATTTTACCACTGCCAGATACAGTTCAGGAACAACTGGATGAAGCCATTGGTTATGGATTTGATGGAATGATTGTTTACGTGGATCAAGCTGGGAAGCCCCCGGAGTTTTATGCCGCGGGCTGGCACGATCGAAAAAATAAAATACCAGCCTACCCACAGGCTCTGTTCAAGATTGCCAGCATTACCAAGCTCTATATTGCTGTGGCTACCGCAAAATTAGTAAAAGCAGGACATTTGTCTTTGGATAAAACACTTGCTGAATACTTTCCGGAACTTGTGGGACGAATTGAAAATGCAGACAAAATAACCTTGAAAATGATGCTGCAACATCGGAGTGGCATTCCCAATTTTGTAGACCATCCTGATTATTGGGCGAAACCTCCACAAAGCAGACAAGCAACACTTGAATACGCACTGGATTTACCAGCTGATTTTGAACCAGGTGAAGATTATGGCTATTCAAATACCAATTATTTGTTGATTGAGGACCTCATTGATAAAATACTGGGGTATCCCCACCAACAATATATCAAGGAGGAAATCTTGAACCCGCTTGGGCTAAAAAACACTTTCGGTTCGCTTCATGAAGTAAATATCGACGATGTGATGAGTGGCTATTATGTTGGTGTTGATGAAGATTTTAAGTATCAAAACACAGGCTTAATGCTGGCTACAGCAGCCGATGTGGGTATATTCTTGCGTGCATTGAACGATGGTTCGGTGTTTAATGAAGGTGAACAGGAAATCTATTCTTCCATTTATGTGTACGAACATACAGGCCTGCTAGTTGGCTATCAGAGTATTGCGAAATACCACAAAGACATGGATATGGTTGTCATCCAATTCAATAATACAACCAACTTTGATGGCTATAACTGGAATTTGGCAGAAATTGTAAACAACCGTATTGTTAAAATCCTGAGAAAGAAAAAAACGCATAGCAACGCATACAAAAAATAAAATGCAAAATAGATTAACCTTATTATTGACTATTGGACTCATCATTCTCATTCAACAGTTTGGAAAGGCTCAGGCAAATCAAAATCAACAGTTTTTACAAAAGACAGGTGTTGTTGATAGTCTTTATTCGCAAACTTTAGAAGAATCCCGGAAAATTTACATTCAACTACCTGCCGGTTACAAGCCTGAGGAAAATCAGAAATACCCGGTGGCATTTATTTTGGACGGAGAAATATTTCTTCCAACTCTTGTAGATGTGCATAATTATTACAGCGGCGGATTTATGCCCGAAATGGTTCTGGTCGGAATTTCCAATGAGAAGAACAGGTTGCGAGATTTAACAAGCTCGACCATAAATACCTATTATGGGATGCCATTTAATCAGGAAAACGGGAAGGCTGAAAATTTTAGTAAATTCATTGAGAACGAACTCATTCCTTTTATTGAAAACAAATATCCCGTGACCAATTACAGAACATTAATCGGTCATTCTTACGGAGGTTTGTTTACAATTTATGCACTTCTAAAACACCCGCAATTATTTGCCAATTACTTAGCCATCGACCCAAGTTTGGATTGGGACAACCAAAAACTGTTGAAAGAGGCAGACGAAGTACTTGCCACTCAGAAATTCGAAAACAAATCTTTATTTGTGTCTTTAAGCGGACAATTACATATGCAGGACTCGAAGATAACTATCGACAATGTGATGCAGGATACAACAGAATTCACCATGTTTGCCCGTTCCAATATTGCGTTTTCAAACGTGGTAAGACAAAATGCCAAAAATGGCTTGTCTTTTGATTGGAAATTTTACCCAAGAGATTTACACGGCACCATTCCATTTCCCTCAATTATGGATGGATTAATTTCACTTTTTGACTGGTATCAGTGGGAAAATACAGATCAATTCAATTCACCTGACACACCAAAAGAAGAACTTTTGAGCATAATAAAATTCAGGGAAAAGAAACTCAAAGACCATTTTGGATATCCTCAACCTCCTTATCCGGAAGAAATTTTAAATATGTCGGGTTATATGAGTATGGATATGGAACAGCTTGAAAAGGCAAAAATGTACTTTGAACTTGCCATGGAATATTATCCTGAAAGTGCTAATGCCTTTGATTCGATGGCAGATTATTATGAAAGAAAAGGTGACTTTACCAATGCTATCAAATATGTAAACAAAGCGCTTGAATTAAGTGGCAGCGATTACTATAAGCAAAGAATTGAAGGACTTATAGAAAAAAACAACTAAGGCTTACCCATATGCTTACAGCAAAACTATTAGTATCACATGAAAAATAACCAATGAAATCACTTTATAAAACAGAAAAAGGAAAGAAGGAAATTTTAAGTCTGTATGATCAAAAATTAGATGAACTTCATATTGATTTTGAATACATTAAGATAAATACCAGTTTTGGGCGGACAAATATTATCGCATCTGGAACATCTGCAAATCCTCCAATTTTAATCATTCACGGTTCAAATGGTTGTGCCCCAATTGCATTTGAAACCTATCCCAATTTAAGTAAAACTTTTAGAGTTTATGCAGTTGATGTGTTGGCTCAACCGAATAAAAGTGCTGAGACGAGACTCAATATGAAGGATGACTCCTACGGAAAATGGATGAATGAAATAATCACAGCGCTAAATATTGAGCAGGTTACTTTGGCGGGTTTTTCGTTTGGAGGATTGGTCATATTGAAAACGCTCGAAAATGATGAAAGTAAAATCAAGGAAGTGTTTTTATCAGCACCAGCTTACATTGTAAACGGGAACCCAATAAAAACTTTATTCAAAATTTTCATTCCGATGAAAAGGTATATGAAAACGCAAAAACCCAAATATGTTGAAAAATTTTTAGCAGAGGTTTTTACCGATCGTGACGAATTTGCCATCAAATACCTTTCAAAAGTTTTTTTGCATTTCAATATGGATTTTGCACCTGTGCCAACCATCACAAAGGAAAAAGCGAAGGCAATAAAAACACCAATAACCTTGATTGGCGCGAAAGATGACATCTTATTCCCGGGCGAAAAAATGATTAAAAGAGCTTTAAAAATATTTCCTTCTATCAAAAACTATTTATTGCTAGAAAATTCGAAACACGTGCAGTCAAAAAGCGATAATCTAATCATTGAAGATTTAATAAAGGGTAAACACTAAATTACAATTACTAATATTGAAAAATGAAAACTAAAAAAATAGACCGGAAAATATTGCTTTCTACGCTATGGATATTCGCAATTTTAAATTATTTGTATTGCGATATCATGGGAATAATGGATGTAAATTTATTGAAGCAATATTTGACCGGAACTGTAAACGGAATGGAAATGAATGAAAATTTCTTATTGGGTGCTGCAATCCTCATGGAAATTCCAATTGCAATGGTTCTGCTGTCGAGAATATTAAATTATAGGTACAACCGATGGGCAAACATCATTGCCGGAGTAATCATGACGCTGGTACAAACAGCGACACTTTTTGCAGTTGAACCAACAAAATATTACTTATTCTGTAGTATGATCGAGATTGGAACTACCGTTTCTATTGTATGGCTTGCATGGAAATGGATAATTCCAGGTAAAGTGAACAATGAGTAGGATTTAAACATGAATTTCCGACAATAATATTGAGAAACTAAAAGAAGAATAAAATGATTACAAATAGAATTTTCGCAAAAATTACCGGATACTCACTTTTGTTGATGGCAATAATAGCTGGATTTGCATTTGGATTTGCTTTTCCCAAAGTATTTAACCCAGGTCAACTTGATTTAGTCCAAAGCAATCTTGCCGGCAATTTGCAATTATACAAATGGATGCTATTCGCAATTCTGCTTGTGCTTCTGCTTGATGTTTTGGTTTCCTGGACGCTTTATCGGTACTTTAAAAATGACAATAAGAAGATTGCACTACTATCGGGTATTTTGAGAATTGTTTACACCCTAATATTTGGAATTGGGGCATTTTATCTAACGAAAAATCTTAATCCTACCGAAACAAGTAACGAGATTATTATCAATAATTTTCAATCCTTTCAATCGATTTGGAGTGCCGGGCTAATCCTATTTGGAATCCATCTTATTTCCGTTGGAATATTAATGAAACTTCATCCTCCGATACCAAAGATTTTATGGTATTTGGCATTAATCGCAGGTATTTCTTATGTTGTTGTCCACTTCCTAAAATTGACGCTAACTCAATCAGAACTTGTAAGTAATTTGGAAATGATTTTAGCGCTTCCGATGGCAATTGGAGAACTTGGACTTGCTGTTTGGTTGATATGGAAAGGAGGGAAAGCAAAATTACTATCCTAGTGAAGTATGCCAACCGCTGATAATCAGGAGCTACCCGCGCTCCCGCACGAACTTTCTCACCGAAGCTAATCCTTTTGCGTGGTAATTAACTGCTTTTCTTGTCCTCTGACCGGGCAAAGGACCAAACCCCTCCCTCTTTTCAGTCGGGAGGTAAACTTAGCGGACCTGCCTGCCTTTTGCAGGTAAACCTGCCTTCAGCAGGTAAACTCTGCTGGCGCAGTCAGGCAGGAATGATGGCCTGCGCGCTCTGCCGGAAAGCCGAAAATTCAATGAAGGAGTGGGCTTTTTCAAAGCCCAAATGCCGTTTAGCGGCCCCTTCATGAATTTTCAGCCTTCCCGACATTCACCCCTCGACTAATCGCTCGGGGCATCGCGGCTCGCCGCCCCCGCTTTTCCGCTTGCCCCCGCGCTCTTCCGAAAACGTTTTTGTTTTGGTTATTAAGTTTCCCTCGCCATTTGTGAAGCTGCCATTTTGTATGAAACCCCCGCGCTCCCGCGCGAACTTTCTCACCGAAGGTAATCCTTTCGCGTGGTAATAAGTTAGATTACTTAATTTTGTTCAATATCCCGCGCTCCCGCGCGAACTTTCTCACCGAAGCTAATCCTTTCGCGTGCTAATTAACTGCTTTTCTTGTCCTTTGACCGGGCAAAAGCCCCAAGCCCTCGCTATTGGTGAAGCTGGGATTTTGTATGAAACAATAAACCGCAGCAACCTAATTTTTTCTTGCATAACTGAAAACATTTTTTTTACCTTTATGCCTTATTAACCAAACCATTGGGTTTATGCAGCAATCAGCAACCACATAACCTGAAAATGTCCGACAGATACTGGCGGATATGATTCAAAAACATGGACATATAAGAAGTCGTATCCAAGCAAAGATAACAGATAGTGCACTTTTAAACTTACAATAACGTAGAATATCATGATGATAAAGAGACAAATTAAAACATTCGTATTAGGATTAGTGATAATCACCAGTCTTACCCAGTGCAAAGCGGTACATGAAAAGGAATTGAATCCACAATTGGACTCCTACTTTGAACAGCAGGTATATAATCAATTAGGAGCTTTAAATGAAGGCAATAAGCCTGGATTTTCGGTAATAATTACGAAGAAGGATTCTATCCTATACAAAGGGAATTTTGGTTTTGCCGATTTAAACGGAAAATCGCCAATAGTTGAAACTACTATTTTTGACATTGCCTCTGTAAATAAACAATTCACAGGAATGGCAATAGCTCTTTTGGAAGAAAAGGGTGAAATTAACATGAATGATAAAATCATTAAACATTTGCCGGATTTGCCGGAAGTTATGAGTGATATTACAATATATCAACTTGTTCATCACACCTCTGGTATCAGAGACTGGCCTGCACTATTCGCGATGAAAGGATGGCAGCCCGAAGAAGCACTTTCATTGGATGATATCTATGAAACACTTAAAAAGCAAGATCATTTAAATTTTACTCCGGGCTCCGAATTTTCATATAGTAATTCCAATTACAATCTTTTGGCAAAAATAGTTGAAGCAGTTACAGATACATCATTTGAAAGTTGGTCAAAAGATTACCTATTTGTTCCTTTAGGAATGAACAATACTTACTATGTTGATAGTAATAATTCAGAAGAAAACGTAATGGCTCATTCCTATATTTATACTGGCAATAATACTATCCCTTTTTCTAATAGACTCAATGCCCCCGGTTCCAGTTCGCTTATGAGTAGCACCGCTGATATGGCAAAGTGGTTAATAAACTTTAATAGCAAATCGGTGGGCGGAGATGTTGTTTACGATAAAATAACCGAAAAGGGTAACTTAAATAACAGCAAAACCATAGATTATGGCTATGGTTTATACCTAAAAGAAATAAAAAACAAGAAAGCCTATAGTCATGATGGAGCATGGGGAGGCTACAGGTCGGCAACAGCCTTTTTCCCTGATGAAAAAGTTGGCGTGGTTATTTTAAGCAATAATGGAACATTACGCCCCCTAAAAATCATGAATGATATTGCTGATATTTTATTTGGTGATGAGCCAAAGAAGAAAACAAAAAAAAGTGAGTCAACTGAGCAAGAAATTAACGATGAATTTTTCGCTTTGTGTGCCGGCAAATATCAACAGGTGGATGACAAAGATTGTTATCTGACTTTTTTCAAAGATGGTGAGGATCACTTTTTAAACATGTATAACAATAACTATAGATTATATGCCAAATCAGATTCAGTATATTTTGTAAAAGAAGCTGAGGCTGAATTCGTATTTCATTTAAGAAATGGAGAGGTAAACAGCCATACGCTTGAACAAAACGGCAATAGTTATGTAGCATTAAGGGTTGAGGAAGACAAAAAAGAGGCAAATATCAATTACAACAAGTTAACCGGTACTTTCTATTCAAGTGAACTTGATGTAAGTTACGAGATTAGCTATGAAAATGAGGAATTAATAATTCATAGCACAGCATTCCCGGAAGATATAATTCTAGAACACTCAGAAGACCTGACCTTTAAAAGCAATTCCGGTTTAATACAATCAATTGCATTTTTAGAAGAAAATGGAGCAATTACAAGCCTTGTAATAAATAATCCAAGAGCAAAGAATATACTTTTTGAAAAGAGAAATTAATGATAATGAAAGAATTGCCAGCATACAATAAATAGGACTCTGAGCGTTCTGCAAGACCCCGCGCTCCCGCGCGAACTTTCTCACCGAAGCTAATCCTTTCGCGTGGTAATAAGTTAGATTACTTAATTTTGTTCAATATGCTCCATGGCTTGTACGGATTGACATGCGAACCTATCGAAGGAAGCCTGTCAAAGTGTAATATCCGGTGCTGTCGCAGATTTACCTGCACTGCGATGCCCTGAGCGAATAAGTCGAAGGAAGCGCTTGTGGTGAGTTTGCCGAAGTATGTAGAAGTGAAATCCGTATCCTGAAAAACAAAAAACCCACGGCATAAGTTTTTTTTTCTTGTCCTTTGACCGGGCAAAGGACCAAAGCCCTCGCCATTTGTGAAGCTGCCATTTTGTATGAAACCCCCGCGCTCCCGCGCGAATCCTTTCGCGTGGTAATAAGTTAGATTACTTAATTTTGTTCAATATGCCGCGCTCCCGCGCGAACTTTCTCACCGAAGCTAATCCTTTCGCGTGCTAATTAACTGCTTTTCTCATCCTTTGACCGGACAAAAGAACCAAAGCCCTCGCTATCGGTGAAGCTGCCATTTTGTATAAAACAATAAACCGCAGCAACCGATTTTTTTTGCGGAACTAAAAACATTTTTTTTACCTTTATGCCTTATTAACCAAATCATTGGGTTTATGCAGCAAACAACAATCACATAACCTGAAAATATCAAACAGATAATGGCGGATGAGTAAAAAATTCGGACATATAAGAAGTTAGGGGTTATTAAAAAAAAAACGTACACCTTGGATAGACAGAAAGGAATAGCAGGAATTTATAGAATTACCAATTTGGTTAATGATAAGTTTTATATTGGTCAATCTAGAAATATATATCAACGTTGGAAACAACACACATCGAATTTACCTGGAGAATTTTCCACAAGCAGAATTCGAGCAGCTTTTCTTAAATATGGACTATCACAAATTGTTCATAAAGTAGGTGTTTACGGAAATTTTAAATTTGAAATTTTAGAACTTTGTGATGAGACTGAATTATTGAAAAAAGAATCAGAATATATTTTAAACTTGAAACCTCAATATAATTGTTCAATTCTAACATCGGGCGATTATTACAAAGGAAATCATTTAGAAAAAGAAGAGAAATATTGGATACAATATCATAATTACGACGCAGAAAAAGGATATCCATCTCAAGATTCACTTGACGATAATGAAGACAATCTGCTTATTGATAGCACTCACTATATTTCTTCAAGAAAACGGAGTATTATATATTCTAAGGGTGATACAGTTTTTCTAATACTTGGAAAAACAATCAATAAAGTTAAGTGCTATTTCTTATGGACAGTGACAATTGTTGAAGAAGTTGACTTTTTAGAAGAGGAAGACCTTGTTTATAATGCATTTGGAGAACAACACTTTATTATGCCTCCACAATTATTGAATAATCTTGAGGGCTTTCTTGAGTTTAAGAAACTGTCAGGTAATTTTGGTTTAGGATTTCAAAATATCTCAAGTTGGGGATTTCTTGAAACTCTAGGAAATCTAACCATTGACAATTTTTGCAAAAAAGAAGACAAAATCACTTACAGAAAATACATTAGACTGTTTGAAGAAATTAACAACCTCTAACAATGCATCATACTTTATGGCGGATTACGTTTTGAATATGAACATTTTAGTTCCAAATATAAATCGTTGTGGACAGAAAGATTTATATTTTGAAGTCCGCCACAAAGCATATGCACGCCCATTGCAAGCAGGCACAGGAGAAAGGTTGTCCTAAATGAAAATATTGTATCTTTGAGTAAAGATTTAAAACCATGAAAGCACTTGAATTCAAAACAAAGATTAAAAACAATCGGATACAGATACCGCTCCGCATTCAATCTGAGTTGAAAACAAATCAGGATAGAGATGTTCGGGTGATCGTGTTAATTGATGATTCTGAAAAGAACGATGATCTGATTGTAAAGCAAGCAGCAACAGCCCATTTTTTGCAAGGATTTGCAGAATCGGATTCTATCTATGACACTTATTGAACATGGAGCGATTAATGTTTGGTGATATCGTATTGTTGAAATTCCCTTTTACTGATGGGAAAAGTTTTAAGAAGAGACCTGCCTTGATTATAAATGATTACGATGATGGAGACATTATAGTATGCAGGATAACAAGCCAGATTTATGATACGAAGAATGATTATTATCTGGATAAATGGAGTGATGCTGGATTAAAATTACCTTCTGTAGTGCGAGTACATAAAATAGCCACCCTTGATAAAAGGCTGGTCGAGACAAGAATGGGTAAACTTGATAAGATATCCAAAAAGAGTATCACACAAATAATTAAAAACCTTACAGCGTAAAAAGTGCCAGCTTGCAATTGAGTAGACTCCGGCGTCGTCGCGGTTTTACCTGCGCTGCGATGCCCTGCGATGCCCTGAGCCTGCCTACCGACTACAGGAAGGCAGGCCTGTCGAAGTGAAATCCGTATCCTGAAAAACAAAAAACCCACGGCATAAGTTTTTTTCTTGTCCTTTGACTGGGCAAAAGACCAAAGCCCTCGCCTTTTGTGAAACTGTCATTTTGTATGAAACCCCCGCGCTCCCGCGCGAACTATCTCCCCCGCGCTCCCGCGCGAACTTTCTCACCGAAGGTAATCCTTTCGCGTGGTAATAAGTTAGATTACTTAATTTTGTTCAATATACTCCATGGCTTGTACGGATTGACATGTGAACCTATAGAAGGGAGCACTTGTGGTGAGTTTGCCGAACTATGTCGAAGTGAAATCTGTATCCGGAAAAACAAAAAACCCATGGCATAAGTTTTTTTTCTTGTCCTTTGACTGGGCAAAGGACCAAACCCTTTACGGAAAAGATGGCCTGCGCGCTCTGCCGGAAAGCCGAAAATTCAATGAAGGAGTGGGCTTTTTCAAAGCCCAAATGCCGTTTA
>Ga0180009_10000230_pt1 | contig 83911 bp, 68 predicted proteins | sample OS_PC_MetaG_FD_123537 | JGI IMG/M metagenome (GOLD analysis project Ga0180009, IMG submission 123537) | Groundwater microbial communities from the Aspo Hard Rock Laboratory (HRL) deep subsurface site, Sweden - OS_PC_MetaG | ecosystem: Environmental > Aquatic > Deep subsurface > Groundwater... | reverse complement strand
TTTAAAGGGTGATTCGTTAAGAAAAAAAAGATAATATTGTACCCATTCTACGCTCTTTGACTCACTGACCTATTGTAGGGGGTCAGTATGCCGGAATGGGGGTCAGTATCACCGGAATGTGCAACCAGTTGAATATCATTCCATTTTTACATCAAACCACAACGTTGCTTTCGGGTTCGGTGGCTTCTTTGGTGTTGAATATCATTCCATTTTTACATCAAACCACAACTCATTAGCAAATGACTTGTCGCCGTCAGAAGTTGAATATCATTCCATTTTTACATCAAACCACAACCGTCGGGTTTTTCGGCCCAGGCCTGCAGCGTTGAATATCATTCCATTTTTACATCAAACCACAACCCCGTAGCAATAGGGAAGGAGCCAGGCTACGTTGAATATCATTCCATTTTTACATCAAACCACAACATGTACTTTGTCATGGTTTTTCTATTTTATGTTGAATATCATTCCATTTTTACATCAAACCACAACCCAAGCCCGGGCTGATCGCCAATTATCAATGTTGAATATCATTCCATTTTTACATCAAACCACAACACCACTGGTGACAGTAATGGATATACCAAGTTGAATATCATTCCATTTTTACATCAAACCACAACTACATTCTACATACTTTTCAAAACCAACGGTTGAATATCATTCCATTTTTACATCAAACCACAACTCTACACACATGTTTACGAAAGTTTCGCGCGTTGAATATCATTCCATTTTTACATCAAACCACAACAAGCAATCCTAAACAAAGCTAAGCTTGAATGTTGAATATCATTCCATTTTTACATCAAACCACAACCGCTTGGTAAAGGCCTCAATTTGGGCGCCTGTTGAATATCATTCCATTTTTACATCAAACCACAACTCAATCGGAGTAGCTTCAATAATGCGAATTGTTGAATATCATTCCATTTTTACATCAAACCACAACCCAGCATACCTTATCAAAGCATTGGCCCGGTTGAATATCATTCCATTTTTACATCAAACCACAACAGGTTTCGGGATTTCCGAACGGTTCGGCTAGTTGAATATCATTCCATTTTTACATCAAACCACAACGTGTTTGATATTTGTGTTTTAATGGCATTGGTTGAATATCATTCCATTTTTACATCAAACCACAACCACCTGATTAAACACTGGCACAAGCGCGAAAGTTGAATATCATTCCATTTTTACATCAAACCACAACATGAAACAATCAGCTTTTCGACCAAATATCGTTGAATATCATTCCATTTTTACATCAAACCACAACCACCGGCAGGAACTGTCATCAACAAAATGGGTTGAATATCATTCCATTTTTACATCAAACCACAACGGCTCATTTTCCTGTTCCATTTAGCTGGCGGTTGAATATCATTCCATTTTTACATCAAACCACAACCAATCCCTGGCTCTCCGTAAATAACGATCAGTTGAATATCATTCCATTTTTACATCAAACCACAACTGCCATAATGTGCGCTCTTGCTATACCAGCGTTGAATATCATTCCATTTTTACATCAAACCACAACTTTTTCCTGTTGATATGATCTTATCAGCTAGTTGAATATCATTCCATTTTTACATCAAACCACAACTTAGCTCGAGGCTTATATCATACTTTGCAGTTGAATATCATTCCATTTTTACATCAAACCACAACTGCATTACTGCTTTGTAAACAGCTTCTGAAGTTGAATATCATTCCATTTTTACATCAAACCACAACCTCGTCATCGATGAATCAGAGAATGAAGTGGTTGAATATCATTCCATTTTTACATCAAACCACAACCAAGTTTCCGAATAACCGCCACGAGTCTTAGTTGAATATCATTCCATTTTTACATCAAACCACAACCAAGGGCAGCTTTTCCCTTTATTTAAAAGGCTTTGAATTGTTTTTACAAACAATAAAAGTAATTTGTTCCAGCAAGGAAGCGGAATGATGCCACGTTTTTTTAATCCTGATATTCTTTCAATATTTCAAAGAACCTGATTCTTAAATTTAGTTTGGTGTCAAATTTATTATTTTTTTCTTAAACCTTCAAGGTTTTGAAAACCTTGAAGGTTTAAGAATACGATAACATTTAAAACATCTCCAGCTGTTTGGGACTTTCGGGCAATGGCCCCGTTTTTTTGCCCCAGAAGTTGCATATATTCCCGTATTGTTTATCCGTTACACTTAAAATACTCACCTGCCCTTTTTCTGGAATAACTCCTTTCACTCGCTTTATATGCACATCGGCACTTTCCTTGCTTGCGCAATGGCGGCAATAAACCGAGAACTGCATCATTGAAAACCCATCATTAAGCAAATCTTTACGGAATCGAGTGGCCTGACGCCTTTCCATTTTCGTTGTAACCGGAAGGTCGAAAAATACAAATAACCACATAATTTGATATGCATTTAGCCTGACTTGTGCCATACTTTCTGATTATATTCATCTGTCATTCAAATTCCGGATAACTGATTTTTCTTGCTTCACCGGTAAAACATCGGGCAAGTGATGCCGTGGTTTGTGACAAGGCAATCATCAGCGGACGGCGGTTCGCACCTATTCTAACATCAGCAGACATCAACTGCAGAAGTTCAGCTTTTTGCTCTTTTTCAAGCATCAGTTGGTTCGGCCATTCTTTTTTAATTTTTAAAACAATTTCATCTACCCAGGGCCGATAGGGTTCCATAATATCGTCGGCCAAACAAAAGGCATTGTAGCGGTTTCGATGATGAATACCAAGTGTTGCCAACAAGCCTGAACCTGCAATAGCCCTGGCAACAGCTGATCGTAACAGAATGTAGCCATAATTCAGATACATATTTGGTGGATTTCCATATCTATCACGAATAAAATCCTTGCCGAATAGCCTATTCCAGTATATCCGGGCGGCAAAGCCTTCGCGGTTGTCGCTATCATCGCTTTTTACCGATTTTGCAATAGTTCTTAACTGATTCCCTTTTATTCCCAGCTTTTCAAGTAAGCGGGCCTGATTATTAATTTTTGCTTCCACGGTTTGCTTCCACAAGTTCTTTTTTAACGGTTCGGAGGCACTGATTTGTGCCCGGAACATTTCATTCTGAATGTGGTTGGCATCGAGTGGCAACAGCAAGGATGATGGCATATGTTTGCTGTTGCAAAACACCACCGCCACATTGTTATCATTCAGTTCTTCCACCAGTTTCATGGTGAATGAAATTTGAGGATTGTCGAGCACTACAAAACCTACGTCTTCTACAGGAATTGTTTTTACCGGCATTTCGGCTTTTTCAGAAACAACCAGTTGTCTGTTTTTCAGCGAGAGATGATACGGATTTGAAATGAATAAGGTTCGTTTTAACATGATGGTTGATTTTACTCAAATCTTCAAGATTTAAAAACCATGAAGGTCTATATATCATAAATTGAATTTATCTGCAATTCATTAAATTTTTCAATTTGCTCCTTGCTATGGTATTCTTTAAAATAAGCTTTATCATGAAACCATTTCAGAACTTCATCCCGTTTTAATTTTGTTTGCTTCGGTGATAACATGGTCAAGTAAGAACTCCACGGATATTCAAGAAAATGGTTACAAAAACCATGATGAATAGGGTTATGGTGGATATAATAAATCAGATACTTTAACTGATCATTTGATGTGACCGGAATCCGCTTGAAAGGATGTTCAAATAAACTACCGGTGCGGTAATACCGTTTGTTAATAGCTTTGGTGTAGGCATTGAATAAATTGGCAAATCGCTGATTTGCAAAGTTTCTGTTTGTTCCCTTCAAACCTTCAAGGTTTTGGAAACCTTGAAGGTTTAGTTCCTCAGTTGTCTTAATTCTTACCAAAAAATGAAAATGATTCTTCATCAGCACCCATGCGAAAGTATCTGCAATTTTCGCAATATGTATATCAAATAAATACAAAAAGTGCTCATAGTTTTCGTTTTCGTGAAATAAGTTACACCCATTGTTTCCACGATTGTAGATGTGGTAAAACTTGCCGTATTCCAATGGAACTTCTTTGGAAGTCATTTTCTTTTTGTTTTTCAGACCTTCAAGATTTTAAAAATCTTGAAGGTCTTTAATTTTCAAATTCATTTTACATTCCCAAAAATGTTAATTTTAGTAACCCTGCTTTTTAATAAACTTTTTTGAATACTCGATATCAATACGACCTAATTCATCAATCTTCGTTGGAATACCTTTAAACGTAGATGCTCTTCTTCGTAAAACAACCCCATTCATGTCTTTTAAATTTTCCTCAGACATACCTATAGCACGATCAACATCTCCATTTGCATAATTGTGCCTTTCTAACGTAAATTTTTCATTTTCATCGAATTTCACCATTTTAAAAAGCCGTTGTTGCAAATCCTTTTTGTCCTCCCAAATTATTTCATCATAATGTTTATTAAAAATTAAAAACAGATCATCTGAATGGATTTTAAACAGAATTGGGAGCGAAGGTTCTTTAGTAAAAACATTCTTAACAATGTTGAAGTGATTAATTAACCTGTACTCTCTGTTCAATTTACCCTTTTCATCAGGAACAAGGTCACCATAAATAATTGCTTCATAATTACTCCCGGCTTCTTTGTCAAAATAAAAATCATGCCTGTGTTCCTGACCTGCTTTGTCAGTTCGGTCAATTTTTCTGATTTTTTTGTACGGAGCTAATTTGGTTTTTGAAGAAATTAGTCTTAGTTTCTTTATAATCATTGGTCCGCTTTTAACTACTTTTCCTGTTTTATCCGGTGCTTCATATTCTGGTAAAAGTAAAAAGTCTCCATTTTCAGATACCAGTTTTTCAATTTTTTTACCCCTTGCATCGCATAAATTTTGAATGCGTTCCTGAATTCGTTTATCAGCAATATTTTGGATGTCCTTTTCTTTGATTTTAGTAATGCTTTTTCTTTGAACAAAAAAGTATTTTCCTTCTTCTTTTTTTCTAATGCCGTATGGATTTTGGCTATTTAATGCTCCTCTAAGAATTGATAACTTAAAATCTTCCTTTTTTAATTGTTCCATTAACGGCTTTATTCTATCAATCTGTTTATGATAAATATAGACTTCTTCTTTTAGGCGTTTCATTGTTGCAACAAAATCCTTCATTGGTTCGGGGAAAAATACCCTTGCACCAGGATTTCCATTGAAATAATCACGTTCATAATTATGAAATGCCTCTGACATTCGGTTTACCGTTCCCTTCTCAACACAAGCCACAGTTACTGCATCAATGCAATGATGAATATGATTGCTTCGGTCTTTTTCTTCGTTTTCCCCTTGAAGCCCCCACATTTTTCGAAGCGTATCGGTTATCTGCCCGTTTACAACATTTACATTTTTAAAATATGATTTCAGATATGCCCTTGCATATTTTGTAATCAATCGGGTATCAACAAGGTTAGCATTAGTAAACTTAGTCGTTACCTCTTCCATTTCAAATTTTAAGTGCTTCTCATTGAGATAATCGTATTTCAGTTTTGTATAATAAAATCTGGTCATGATTTCATCGTGAGCATTCGCATCAGTAACTGCTTTCGCAGCATTTTTATACTTTTTTAAATCTGCTTTCAACGATTTTAATTCCACATCAAAATGAACTTCATCTTTTGAAATGGAATAGGATTTCAATTGCTCGTCCCTTGTTTGAATTATACTTTCTCCGGTAATTTGTTCCTCTTTAAATTTTACGTCTAAAAGTGCAGGTAACTCATCCTTTTTATAATTCCGGTTGAACTCTGCATTTGCCAGCGTCTTATTTTTCAAAGAATTGTCATTGATTTTACTCCGGGGAATTGTATGCTCAATATCAAATCTCTGCTCCGCGAAAAACTTTCTGGGAGTTATCGTTTCGTTGGTATATAAACAACGGTGGTTTTGCTCGGAATATAGAATATATTTGGTAATTTGGTCATCTGTTGGATGAATTCCTTCCCGTTCCTTCTCATCGTAGCATTCAATAATTTTTTCCCTTGCCCATTTCCGGATAAACTCCTGTTCTTTTTGATACTGTGCCATTGCCCGTCTGTAACTGGCACTATTTATTTCCCGGGCCATTTCAATATTAACTTCGGTGTCTTTGTCAACTAGTTTTTCTTCAATTAGTTTATTCACCAGATGTTTTATTTGATGCATCGCCCGGTTGAAAACAGGATTTCTAATGGAAGAAATTTCCGGATTTCCCAATTTGTTTTCCACTCTTGCATATGTTTCCATTGCAGATGGATGGTACAATTTCTCAATCTTTATCGTATCGTTTGGAAATGCTTGTGTAAGAAATTCTCCAATAAATGCTGTTATTGTTTTTGATTTAATAAATTCAATATCCTTTATCCGTTTATCCGTTGCAGCCTCACTAAATTTCAACCAGCACTGATTTTCCAATTTTGTAATTTCATCTTCTTCCATTTGGTTCAACTCATCCTCGGAATACCATGAATATATTTCGTTGCGTATTCCATCCCGATGAATTAAAATGCTGTTTTCATTTTGACCTAACGAAAAATCTCCGTCCTTAAATTTCTCAATATAGTTATTGACTATTGCATTTACCGTCTTTTCTTTCTCGTGTTTTTTTAACGACTCTCTAATACCAGCGATAATAGTTTGCTTCTCTTCTTTAGTTGGTTCCCGATCAAGGACAGACGATATATTTGCCAGAAACACAGCATGAGAATAATGCTCTCCATCTTTCAGGTAGGGCAATATTTTTTTTATCGCTGATTTACTTAAGCTGCCGTATCCCTTTTTAAGCTTAATGTTTGCAAATCGTTCCACATCTTCTTCAGAAATGTTGAGGTGTTGTAATGCAAAATCCTTTCTTGCTTCCTTTTTATCTTTCTTCCCAAATGAATCAACAAACAAGCAGTGCCAGATATCTTCAATACTAACCTGGCTTTTCCCTTTTTCAGCTTTATAACCTGTATTTAGTAGAGAAAAACTTCCATAGTTATCTTTACCTAAAATCCTTTTTAATTGCGATTGGGTCGGACAAGCCGATAAGGTTTTATCCATAGGGAAATTATATTCAATCTCTGCCGTCATCTTGTTTCTATCTTTTACATATCGAAAGTCTTTCCCCTGACTTAGTTTTTTGGCCAGTTTTTCAAATTCGAAGTCTGTTTTCTGTTGAAATTCTTTAACAATGAGTTCCTTTTCTGCTTTGTTTAAAAACCGCAGCCGCGAATCATTCTCCGTTTTTATTTTAATACGATTGATTGTTTCCCACATTCTAAATTCTTCAAAAAGAGGATGAGAAATTGCAATCCGTTTTCGCTTAGGTTCAAAAGGACATTTGGCAACCAGGCCTTTCTGACTTTTCAGCGGACGCTGATAAAATATGGCAAATTGCAATTTTTCTTCTAAGTCTTCAGGAATTTTCTGCTTTTCACATATATAATTAAACTCTTTTAAATAATGCTTTTCCCTGTCAATATAACGCCCACGTATACGTTCAATATTTCCAACATCATTTTTCTGTGCATAAATGGAATAGAAATAACTACCTAAAGTAGGTTGCCTACTTTCCTCAATTTTTTGAGAAAGGTCTTGAATTCCACTTTCCACCTTCCCAAGGTTTTCTCTTTTGTTAAATTCTTCAAAGATAAATTGCGATACAACCTCGAATGTACCCTCTTTTTTTAGTTTTTGTATTATCTTCTTTCCGAGACGTTCTACTTTTTTTTCCGATTTAAACGTGTCAAGTACCACTAGAAAAGGTTCATAAAAAGCAGCACAGGAACTGCTTTCTTCTATAAGTTTACTTACTGTTGTTTTAAATTGCTCTATCTTATCATCAGTTTGTTCCTCATCGTCTATGGATTTATATCCCCGCCGTTGTGCTAAATGATAAAAAGCCCTTCCCAACTGATATCTGCCAAATTCAGAATTCATTAATCCTACTTTAGTTGCAGCCAAATAGCGAAGATAATAGGGTTGTTTGTACTTCTCAGATTTTACATCTCCACCCTTTTTCCCTGTTCTTTGCCATTCAATGAATTCTTTGTTATCACAAGGATATGTTTTTGAATACCGCCAATTATTTAGTTCATTGTCTGAAATTGTAGGACACAATTCATTTTCTGTTAAAACTTTTATTGTCGCAATTTTTCGTCTGCGAATTCTGTCTATTCGTCTTCTCGCACTTCTGTGCCCACGTCTTGTCGCTGCTTTTGACTTTTCATTTCCCTCTGTTCCTTTAGGAAAGATATAACTGCCCTTTGTAGGAATTGGAATGAAATTTTCATTTTCATCTTTTTTTTTCAGAAAATGATACTTTTTGTCTTCCTTTTCCAATATTGCCCAGCCAATGCTGTTCGTTCCAATATCTAATCCAAGTTTAATTCTTTCCATTGTTGTGCATATTTATATTTTTACTAATTTTGTATCACATCAAATCACAATAAGGCTATATGCCGAAGGATAAAATTAGAGCCTCAGTTTTGCTGAGGTTCGTTGTTTCTAGGAAGTTCATATTTCCTCTTTTTTGAAAAATTCTGACTCCAGTATCTACTATTCTCTTTTTTGAGGCATCCAAAACAGCCCACCCAATGCTGTTTGTGCCAAGGTCGAGTCCTAAGATTTTAGTCATTTCCGGTTGCTTTAGGTTGGTAATCAAAAAATATTGGTTAAATGTAATAAGTTTTCAGGAAAAAGAATTACATTTGTTCAACAAAAATATAGAAAACCATTTTTATATCTTATCACAATAAGGCAACCGATAGCTTCGGCGTGCCGAAGGATATAAATCCTATACTCCTGCTTCGGTGGGAGTTTTTTTATAGTAATTTTTCAAAAGGGCAATAGCATTTCGAAAAATTCAACCCTAATCGGAGGAGCTGTATCACTGCATTCGTAAAATCCTTTCAATAATCTCTGTTACCTGAAGCTGCGCACTTTGAATAAAGAATGGATAAATGACGATTAATAATTTCTAGACATTTTTAAAGTTGAACTTTAAAACTGTCTAAAACTTGTGCTCAATTGTGTATGAAATAAAATCGTTTCTTCTTTTTTGACCAAACATGAATATGATATTTATTGTTGACTGACTTCCTAAGGTCGGTTAACTTCTTTGTACTGATTGAACCAAACTGGTATTGATGCAATGCAAAGTTCCCCTCAAAATCTCAATAAAAAAGAGGTTTTCCGGAAAATAGCTTCTCCAAAAAACCTCTTACTAAAATAGGCTTTAGTTAGGACTCTGCTGATCTAAGGATCATTCAGGCAACGGCCGAAACCGTTTTTATCCTTTGCGTTTTTTACCGCCTTTGCGCTTAAAATCAGGCCTGTTACCTCCCGATTTTTTATCATCGGCAACCCTTTCGAGCCTGACATTATCGGGGTTCATCTTTTTGTTTTTGAAGGCATTGATTACCATCTCAGCTGAAGCATCGTCAACATCCACAAAAGAGAAATTATCCATCAGTTTGATTTGACCAATACGGACATCACGCGAACGTGTTACCTGATTGATCAGCCCGATCAGTGCGGCAGGTTTTATGCTGTCTTTACGGCCAAGGCTCACAAAAAGCTTTTGGTAGCCGGCTTCCTGTCCGCCTCTTCCACCACGCTCAGCGCCACGTTCAGCACCTCGTTCGCTTCCCCGCTCGCGGAAAGGTTTTTTCTTTCCTCTGCCAGGTCTTTCATCCTCGTAGCGGCTGCGACTCTCGTCAACATTCAGATCCGGAGCATCGCGGTAGTAATCCAGAAAACGATTAAAGGCAATAGAAACAAAGCGTTTGATAAGCTCTTCGCGCGACATCCATTCCAGTTTTCTAAAAACAACAGGCAGATATGCTTCAATTTCTTTGTGATTTACCTCAACATTTTCGAGCTTGTCCACATAATTGAACAGCTGTTTTTCGCAGACCTGCATTCCCGTTGGAATTTTGGCCTGTGCGATAGGTTGCGAAAGTTGTTTCTCAATCTGTCTGATCTTACCTTTTTCGCGCATATGTGCCAGGCTGATACAAACACCCGTTTTGTCGGCGCGGCCTGTGCGACCACTGCGGTGCACATAACTTTCGGGGTCATCGGGCAGGCTGTAATTGATCACATGGGTGAGGTTATTTACGTCGAGCCCACGTGCAGCAACATCAGTGGCAACAAGAATTTGCAGGTTTCCTTCGCGGAAGTGATTCATCACATGATCGCGCTGAACCTGAGAAAGATCGCCATGCAGCGCACCGGCATTATAGCCGTCGTTGATCAACTGATCAGCAATTTCTTGGGTTTCGGCACGTGTGCGGCAAAAAACGATTCCATAAACGGCAGGATGAAAATCGACGATACGTTTGAGGGCTTTGTAGCGGTCTTTGGCATGTACCAGGTAATAGCTGTGACGCACATTAGCTGTTCCTGAGTTACGTTTGCCCATCGATTTCACAACGGGGCTTTTCATATAGCGTGCCAGGATACTTTCGACAACAGCCGGCATGGTAGCCGAGAAAAGTAAAATATGACGCTCATCGGGCACAGATGACAAAATCAAATCCACCTCTTCCTGAAAGCCCATATCGAGCATCTCATCGGCTTCGTCGAGTACTACCCAACTGATTTTCGACATATCAATCTTGCGTCGCCGCATCATATCTTGCAAACGGCCGGGAGTGGCCACCACAATCTGTGGTTTTTTTTGTAATGATTTTATCTGGCCATCGATACTGGCACCACCATAGATAGCGGTGATTCTAATAGAAGGAAGAAATTGCGCAAAGCCATCCAGATCGCGGGTGATCTGCACGCAGAGCTCACGGGTAGGACATAAAATTAGCGCTTGTGTTTCTGCCCTATTGCTATCAATATGATGCAGCAATGGCAGCCCAAAAGCCGCGGTTTTCCCTGTTCCGGTCTGAGCCAGCCCAACCATATCAGTAGGGTTTTGAATCAATTCGGGGATTACGGCAGCCTGAATCGGCATGGGTTCGTTAAAGCCGAGTGTTTCGACGGCTTTTAAAAGTTCGGGTTTCAGCCCGAGTTCGTTAAATGTAGGCATAAAATGTATTGGAAATGAGCGGCAAAGGTATGAATTAATTTTCTGAAAATAAATTATTTATCGCTTTTACTGCCAAAGCTTTTTAATGAAATCCTAATCAAAAACTAAGACAATCTGTGAAGAAGCTTCATTAGCTTTGCCAAATGAATCAGCAAAAATAGCTGATGATAGGCATACGGGCATTTTGCAAGCATTTATCCAGGCTTTCTATTTTGTTGATTTGCAGCAGACTTCTCTATTGAAAAACTTCCGGAAACAGATAAAAAGGAATAGACTTTCACCCTTAAATTATTAAAATATGAAATCTTATATCTGGACATTACCAACCAGGGTTTTTCATTGGTTGTTGGCAATCGGGTTTACAACTGCTTACATTTTAGGTGATTTTGACAAGTTTGAAAACCTGCATTTTGCTTTTGGTGCATTTGTAGGTTCTTTGATCCTTTTCAGAATTGTATTCGGCATCTTTGGTCCAAGATATTCGAATTTTAAAGACTTTCCAATAGGTCCTGAACATCAAAAAGGATTTATAAAGAACTATTTTTCACAGGCAAAAAACCATGTCGGCCATAATCCGGTGGCAGCTGTTGTTATGCTTTTGATATTACTAATTGGCTTGATTTGCAGCATTTCAGGCTATTTGTTGTATGCCACAGAAAATAACATGCCGGGATTTGCGATTCAGGAGGATTTGCTGGAAGAAGTACACGAAGTGCTCGCCAATATCTTTTTGGTTTTAGTAGGAGCGCATTTACTTGGAATACTGGCAGATACCTTGTTTCATAGAAAAACAGGCACACTTCAATCTATTTTCACCGGTTATAAAAACATCGAGGCCAAAAATGCCAAATTGAATACTTTCCATAAATTTTATGTCTTGCTGTGGTTCATCGTTCCCATTTATCTTTTCTTCCTGGCCTATAATCTGCCATTAAATGACAACGAGACGAATAAACAAAACAGCGAACACTATGAGGACAATGATGATTAATAGATGGTCTCACATGTTGAAGGATTGAAGTTCGGGCCAAGTGCTTAAATCGAGTTCAATATTATTACTTACTTTAGCCCTTCACTTTTATCTGAGCCGATTTATTGAATGTGTTGAAGAAATTATTTTAGGTGCACTCATACATTTTGCCAAAAACCTGATATCATGAAACTACTTATTATTGAAGATGCTGTTGGGATAGCAAACTTTTTAAAAAAGGGATTAGAGGAAGAGTCATTCAGTGTAGATATTGCGAGCGATGGAAAATTAGGTTTGGACATTGCATTATCAGGCATTTATGATCTGATATTGCTTGATTGGCTGCTTCCGGGATTGAATGGCATTGAGGTATGCAGGCTTTATAGAAAGCAAAATACCGATACGCCCATTATTTTTCTTACTGCCAAAGATACCTTGCAGGACACCTTGGAAGGACTGAAAGCCGGAGCCAACGATTTTATAAAAAAACCTTTTCATTTTGAAGAGCTACTCGAAAGGATCAGGGTGCAGTTAAGACCTAAAACAGGCGAACATGCCATTTTCAGGTTCAAGGACATCGCTTTAAATACAGCTACACATCAGGTTTTCAAAGATGATCATGAAATTTTACTCACGCAAAAAGAGTTTTCGCTTTTGGCCTATTTACTGAGAAATAAAAATCAGGTGTGCCGCAGAACTTTGATTTTAGAAAAAGTATGGGACATTCATTTCGATTACAACACCTCTGTGATTGATGTTTTTATCAATTCACTCCGTAAAAAAATTGGAGCAGACGATCATGAAGCCTACATTCAAACAGTAAGAGGTATCGGTTACATAATGCGCGAAACATGAGACCTATATCCTATAAGAACAGAATTGCATCAAACTATATAGGCGCTACTGCCAGCTTGATCCTGTTGGTTTTTGCCTTGATCTATATCATCATTGAGGCATCTATTTATCACAACATCGACAGTCAGCTGCATACCGCCTGTGTTAAGCATACCCAGGAGGTTATGCTTGAAAATGGTAATATTCGTTTTATAAACAAATCGGAATGGGAAGAACGTGAACACCTGGAGGCTGATGTTACTCCACTTTTTATTGAAGTACGTAACAAGAACGGAAAGCTCAGCGACAAATCGCCCAACCTGAAAAGCGAGAGCCTGAGTTTCAACTATGATAAAACCGGACAAAAAGCCTATAACACCAGCTTAAACAACCAGCAAATCAGGGCTAAAGTACTGCCCATCATCCGCAACAACACCGTGGAGGGGTATATCGTTGCGGCCTTGCCTATTGCCGGACAAATGCAAACGCTCAACATACTGCGTACTATTTTATTAACAAGCTTTCCTTTTCTATTAATTGTGCTTTATTTTATTGCCCGCTATCTGGCCGGCAAGAGCATACAACCCGTAAATGTTATTACCCGCAAAGCGCGCACCATCCAGCGGGATAGCCTCAATCAGCGCATTCCCATTCCTGTTCGCAAGGATGAATTGTATGGGCTTGTGATGGCTATTAATGCCTTGCTCGATCGCATTGAAAACAGCATGCAACGCGAAAAACAATTTACTGCGGATGCTGCCCATCAATTAAAAACCCCCTTAGCCGTGTTAAAAGGCACTTTGGAAGTACTTGTCAGAAAAAACCGCAGTGAGGAAGAATATAAACAAACCATCCACGAAACAGTTCTTGAGATTAACCGCATGGGGACTATTGTTGACCAACTCTTGCTTTTGGCGCGTTTCGACAGCACCAAATACATGAAGCAACGGGCTGTTGTGTCGCTTGTATCTCTTACGGACGATATAATACAGCGCTTCTCGCATCTGATAAATGAGAAAAACCTTGTTATAAATTTTGTTCCGGAGAAAAACCTCGAATTGCAAACCGACCCTTTTCTGATTAGTATCATTTTTGAAAATTTGATTTCTAATGCCGTAAAATATTCTCCCGCAGGCGGAACCATCGAAATAGAACTCCCAGAAGATGGAAATGACTATATTTTCAGCATAAAAGACGAAGGCATTGGTATTGATCCCGAGGAACAACAAAAGATTTTTAATCCCTTCTACCGGTCGCAACAGGCTATAAACACCAGAGAGCAGGGCGATGGATTGGGTTTATCCATCGTTCAAAAGGCCTGTCAGTTGTTAGGATTTCAATTGTTGATTGCAAGCAAACCAAACAAAGGAGCGCAAATTGCTATTCGTTACGATAAGCCACTGTAATGTTTGAATTTGATGCTTTTTATTAGCTCTATGGCTTAAAACCGCTGTGATACCGTTACGTAAAGTCGGTGATAATTTGAGGATGACTCAAACGTACCTTCATAATAGATGCCACCAGAAAGTTTTCGCGTTAGCTGAACATTCATGTTAATCTCTCCCATATGCTGTTTCAGCTTGCTAAGCATATCAAAGTAGGATTGGTTGACATAGCGGTAGCCAAAACCCAGCGATATTCTGCCTTCATTCAAATACTGATAAAACATCCCACTGAAAATATTACCCTTGAGATAGGCGTTTTCAAGGTAGGTATGCGTCAAACTTGCCGAAAGTTGTGTGCCGGGGATTCTGGCGATCGAAACGAAGGAATAAAGATTCTTTGATGATCTGGGATCTGATTTCCTTTCGCGGTAGCCGGCACTCACACCAACTGTTAGTAGTTTTATTGGCTTGTAGGTAAGCCTGAGATTGTAGCCTTGCAGCATTTCTTTCTCTAATAAACGTGCTACAATGTCCTTGTATGTTTCGTAGTAGATGATGTTATTTCTGTTGTTGAAAGAGATACTTGCAGAGACTTTTCTGCTAAATTTATACCTTAAAATCAGGTAAAGATTGGTCAGTGCGCTGCGGTCAGATGCTACATCCAGGTTTTTTTTATACAACTCAAATTCAGCAGAACCAAAAAAATACAATCCCGAAAAGATCGTATTGGAGTGCTGCATATAAAGAAATCTTCTGTCGGTAAGGCCATTGTTTTGCTGCTCCATCACCGAAAGCGTAGTTTGTACTAAGCCATTTTTTGAATTGACCTGATGACTGATATAGCCCCCAAATTGCGCCAGGTTAAAATTAAAGCTGTAATCTCTGTAATCAGGACGTGCGCCACCCACAGCGCCAATCGTAAAGGCGCCTTGCCTGTATTCGGCCTGCAAACCGTCGATCGCGCCCACACTGCTTAACTTTGGGTTGATTTTTCGGCCAAAACTGAGCGCAAAATGGTTATTAAACTTATACCCTAACGAAAGGTCATAAATTTTTAGTCCATTGTAAAGGTTCGACTGAATTTCATCCCATTGTCCATTGCGATGACTAAAAACAAGATAAGTTTCCAGGCTGAGTTTACCATCCAGCAAGTTGCGTGCTTTCATGGCATAGTTATAGCGCATTTTCTGGCTGTTGCCTCCTTCGGTATTCGAAAATCCCGAATAGGATGCCACCCGGAAGCGGCCGCTTATATCGGCTTTCAATTTCGGCGCTGTATCTGCAATTTCCTTCTGGCCAACACTTTCCGGAGAATCAGGTAATTCTTCCTCTTGAATAAATGCTGAAACCGGATCCTCTTCATTTTTTACTAAACCGTTATTTTTCTCGTCTGATGCAATTTCAGCAGATACAAAGATGAAAAGTTTGTCACCAACTTTGAGATCAACCGCACCTGGCAAGGGCTTACCAACTGCCGACAGACTGGAAAGATTGGTTAAAACCAAAACCGGGACAGCTTGTCCGCTACTGTTAAAAAATAAGGTGTCGCCGGCTTTAAGTCCTTCGGTTTCTGCAAACCTTACATAAACATTGGCGCTCGTTACATAGGAAACTTCGCCCTGCATTTCGACACCAGTATCCTGTGCAGAAACGGGAAGCCACCAATAACCAAAAGCGATAATCAGTAAAACAAGTTTTTTCATCGGATACTTTTTTTGGTGTTTTGCCAACGCATTAGTTTATCACTATCACCATTCGGATGACATTCCAGACAGGCATTGCTTTCATACACATAGCCATTAATTCCCTGATGCTCGTCGTCCATATCAATTTGGTTGTGTTCGTGACAGTCGGTACAACTAAATATGGCATAATTAGTTGGATTCGTATGGCAATCGGTACAAGTGTTCCACTCCCCCTGATGCTCTCCGGAATAAATAGGAAAATAGAGCGCATCATGATTAAAGGTGGAAGGTTCCCAGCTGATTTCGGTATGGCAGCTCTGACAATCTGTGGGGAATTGCGCACTCTGATGCGGCGGGTCTGTTGTTTGATTGTAATCATCTGTATGGCAGGCATAACAGGTGTTTTCTGTCGCTATATAATCGCCGTCATGACAGAGCATACAATCGTTGGCAATAGCGGCATGAGCGCCATTCAACACATAAAAATCATTGTGGATAGGAAAAGTTGCCGGTTGCCATTCGGGTTCAGTTGTATGGCAATCATCACAGGCTGTGCCGATATTCAACTGCTCGTGATTAGGATTGATTGTTTGATTGTAATCAGCCTGATGACATTCCAAACAAGAATTTGGTGTGCTCAGGTAATCTCCCTGATGACACAATGCACAGGCATCTGCAACTGCAGCATGGGCTCCTGAGAGCTCATAATAGTCGTTATGAACTGCAAAAGTAGCTGGTTGCCAGTCGGGTTCGGTGGTATGGCAAGATGCACAATCTGTTGACAAGGCCAAGGCTTCATGGCTTGGGTTTACTGATTGGTTATAGGCAGTTTCGTGGCAGGCAAAGCATTCCATTGGCGTATCAACATAGCCATCGGCATGGCATTCGGCACAAAGCAGGGTGTTGTGTGCACCGGTGAGTGGAAATTCAGTCAGGTTGTGATTAAAGCCTCCATCTCCGTTTCCTGTTGGATGACAGGCAAAACAAGCTTCACTTTCGTAAACATATCCAGGTACTCCCTGATGTTCTTCATCCATATCAGGTTGATTATGATCATGACAATCGATGCAGCTGAACAAGGCATAATTGGAAGGCTGCGTATGGCATGAAGCACAGCTTTCCCACTCTCCCTGATGCTCTCCTGTATAAATGGGGAAGAATTGTCCGTCATGATCAAACGTTGATGGTGTCCAGGCATTTTCATCATGGCATTCAAAACATTCCGTTGAAAACTGCAAAGATTGATGCGGTGGGTTTTGCGATTGCACGTATTCCTCCGTATGGCAGGCATAACAGGTATTGGGCGTGTTGTTGTAGTCTCCGTCATGACAAAATACACAATCATTGGCTATTACATTATGCGCACCAGCCAAGGCATAATAGTCGTTATGCAAAGGAAAGCTGGCAGGCTGCCAGCCGGGCTGCTCGTCGTGACAATCAGCACATGATGTCTCCAATTCTAATGCTGCGTGATTGGGATTAATACTTTCCAGGTAGGCATCCATATGACAGGCATCACAATTCGTGGGCGTGTCGGCATAGCCCTCGGCATGACATTCCTCGCAGTCGGTGTTGGTATGTGAACCAAGCAACGGAAAATCTGAGAGGTTATGATTGAAGCTGTCATCATCAGCATTTCCCAGCGGATGACACTCAAGACATGCCCCGCTTTCATAAATATATCCTCCTACTCCTCGATGCTCATCGTCCATCTCCGTTCTATTGTGTTCATGGCAACTTATGCAGGTAAATTGTGCGTAATCCGAAGCGGTCTGATGACAATCTGTGCAGGTATTCCACTCACCATTGTGCTCGCCGGAATATATTGGAAAAGAAAAAATATCATGTTGCCTGTAATCTGCCGGCCTCCAATCAGGATCTGTTGTATGACATTCTTTACAGTTTTCAGAAAAGTTAAGGCTGCTGTGATTGGGGTTGTTTGACGTTTGATAATCTGATAAATGACAAGAAACACAATCAGGCGACAAGCCACTATAGGTGCCCGGAGTATGACATTGACTACAATCGGGGATATCATGCCCTTTTGAAAGGGGGAAAAAGTCGTGATTGATATCAGTGCCCGACCAGCTGAATGCATTAAACTGATGACATTCAATACAATCAAGAGAGTAATTCCCGGCAACATGATCCGGCTCTTTTGCCTGAAGGTAATCTTGCTCGTGGCAATCGACGCAATTTACTCCAAGGGGTTCAAAGTTCAGCGTGGAGGCCGAGGTATGACAGTCGATGCAATCTGCCGTAAAGTGAGCGCCCAGCAAAGGAAACCGACTCATCTGGTGAATACTCGTGATATTATTTACGATCCAGGAATTGGTTTGGTGGCAATCACCACATTCCTGACTGGTTGTTTGCTGATGAATATCGGTATGGCAACTGATGCATGAAGGCTCTGCCTCGTTAAATACCAGGGTTGGATGACAACTCTGACAATCCGTTTGAGCATGTTGTCCGTCGAGCACAAATCCTGTCGAAACATGATCAAAGGGGTAAGTGCCAAGAATCAATTTCCATCCCTCACTGTTGTGACAATCACTGCAAGCTATTTTAAGCTCCTCCCCATGAGGGTTCTGGGCAAATATTTGTGGCATAAGGCATACCAGAAATAAAAAAATCAATGACAGGCTTCGCATCGGTAATCAATTTTATAGTGAGTAACAGTTTGGTTATTGAGCAGTGTTTTTTTGTGGCAATCACCACAAGCCAGGTTTTGATGGGCACCATCGAGCACAAAACGGTTTTTGCTGTGGTCAAAAAGCAATGGATCCCAACTTTGTGCACTATGACAAGTTGTGCATGAATTCGCATTGGGTGCCTCTTGATCAAATTGTCCGGCATGCGGATCAGTATGACAGGTTTTACAGTCTTGCTTGGTCTGGTTAAAAATATGCTCTTTTTGATTGGTAATCGGGTTGGGTTTGATATGGCATTCGCGACATTCGAGGCTGGCATGCTCGCCTTCAAGCTGATATCCCGTGAGCTCATGGTCGAATGTTATTTGCTGCCAGCTTTGTTCACTATGGCAGGATTTGCAATCATTTTCGGGATAATACTTCGGACTGATCGCAGGTTTGTGGGGATCCTGATGGCAATCAACACAAAACTCGCCAATATTCCGGAAATGCCATTGATCATCGCTCAGGTGGCATTCAAAACAAGGGGTAGCAAGATGAGCACCCTGCAAGGCAAATGCGGCCTGCTGATGTTGCTCAATCCCGAAATTACTGGGCGTAAAACCTGCCGTTGTATGGCAGTCAATACAATCCGAATTAAAATTGGTGGCTGTAAATTCAGCCTGATGATAATCGGTATGGCAGTCCATGCAGCGGTTGTGAGGCAATGGATCAGTATAACTGTTTTTATGACACGCCTCGCAACTCAGGCCTTGATGACGTCCTGTGAGCGGATACTGCGTTGCATTGTGGTCAAAGCTGCTTAATCCTTTTATCTGTTTAAAGGAGTTTTCGCTATGGCATTTCTTACAATCGTTTCCAAATTTTCCGTTATGGACATCTTCGTGGCAGGCAATACAGCTCTGGTGATCAACTGGTTTAAATAATTGATAATCGCTGTTATTTTGAATTGTTATGGGATGACATTCAATACAATCAACTTCGGTATGCTTCCCCAAAAGTGGAAATTGCGTTTCCTGGTGATCGAAAGCAGAAGTAGGCTTAAAAGCTTTATAATCGTGGCATTGTAAGCAATCATTCGGCAAACTTTGCTGGTGATAGTCAGCATGGCAATTCAGGCAATCTGTTGACAAACCCAGGTAGGAAAACTGTTTTTCCCTAATATTCTGATCGGTAATAAAGTCTTTAGTATGACATGATTTACAGCTTGTTTCGGCATGTTGCCCCTGCAATTCGTATCCGGTAAGATCATGATTAAAAGTGGTGGTATCCCAATTTATAATCTTAAACTTCCTGCCGTGATGATCGCTATGGCAGGCAATACACGCCTCCTTTTTTACTTCTTCAGAAGCATGATATCCCTTATTTTGAGTTATCCTTTCGTTAAGCAACTTATGGCAGTCCAGGCAAAGCTGGTCGGATACTTTTTTCCCCAATTCATGACAAAGCGTGCAATTGCTCAGCCCCTCCAGGTGGGCATGAGGTTCGGCGAGGTCGCCCGGCGACAGTTGAGCCTGCAAACTAAGCTGTGAACCGATTACAATCAGCAGAAAAACTACTATGCTTTTTAGATAACTGTTCATTTTAATGTTTTAACAAGGCTTCTCCGAATTTTTTAGTAATTGTAATTCCGGCATTTTCAAGAAATTTTGAAGGCAGTTCTCCACCGGCAAAAATGTAAACCAGATCATTAGCTTGTTGATATTGATCACCATCAACCTCTATTGTTATGGCCTCATCTTCAATAGCCAGCAAGTTAGAATTGAACAACACCTTCAGTTTTCCTTGTGCTATTGCCGCTTCAACCCGTTCCTGATTTTTAGGTTTAATCCGCTGAAAACCATCCCTGCGATAGGATAGCATCACTTCATTTTGATCGCACAACAGCAAAGCCGATTCCACTGCCGAATCTCCTCCTCCAACCACACAAATTTTCTTATTGCTAATATCTTCCGGTTCGAGCAGGCGATAGGCCACATTCTGACTGTTTTCGCCGGGGATACCGAGCTTTCGAGGTGTCCCTCTTCTGCCGATAGCAATCAGTACTTTGGCAGAGGTTAAGGTTTCGCCCTGAGCCGTTACCACTTCAAAATAGTTCTCCTTCTTCTCTATTTTTTCAATTTTGGTTTGTTCTTTTATGGCCAAACCATTTTTATTAAGCGCTTCATTCCAAATAGTTAGCAGCTCCTGCTTGTTGGTTTCAAACAACTTAACTTTACCATATAGCGGCAAATTCATCGCCGAAGTCATTACTATTTTTGATCGTGGAAAAGTAAATACAGTCCCGCCTAGCGTATCCTGATCAACAGTTAAAGCATTTATTCCCAGTTTTTTGGCTGTTAGGCATGCGGAAATGCCAGCAGGTCCAGCCCCTATTATAATAAGGTCATAAGTAGCACCATGATTTTTGTGGAGCTGTTGCGTAAGATTTTCCACAGCTTGTTTGCCCTGCTCCACAGCATTTTTGATGAGTCCCATGCCCCCTAATTCTCCCGCAATATAAATTCCCGGCACATTGCTCTCAAAATATTGATTAACATGTGGCAGATCCACACCTCTTGTTGCTGTACCAATGTGTAGCGTGATGGCCTCTGTTGGGCAGGCATGGAAGCAGGCGCCGTGTCCGATGCAGCGTGAAGCATTAATGGTAGTGGCCCTGCCATTCATAATGCCAATGATGTCTTTTTCGGGACAAGCCGAAATACAGGCACCGCTTTGAATACACTTGTTTGGGTTGATCACAGGATGAAGCGAAACAGGTTCGTATAAGCCCGATTCGCGTGCCTGCTCAATCTTTTGGCCTACCAGTCGGGATTGCCTTCTGAGCTTTAGAACATAGATCAGAATGATAAGGCCAAAAAGCAAAAAAACAGCGCCATAAATCAGGACTTGCTCTGCAAAAACTATATTTATTAAAATATCCATGTGTATCCGAATAATAGGGCAACAATGATGTGTATAATCATGATAATCAACATTAAAAGCGCAAAGGGCAAATGAGCCACATGCCAATAGCGAAAAAGATTTTGCATCATTTCAAGTCGCTTTATCCTTCTGCCAAAAGCTAAATTGCGTTTTAATATCGCAACAATTTCTGATCTGTTTTCAGCTGGAACACCAGCATCTTTCAGATGGCTGGCAACCGTGCCAAGCTTAACAGGCTTCACATCGTCTTGAGTATCCTGGTTTGGAAAAGATAAAGCCTGCAATTCTGCTGTGATTGATTTACGGAGCTCTTCATCGGTAATTAAATGCTGCAGGGTTTGCTCCGACTCCTTAAGTAAATTTTGAATATCAGTACGCGACATCATTCTGCCTTCGATGGTGTGGGGAATCTGCAAATAGATATATCTGCCCAAAATACCGCTTAAAAAAACAGCTACCATACTCCAGAAACTAATAGCTACAAGACCTCCGAACTTGAACGCCGTATGAAAAAGCACCAATATCGGCCCCAGGGTACACATAAAAATATGAAATTCGAGCCAGTATTTAAGCAATCCTATTCGACGCAGCATTTTGAGCCTTTTCCGCATCATATACGACCCAACACCGATGATCATCAACAACGACCCAATGATCCCCAATCCATGACCCAGCGCACCACTGGGTTTAAAATCCCCGTGCAAGTCATGAAAAAATCTCGACTCAAGCGGTGTCATATAATAATCATACGCCACTAAAGCAATCCATGCTGTTATCACAACCGTTATAAGTACGTAAGTGAGATTTATAACAGTTCTAAAATGTCCCATAGCTGTGGTTGTTTTGTGCTACTTTAAACCTTAAAATTAATGAACATAACCTTTAACTTATAAGGAAAGAATCCCGGAAGCAGGTACCGCAAACAACCAAATAAAATTAAACAACTGTATTTATCTGATAGTTAATTATTTAAAACATTTTTGGTGAAGCTTCGAATCTTAAGATTGTATTAAAGCATGGGCAATTTAGAATGTTTCTAAATAGAATTTTTACTTGTTTTTAAGCAAATTAAAAGAAATCTAAAGGAAGATTACCGATTTTCTGAGCTATTTTTGCATGATACATCTATCAATATTTCTGGTAGATCACCAAGAGAAGACCACTAATTACAATAGATCAAACCAAATTATGCTACACAGGATTATTGACTTAAGCCTGAAAAACAAACTCATTGTTTTACTCCTCACCGCCACCATGGCTGGTTTCGGGCTATTTTCGCTTACCCATATTCCCATTGGTGCCGTTCCTGATGTTACCAATAATCAGGTGCAGGTAATCACCACTTCCCGAAATCTTTCTACCCTGGATGTAGAACGTTTTATCACTTATCCCGTAGAACTGTCCATGGCCAATTTGCCCGGCCTGGTGGAGATTCGCTCCATTTCCAAGTTTGGATTATCGGTAGTTACGCTGGTTTTTGAGGACAATATGGGAACCTATTTGCCCCGGCAATTGATTACTGAACAACTTGAAGTTGCCGCTGAAAATATTCCGGCAGGTTTTGGCAAACCTTTTATGGGGCCTATCTCAACAGGCCTTGGTGAGATTTATCAATACATCATAGAAGTAGAACCGGCTTACAAAGACGTTTATTCGGTAAGCGAACTGCGAACCATTCAGGACTGGATTGTGCGCCGGCAGCTGTCAGGAATTCCGGGCGTAGTGGAAGTGAATACCTGGGGCGGTTTTCTCAAACAATATGAAGTGGCCGTTAATCCCGAGGTGCTCCACGCCATGGACATCAGCATTGGTGAGGTTTACAGCGCCCTCGAAACCAATAACTCCGTGGTGGGAGGCGGTTATATCGAAAAACAAAACCAGAGTTATTTCATCCGGGGCGAGGGTTTGGCAACTTCGGTCGAAGATCTTGAAAACATTGTGGTGCGCAACAGAGATGGCGTGATTATTCGTGTGCAAGATATTGCTAATGTGCAATTTGGACATGCCACCCGCTTTGGTGCCATCACAGCCAATGGCGAGGGCGAAAAAGTACTTGGGCAGGTGATGATGCTTAAGGGTGCCAATTCAGATGAAGTGATCAGGGATGTAAAAGAACGTGTTGCAGAAGTACAGAAGAGTCTGCCCGAAGGCATACACATCAACGGCTTTCTGGAGCGCAGCGCCCTGATCAAAAAGACCACCAATACCATTGCCGAAAACCTGATCCTGGGCTGTTTGATCGTGATTTTTGTGGTGGTGTTGCTCCTCGGCAATATGCGATCCGGACTGGTCGTAGCCTCCGTAATTCCGCTCAGTCTGCTCTTTGCCCTCAGCATGATGTACCTTTTTGATGTGGATGCCAACCTAATGAGCCTCGGTGCCATCGACTTCGGGATTATCATCGATGGAGCGGTGATCATTGTTGAATTTATCGCGTTTCAGATCAGTCGAAACAGAGACAAAATATTGAAAACAAGCGGTATAGAACAGCAGCAGCTGATTGACAAAATCACGCTGGAAGGAGCAGGTAAATTAACCCGCTCAGCGCTTTTTGGCCAATTGATCATCATCATCGTATTCATTCCCATTTTATCCTTATCAGGAATCGAAGGGAAGATGTTTACACCTATGGCACAGGTATTTACCTTTGCCTTGCTGGGAACGATGTTTTTGGGCTTCACCTATGTGCCCGTGATGTCGTCGCTCTTCCTAAAGCCACCAAAAAAACAAAAGAATATTTCCACACACTTGATCGGATTCCTGAATAGATTATACGAACCTTCGATCAGCTGGGCGCTTTCGCACAAAAAATTCGTCTTGAGCGCTACTGTACTGTTGCTGGCAGTTTCTATCTTTATCTTCAGCAGGATGGGCGGAGAGTTTATTCCCACGCTGGATGAAGGCGATTTCGTGATTCAACCGGTGCTGAAAACAGGTACCACACTCAGCAGCACCATTGCCCTTACCACAAGGATGGAAGAAATCCTGAAAACATTTCCCGAAGTAAAACAGGTTGTTAGCCGTATTGGCGCAGCCGAAGTGCCCACCGATCCCATGTCGATGGAGGAGAGTGATATCATCATCACCCTTAAACCGCCATCCGAATGGGTTACGGCTAGCAGCAAGGATGAATTGGCCAATCGTTTTAAGGAGGCGCTTTCGGTTATTCCGGGAATTGACTATGAATTTACGCAGCCCATCGAGATGCGTTTCAATGAGCTGATCACCGGCACAAGAGCCGATGTGGCCATTAAGATTTTTGGTGAAGACCTCAGTCAGCTCAATCAACTGGCGCAACAGATCAAAACCCTGATTTCGCCTGTGGAAGGCGCCTCGGATGTGGTGGTCGAAAAAGTGGCAGGATTACCTGAAATGACAGTAAAGTACGACCTCAACAAACTGGCAATTTACGGCTTAACGGTTGACGATGTAAATCGCGTGATTTCGATGGCTTTTGCCGGGCTGAAGGCAGGCGAAATCTTTGAAGGCGAAAAACGCTTCGATCTGGTGATCCGCTACCAAAATGATTACAGAAACGATATTGAGAACCTGCGCAATACCTTCATCCCTATGCCCGACGGACATCAGGTGCCGCTGCGCGAAGTGGCTGAGGTGAACTTTTCGAAAGGACCGGCCAAAATCTCCCGCGACGACACCCGCAGACGTATTGTGGTTGGGGTGAACGTGCGTGGCAGAGATATGGAATCGGTGGTTGACGATGTGCGTGCTTTAATTGATCAGCATATCGATCTGCCGGCAGGTTATGCCATCACCTATGGCGGACAGTTCGAAAATCTGCGCTCGGCGCGTAACCGCCTGATGATAGCTGTTCCTATTGCTTTGTTGCTCATCTTTGTGTTGTTGCATCTGGCATTTAATTCGTTGCGTGAGGCACTGCTTGTTTACACTGCCATTCCGCTCTCGGCAGTTGGTGGCATTTTGCTGCTCTATTTCCGCGATATGCCCTTTAGCATCTCAGCCGGAATTGGCTTTATCGCGCTCTTTGGTATTGCCGTGCTTAATGGCATTGTGCTTATCGAACATTTTAAAGAATTGCAAAAAGACAGCAGCATCAAATCTGTGCGGGAACTGATCATCAAAGGCACCTCCGAACGCTTGCGGCCAGTGCTGTTAACGGCTTCGGCTGCAGCACTTGGTTTTTTGCCCATGGCGATTTCCACCTCAGCCGGAGCCGAAGTGCAGCGTCCGCTGGCAACAGTAGTCGTTGGAGGCTTGATCACGGCTACATTACTCACGCTCATCGTTTTGCCTGTGTTATTTTGTCTTTTTGAACGCAAAAAAATTGAACTTCCTGCGATGAAAAATTCTGCGATAGTGCTTTTACTGGTATCCTTATTTGCTTTTCCCTGGCAGGCTATGAGCCAGGAAAAGATCAGCCTGGAACAAGCCATGCAAAAAAGCCTGGAACGGCATGCCGGATTAAAAGCTGCCACGCTGAGCATAGAGCAGGCCAAACTGGGCAAAACAGCAGCTTTTGATTTCCCAAAAACAGCCGTTTATTACAATTTTGATGAAAACAATATGGCTGATAACGGACTGCCGCTCAAGATATGGGGCATTCAGCAGAGCTTTGCTTTTCCGGGTGTTTATGCCGGCAAGAACAAGCTCGCCGGACTGGAAACCGACAGGCGTGTAATGACGTTTGAGCTCACTAAAAAACGACTTCAAAAAGAGGTTTCGCTGGCCTATTACGACCTCAGCTATCAATTGGAGTTGCAACGCCATTTTCATCAGCTCGACAGCTTGTATCAGCGATTACAGCAGGCAGTAAAACGACGCGTTGAAAGTGGCGAGCGGCCAAGGATAGAACTGCTGCAGGCACGTGCCAGCCGCTCCGAAATAGAAAACCAGCTTCAACGGATCAACAAAAACCTCAAACTGGCTCAGCAGCAACTGGCTTCGCTTATGCAAACCGATACCTTGTATCTGCCGGTTACCGCAGCATATAAACCAATTGTTCAAGTCGATTCTATCCGGTCGGCTTCCTGGTTTGGCTTGCTCGAAAAAGACCTGCGCATCAGTGAGCAGCAGCACAAAATCAGCCGCCGGCAGATGCTTCCTGACCTGCAGCTGGAGTATTTTACCGGAACAAATGCCGGCGCAAATTCCAAAGTTTACAATGGATTTCAGGTTGGTATCGAAGTTCCCTTGCTTTTCTTCGGACAGCATGCCCAAAACAAATCTGCCCGTATCCAAACTGAAATTCTGGCAGCAGAACAGGAACGCTTGAAATTTGCCTGGAAACAGGAGCTGGATCAGCTTTACAGTCAGCTGGCACAAGCTGCCGTGAACCTCGACAGCTACGCCAACGAATGGCAGCCGCTGGCCAACGAACTGCAAACCACGGCCGTGAAAAGTCTGGAGCAGGGTGAAATCAGCCTGCTCGCCTATTTACAGTTGATGCGCGAGGCTATCCGCATCCGTCAAAGCCAGCTCGAATGGCTTCATGAATACAATCGTATTGTTTTATCAATCAATTATTTTACACCATAGTACAATGAATTTTAAAACGAATAATTTAGCATTTTTAGGACTTTGGATTTTAAGCATAACACTCATCTCCTGCGATTCGCAAACCACCGAAATAGCCCTTGCAGAAAATGAATTGATTGAGCTTACAGCCGAACAAATCAAGGAAACGAAAGCACAGCTGGGTTCCATCACTTTGAAAAACTTCAGTCAACAAGTGAATGCCAACGGCTACCTCGAAACCTCACCCAATAGCGAACAGCTGGTGAACAGTTTGAAAGGCGGACGAATCCTTGAGATCAGCGTTGAAACCGGACAAAAAGTTAGCAAAGGCCAAACTTTGGTTAAGCTGGAAAACCCCGAATTTGTCGAAATGCAACGCGCCTACCTCGAAGCCGGCTTCGAGGTGAATAAGCTCAGAGAGCAATGGATGCGCAAGAAAAACCTGGCCGTAGATCAAATTGCTTCCACCAGCGAACTGCAAATGGCAGAGGCCGCCTACCTTTCGGCAGTGGCAATGCAACAGGCATTGGCCGAAAACCTCAGATTGATCCAGATTGATCCTGAAAAGGTTGACGCCCACCAAATCAGCGCAACACTGGCTATCAAAGCATTGATGGACGGACATATTACCGATATCAACTGCCGCAAAGGCCAGTGGGTCAATCCCGAAGACCAGCTTATGCGTGTGGTTGACCTGAGCAAACTGCGTTTGAAGTTGGATGTTTTTGAAAAAGATGTTCATAAACTGAAGGATGAATTACCGCTTATAGCTTATCTGCCTGAGAAAACAAATGCTCCAATTAAGGGAAAAATACAGGCTATCGGGCGCGAGATTGATGCATACAACCGCACGGTAAAAGTGTTTGCAAGGCTTTCACCCGATACACAAATCCTCTTGATGCCCGGCATGTTTTTACATGCCTATATTCAGCTTGAAAGTGTTCAGAAAAAAGCACTCCCCGAGACGGCTTTTTTGGAGTCGGATGAAAAAAAATACATCCTTGTACTAAAAAGCGAAGACAATGGCAGCTGGCATTTCGAGAAAAAACTTGCCCTCACGGGTGATAGTGCAGATGGATTTGTAGAAATCATAAACTTTGATGATTTTGCTGAGGATGCTAAAATACTGACATCTGGTGGTTTTCAGCTGATACAGGAAGGAGAGTGATTCCGCATTTAAACAAAATTGCTTTCCGTTGGTTTAAAGAAAAACATCACTATGAAATACGCTTTCAGTAAAACCTTGCACGAAGATTATGATCAACTGATCACACGCTTAGAAGCAGCACTCAAAACCATCGGTTTTGGGATTGTGAGTACCATTAAAATAGACAAAACCTTAAAGGAAAAATTGGACGCCGATTTCAAACGCTATACCATTTTGGGTGCCTGCAACCCGCATTTTGCGTTGGCTGCACTTAATCTGGAAGAGCAGCTCGGTGTATTACTTCCCTGTAATGTGGTGGTAATCGACCAGGGCAATGGCAAGGTTGATGTGGCAGCAATGGATCCGGCAGCATTGATTCAACAGCTTGGCAATGAAAAACTTTCACAGCTTGCGGATGAAATAGCGCGTCAATTGAAGACACTAATTGAGCGTCTTTAGCATAGGATATACTTTTTTTTCGTGCTAAATTATACCTTTGCAGTCCTTCATTTTCTTTTTAAGAAATACTGCATGTTAAGCTTTTATTATCCGCGATTAATTCTTTTTGCACTTGTAACGGTTTTGGCCGGCGCCTGTAGCCATTCAATTCAACATAATGAACCTCAGACACTTGCAATCGACACCATACCACTACTTCCGGCCGACAGCATCTATTTCGACCTTGATTTGCCGCGTATCGCACAACAACAGCATCGCCTCGACAGCACCTTTAACCGATTGGTTCGCCTCACCGGATTTAATGGTGTTGTGCTCTTTGCCGAAAAAGGCAGGCTGGTTTATCAAAAAGCTTTTGGTTTTTCTGATGTAAGAAAACGCCGCGATTCGCTAACAATTGACAGCCAGTTTGAGCTGGCTTCTGTTTCAAAGATGTTTACTGCTGCAGCAATAATGTTGCTCAAACAAGATGGTTTGCTTGACTATGATACCGATATCAGAAAATACATTCCGGAATGGCCTTACGAGGGAGTTACAGTGAGGCTATTGCTTAATCATCGCTCGGGTTTGTCGCGCTATCAGTCGCTTGCCCACGAAGAATGGAAAGACAAAACCATCCCGCTTACCAACGAAAAAATGATTGCCTTGTTTGTTGAGCATCAACCGTCGCCCTATTTTAAACCCAATCGCGGATTTCATTATTGCAACACCAACTACGCCTTGCTGGCTTCGGTGGTGGAGCGGGTGAGTGGAATGCCTTTTGAAGATTTTATGGAAAAACGTCTCTTTAGGCCTCTGGGAATGACCCATTCAAAAATTTACACTATGCGGAATGACACCGTGGTTTCGGCATATATCGATCTCGGTGTGCCAGGCTACGATCATCGGGGCTGGCGGCCGATTCGTGTGCGCAACGACTACCTGAACGGCGTAATGGGCGACAAAAACATGTTTTCGACCGTTGGTGATCTTTACCGCTTTAATTTGGCACTGGATTATGGTACTTTAATTGGCGACAGCTTATTGAAGGAAGCTTTTACTCCCGGAAGTCCGCGCCATCGCAGGCGTGCCGACAATTATGGCTTTGGCTGGCGCATCCGTGGAAATGCCGACAGCACTGTTTACCATTATGGCTGGTGGAAAGGTTTCAGATCATTTTTTCTGCGCGATATGCAACAGCAAAAAACGCTTATCGTACTTACAAATAAAGACAGAGGACCCGGCTCCGACAACTTTTGGAACATTATCAACGATACCAGCTTATCACTTTATCCCGCTTCTGTGAATCTGGGATACGATGAAAAAAAGGAGTTTTGGTAAAGTATCTGCTATTCGTTCACCACAAGTTTAAATCCAACACCATGCACGTTCATCAACTCAATCTTAGGATCGTTTTTGAAGTATTTGCGCAATTTGGTCACATACACATCCATTGAACGGGCATTAAAATAACTATCATCGTACCATATTTTATTGAGCGCCACAGAACGATCAAGCACCTTGTTCATGTTTTCGCACAACAAACGCAGCAGCTCGGCTTCTTTTGAAGTCAATTTGGTTTCTCCTTCGCTGCTTATCAACAGCTGTCGGTTGTGGTCGAAGGTAAAGCTTCCAAGCTCAAACTGTGAAGGGCGTACCGTATCTTCTGCCGATCGGCGCAGTATGGCTTTCATGCGCAATAGCAGCTCTTCCATACTGAAAGGCTTCGTGAGGTAATCGTCAGCTCCAAGTTCAAATCCCTGTAGCTTGTCATCCTGCATGGTTTTGGCTGTTAGAAACAACAAAGGGACTTTTTTGTCCAGCTTTCGTATTTCAGCAGCAAGCGCAAAGCCGTCCATCACAGGCATCATCACATCAAGTATGCAAAACTGAAAATCTTCCCGCTTAAAGCGTTCAAGCCCTTCACGGCCATCCATACATAATACTGTTGGAAATCCCTTGGCTTCGAGATAAGCCTTTAAAATGGTTCCCAAATTCTTGTCGTCTTCGGTCAATAATACTCTAATCTGCTGTTCCATAATCAGGTGTTTTTTTTCTGCCCGTTTAGAGGCAATCGGATATAAAAAGTTGTCCCTTTTTTAAGTTCACTGTTCAGGTTAATGGTGCCACCGTGTTGTTCTACAATGCTTTTCACATAACTCAAGCCAAGACCAAAGCCTTTTACATTGTGTACATTCCCTGTGGGGATGCGATAAAGCTTTTCAAAGATACGCTTTTGATTGGCTTTACTGATACCCGGGCCATTATCTTGCACACTTATTTCAAGTGCATGGGGAATATTGCGTGTTCTAACAACGATTTCAGGCGTGTTCTCGGTATATTTTATGGCGTTGTCCAATAAATTGAGGACAACATTTTTCAGGTGAACCTTATCTCCTTCAACCATGGTTTCCAATGCATTAAACTCTGAACTGAGCTGTCCTTGCCTTTGATCGGCCTGTAGCTTTTTCGATTTGCAAGCCTCATCAATGATCTCATGCATTTCGACGGTTTCTTTATGCAGCTGCAATTCTCCCTTGTCCATCACTGCCGATCGTAAAATCTGCTCGGCCATGGTTCCCAATCGCTTGTTCTCCTCATCAATCATGCTGATGTAAGTAGAATACAATGCCTCCGATTTGGCCACATCCTGATCGCGCAATGCCTCGCATGCCAGCCCAATGGTAGCAATGGGGGTCTTAAATTCGTGGGTCATATTGTTTACGAAATCGCTCTTCATCTCCGAAAGTTTCTTCTGCCTGATAATCGTGAAAATGGTTGCAGAAAAACTCAATATAATAATCATGATGAGTAGGCCGGAGATACCCAGCAAATCCCAAAGCTGACTCATCAAAAACTGCTTTTCGTGCGGAAAATACATCAATAGTTGATCCGATTGGAATTTACTGGCCATGGTAGGATACATCTCAAAGGCAAAACCTTCCGATAAAAGTTGCTGGGGATAGCGTCCGGTTTTTTGCACCAGCATGGCATTGCGCGATGGACTGTAAACTCCAAATTCATAAGTGGTGCGTATGCCATGGCGAGAGAGCTCTGTGCGAATCAATGAATCAATTTGCAAGGGATTGAGTGCCTGTTTTTCTTCGGAGGCCTGGCGATAACCCATAATCATATCCTCAATCATGTCCTGTGCGATCACTGTTTTGCGCAGGAAAGCCTGGTACTCAGCCAGCGTCATGGGAGCTTTGAGCTCGCGCTGCAGGTTATAGCTAATCGAATCGTATGAGGAGAGGATGTCGGCCCGGCGATTCATTAATTGCAGCTGCCGCTGAAACTGCCGTTGCATTTCCTCTTTCTCGAGTCTTACAACAACCTGCGTAATCGCCTGATTTACATCACGTACAAAAGTCGCTTCTTTAACCTTAATGGCATCGCCGATCCAATACACCTGTATACCCATCAGGCCAATCAGAGCAATGGTCATTACCACAATAATTCCAGCGATTAACTGTTTATTCATAAAGCAAAATTAGGGCATTCATTTGCATGAATTACAGGCCTTTAACAATTGTTAACAACTGTTATATTTCCTTAACAGGGCAACTTGGTTTTTCGTGCTAATTTTGCAACAGTTCTTAACAATCCCATGTAATTTTGGTTTACCAAAAATTTATGTTATACATATTGTGCGTTAATTAAAGGTTTTCATAAATTTTGGTTTTTGGTTCATAGAGGCGGAGTGGTTCCCGCCTCTTTTTTTTTAATCGCTGCAGACCCGTTTTTCTCTCCATCGTTTGCATCATTTTCCATCCAAATTCGTTAAGTAATCAAGCTGATTCAGCATATAATTTGTAATTTCGGGCACTCAAATTTATTTCGCCCTTAACACATTTTCTATGATACAAGTAAAACTCGAACTGGATCAGCTCTACAGCTTTGTTTCTAAAGAAGACCTCCATGCCTATGATCGTCAGGTGATCTCGGCCTACCGCAAGCTATACAACAAAACCGGAGCCGGAAACGACTTTTTAGGCTGGATAGATCTGCCTTCTGCTACTTCGGACGAAATGCTCGACCAAATCAGTGCACATGCTAAAACTTTGCAGGCCAAATCGGAAGTATTCGTAGTTATTGGCATCGGAGGCTCCTACCTGGGTGCCCGCGCCGTGATTGAAGCCCTGAACAGCTATTTTGCTACATCACAAAAAACAGCTGTCCCGCAAATCATTTATGCCGGCCATCAAATCAGCGAGGATTACCTGGCCGAGCTGCTCGAATTTCTGAACCATAAAGAATACAGCATGGCGGTGATCAGCAAATCGGGAACCACGACAGAGCCTGCCATCGCATTCCGGATGCTGCGCACCCATATCGAAAAAAAATATGGTGTGGAAGAAGCCCGCAAACGTATTGTGGCCATCACCGATAAATCGCGCGGCGCCCTCAAACAGCTTGCCGACAGCGAAGGTTATGTGTCCTATGTGGTGCCTGATGATGTGGGTGGGCGCTATTCGGTGCTCACAGCTGTTGGTCTTTTGCCGATTGCCGTAGCCGGAATGGACATCAAAGCCCTGCTAGCCGGTGCACGTAAAATGGAAGCCATGAGCCGCGCCGTGCAAAAGATTCATGGCAATCCCATCGCACTTTATGCCGCCGCAAGGCAAGCACTTTATCGCAGTGGAAAAACAATCGAAATAATGGTTAACTACGAACCTAAGCTGTTCTATTTCAGCGAGTGGTGGAAACAGCTGTATGGCGAAAGCGAAGGCAAAGACCAAAAAGGCATCTTCCCGGCAGCTGTTGGCTTTACTACCGATCTGCATTCGATGGGGCAGTATATTCAGGACGGATTGCGTAACCTTTTTGAAACCGTGATTTCGGTGGAGAAGCCCAGACACGAACTGCGCATCCCCAAGGCGGAATCTGATTTGGATCAGCTGAATTATATTGCCGGCAAACGCCTATCAGAAGTGAACCTGATGGCTGAACTGGGCACCACGCTGGCTCATGTGGATGGCGGCGTGCCAAACCTCCGCATCCGTATTCCGGAAGTGTCGGAAGATGTGCTCGGACAGCTGATTTATTTCTTCGAGATGGGCTGTGCACTAAGCGGATATATGCTCGAAGTGAATCCGTTTGATCAGCCCGGCGTGGAAGCCTATAAAAAGAATATGTTTGCCCTACTGGGTAAAGAAGGCTTTGAAAATCAAACCGCTGAACTACAAAAACGTTTGCATAACAAAACTTCCTGATGGTAAAAAAATCCTGCTGCCTGATTCGTTCTTCAGTTTTTCTGCTGGTTTTTGGCCTGGCGTTTTCGTCATGCACGCCCACCAAAACTACCGACGACATCTATCAGCTGGCGGGTGATTGGAAATCAACAACGGGTCCGCTTTTTTACGAAAGCTGGAAAATCAGCGCAGACTCTTCATTAGCCGGAATTGGGTTTAGCATCAATGATGCTGATACGCTGGTCATCGAAAAAATGCGCATTGAACGTTGGGGCGACAGTTTGGTTTTTAGTGCCGTAGCCGACAAGCAGAACGCCGGAGAAGCCATCGCCTTCGGGCTGGCAAAAACCGAAACCAATGGCTGGGTTTTCGAAAATCTGCTGCACGATTACCCCAATCGCATTATCTACAGGATATTGAACGACAGCATTATGGAAGCACGCATAGAAAACACCGCCGGTAACAAGGCGCGTGATTTTCATTTTAAAAGGATTTCACCATGAAGTTTCAGGAATTGATCATCCAACGCCAAAGCGTAAGGAAATACCAATCCAAGCCGGTTGAAGAGGAAAAGTTGAGGCTATGCCTCGAAGCTGCCCGCCTGGCACCTTCGGCCAGCAACAGCCAGCCCTGGACTTTTGTGGTAGTGAATGACTCTCAGCTGCTTAAACAGCTGGCACCACTCACCAGTGGGCCGATAAAAACCTTTAACCTGTTTGTAGATCAGGCTCCTGTAGTGGTTGCTATGGTATTGGAAAAACCAAAACTGCTGACCGAGATGGGCGGCAGACTGAAAAAGAAAGAGTTTCCGCTGATGGATATCGGCATTGCTGCCGAACATTTTTGTTTGCAAGCCACCGAACTGGACTTAGGTACTTGCATGCTGGGCTGGTTTGATGAAGCCGGTGTGAAAAAACTGCTCCATATTCCCAAAAACAAAACCCTGGCGCTGTTGATCACCCTGGGCTACCCGCCTGAAGAATACCGCCTGCGAAAAAAAATCAGAAAAAGTTTTGAGGAGGTGGTGAGGTTTAATGGGTATTAAACACCTTTACCTGCCAATCAAGTATAAGAATTTTCGTCAAAAAGGATAGTTACAATTCTCGTGAGTAGTAATTTAAGGGCAAAAAGTCTATCTTTGAAAGCTTTAACACCGCCATGTCGAAAAAAATAGATTATATCATCTCGGAGCTTGAAGATCAGTACTTAATGGATGATGATTCTTTAAGCCCCTGGATTATTGGATTTAGTGGGGGAAAGGACTCAACGGCTTTGTTACAATTGGTTTGGTATGCCTTAAAAAAAATTCCCCGAGAACTACGAAACCGAAAAACATATGTCATATTCAACGACACACTGATCGAAAATACTGTAATAACAGAATATGTTTTCGGAGTATTAAATAAAATACAACATGCTGTTTCAGAGCAGAGTTTCCCAATGGATTTTAAAATCCATCTTCCAAACTAAATTTCATATTGATTAACCAAAAAAATGTTATGAAAAAATTTACTTTGTTGGCTACAATCTTAGTTCTGGCCGTAATTTCAATGGGACAAAATCAGTTACCAATAAAACAACTGTTAGATTTTCATTCGGGGGCTAAAAGTCCAAAAAAGAATTTTAACAAGTCATTTCCTACTGGTACAACGATGTATCGGGTATTTAAGAACAGCAACAGCAAATTGGCTGATGACTACGGCAATCCACCATCGTGGAGCAACCTGCTGCATTTTGGTGGATCAGGAACAGATCACGGGTATGACGTTATCACTGACGAAAATGGTGATATTTATGCATGTGGTTCCTTTAGCGGAATGATTAAACATGGTGACATCACATGGAACAGCACAGGCCACTGGGATGGCTGGGTAGCAAAATATCAGGCTGACGGAACACCGACATGGTTTAAGCAAATTCAGGCATCCACGAATGATTTTGTTGAAATATTTGGTGTTAATATTGATCAAAATGGAAATATCCTCATCACCGGATACCACACCGGCGTTATTCAACTTGATGGAATACAACTAAACTCCATTTCAGAACAAAGTTTGTTTTTTGCCAGACTTGATCCGGATGGGAACACTTTAATGGCAAAAAATCACGGCAATAGTGCATACCTCGAAACCGGTACAGTGATCGATACGGATGAGAACAATAACATTTATATAATTGGAACTACCGATGGAAATATTAGTTTTTTATCAACCTCCCTTATTTTAAAATATGATCATGAAGGCAATTTGCTTTATTCCGAGTATTCGCAGGAGAACTACATGGACATGAAAGTGAAAGGACAAAACATTTACTTCGCTGGCACTGTCAATGAGGAGGGCTATATCGGAGATTTCTTTCTCGACCCTGTTTGGCACAGCGATGCATTTATTGCTAAAGCAAATCTTGATCTTGAATATAATTGGGTAGTAATGGCCAATCATGGAGAAACTGGGGGGGACAGTCATGCTGTAGCTATGGATGTAGATGATCAGGAAAATATTTATATCACAGGAGAGAACAGAGTAAATATTGGATTTGGCGAAGCTATATTGTCGCCTCATAATGGAAGCTTTGTTTTGAGAGCTGATGAAAATGGTGAAATATCATGGCTAAGTGGTTTTTCTGAAATTTACCATTCACCAAAAACACTATCTATAGGCGGTAGCAATAATTTGCTGGTAATTACAAGAGATAATATAATCACTTTCTATTTGCTCGATGGATTCATGCAAAATGAAATTGGTATCGATCAGGATTTTGAAAACTGCATATTCAACACACAAACCAATGAATTCATTAATATCGGCAGTGATTCTCAGAAAGTCTGTATGCATGCCTTCGATACCAATCTGAATACACAATGGAATATCCAATATGAAGGAGATGCCGCAAGCAGTTATGTGATAAATGCCCGAGGCGATAAATATGGAAATACATATTCGCTTAATTCAACTTCAAATACGATTGAATATCAAGGCACAGAGATAGAAAATGGCTTATTCTTTGTAAAGCAAAACAGTGCCGGGGAAATATTATGGTTACACAATTTTCCTGATGTATTTATGATGCCGGAATACGGTAGTTTTCTTGAGATTGACACGGTAAATGGTTTCGTATATATAATCGGGTATTTTGAAGAATCTTTTATCGTTCCGGGAATCGAGACCCTGGTGGCTGGTGAAGACGGAAGTATATTTATTCTGAAATATAATTTTGAAGGGAGTTTTCAATGGGCCAGTCAAATGGACTTTGATCCGTGGGGATTGAGTTTGGCAACATCAGCAACTGGAAACCTATTTATCAGCGGTTCATTTGATGGAACAGTCACCATTGGTGATGAAACACTGACCTCTTTGGGTGAAACTGATTTCTTTATTTCGAGAATCAACAGCGATGGTACTTTTTCATGGGCCACAGGAGTAGGCGGAGCACATGATATAGATTATTTTTGTACTATTGCAGCTAATGATGTTGATGAAGTATATTTCGCTGGCGAGATACTATCATCTGAAGTATTTTTTGAAAATTATCAATTAACATTGAATCAAGGAGATGGAAATATTGTTTTTGCAAAATTTGACGGGAACGGAAACCTGCAATGGGCCACATCAAAAGCAGGCAGCCTAAAATATGAAGGTTGGGGAGATGATTACTGTTGGCCAACCGGACTGGAAACCGATACCGACGGGAATGTATTCATGAAGGGCTGGCACGGTGACTCAACTTATTTTGATAATGTTATGTTAAGAAGTCCATATTATGCTTTGAGTAAATTCATTGCCAAATTTAATCCGGAAGGGAATACCATCTGGGCAAAGTCAATAAATGAAACCAGAGTTGGTATGGATTATAACCAGATGAGCACAGATGAAGCCGGAAATGCCTACGTTGGCATTTCAGTTCGGGATACCATTTACTTTGAGGACATTTATATGTATCCTTGTTCTGAGAGCAACGATTTGCTGGTAGCAAAATATAATCCGGATGGCATGCTTGAATGGGCGAAATTCATACAGGGACAGAGAACCTTCGGTTACGCTCCGAGCATTACAAGTGTTTCGGCGCTGAGCAATGACTATGTGCTGTGTACGGGATATTTTACAGGAATGCTTGAATTTGGAGAAGAATCACTAAATGCTGATAACTACCATGGCTTTATGGTTTCAATTGGTCAGATTACAGGTATCCTTGAAAATGACGGAGTAAAAAATATTCCACTTATCAGGGTTTACCCCAATCCATCCGATAACCTGGTTAATATTATACTGCCTTCTTACTGCAAATTTGATGTCTCATTAAAAGATAACACAGGCCGAACCGTTGTGGAAAAAACTTCTAACATTGGAGATCAGCACCTTATGGATGTATCAACCCTGCCAGGCGGGATCTATTATTTGATAATTGAGGCTGAAGATAGCACCGAAATCATAAAACTGATACTTGAATAAATCTCAATTTCCTGGCTTTTAGAATTTATTGCAGGTTATGACTTTATGGACAGACATAGGGGCAAATAACAGGCGTTTCGACTTGTTCTGGTTGGGTCTAGGTAGTTAGACTTGGCTCGTACTTCAGCACATACACACCCCAAAACCGGCATATCGAATCAGGAAAGCTCCACTTATGCGATCACCTTACGAATGAATTTTTCCGGAATTAAGGATGGTAATCTACTGAGAACGATAGCAAAAGAGCCAGCTCAAAAGTGATGGTCAAGCATTGATTTAGGGTTTTACCTTAAACCCCAAAAAAGCTTCAACTTCTAAAGCAGGAATTTTACCCTCAACACCCCCCGGAAGCAGCCACTACCTTCACGGCGCCGGGCACTACAGATTGATTGGCATTCGCTTTTTTATTGCCGCTGGCTTGTCCTTTAAAGAAGCGACCGTAATCGAAACGGGCTTTTTCAGCTTGGGCGTTGTAAAAATCGGCCTGCAATTCCTGCCCCAGCACCTGATCCGTAAAGGCAGCATCATTGGCCAAAGCAGTGATATTGTTTACGCCTTTGGCCATCAGTAGTTGCACCGCCATCACTGCTTCTGATTCTTTCGCGCCAACGACCAGCAGCTTATCCGCTTTTTTGATGGCTTTCAGCTGATCCGAATCCAGCAGCGCGGCAAAAGGAACTTTAAGCACTGCGCCAAAAGCATCCTTGCTTTTCAGCGAGCCACTCAGATCGAGCAGGGTAAAATCTTTCAGCGATTGATCGGCTTGCATGGCCTTTAATTGTTGTGGTTTTACCAACACCTTTTCGTGTGCTGTTTGTTCCAGCACCGCTTCATTGGTCAGGCTGTAAGCCGGCGCCATCCACCATTGAACAACTATCACAGCCAGCAGCGCAAGCACGAAAAGCAGCGCGGCATTGGCAAGCATTTTATTATTGATTGTATTCATGTGTTTATTTTTTTCGTTTTAACAACCTCCCTGGCCAGCCGGCGGGGCTTCCATTTCCACGATGGTGGTCACAGGTTTGGCTTTTTTATTGATCTTTTGCGCAGCTTCTCCCGACTGGAAAGCTTCGCGTGCACGCTCGATAAAGCGTGCATCGAATTGTTGCATTTCGCTGTATTTGTCGGGTTTGTTTTCGGCCTGGAAAATGGTATAAAAGAACTGGTTCAATCCACCTCTGAGCACAAAAACGTTTTTCAGTCCGCTTCTTCTCAGCGTCATCCAGGCCTGATTGGCATCAGTATCGTCGAAACCAAAAAACAAAATAGGCTGTTTTTTCTCACCCAGCAGCTTTTTGTAGCCCATATCCAGCACCTTGGCTACCGGAATATGCAGTGCTCCGGGAAGCGTAAATTCAGCGAAGGCGGCATCATTGCGTACATCTACCAGCACGAAATTATTCTCCTTGGGATTGAGCAGTTTATAGGCCAGTTCGTCCGTATCTACATATTGTTTTCCTTCGGCAGCTTCTGTTAAAAGGGTTTTGGCATCCGTTTCGAACCATTTGCTGCGCGGACTGTCAGGTAATAGCAATATCAGCAAGGCAACGCCCAGCATCAGTAAGACAGGTCCTACATAAAGCGGCGCAAACAAACCCTTGCGAGGCTCCAGGCCATTCACCTTGTCTTCTATTTTGCGCGTTACGATAAAGGCAGCCAGCGCCACCAGTACGAGCAAAAACACAAACCATTCACGGTTCATATTAAGGCTATCAAAAATGAATACCCTGCCCAGATCGCCACTGGTATAAAGCGGTGCAAACTCATCATAAAACGAACCGAAGAAGAAGACACCAATCATCAGCCCCAGCACAAATACCATGGCATCTATTTTTCCTATAACGGCGGCCACCATGCTGGTTCCGGGGCAAAAACCACCCAAAATAAAGCCAAATCCCATAATCGCACCACCAACGAGTGCCGACCACAGAAAAGTGGGGTTGATATAGAGTAAATCATAGTTGACCCAGCCCATATAGTTGAACAACAACAGGCCGAGGGCAGCGGTGATGGCAGCGGTAAAAAACACGCGCAACACCACAAAATCATAGCCGTAAAAAACACCCGCCAGTTTGCGAGAATTGGAAAAGCCACCCTGTTCGAGCACATAGCCGAAGCCCAATCCGATCACAAAAGCAAAAAATAAATTCAGGTCGGGGTTAACGAATCCTTGAGGAATTAATGGTCCCATAAGTTCTTGTGTTTATCCGTTGATCCAAAGTTTTCTAAAAAAGTAAGCGACGACGAAGCCTGTTCCAAAGATGGCCATCATTGTAAGGAAGCCTGCTGTTGAAAGCACGGCCATGCCGCTGAGGGCAGCGCCGCTCGTACAGCCTCGTCCAAACTGCGCGCCTACGCCAAAAAGTATCCCGCCAAGGCCAGCAAAAATCAGCCTTTTAGCATTACTAATACGTGGCCCTTTGTCGATGGCAAATCCTGCCCTTCCCGACATAAAGCCGCTGAAAAAGGCACCACCAAGCACGCCCATGGTGAGGTAAACCAGCCAGTTTTTCATCGGACGGCCATCGCCTGTGGCAAAAAAGGAAGCATAAAAGGAGTTTTGCTCGGCATAGTCTGGTGCAATACTCCCTATGGTTTCTATTACAACACTTTTAGCTGCACCACTGGCGCCCAATCCGCGCCCTGTAATAAAAAATGCAGCCAGCAATACCAAACCCAGCAGGAATCCGGCCAGGTAAGGGTTCATATACGGTTTAGGTTTTTGTTCCATAGCGTTTATGTTTTTAGCATCCACCCTGCACAGATTTAATCTCAACGGCAGGCGCATTGTCAGGCACAGCCTGTGTGGCAGTGGATAAGGGTAAATTATTTTTGTGAATATCAGACCAGTAATGACCGGCTTTCTTTTCGATATCTATCAGCGTTTCGTTGATAAAGGCGTTGGTACCAAACTTCACGGAATAGGCATCGTAGCCCAGCATTTTGAGGTAGGCCACAACCGCAGCGCTGTGCTGTCCGGTGAAGCAATACACGGCAATGGGTTGATCCGTTGGCAAAGTGCTTAGATCGGTAGTGGTGAGTAAGGCTTGTTTGGGGGTGTATTGTACCGCACCAGGCAGATGGCCGGGATTGATGTATTTATCTTCGGGCCAGTAATTGATCACGAAGTATTTGTCAGGATTGTCGATAATGGCTTTGTAATCGATCAGGAAGCTGTTGCTGGGCTTGCTAAGCAGGGTGTCGGCTTGTTCGAAAGCTATTTCAAGCGGCAGGCTCGCTGTGGTTTCTATTTCAGGATAAGCACCTTTGGCCGGCTTGGGATGGCTTTCGGTTTCCAGCTTACCAACCAAATCGTTTCCGATACTTTTGTCCCAGCCCGCTTCGGCTATGGCTTTGTTCCACGAACTCATTCCAAACCGCAGACTAAAGGTATTGTCATAGCCCAGCAGTCTTAAAATTCCGGTTGCAAAACCAGCAGTTTGTCCTTTGGCGCAAACCAATGCAATGGTATCAAAGGCTTGTGCATCAAGGGAATTGCGGAAATAATTCATCAAGCCTGTTGTTTGAATATTGACCGCGCCTTCGATATGGCCCGCTTCAAATTCGATTTCAGGGCGCAGGTCGATCACCTTGATGTTGTGTGTGCGGTTTAGGTAAATATCGGCCGCATTGATGATTGCCGGCGCAATGTCACTGTTGATGTAATTGCCATGCTGCTCAAAATAAGCAGCAAGCTCAGCTCCCGAGTAACTTTTTGATGGGCTTTGCTGAAAACTTTCATCCTGCTGTTGGCATGCTGTAAACAGCACTAATGCCGTCAGGATAAGACCTATTAAACGAAACTTCATCATAACGATTTGTTTACTTTTCTTCATCATTTTCTTTTTTTGAATCTTCATTTTCATCCACGTCCAGCTCCTCCCAGCCGGTAATCATGGCTTTGAGGTTTGAAGTAACCGTGTGTCCTGTGGTAATCAGGTAAAGATGCACAATCACAAATGCCATCAGAATGAAAGCCCCAAAAGTATGGATCAGGGCAATGATTTCCAGGTTGTCGATGGTAATAATTTCGATGCCGCCGTCCTGGGGATAGCGATAAAACATATAGAGCAATCCCGATACCACCATCACTGGAATGATTAACACTTTAAGGCCAAGATAAACCAGCCTTTGCAGTGGATTCAGCTTACTAATCACCGTTTTCTTGGTGGGATGAGGCGCATTGCGAAAAATCCCGAAGAGGTAAAATTCAGCCTGTGCCCGCAGATTTTCAGTTGTGGGGATGTATTGCTTCCACTCTCCTGTGGTTACATGCCAGAAAATGGCAAAAATGATCAGGATGAGAAAAGCCCAAGCCGCTTTGTTGTGGAGATCCACAGCTGTTTCGTATCCAAACAAGGAGTACGAACTATGAATTTCAAATCCGGTAAGTGCAAGCAGGAAGATGAGCAGGCTCTGATTCCAGTGCCAGAAGCGCTCGAAGCCTTTGTAAACGTATGCTTTTTTTGTGTTGTTACTCATGGGTTTTGTTTTTAATGGGTTTGGGCCAGATTTGATTTCCGCGCAGAAATTATACGAATCACCGCATGCACGGCCACACCAATAAGCGATAAGATCAACAGCATCCTGCCGGCAAAATCCAACAGTTCGTTGCGGTCGCGGCCGGGCATATAAAAATCGTTGAGCGCTGCCAATCGACCGTTTTCAGGGGTGTGGCATTCTTTGCAGCTCACCGCTTCATCTGCATCTGATACCATGTGGTTCACAGGTAAGTACATTTCCGTTGCAACAAAATCATGTTTGCCGCTATAAGGCATATCTACATAAGCCATGCCTTCTTCAATGGCGCGCTCCCATTCCAGATCGAGCCAAAGTGCCCCTTTTCCCTTTTCCTTGTCCCAAAGCTTGGCCTGAATTATTGTAAGATTTTCTGTGTCGTAAGGCTGTCTGCCACGATGAACTTTTACCGGAATAATCTTACTGTCACGATCGCGATATTCTCCATTCAGGGTGTTGATCTTGAGGAAAGGCTGCGTGGTATCCACTTTGTCGGTCATCAAATGATGATCAGCCGTACCGTTGAACCACATGTATTCAGGTTCCACATTTTTTTCCCAGTCAAAATCACCTTTGATGGAAGCATAGGTGGCATTCCCCTCTTCGTCCAGTTCTTCATAGGCTTTACCATCTTTTTTGCGCGTGGCTGTCGACCAATCCCACGACATCTTTGTTTTGTTCACCTTGGCGTAGATCGGTATGTGACAGGTTTGACAGGAAACCTTAATCGAATGCTCGTTTAAAATGGATTTTTGATGCGGGAAAGCTGTGTGGCACTCCTCGCAGCTCATGCGTTGCGTATTGGTGGAAGAAACGCCATAATAACGGCCCTTCATCACATGATTTTCGGCAGTATGGCAGTCCACACAACTCATATTTAAGCCATCAACGCCCATATGTACGTCCACATCGCGACCGGCTGTGAGCAGCGCCATTTCCAGGTCGCCATGCTTAACGTTGTTACCACCGCCACCGGTGAAGTGACAGGCACCACAGTTTTCACTTTTTGGCTGGCCAACATTAGCCAGAATTCTCTTGAAATCAGGGCCATTTTCGCCCATTACAGGATAACCCGCTCCACCACTTGCTTTTTTGTATGTTCCTGTATTATCATGACAAACAATACAGTCAATATTAAACTGGTTTTCAAAATCAAACTCCTTATCGTCCCAACCATAGCCGGCATGACATTTCATACAGCTTCCTTCGTTGGACTGCACCCCGGTACAAAAATTATTGATCAGGTTTTTCTTCCCAAGATAAGTCACGCCCCGCCCTGGAATATAAGCTTCACGTTCCCAGGTGAAGTGAGCACTTTGCAAAAGCTCATGACCACGCTCGGTGTGACAAGTCAAACAGGCAGCTGTAATTTCATGGGGGTTGGTAAAATCCTGCTGCAGGATTTCCATTTTACCATGATCAACACCAGCCTGATGTTCGATCGGGTATTTGGCTTTCAGCTCTTCCAGCAGGGCGTTCTCGCCCTTGGGCTGACGCAAGGCTACCGTAACGATCACCAGGGGCGCAATAATGGCCAGAAAAAAGGTGAGCGCTTTAGTGAAATTTTTCATTGAAGACATATCGTGTTGATTTTCAGTTATCTTTTATTGTTACAACTTTAACAGATAGATATATGCAAATGTATAGATATATTCATTGTGCTGTAATAATTCCGCCTATTTAGGACGAGTCTAAATATGAGCATAAAATTAAGATTTTCAACAGTATAAATACGCTCTGTTAATTTAGAAACAGTATAAATTAGTGGGCTTTGAAAGATTGATAATACAATTGAACTGACAAAGCGATAAGGGAAGGGGCATTCTTCAAACTAAAATGCTCTTAAAATACTGATTTATAGCGATATGTTTTTCAAATAAAGGTTTTCGAACTAGCCTTTTATTTTATAAGCTCAAGCAATGCTTTAATATAATTTTCCGGGATATTGTCCTTACTTGATTTGTCGTAAATAGTAAGCAGAAAAACAGTATTGGCAGTTAAGTAGAAATGAGTGATCACCCTTGCTCCACCAGATTTACCTCTTCCTTTGGATGCAATGCCCAGTCGTATCTTGTAGCAGTTATTACCGAGAGCAACACCGGAAGTAGGATGCTTTGAAAGCTGACTGCCGAGTTCGGCCAGTTCACTTTTAAGGGAAGGGTATTTTTTGATGAGCTTTTTGGCCTCCTTGCGGAAAGGCGCAAGCGTATCAACTTTATAACTCATCGAGAAACTCGCTAAGAGGTTGTCCCTTTTGCTTTCCGGCCTTGATTTGATTCACTTCTTCTACAGCTTCTTTCAACCCTTCCAGCACTTCGGCACTATAAGGCGTAAGCGGTCTTGCCTTGACAAATTTGAAATTGTTTAGCAGTTCCAGAATAAAGCCCACTTTTTCGTCTTTTATGTCCAGTAGTATCTTCATGTCTTTTTTCAATTATCAGGCAAATTACTTTTAAGTATCCACACCTTCACTATCATGAATCATTTTAAACATAACTTTTGTGGCTGCGAAACTTCATTTCCTGTATCAATGCAAAAATAAGGTAAAAAGTTTGACATGGGAAATATTATTGCGCATGAAAAATAACCCGTCAATTACCAAAAACCCAAACCAGGAAGCAAATATTTTGACCATTAATACCCCACTCAAATACATTTCGGGTTACAAATTCTTTCTAATTTCCAAAATTTGCACAAAGAGAACCGGAACAAACTATACCGTCTTATCAAAATAAAGTATTTTAAAGATAGTTTAATTTCCTTCTTCTTTTCCCATCCTGAAGGTCATCCCGCCCTGATAAAGTACTAAGCTATCGTTTTGAAATACAATACGAACGCCCGCCATATCAAACCTAAAAGTGCTGTCGTTTACAGCCTCCAGCGGAAAGGCCGGCTGACCTGATCCCTGTCCTTCCAATTGTCCGTTTTTAGCTGCGATACTTAATTTCAGCGGAACCAAAGGGCTCGAATACAGACCGCTGTAACTTTGCAGCAGCTCTTCGTCAATTTCAACAAGGGTGAATACAGGAAAATCGTATTCCATGCCAAAATAATTGCTGAGTAAAGCAATCCCCACATCATTATTGGAGTAGCGGCTGCCATTTGACAAAAAGCTCACAGACAGACCTTCTTCCGGGAAATAGCTCATCATGCTGCTAAAACCATCGATACCGCCGGTGTGCCCCATCCCCTCGTGCGTGTAAAATGGCGTCCTGAAAAGTCCGCAACCAAATTGATCTTGCAGGCGCGTCATTTCATCGAAATGCTTTTGATCAAGCAGTTCGCCATCGAACAGGGCCTCCAAAAATAAAGTCAAGTCACCAACCGTCGAAACAACAGCTCCGGCACCATGCGGAATCTGCATATTTGTTTCGTTTTCAGGCATAAAAGTTCCTCCCTCCCATTTGTAAGAATAGGCTTCTGATGCCTCGGGGTCGATTTTGCCTCCGTAATAGGTATTCTCCAACCCAAGTGGTTCAGTAATTCGCGCTTTCAGGTTTTCGGCATAGTCCTTTCCTGTGATATTTTCGAGGATAAAGCCCAGCAAAACATAGTTGGAATTGCTGTATTCAGTCTGACTTCCCGGTTCAAAAACCGATTGGTATGCGGCGATTTTTTCCACCATATCAGCCTTGCTTATGGGGTTCGTATGATAGGTCATGTAATCCGGATCGTTGGTAAAATTAAAAATCCCGCTTTGATGCCTCAGAAGCTGAGCAATACTAATTTGCGCCGCATTTGGGATTTCAGGATAGAAATCCTTCAAAGGAGCATCCAGTTTGAGTTTATTTTCCTGCACCAATTGCAGGATCATCACGGCAGTGAATGTCTTGGTTTGTGACCCGATTCTGAATCGGGTTTGGGTAGTATTTGGAATATCGCTCTCCATATCCGACATGCCAATGGCCTTCTGATAAACTATCTCCCCGTTCTTTCGAAGCATCACCGCACCCATCCAGCGCTGGTTATCCTGTAAAAGCTGCAGTAAACTGTCGGCTTTAGCGGATTCGAAAGTTTGCTGAGACTGCACGCCCAGCGCGAGTCCCAGCAAAACGATCAAGCATAAAATGCGTTTCATTGCTGATTGGATTTTTCTTTTTTCTCAATCAGATAATTGGCAACCAGCGCAATTCCGCCTCCGAGGAAAATCATCGAAAAATAGGCCACTTCTTCGTAGAGATTGGTCGTTACCGTGAGGATATTGGCAATTAAAATTCCTGCTCCCACTCCTATAAAAAGCATGCCAAAACGCAGGCTGACATAGGAAGTGTCCTTATCTTTCTGATTAAAGATAGAGGCATCCATGCCTTTTTCGATCAGGGTAAGCCTTTCGCGGCGGCGAATAAACAAGAAGAAAAGTCCGTAGATGGTGGCAAACACAATGCCAGTAATCATAATAGGTGTTACGTCAATCATGGTGTTCAAAATTTAAGGTTTATCAATTTTTTTTGATTTCTCCCATTTGACGCAGCATGTTTTCTGCGGTTACAAAATATGCAGCATTTTTATGAAAATAGTTACGATTCAGGACATTAAAATCCCCTGCCAAACATTTCCCAGAAACGTGCTTCGAGGCGCTCCCAGCGTGTTTTTGTTGCTGCCTCAAAGTCACGCGTATAGTTTTTGAGGTATTCGGCAGTTGCTTCCTTTTTGCCTTCCTGCAACAGTTCGGCAGCTTTGTTTTCTACAAGCGGCAATTCGCCGGCAGCCTTTTCCTCAAACCACAGCACGGCTTCTTCCATGGTATCCTTGGTTTTTCCCCAGCTTACGGTAGCCAGTTTGTTGGCTTTGCGGTAATCCCACAAGGCAGCATCTTCGCGGTAGCGTTTCTGGCCGCAGTAGTTAAAGCTTTCGGGCAAGTCGGAAGTGCCGGCAAAGATTGGGATGCGCGGACTTTCGGCAGGATTGTCGAACGAAAACCAGGCCACGCCGCCTACTTCGTCAGGAAGCCAGTCGCGCAACTGGATAATATGCGAATAGGAGCACCACGAAACGGCAACCGTACGCTGAAACTCAATTGTTCCGGGCGCCAAATAGTTTATGGTATTCCTGAAATCGCCTGTTGGCCAGGCATGTGCAATGGGGCTGATAATGGTATCTTCACCAACCACTTTGCGATCTTCGTAGCGTTTTTTCACCATCTTGATATTTTGGGTCATATCATAGGGTGTGCCTTCGTAAGTAGCCCGGTATAATGCTGAAATGGTTTGGAGGCTCACTTTTTCGTCTGGTTTTACACTAAAAGGCAATTCGTCCAATTCCATACTCAGCTTGAGCGAAGGCGCCAGCGTACTCAGCACATAAAACTCGCGGATCATAAAGGGTTTATCGCGATCGGCATAGGCTTTCCAGAAAACAAAATCACCTTTTCCGTCCCATAGTCCATATTTTTTGGCTACTTCTTCTACATTATCAGAAGCCATGAAATAATCTTCATTTTTCCGATCGATTTTCCCTATTCGGCTGATATTGGCAGAAATGCCCACATGGTCATCGGGAATGCGCTGTGCAGCCCACACACCGCCAATTTCATCAGGGCCTGCGCCCAAAATCTCCATTTGCCATACTTCATGCTTATCGGCAATGGTGATGCACTCGCCCCAGTCGCCATAGCCATAGGTTTTGATCAGTTCGCCAATCAGCCGGATGGCATCGCGGGCATTGTCAGTACGCTGAAGGGCAACACGTTGCAGCTCTTCGATCAGAAACATCCCTTGTTTGTTTACCAGTGTGTCAGGTCCCACAAAGGTGGTTTCGCCCATGGCAAGCTGTTTTTCGTTCATGCTTGGATAGGCCGTATTAAGGTAAGCAAAGGTTTTAGCCACCTGTGGGATTTCACCGGCCAGTTCTACCTTGCGCATATCGCCGGGTGTTTCGGTATGCAAAGTGCCCTTGTAAACTTTATGCGTGGCGGTATCGGCATGCTCGGCGGCTTTTTCCATGCGAAGCCAGGTGCGGTAGTTGCCATCGCAGGTATGTGCCGTAATCACTGATCCATCAACAGTTGCTGCTTTGCCCGCCATGATACTCGTGCAGCTCTCACCAAACCAGGGATCGCCGGGCTGCACCTGTGCCAATACAACAAAAGAAAAAATTACTCCTATAAAACTTAAACAAAAGCGTTTCATACGTATGGTTTTTGGTTCTTAAAAATTTTAGCCGGTAAATATAGGATTTCTATTCAATTCTCCAAAAACCAATCAGCTATAGGGCAATCAGATCAATTTTTGGAGTTTGTTTTAAAATATTTCTCCCGCAGATTGCGCAGATTAACGCAGATCGTTAATTATAATTGTCCATACTTTATCTGCGAATAACTGCGGGAAATGATTATAGATATCTTTCCCGGAAAAGACTAAACCTGGGATTTTTAGAAAACTGAAGGATGAAAAAAGTATCCTTGAAAGGAGTTTAGAAAACAATAACCTAGTGCACCACCAGCTTCTCCACGTACCACCTTTCTCCATCCCACAGCCTCACCAAATACAAGCCTTTGGGTAAGTGTGCCACATCAATCTTATGAAAATTACTGCTTGGCTTTGTTTTGTGCAGCAGCTTGCCTGCCGGGCTGTAAAGCTCGATCTGTATCTGTGAAAGAGCAGTGTTTTCGGGTAGTTGCAGCCAGGTTTGGGTAGTGGCAGGATTTGGAAAAACCTCCATGATTGGATTTTCAATTTCATTAATGTCCGTTATTAGATAGCAAGATTCATAATTTGGATTTGAGTAAATTAGTGTTTCATTTTCATGCATACATAAAAGTCGGAACCAGCCCCCAACAACAAATATGGAGCCACTCCAGCAGATTCCTTTATTACTTCCGATTCCTTCAATCCAGGTTTCGTTATAATAGGTTGGATAATTAATAGCAGATAGCCAGAATTTTTTTCTCTGGCTTTGATTAATCTCAATTTCGCTTATTGAATCAACACGTAAATACTCTGGATTATCAACTCCTGCTAAAACACTATCGCCTACATCAATTGAAAAGTCATACGCCAGAAATTCTTCTTCATCTGAATGCCATCTTATCCACACTTTCTTGTCTGTATCTTCTCTCATAAACCCCCAAAGACTCCAATTAGCAGCTTGTTCTTCCTCTGAAGCATATAGTTTTTTATAGGTTATCGCATTGATGATTGTGTCTCCTGTTAGTTTGTAAGTAATTGTAGAATAAGAGGTGTCAAAAATGGATCCAACCACAGATAGTACATTCCAAGTATTGTGCTCTTGAATTAATGGATAGTAATCCTGACAAAAAGCACTGATTGTTGAAAATGAAAATAGTATGGAAATTATTAATATTTTTACTTTTTTCATAAATGATTATCATCTTAAATCATAAATAATACATCATCTGTTTTCTATCACTACAATTTTCTGTTTTTCCAAAATGGTTTGATTGTTTTGTAACACACCTATATAAAATCCTGCACCCGGTGTTTTGATTCGATACGTTTGATCCTTATAAGGAATAAGTTCAACATCTTCAACTATTTGTCCGGCATAATTGAAAAGCAGAAACCTGTTTACCTTCGAGCCTGATTGTATTCTAAGTATAAGCTCGGATTCAACTTGACGAATGAGGGAATTATTGAAACTGGCTCTGTTATTATCCCTGGTGCCAACAATCAATCCACAGGGGATCTCTCGACAGTATTTATAAAGTTGTGCAACTAAATAGGATGGGTTTTCTTTTACAAATACATCAGCATCTTCAAATAAACCTGAATCCATACCTATTCCCTCCCATATATCGACAGAAAACCTTTCATCCCAATATACATTTGTAAAAATACCATAGGAAAAAATGTTTTCCCAAAGAACTGAAACAATGAAATCCCCGAACAGCATTTGGCAGGTATATATGGTATCACCCACTGATACATCAAAATCATACAACAAATATTCCTCATTAATCGGACATTCCTGATTGGTTTCATGCAAAAGGATGGCATATACTTTCTCATTTTCGCTATCATCCCGTATAAAGCCATGAAGTGTATAATCCCCTATCGGCACAAAGGGAGGCTGAATAATTGTTGGGTCTAAGAGACGCTTGTATATTTTAGTATAGACAAGGTTATTAACAAGTGTGTCACCATCAGATAAATATTCATACATATTTACAATTTGATTAAAAGGATCATAAAGTTCATGTTCAGTAATAATCCACCTTGCATTGTTAACTGCCATTGGAATATACTCTTGGGTGTAGCTATACTTTGACAGCAATGAGCACAAGATTAGAAGAAGAAGTTTGGCTGCTTGCGCAAGCTTTTTCCAGAACTGCCGGTAAAAAAACATAAGGCAGGTTGTTTTGGTTCGGTAATTAAATTTGGATGCTAAGATAAGGTATTTTTGAATGGAAATCAAGAAGCTTTATGATAGTTTCAGGTACGATATTTCTGCAGCTCACTTAAGAGGTGTTTTACTGAAAGATAGTGACAAATTCATTTTAAAAAGTAAATCTGTCAAAAATGCAATTACCGTTTTTCTAAAACATCTAAAACATTTACGATAATTTATGCGCATTGCAAGACTTGCATTTTAGCTTTGCTTGACCTATTTTTGTCCATCGAAATCGTTTGAAATGCTTTATCAACCTTCATCCAAACACACTTACCTCAACATTAAAAGGCGCGACAGCTTTTAACGTTCCATTTTGGTTGCCCTTCTCAGGGCTTGTTTTCTTTTTATTTATTCACCTTAAATACCAAATATTATGGAACTCCCTTTTGCAGAATCCTACAAAATAAAAATGGTTGAACCTGTGCGTAAAAGCACCCGTGCCGAACGCGAGCAATGGATCAAAGACGCGAAATATAACCTCTTCAACCTGAAAAGCAATCAGGTTTTTGTTGACTTACTCACCGACTCGGGCACAGGCGCCATGAGCGATCGACAGTGGTCGGAAATGATGCTGGGCGACGAATCCTATGCCGGAGCCAGCTCATACTACAAATTGAAAGATGCCATCAGCACCATCACCGGCTTCCCTTATTTTTTGCCCACACACCAAGGGCGCGCAGCAGAGAATGTGCTTTTTTCGGCCCTGATCAAATCTGGTGATCTTATTCCGGGCAATGCCCATTTCGATACCACCAAAGGCCATATCGAATTTCGGAAGGCAACCGCCGTGGATTGCACCATCGACGAAGCTTCCAATACCACACTCGATCATCCCTTCAAAGGGAATATCGACCTGAAAAAGTTCGAAAAAGTGCTGGCCGGAAATCCTGCTGAGCGCATCCCAATGATCATCATTACCGTTACCTGTAATACTTCGGGCGGACAGCCCGTTTCGATGGCCAACATTAAAGCCGTGAGCGAAATGGCTAGAAATTATGGAGTAAGGGTGATTTTTGATGCTGCCCGTTTTGCCGAGAACGCCTATTTTATCCAGCAGCGGGAAGCAGGATATCATGAAAAATCCATACGCGAGATTGTGCTGGAGATGTTTTCTTACGGCGATGGCATGACGATGAGCAGCAAAAAGGACGCCATTGTGAATATGGGCGGTTTTATCGCTTTGCGCGATCAGGGACTTTTCCGTGAAGCAAGCGTCTTTAACATTATGTTTGAGGGTTTTATCACCTATGGAGGCATGTCGGGTCGTGATATGAATGCCCTGGCACAAGGGCTTTATGAAGGCACCGAATTCGACACCCTCGACACCCGCATCAAACAGGTGGCCTATTTGGGAAAACTGCTGCATGAGGTCGGCATTCCGGTGCAATATCCGTTTGGCGGTCATGCCATTTTTGTGGATGCCAAACGCTTTTTACCGCAGTTGCCCAAAGAACAGTTTGCAGCACAAACACTGGCTGTTGAATTGTATGTGGAAGGAGGCGTTCGTGGTGTTGAAATTGGCGCTATCATGGCCGATCGCGATCCCGTTTCACGCGAAAACCGCTATCCGGAGCTGGAACTCTTAAGGCTGGCCATCCCCCGACGCACCTATACCAACAACCACATAGCTTATGTGGCTGCCGCACTGATTAATGTGTGGGAAAGACGCAATGAGATTACCTCAGGCTACCAAATAACCTACGAAGCCCCGATTATGCGGCACTTTACCGTGGAACTGGAAAAAGCGTAGCACTGAAATATCAATTTTATATTTCACACTTTAAGTGGGGATTATGTGGTTTTTTGCACATAATTCCCACTTATATTTTGATAGCGTGATACAATTTAGTTAAAGGAATTGCAAAACCTGCTTCTGTAGATTAGCCAATAGTTTGCATTGTAGAAAGCTCTACCGGAAGCAGCCCAAACAGCCACTTCCGGCATTTAGTTTTAAAGCACAATCACACTGTTTTCGGCATCACCAAAGGCTGTTTCAGCCTGTGCATCCGCTTCGGTTTCGTTGAACCAGCGGCTGTTATCTGCCAAGTAACGAAATTCGTACAGGTCTCCAACAGGCAATTCAACCGTGTGACTGAAGGAGCCGTCCTTGAGGGATTTCATCACATCCGCTTTTGGATTCCAGTCGTTGAAATCGCCAACAATGGCGATCTGACCGGCATCCTGTGCCTCTTCTTTGCTGATTTTGAAACTTATTTTAGCTACAGGTTTTGTCTTCAGGATTTGTTTCTTGATACTCATAATAAATAATGGTTAGTTAGACAGTTAATAATGTCAGTTATTTTGACATTCAGTGTGCAAAGCTAAGTGCAAAATCTAATAGCCTCCAAATTCAAAGTACAAGCCATTAACATGTATATTATTGTTTTACTGCATGTTATCTAATCCACTTTGAAGATTGGAATATTTAACAATCGGTTTCGGAAGTTATTGAACTTCAAGAATAAATGCATAACTCATGATCTAGTTTAAGCACATGAAATATTCCAAGAAAAAGGCAACCCATTTCTAAGTTAGTATTAATCAAAAAACAATAAACCCTTAAGAAAAATGTTTCTTAATAAAGAAACTATTACCTTTGCAAAAATGTTTGATAAGTGCAGGCAGCAAAATTTAAAGTTGAGTTTTTAGAAGAGGCAGCTGAGTTCCTTGACAGTCTTGATGAAAAGGTAAGAGATAAAATTATTTACAACATCACAAAATCTATGTTTTCAAGCGACAAGAATCTTTTCAAAAAGCTAACTGATGAAATCTGGGAGTTTAGAACACTGTTTAACAAAACGCATTACAGGCTTTTCGCTTTTTGGGACAAATCAGGTAAAGGCAAAACGCTTGTAATAGCTACACATGGACTGATTAAGAAAACAGATAAAACCCCAAAAAGTGACTTGAATAAAGATGAACGTTTGAGAAAAAATTATTTTGAATTAAAAAACAAAATATAATGAAATAAGCATGAGCAAAATAATGATTGACTTACATATTTTGCATGTGTAATTCCATCTGACTTATGAACAATATAAAAAATAAACAAATGAAAAAGCAAGAAATAAAAACCTACAGTTTGGAAGAAATTACCAACAAATATATTGGTAAAAAAAATACACCAAAGCGCGAAGCCTTTGAAAACGAATTACGACTTGACTTACTTGGAGAAGCTATAAGGAAAGCTAGATTAGAGCGAAACCTGACGCAAGAAGAACTTGGACGTCTTGTAGGCGTTCAAAAAGCTCAAATATCAAAACTGGAAAACAGTTTGACTGATGCAAGATTTGAGACAATTATCAAGGTTTTTAAAGCCCTTAATGCAAAGATAAATTTCAATGTTGAGTTACTTAACCAAACAGTTAAAATCGCTTGATATTCAAGCATAATTACTAAGGGCACCACTATAAATATTATCTGAAATGCATAAAATTCACCCTAATTAATGCCACGAATAAAATTGTACTTTTGTAAAAACAGTTAACAATGAAAGCCATCGAAATAAACACACGTACGAATAAGGAAGGACGGCTATCGCTGGATTTTCAACTTGATCAACCCGACAAGAAAGTTCGGTTGCTGATTTTACTTGAAAATGATGAGGAAACCCAGGAAGAATCCTGGCTAAAAGCTGTCGCATCCAATCCGGCATTTGATTTTTTAAAAGAGGCGGATGAAGATATTTACACTGTAAATGACGGAGAAGCCTGGTATGGTTAAAAACTCAGTGGTTTTAGTTCCCTTCCCTTTCGACGAATTTGATGCTGTGAAAGTTAGGCCTGCTTTATGTCTTACAAATGAAATTGGTTCATTTGATCATGTGATAATCGCTTTTATTTCAAGTAAGATACCACAAGAAGTTTTAAAAAGTGATCTCATCCTCTCACAAAAAATTCAGGGTTTTAAAAAGACCGGACTTATGAAAGACTCTGTTATCCGCTTGCATAAATTAGTAACAATACCTAAGTCCCTCATTAGAAGAAAACTTGGTGTAATCAGTCCGGCAACTAATAGTCAAATCAAAGAAAAGCTTCTCAATATGTTTGAGTATTAGTTTGTTTGATGCTTGTAAATCTTCAATGCTTAATTTTGCAGCAATTTCATTACCAAATGTCATCAATATGGACACCACAAAAAAACACGCACGCTACGAACGTATCTACCTTCAGCTGATTGAGCTCCTCAAAAAGAGTAACAATCCCCTTTCGAATATGGCTACCATTGCCGCCCTGCTTAGTGGTAAAATGGATTATTTTTTCTGGACAGGCTTTTATTTGCTGCAGGACGGCAAATTGCAGGTTGGTCCTTATCAGGGTTCACTGGCTTGTATTGATCTGGCCAAAGATACCGGCGTTTGCTGGGCCGGAATTAATCAGGCCAAAACCGTGATTGTGGATGATGTGCATGCCTTTGATGGCCATATCGCCTGCGACAGCCGTTCGCAATCCGAAATTGTGATTCCCCTGCGCAATAAAAAAAACGAAATTGTAGGTGTGATGGATGTTGACAGCAGCGAAAAAAACAGCTTCGACGCTACTGATGCCTACTGGCTTGAGCGCATCGTGGGTTTGATTTACACACAATAATACACGATCTGCCTGCACCTAACCTCCATTAGGATGAACAGATAAAAACTGTAATTTTGCAGCCTTAATTTTTTGCTTTGGTAAATTTGACTTCTATTTTATTCGTGCTGGCGCTCACCTCCGTTGCTTTTCCATTGGCGCTGGGTTTGCATCCTGACAAAGAAAACCGACAGGGTAATCTGTTTTTAATAGCGCTGCTTTTTGGCGCTGTTCAGGCCATGATGGTATTCCTGGGGAATTTGCTGGGGCAACAATTCATGCATTTGTTCAGTGCCCATCACCAAATCGTTGTTTTTGCCGTTTTTGGGCTAATCGCTGTTAGGATGATCATCGAAGCGCTTAAAATCCGTAAGGAGAACCGACTTTTTGCCTTTGAATCCTATTCCAGACTTCTTATTATCGCTATAGCAGCTGCGATCAACAGCCTGATTGCCGGCATGGTCGGAAAATATTTTCAACCATTTGGAACGGCTCTGCCCTGGGCCTTTTTTATTGCCGGATTTGGCTGGTCGATTTTAGGCTTATTATTACCCATTAATCGAATTAATATATTGTTAGCCAGTGTTTTACAATTGTTTTTTGCAGTTGTTTTACTCATTATCGGATTACTTTATTTATTTAAACTTCTTGTAATTTCATGAATATTTTCATACAAAAATTCAGCTTCTTTGCGGTTTCCCTGTTCTTCCTTATCAACGGAATAAGCGCACAGCCACCTTCGGGCTATTATGACAGTGCTGAAGGCCTCTATGAAGAAGCATTGCGTGCGAGTTTGCACAATATTATCGACAACCACAATGTGCGTTCCTATTCACAGCTTTGGAGCGATTTTGAGCTAACAGACAAAAAACCCAATGGCAAAGTGTGGGATATGTATTCGGATCAACCGGGCGGAACTCCTGCCTATGAATACACTTTTTTTAGCGACCAATGCGGCAATTACAGCGGCGAAGGCAGCTGCTATAACCGCGAGCACAGCTGGCCCAAAAGCTGGTTTGGCGATGCCAGCCCGATGTACACCGACTTGTTTCACCTCATACCAACCGATGGCTATGTCAATGGCCGCAGAAGTAATTATCCTTTCGGCGAAGTTGGATCGGCCTCCTGGACTTCGACCAATGGAAGTAAAGTTGGGAGTAATAACACCCCAGGCTATGGTGGCACCGTTTTCGAACCCATTGATGCTTACAAAGGCGATCTGGCACGCGGCATCCTGTATATGACGGTACGGTATTATGGCGAAGACAGCAACTGGCCCGGAAGCGCTATGACCGACGGCGCAGATTTATTGCCCTGGGCGATTAGTCTGATGCTACAATGGCACGAGCAGGATCCTGTAAGCCAAAAAGAAATTGACAGAAACAATGACATCTATCAGATACAACAAAATAGAAATCCCTTTGTCGATCATCCTGAATTTGCTCAGCAAATTTATGACCCAACAGCCAGCCTGTCAGACAACAGTCAAAAAAAATCTATCCATATTTATCCCAACCCGGCCACAGCAAGCGGACACATCAATCTGCAATGGCAAAGCAATACCTCCGTTGACGAACTTGTCTTAACTGATATCCATGGCCGAATTGTTCTGAAGGAAATGGTTAATCCCGCTCAACAACAAACACAACTAAAGCTAAACAACATTGAGCCAGGTTTTTATATGATACTGTTATTTGAAAATCAACAGCAAATTGCAATCAGCAAACTCCTGTTAAATTAAGCCTACACACGCATGCAAAAAATACGTATCACCAAAGAGTTTCATTTTGAAATGGCACATGCCTTAAAGGGTTACGATGGCCCTTGTCGCAATATTCACGGCCACTCTTACGAATTAAAAGTTACCCTCACAGGTACACCAATTGAAGATACTTCCAACCCAAAACTGGGTATGATTATGGATTTCGGTGATTTGAAAAAAATCGTCAAACAGCAGGTTGTCGATGTTTTTGACCATGCCTTGGTTTTGAACAAAGCAGCATCGCAGGAAATGATACAGCACCTTCAGCAACATTTCGACAAGGTATTACTACTTGATTATCAGCCTACCAGCGAATTAATGGTGGGCGATTTTGCCGCACGTATTGCAACGGCACTTCCAGATAACATCCAGCTTTTTAGTGTGTTATTACGCGAAACCGGAACCGCCTATGCCGAATGGTTTGCCTCCGACAATACCTGATCATCGCCTGTCATTTTTGATTCCTTTGAAAGCTTCGGTATGTGATCCATATCACAAATAATCCAAGCACTTGTTTATTTTTCTGCTTTTTCAATCACTAACTTAGCGCAAAATTTGCGGTTGTTATGAGAAGCGTTGACACACAGAAACTTGCCAAAGATGAATGCTGGGGAATACAGATCTATGGCTTAAACCATTGTAAAAGAATCAATTGTAGGTGGCAGGGACTCAGTGCCTGTGCCGGAAAAAATATTATTAAAACAGGTGTAAATGCCCTGGGACTTAAAATTGGTGATGCGGGTTTGGCAAATGATTAGGATTTCACTTCAATAAGCTGTGTTTTTATTCATACTAAATTTAATTCATAACTTATTGTTAATCTGTTAACAAGTGCTTTTACTACCTTCAATCAGGCGAAGAAATTCTATTTGAGACCTACTAAATCAGCGAGTTAGTTGAATCCCTCACGAGCAACTTCTAAGTTTTTTACGTATTATTGCAGGATTAAGTGAATCAAAATATCCTTTATGACTGCACAACTTATATTTGCTCTAACGCTCCTGCTTACCCTGGGTGTATTTGCTTTTACGATGCGTCGTATCTTCATCAATTTTCGATATACCAAAAAGAAAGCCCTACATAATATTCCGGCCCGTCTGCGCGAAACTTTCAAAGTAGCGATTGCTCAGGAGAAAATTTTCCGCCACCCGGTGATGGGACTTTTGCACGCCCTGGTTTTTTGGGGATTTATCGTGATCCTTTTCGGTAGTATAGAGATGGTGATCGACGGGCTTTTCGGCACCGAACGTGTTTTCGGATTTATGGGTTGGTTTTACAATTTTCTGATGGCTTCGGGCGACATCTTCGCTGCCATTATTGCCCTTGCAATTCTTGTTTTCCTGTTCAGAAGACTGTTTTTACATGTAAAGCGCTTTTATGGCCCCGAAATGAAGCCTGTTTCCAAAGCCGATGCCAACCTCGCACTCAGCTTTATCCTTTTTCTGATGCTAAGCCTTTTGGGCATGAACACCTTCTATTTGCTCGAAATGCACAACGAAGGCCACGCTTTTGTGGGGGTTTATCCTGTTAGCCAATCGCTGGCAGATCTGTTTGCCGGCATGAATGACGGAAGCATTATCTTCTGGCACAATTTCAATTGGTGGTTTCACATACTGCTGATTTTTGTGTTTGCCAATGTGTTGCCTTACAGCAAGCACTTCCATGTGTTTATGTCGGTTCCCAATGTATTTGTGAGCCGCATCGAGCCCTTGGGCAAGGTGGACAATATGGACAATATCACCAAAGAAGTGAAGCTGATGCTCGACCCTTCGGCGCCAATGGATTCCGGCGCTGAGGAACCAATAGAAAAATTTGGTGTTTCGGATGCCAATGATGTAAACTGGGTCAATTATATGAACGCCCTTTCGTGCACCGAATGTGGAAGATGCACCGCAGTTTGTCCGGCCAATATCACCGGAAAGCTGCTTTCTCCACGCAAAATCATGATGGATGTGCGGGCCAGGATGAAAGAAAAAAGCGACGGCCTCATCAGAGAAGGAGCTAACTTCGATGATGGCAAATCACTGATTGGCGATTATATTTCGGAGGAAGAGCTATGGGCTTGTACCATGTGTAATGCCTGCGCGCAGGAATGTCCGATCAATATCAACCAGCCTTCGCTTATACTCGACATGCGCCGGTATTTGGTGCTCGAACAATCCAAGGCACCTTCGGGATTAAATACTGCCTTTGCCAATATTGAAAATAATGGCGCACCCTGGCAGTTTTCGCCCGAGGACAGGATGAACTGGGCCGAAGAACTTTATCTGAACGAAAAGTAAGGGGAGTTTTTTTTAAAATATCTGAATGCAGACTAAATACCAATACTTATGACAAACGAAAAAACTAAAATACAAGTCCCCCTAATGGCCGACCTGGCCGCTGAGGGTCGCAAACCCGAATGGCTGTTCTGGGTGGGCTCGGCCGGTGCTTTTGACGATCGCTACAAAAAAGTCACCCGCGAATTTGCCAAAATACTTACCCACCTTAAAATAGATTATGCTGTTTTGGGCACCGAAGAATCCGACAGCGGAGATGTGGCACGCCGGGCCGGCAACGAAATGTTGTTTCAGATGCAGGCGCTGCAAAATATCGACATACTGAATGGCTATGAGGTAAAGAAAATCGTTACCTGCTGTCCGCACGACTACAACACACTAAAAAATGAATATCCCGAATTGGGCGGCCATTACGAGCTTTGGCACCATTCGCAGTTTCTGGCCGATCTGATCGAAAAAGGAAGCATAAAAGGGCTTTCAGAAGCTTTCATGAAAAACAAAATCGTGTTTCACGACCCCTGTTACCTCGGACGTGGCAATGGCGAATATGCCGCTCCGCGATCAGTGCTTGACGCAATTCCGGGGCAAAAACTTGAAATGAAACGCAACAAAAGTTTTGGTTTGTGCTGCGGAGCCGGAGGCGGCCAAATGTTTAAAGAAGCCGAGAAAGGCGACAAGGAAGTGTTTATCGAGCGCACTGAGGAAGCCATTGAAACCGGCGCTGATATCATCGCAACAGCTTGTCCGTTCTGCATGGTAATGATGACCGATGGCATCAAATACAAAAATCAGGAAGACCGCATGAAAAATTACGACATTGCTGAATTGCTGAGCATGAGCCTCGGACTTTGATTTTACAGTAATGTTGACAGCCTGAAACGTAAACCCATCATTCCTCCATGAGGAATTAAAAAATTGGACATGAAATCTGTGAAATTTCGTCGCAGCGCATCCGAAAAGGCGGGAAAATTATAAAAACTCAGATCTGAGCTGATCTTTACTAACTAAACAACAACATTATGCCCTGGTTCACCCTTATCATCGCCGGCCTGTTTGAAGTGGCTTTTGCTGCTTCGCTGTCCAAAGCACGCACTTCAGGAGCGCCAGAATCCTATTGGTGGTTTACCGCCTTTTTGATCAGCCTGAGCCTGAGCATGTGGTTGCTTTACAGGGCCACGCACCATATCCCGATGGGCACAGCTTATGGCGTGTGGACTGGCATTGGCGCTGTAGGAACTGTTTTGGTCGGAATCATCTTCTTTCAGGAAGCTGTAAACTTTTGGCGGCTGTTTTTTATCAGCACCTTAATCATCAGCATCGTGGGACTTAAAATAGTTTCTGCAGCCTCCTAATTTCATTCAACAGCTCTTGTTAATTCAGCAAAAACTGTTAATTCATCTACCTTGGTACACAAATTAATAGTTTTGAGCTTAGAATTTCCGATAAGTTATGGCATAAAAACTTAACCAAACAAGGCTTCAAACAACTGATTAACAGAAGCTACAGCAACTATTTCAATCTTGTATTTAACTGTATCAAGGCCTTTGTGGTTGTATTTAGAGATAAAAATCCGTTCGAAACCCAGTTTATCGGCTTCGGCTATGCGGGCTTCAATGCGGTTCACCGCCCTGATCTCGCCCGAAAGGCCAACCTCTGCTGCAAAACAGTCTTTTGAGTCTATCGGGATATCTTCACTTGACGATAAAATACTGGCAATCACCGAGAGGTCAATCGCCGGATCATCCACGCGGATGCCGCCTGCAATATTCAGGAAGACATCTTTGGCCGAAAGCCGAAAGCCGGCACGTTTTTCGAGCACGGCAAGTAACATATTGAGCCGGCGCATATCAAATCCCGTTCCCGAGCGCTGCGGTGTGCCATAAGCTGCCGTGCTTACCAAAGCCTGCGTTTCGATAAGCATCGGACGCAAACCTTCGACCATGGCAGCGATAGCCACGCCACTCACCGCTTCTTCGCGTTGCGAAAGCAAAATCTCACTCGGATTGGTAACCTCGCGCAAACCATTGGCATGCATTTCGAAAATGCCGAGCTCGGCAGCAGAACCAAAACGATTTTTGATGGCACGCAAAATACGGAAACCATAATGGCGATCACCCTCAAATTGTATGACAGTATCTACCATATGCTCCAAAATCTTGGGGCCGGCAATGCTGCCATCCTTGGTGATATGACCAATCAAAAATACCGGAACCTGAAAACTTTTGGCCAGCTTGTTCATCTCGGCTGCTGTTTCCCTGATCTGCGAAATACTTCCGGCAGTAGCTTCCAAACCAGGCGATTGCAAGGTTTGGATAGAGTCGATCACCACCATATCGGGTTGTATCTCCTTAAAATGGCGAACGATTTCCTGGGTATCTGTTTCCGTAAGGATATAACAGCTCTGGTTGCGTATGCCAACCCGATCGGCCCGCATTTTAAGCTGCTGCTGACTCTCTTCGCCACTGATATAAAGCACTTTAACTTCGCTGAGTTGCAAAGCCACCTGCAGCATCAGCGTTGATTTTCCGATACCGGGTTCTCCACCGATCAATACCAGCGAGCCGGGAACCAATCCTCCACCCAGCACCCTGTTCAGCTCGGCATAGCCCATATCCATGCGGTCGATCTTGGTGCTGCTGATCTCTTGCACCGGTAAGGGTTTGGCTGTCCCAGGCAGTGCAATACTGCTTTTGACAGTGTGGCCTCTTTTGCCCGTAACCAATGTTTCCTCCACATAGGTGTTCCACTCGCCGCAACCCGGGCATTTACCGATCCATTTGGGCGACTCGTTGCCGCAGTTTTTGCAAAAGAAAACCGTTTTTGTTTTAGCCATGTAGTGGTCGTTAATTTCGTTTGTAAGGCCTGATAATCAACCGTAAAGCACTATTAAAGTTGATATAGTTGCTAAACCACTGCAAAAGCGTTGCCAGCCGGTTTTTAAAGCCTACTATCGACATCAAATGTACGAAAAGCCAGACAAACCAGGCAAGGGTGCCGCTAAAATTCAAGCCGGCAAAATCAACGACAGCTTTTTTGCGACCTATGGTAGCCATGCTTCCTTTGTCGCGATAGCGAAAAGCAAGCAAAGGTTTTTGCTGTTGCTGGCGTTTCAGGTTTTTGGCCAGCTGCTGTGCCTGCTGAATGGCTGCCGGAGCCACTTGCGGATGACCCTTGGAGTAATTGGCATCACCTTCCATCAATGCAACATCGCCCAAAGCAAAACAGTTATCATAGCCTTTTATGCGACTGTAAGTATCCGTCAGCAAACGACCTCCAAACTGACTTACGGCCTGTTCCATTCCATCGACCGGTGCAGCCTTGATACCAGCAGCCCAAATCACATTCTCAGATGGAATGGGCGAGCCGTTTTCTATCACGACTTTTTTGCCATCGTAATCGTTGATGCGACAGTTCAGAAAGACCTGCACGCCAAGATTTTTCAGAAAGTTTTCCGTTTTATGGGAAGATTTCTCCGACATGCCACCAAGCAGCTTCCCCGATCCTTCGATCAAAAATACCTGCATATCATCCATTTTCAAATCGTGGTATTCTTCCCTGAAGACAAAACGCTTGAGCTCGGCCAGGGCGCCCGCCAGCTCCACACCGGTAGGACCGCCCCCCACGATCACAAAATTCATCAAGGCCTGCCGCTCAAACGGGTCTTTGGTCACAATGGCCTTTTCAAGGTTTTGTAGAATCAGACTGCGCAAATTGAGTGCTTCCGGGACGGTTTTCATGCCCATGGTATAGGTTTCAAGATTGCGATTTCCAAAAAAATTGGTACGGCCACCGGTCGCAATCACAAGGTAATCAAAGCCAAGGAGGCCTTCGGAAGTATGAATTTCATTTTTTGAAGCATCAATAAAACTGACATCAGCCAGCCGGAAAAACAGATTGCCAAAGCGTTTTACATATTTCCTAAGCGGATAAGCTATTGAATCGGGCTCCAAACCTCCTGTGGCCACCTGATATAGCAAGGGCTGAAAGGTATGGTAGTTGTTGCGGTCGATCATCACAATTTGAAAGTCCTTTTTTGAAATTTCTTTCACCAGGGTAATGCCGGCAAATCCACCCCCAATAATTACCAGCCGGGGCATGGGGCTGTCGGGGATATTTAGTGTGTCTTGAATTTGCATATAATAATCGTTTAATCAGTGACTTTATTTTCTACTCTGTTATCAAATCATTCTTTAGCCCTGTCAAAACCTGAATAGTTTAAGGTATTCGTCAAACACAAAAACCCGATTACGGCTTTGGCCGGTCATTTCTTTGAGAATTCCATTTTGTTCGAACTCGCTTACCAAATCATTGGCAGCTTTGTAGCTTACGCCTAGCAATGATTGCACTTGTTTTACATGAATAACAGGCTTTTTAAATAATTCATTTAGTAATACCGCAGCATTGGCTGCCCGCTTGCCGTAAGTTTGACCAAGTGTACTTTCTAGCCGTGCTTTAAGTTCTAATATTGCGTTGAGCGTTTGGGTAGCATTTTCGGCCGTTTCAGCTACGCCTGCCAAAAAATATTTGAGCCACTGAGTCATATTATTTGAGGTGCGCACAAAAGTCAGGTTATCGTAATAAATGCCTTTATTTTTTTCAAACCAAGCTGACAAATATAGCAGCGGTTTCTGCAATATTTTTTTATCTACCAAAAACAGTGTAATGAGCAATCGTCCAATTCTTCCATTACCATCCAAAAATGGGTGAATGGTCTCAAACTGGTAATGGACAATGCCAATTTTGATGAGCGCTGGTATACTGAGATCATCGTTGTGAAGAAATTTTTCCAAATCGCTCATCAATTCTGCCACAAAGTCCTGATTAGGTGGAATAAACACTGCATCTAAAAGCGTATTCCCTCCAATCCAATTTTGGCTGTGGCGGTATTCGCCCGGCATTTTGTTTTCACCACGACCACTACTCAAAAGGGTTTTATGTGTTTGCTTAATAAGTCTTGATGAAATGGGAAGCTTTTCTAATTCGCCTATCGCTTCATTCAACGCATCGATATAATTATTTACTTCCTTCCAATCGTTTCTTCGTTCGGGTTTGATTTCTTCTTCATCCAAAAGCGCTTCGTCCATTTGGGTTTGTGTGCCTTCAATGCGACTGGAAATGACAGCTTCTTTGGTTACGTGGAGCTGGATAAACAAATCAATATTGGGAACTAGTCGCGCAAAAGAATTAAGCTCGCCCAATTTTATCGCGGCTTTTTCCAACAACAAATTGAGCTTTTGGTCTTCCCATTTCCATTGCTGGTTAATTTCAGAAGGCATGAAATAAGTATAACCCGAAGGGTGTTTCTTATAATTTCCGGCCTGATAACTTTCCAGTTTGATCATTACTTATTAATTTGACACAAAAGTAATACAAAAATAATTATATTTTACTTTTAACCGTATAAGGTATAATAAAGAAAAACATATGTTACTTTGAGGTTTTAAAATCCAAATACAATGATTTTTATATTTTCTTCTCTACCAATTCTTTTGAATATTGTCAGCAAACATTTACAAAATCAAACAATTCAGTCGAAGTTAAGTTGATACCCTGACCTATTCAAATAAAAAAAGGCGGTAGAACCCAAAGTTCAGCCACCTTCTTTTTTATCATAATCATCAAGCTATTGAATCACCGTCATTTCGTCAACCAGATGACCCGCACCGGCAAACTTATCCATAATAAACAGCACATAACGGATATCAACAGCGATATTGCGGCTCATCGCCGGATCGTACATCAAGTCGCTCATGGTGCCTTCCCAACAGCGGTCGAAGTTGATGCCGATCATCTGTCCATCGGCATTGAGAACCGGGCTGCCTGAGTTTCCGCCGGTGGTATGGTTCGAGGCCACAAAACCAACCGGCATATGACCTTTTGCATCGCCATAGCGGCCAAAATCCTGCTGCTGATACAACTCCTTGAGCTTTTCTTCAACCACATAATCATAAATATTGGGGTCTTCCTTTTCCATAATACCATCGAGTGTGGTGAAATAGTTGTAATACACGGCATCGGCAGGATGATAGCCATCTACATTGCCGTAGGTTACGCGCAAGCTGAAGTTGGCATCGGGATAAAAGCGTTTGTCGCTTTGCATCTGCATCTGCGCCAGCATATAAAGGCGTTGCAGGCTGTCGTTACGGGCAGCCAGTTGTTTCATTGGCGTACCCAGCTTGTCATCATAAAAGTTGCGCAAACTGCTGTATGCTTCAAAAGCAGGGTCGCGAAGTATCTTTTTTACCTGCTTGTGACTAAAATTCTGCAACAACTTATCGACTTCTTCCTGACTGGTAAAAATTGATTTCTCAAAAAGTTGGTCCACATAAGAACTCACATCTCCTTTGTATTTGCGATCGATCAGGTTCAGAAACCCGGGTCTGAAATCATCGGCTTGCTCTTCGCGGTAAATCTCTAACAGCGCTTCTGCCACCTCCTTGTCGATGGGCAGGTGATAATCTTTAAAAAAACTTTCGCTGGCCAATTGGGCCGATTTCACCATGCTTTCGAGCTGCTCATCAGTTGTTTCTTTGGTCACTTCCGATAATTTATTGAAACGTGCAGCAAAGGAAAGCAGCTCAATTCCAAAACCACCTTCACGCATATAATCGGCAGCAAGGCTATATTTTTCAAGCTCGCTATAGGTATCTTCAAAAGCCGGAATAATCCCCTGGTAACGATTATTCTCTTTTTTGGTCCAGGCCGTAAAATCCTGTTCAAAATCCTGCTTACGCTCAATCCCATTAAGTCTGCGAATTCCTTTGCTTTCGCCGATCATCTTTTTCCAATAGTTGGCAACGCCGGCATGTTTGGCAGCATATTGTATGCGTACTTTAGGATCGGTATTGGCATATTTGCTAAAGATGTCCAATCGTGTTTCGCGCAGTTTGATCTTGGGAGGATTGGTTACTTCAGTGATGAGATTTACGGCATACGAAGGCAGGTATTCGCTTGTGCGGGCCGGATAACCGAACACAAAGGTGAAGTCTCCTTCCTCCACGCCATTAAGTGAAACAGGCAGGTGATAATCTGGCTTAAAGGGCACATTTTCGGCGCTGTATTCTGCCGGCTTGCCTTCCTTATCAACATAGATCCTGAAAACCGAAAAATCTCCGGTATGCCGCGGCCACATCCAGTTGTCGGTGTCGCCGCCAAATTTTCCAATATTGGAAGGAGGTGCACCAACCAAACGAATGTCCTTATACACCTCATTATAAATCATATAATATTGGTTATCGATAAAGAAATCCTTGATAACAACCTGGAAACCACTTTCCTCTTTGGCCTTTTCGATCAGCGCTTTGCTGTTTTCGTCAATCTTCTGCTTGCGTTCTTCCATGCTCATCTCATCGCTAACTCCTTCGAGCACCTGCGCAGTAACTTCTTCCATCTTTTTCATCATGGTAACCGTTAGGCCGGGATTGGGAAGCTCCTCCTCTTTACTCATCGCCCAAAACCCTTCGGTGAGGTAGTCGTTTTCCACACTGCTGTGCTGCTGAATCTGGCGATAGCCGCAATGGTGATTGGTGAGTAACAGCCCCTGATCACTCACAATTTCGCCTGTGCAGCCACGGCCAAAAAGAACGATGGCATCCTTGAGACTTGATTGGTTGACCGAATAAATATCCTCGGCGCTGATGCGCATGCCCATGGCCTGCATTTCTTTTTCATTGAGTTGTTTGAGCAGCATGGGAATCCACATGCCCTCACCGGCAAAAATTGCCTGAAATGGCAGCATCAATACTGCCAGCATAAATCCTATTCTCTTCATTTTGGTAATTTTTTGGTAAAAATAAGGAATTGCTGCAAAAAATCAGCTCTTTAAAGGATATTTGGTCGCTATATATCAGAAAAAGGCGGGTTTAACAATGAATTAAATCCTTTTTAGTTTCCAATTACAAAATCTGCTGCTTCACAATTTTTGCCTTTGTGGCATAAAACAACGCAAAAAGCAGACATATCATACTGGCTGCCAAAGTTGTATAAGGCACACTCAGGTACTCTGCCGCTAATCCCAGCAACAAACTTCCAACCGGGGTGAAACCCAAAAACGACATGCTGTAGAGCGCCAGCACCCTGCCCCGGCGATCTTCGGCAACCACACTTTGCAGCAAGGTGTTGGTAGAGGCAAAACTGATAATCATTCCAAATCCTGTGATAAAAAGTAACAACAGCGAAAGCCAAGCATAATGCGACATACTAAAAGCCAGCAGTGCTGCGCCAAAGAGCAGTGCAGCATTACGGATTAGCGTCGGCAGGCCACGAATACTATTTTGCGAAGCCAGAAACAAAGCGCCACTTAGCGCCCCTGCTCCCAAAGCACCCGTAAGAAATCCAAGAAGCTGTGAATCGCCATTTAAGATGTCGGCCGCATAAACCGGAAGAAAAGACTGAAAAGGCAAGCCAAAAAAGCTGAGAACCATGGCCAGACTAATCATATAACGTGCCGGCAGAAAATTCCAGGCATAGCTGAGTCCTTCCTTTAGTTCTCCAAACACTGACATCCTGGAAACAGGTCGCACAAAACCCGGCAACCTCATCATCAGCAAGGCCACAATTACCCCGCTAAAACTGATTCCGTTGATCAGGAAGCATACTGCTTCGCCAAACAGTGCAATCAACAGCCCGCCAAGGCTTGGCCCAATAAAACGTGCCGTGTTGAACAGCGTCGAATTCAAAGCCACGGCATTGGGTATCAGTTTTTTGTCGCCGAGCATATCCAACAAAAAAGCATGCCTGAAAGGCGTATCAAAAGCAATAGCAATACCATTGATCACGACAATTATAAGCAGGTAGTTTACAGTAATATGGCCACTAAATGTGAGTATGGCCAGGATAAAAGCGAGAATCATGGGGATGCTCTGCGTGATAACCAACACCTTAAATCGGTTAGTCCTGTCAGCAAAAACCCCTGCCAAGGGCGTGAGGATCAAAGCAGGAATTTGTCCGGCAAAACCCACCAAACCCAGATAAAATGCTGAATCAGTTAGCCTGTAAACCATCCAGCCTATGGCCAGATTCTGAATCCAGGTGCCCATAAGCGATACCGAAGCACCAAAAAAGTACAACCTGAAGTTGCGGTTTTCCAGTGCCCTGAAAGCAAAACCAACTTTACGAAAGTAAGCATGTATGTCAAAGTATCGATTCACAATTTCGCTTTTGATTGCGATGATTTACATTCTGCTAACCGCCTACTCCCCGCTGCCCGCTGGGGCTCAAAAAAGACTATGTCTCCAGAATAGCCTTTACGCCGGGCAACTCCTTGCCTTCGATATATTCGAGCATGGCACCACCACCTGTTGAAACATAGCTTACCTTGTCTGACAGATCGTATTTGTTTACAGCAGCCACCGAGTCGCCACCGCCTACTAATGAATAACTGCCTGATGACGTTGCCTTGGCAATTGCATTGGCAATGCTGCTGGTACCTTTGGCGAAGTTGGCAAACTCAAACACACCCATCGGGCCATTCCAGAGTATTGTTTTGGATGCCAGAATGGTTTCTGTGAAGGAGGCAATTGTTTTTGCTCCGATATCCAGTCCCATCCATCCGTCGGGGATGGCATCAGCGGCACAATTTTGCTGCTTGGCATCGTTATCAAAGGCATCAGCGGCAACGGCATCAACCGGTATAAGCAGTTTTACACCATTTTTCCGGGCCTTCTCAATGGCCTCTTGTGCCGTCACGACCAAATCTTCTTCCACCAGCGAATTCCCGATGGCGCCTCCCATGGCTTTGATAAAAGTAAACATCATCCCACCACCAATGATGAGGTTGTCCACCTTGTCGAGCAGGTTGTTGATGATCTCTATCTTTCCGGATACTTTGGCGCCACCAAGCACAGCAGTAAATGGTCGTTCCGGGTTTTTGGTAACCTTTTCAAGGTTTGATACCTCATCCTGCATCAGGTAGCCAAAAAGACTGGAGCCCGGGAAATACTGCACGATAACCGCTGTTGAAGCATGCGCCCTGTGTGCTGTGCCAAAGGCATCGTTAACGTAAACATCGGCCAGCAGCGCCAACTTCTTGGCAAAACTTTCATCTCCTTTGGTTTCTTCCTTGTAGAAGCGCAGGTTTTCGAGTAGCAGCACCTCGCCGGGCTTCAAAGCAGCAGCTTTTTCTGTGGCTTCGGCACCAATACAATCATCGGCAAACAGGACTTTACGGCCGATTTTCTTTTCCAGCACAGGAAGCAGGTGCCGCAATGAATAACGGTCTTCCGGGCCGCCCTTGGGACGACCAAGATGCGACATCAAAATAACAGCTCCTCCCGCAGCAAGAATTTTTTCTACTGTGGGCATCGCTGCCCTGATTCGGGTGTCGTCGGTCACCTTGAATTTGTCGTCTAACGGCACGTTAAAATCAACGCGCACCAGCACTTTTTTGTCTTTCAAATTAAACTGATCAATATTCTTCATACGAATTTATGTTAGGATTAAATAAAATATTATTATAATCTATTATGCTAAATTTCAAATCATTAAAGCAAAGATAATGCTTATCGGGATTCCAGAGGTAAGCTTTGATTTTTTTCTTTTCAACTGCCTGATCGGGTATATTCATCATCAGTTTGATGTTGGTGTCGTCCACAGTTCCTGATTCAAAAAAAAACTGTAACGAAAAGCTATCGTAGTAATGGTAGCCGCTTTCATCTGAAATATCTAGCACCACAAAAAGTCTGGAAACTTTGCTTTCTGTTTCAACGGAGGCACGCAAACTAATCAGCTTACTGCTGCTGCTATCCAAGCTGAAAACAGAATCTGTCAGTGTGATGTATTCCTGATTGCTTCTTTGACAATGATTGCTGGTATCCGCAGAAAACACAGCTGACAATTCTGATAAGTCCTTGCTATATAACTGCCTTTGCCAATCGAGACCCGTAAGCCGGCTAAAGCTATTTGTTGTTCCGATTTGCTGTTTGCGATAGAGTCCGATTTTACCATTGTTGGCAATGGGCATCAGCCGGGAAGCAAGCCCGGGATAATTTCTCAAAACATCACTCTGCAAAAACCGATTCTGTATCACCACCCAATCTGCATCAACTTCCATGGCTTCTGCGATATTTTGTCTGGTGGTATTAATAACAGTATAACCACGGCGCTGCATCAACATCAGTGGCACATTGGTGGTATAGGAATCAAGCACGAGAACAGGCTCCTCTGCACCCAGCCCGGCTGCATCAAGCAAAATATTGGCATTGGTAAAATTCAGCCGTGTAATCTCTGTTCTGTCCCAACTTTTAAAAGCATAGCGTTCCTTCTGAATGGTGTAGCTGCTGTTTAAAAACCAAAACGCTAACAGGGCAACAACTACTGAAACGCTTGATTTTAACGCAGTTATCTTTAAACGAATGCGTGAATAGCCCAAAGCTGACAACAACAGCAGCGGAACAAAAAAGCTGTCGAGAAAATAGTAGTCGTGCGCCGGAAACTGCTGCGCCATCACCAGCAGATACGCTCCAGATGCCAACAACCAAAGCAAAGCAATCAGTAAAAGCTGATTAAACCAGGATGCCTTTGGTTTTTTATAAGTAACCACTAACAAAAGCAATCCTGTTGCCAGAACAACCCATTGAGGCATACTAAAATACGCCACTTTCCAGTTGTTCCAGGCCTGACCAATAAGGCTACAGGTTTCGGCAAGGGAATCGGCAGTCATCAGCTGGCTTATAAATAAAGAACCATAGTTGAACGTAAGATAGGAATTGTAGGTATGATAGCTTCCAATGATGACAAGGGCAGGCAAAAAGCTCAGCAATTCATCACGCAGTTCTTTCTTTTGCTGCCAGCGGAAATAGATACGGCTTAGCATAACTGCTACCAGGGCCATCACAAAAGGTTTGCGGATGAGTGCCGCCAGTGTCAGGAAGATCAGGCTGTAGATAAAATATTTTCGCCTGTTGCTGCGCAGGTACCTCAAAAACTGCCAAAGCCCTGCAAACAGCAATGAAACAGCCGTTATGCTCGGGATAAATCCGTTGAGGTAGTAGGTAAAAACCGGTGCAGCAAATGCCAGTATCAAAAACAGCAGGGCTAATGGATACGACAAATTTAACAGGCGCAGCAGCCGAAAAAACAGAATCAGGCCTGTAAGTCCGATCAGCAGCATCAGCGACCTGAAAATAAAAGGCGCAGGTGTTCCATTAAGCCACATCAGCGCAGCGGCCAGGTATTCAACAAGTGGTAAATCAACGCTGGTAATCCCTTGTGGGTTTTCGAGTGGAATAGCAGCCGGGAATTTAGGTTTCAGGTTGAGTGTGGCGGGATGAAAAAAATCAAAATCATTGTCCAAAAATCCATAGGCAAGGGCATAGCGGTCGCTTTGTGTCCAGGCATGCAGGTGCGCGGGAAACTGAAAGTGATTGGCACGAAAAAAGAAAAGTGCCAACAACAACAGTATTGTGGCAGGAAACAGCCATTCTTTCCAAAAATTCGCCCGGTCTTGTACCATATTGTGCATGCAAATTTACGCAAAAGAGAACCATCAATGGCCGGTGCTGAGCATTTTGAATCGGTAAAATATCACAATCGGTTGCAGCTTTAAAAAAATCCTGCACCGGCGCATCCCGCCTATCCTGAATTTATTCTGTTGCGTATTGTATTTATTTTTGTAACAAATCAGGTATATTTGTTGCATGAGTCTCGCTACATTTGCACGAGCTCAAAAAAATTCAAGCCCATGAGTCGTCTAAAAGCAGGTATTGCTTTTGTTATTACACCTTTGGTGGCGCTCTTTATGATCGTATATGTTGAGCTTGATGCTGAAAACCCTGCCACCACCTACACTCTGGCAATCGCCTTACTCATGGCCGTTTGGTGGATCACCGAAGCCATTCCGCTTGCCGTAACTTCATTGCTTCCTGTAGCACTTTTTCCACTTTTTGGCGTGATGAGTGGTCAGGATGTTGCGGCAACCTATTTCAATGATGTGATCTTCCTTTTTATGGGTGGTTTTATGGTGGCACTCAGCATGCAACGCTGGAATCTGCATAAGCGCATCGCGCTGCATATCTTGCAGTTTACCGGCATCAAGCCGGCACGTATCCTGTTGGGCTTTATGGCGGCATCCTTTTTCCTCAGCATGTGGATATCCAACACCGCAACTGCTATGATGATGCTTCCTATTGCACTTTCGGTAATCAGCCAGCTGGAGCAACAGACGCCCGACAACAAACGCTACCCTATCGCCCTGCTGCTGGGTGTTGCTTATGGCGCTTCTACAGGAGGCATGGCCACCCTGGTTGGCACACCGCCCAATCTTTCGTTCAGCCGTATCTTTCATATCTATTTTCCCCAGGCTCCGGAGATTTCCTTTGCCGGCTGGCTGATCTTTGCCTTCCCGCTGGCTTTGCTTTTGCTGATCATCAGCTGGATTTATCTTTACCTGCTTTTTAAACCCCGAAAAACAGGAAAGCAAGCACAGGTCGCTGCTGATACTTTCAGTAAGGCTTTGCAGCAGATGGGCAAAAGCAGCAGGGAAGAGAAATTGGTCTTCGTGGTTTTTGTGCTGATGGCACTGCTCTGGGTATTTCGTGCGGATTTGCAGTTTGGTAGTTTTGTCATTCCCGGATGGAGCCGGCTTTTTAGCACTCCCACCTATATCACCGATGGCACCATTGCCATGCTGATGGCGGTGATCCTCTTTCTGTTGCCTGCTCCTTCCATTAAGGGCGGTCGGCTGCTCGACTGGCCAACAGCGCGTCAGCTCCCCTGGCGTATATTATTGCTTTTTGGCGGTGGATTCGCCCTGGCATCCGGCTTCAATGTGTCAGGTCTTTCGCTCTGGTTTGGAAGCCAGCTTGCGTGGGTGGCCGATTACCCTGTTCTGTATGTCATCATGGGCATCGCTTTTCTGATGACCTTCCTCACCGAGCTCACCTCCAATACTGCCACAACTGAAATGATTCTGCCTGTGCTGGCCGGCATTGCAATACAAACCGAAATCAACCCGCTGCTGCTCATGGTGCCGGCCACCCTCTCGGCCTCCATGGCTTTTATGCTGCCCGTGGCCACGCCGCCCAACGCAATAATTTTCGGTTCATCACGCATCAGCATCAGCACCATGGCGCGAACAGGCTTGGTGCTCAACCTCATCGGTGTATTGCTTATCAGCCTGCTGATGTATTATTGGGGCGCCATCGCTTTCGATATCAATTTCAATGAATTTCCGGAATGGGCGCTTCACAGATAAGCATTCACGATTCCAACAGCCACTCACAGCCTCCTGGATAAGGCTTCAAAAGCCCGTGAATTAAGGCAGGCAAGCAGCGCAAATAAAAAATCCTGCATTATGGATTTAATTTACTGGCAGTTTGCGTACATTAGCGCATATTTTTATGTATGCTAAGCCTCGAAGGATATATCGTTATTGCAGTTATACTGTTTTTAATTATTTCGCTCTATTTTAATAAGATAGGGCCGGGATTTACCTTTATGATCGGTATTGCGATACTTGGCATTTTTCGTGTTATTACGCCTGCCGAAATCCTGGCCGGATTTGCCAATGAGCAGATTGCCGTGGTGATTATGCTGCTGCTCCTGGGCGATATCATCCGAAGAAGTGGTGTGCTCGACAGGCTTTTTGAAAAAACTTTTGCAAACACACATACCTATAAAGGTTTTATGATGCGGATGACCATGATGGTAGCCGGATTTTCAGCTTTTCTCAATAACACACCCCTGGTAGCTATTATGATGCCCTATGTAAGCAGCTGGAGCAAGAAAAACAATATTGCTCCTTCAAAATTGCTTATTCCGCTCTCTTATGCAGCAATACTTGGTGGCGGTGCCACGCTCATTGGCACTTCAACCAATATGGTGGTAGCGGGTATGGTAACCGATCAGTATATGGTAGAAGGGCTCGAACCGCTGGAGATATTTGATTTCAGCCTGGTGGGTGTGCCCATGATTTTATTGGGTATTGCCTACCTCTTAATTTTTGGCAACCGATTGCTGCCCGATAAAATACATGCCATAGAAGCCCTCGAAAGCCAAAACAGGGAATATATTGCTGAGGTTAGAATTGTGAATGGCCTCGATTACGAGGGCAAGACCATTGCAGCATCGGGTTTGCTCAACATGAAAGGCCTTTTTCTGCTCGAAATACTACGCAATGGGCAGTCGATACGGCCTGTTTTACCTTCGACACAGCTACAGAAAGAAGATATTTTACTCTTCGCCGGCGAAACAGAATCGATCACCGAAATGGTGGCCTCACGTAGCGGACTGCAGCTGGCACAGGTGGGCATGTATGCCAAAAAAGCCCAAACTGATATTATAGAAGTGGTGGTGAGCTACAACTCCACCCTCATCTCCAAAACCGCCCGTGAAGCCAACTTCCGCGCTAAATTTGATGCCGCCATTATTGCCATTCATCGAAATGGCGAACATATCTCGGGCAAGCTTGGCAACGTTAAGCTGGCGGCAGGTGACGCCTTGTTGCTCGTCGCCGGGCAGGATTTTGCTCAAAGGGCAATCGACTCGCACGACTTTTATGTGATCAGTAAAATAAGGGAGTTGAAAAAACAGCCTTTCTACAAGCAGTTTGTGCTGATTGGCGGTACAATGATCGCTATTATCGCGGCCGCAATTGGCCTCGTAAAGCTTTTTACAGCTATTCTTGCGCTGGTGTTGCTGGTAACGCTGATTAATATGGTGTCGCCCAAAGACATCGCCAAAAGCATCGACTTTAACCTTTTGCTCATCATTGCGCTCTCACTTGCGCTGGGCACTGCCATGATAAAGTCAGGCGTTGCTGCTGTATTTGCAGATTTTGCTTTCGGACTCTTTAAGCCCTTCGGTATCGTTGGGGTGCTCGTGGGCATCTTTGCCATCACCAATCTGCTGGGCTCTTTTATCACCAACAAAGCCGCAGTGGCTCTTATTTTCCCGATTGCCGTAAGTATGGCCCTGGAGCTGGGAATCAACCCCAAGCCCTTTATCCTTACGGTAGCCTTTGCCGGTGCTGCCAGCTTCCTTACTCCTATCGGATACCAAACCAACCTGATGGTGTATGGCCCGGGCGGCTATACCTTTAAAGACTTCTTTAAAATTGGTTTCCCCTTATCCATTATTTATATGATAGTTACGGTTCTAGGGCTCGTTTATCAATATGATATTAGCCTGTATTAAAAGGGAAATTTACCTTTGACTGCAGTTTTTCTGCCCAGACAACAGCTGCTCATTCTTGTTAAATACAGCTTTACGTTGATGCACCAGAGTTCAACAGACAGGACTTGCTGAAAAAGCCCTAAATATCGCGGAAGTCTTTTTTCTTGTTTAGCTTAAGATCCTGCAACACTGAGGCTTTTACATTGATAGAGAAATTCCAGCTTTGACGGGCACCCAATGGTATCCAGCTGAAACGCATCTCCCAGCAATGCAGGTCTCGGTAAATATTGATAGAGGTATAGGATAAGTCGTTGGCTTCAAAATCCCAGCCGGTACGAAAGGTGAATTTCCACTTGGGTGTTACGTTAACTTCGCCCGAGACACCCAGCGTTTGAACGATTTTTCGCTCATCGTTGCGCGTAAAATCCCGGTAGCTGATATTGTTGGAGTAGCGCAGGTTGTAGTTGATTCCCAATGACCAGGGCACCGACCAATCGACATAATCATCGGGGTTGGCATTGATTTCGGCAATCTCTTGCTCGCTGCCAAAGCGCGATTCCAGCAAGGCATCTTCATCTTCAGCTGTCTTTTTACTGTCTTTGTCCTTGGCAAAGTCCTTCTGGCTCAGGTTCCAGTTGAGTCCAAAACTCCAGGTTGAGTTGTCTTTGCGCAACAGGCGTTTGTTCTCGTCCCATTCAAAACGGTTGATCTGCTTCCCGGCAGAGTCTAGCACATAGGGGTCCCAGCTGCTTGAATACTGTACATTCAGGTTCTTAAAAAGTTTGGTGCGTCCGCTCATGGTAATATAGGACAGCTTAAGGGAGTCGCGCGCCAAATCATAACTTCCTGATATAGATAGATTTTCGATCAGTATCACCTTACGCATGCCACTGATGGTGTCCTTTTTTGAGGGCACTTTTATTTCCAGGTTATTGCTCAGGCCAAAACTGATGCGCCCCGATTTATCCTTGGGAGGAGAGCCATAAATGGAGCCGTCAAATTTGCTGTAAAACTGCTCCTCACCCTCTCCATCAACATAAGAATCGTAATAACCCCAATAGGGATCACCAAATTCGGGGGTATAAGTGAACCCAACATTGGGTGTGAGCACATGCCTGATCGCCCTTATGGGTCCTTTACGGAAATTGACCATGCCGTAAACCTTCGTGGATAGCGAGGTAGAGAAATTGAAATCAATCACATTATTAAAGCCTTGGATGGTGTCGGTTTTTACATAACCCACAATGGTGTCGTTATTCTCGAACAGGGTATCGTTGCTCCAGCTCCGTCTTTTGGAGTCGAAATACATCCGGTCGGTGACCTTCATTGAATTGGTTAGTGTAAAATATTTCAGCACCTTGAGTGGCAAATTTATCGGCAGGTTATGCTGAATACCATTTTGCATTTTCGACACGGCATCAGGCTTAAAAAGCATGCTGTCGGGCAGGCTTAAACTGTTGCGTGCGTTGAGGTTGTAGTTAATATTTAACTCTTCATACCATTTTGATTGTCCTGTTCTGTTTTCCTTTTTCAAAGGATACAGACGGTTTACTGAGAATGTCATTTCGGGCAGGGTAACCTCCACCATTTTGGTTTTGGTGTTTTGGCGGTGACTGGCATTGAGGGTGAGGAAATATTTATTGTCCCAATTGGTTTGATAGGCAATGCTTGACTTAAACTCATTGCTGAGGTAGTTTTCTGTGGTAACCGGATTAAAGGTGTTGAAGTTGGAGCTAACGATAAACACATCGGCGCTAAAACGACCCGATGGCCTTGCTTTGGCATCCTGGCGGTGTGTCCAGCGAATCCTGAAATCGCGGCTCTGGCTGTAGTCTGCCGCACCCTCTTCACCGGTTATATTGATGGCATAACTGGTGTTGAGGTTCCCGCTGAATTTATACCGCTTGGTATAACGCAAGGTTGGCTTCAACGCCCAGCTTCCGCGGGTGTAAATATCTCCGAGTATATTCAAATCCATATAATCGTTGATGGCCCAGTAATATCCTCCGTTCTCAAAATAAAAGCCACGATTTCGCGACTCGCCATAGGTCGGAATCACAACGCCCGACCGCTGTCCGCTGTTGTTCGGAAACAACCCAAAAGGCACCGCAATAGGCGTGGGGACTCCTTCAATGGCCAGATAAGCCGGCCCGGTTACAATTTTATTGTCTGGAATTACCTTGGATTTCCGAAACTTAAACTCAAAATGCGGATGCTCTTTGTTATTGCAGGTGGTATAAGACCCCGATCGTATGTTGATGTTGTCGTTGTCCATTTTCTTCACCAGTTTACCATGGATAAAACCCTGACCGTCTTCTGTAAATACGGTGTTGATAATGCCTTTTTTGGTGTCGAAATTATAGGTCATCGTTTTGGCTTCAAAAGTCTGCCCGCTTTCCGTGAAGACGGGAGTTCCCCTGATTTTTCCAGTAGAATCGGGCATTCCTTTGGCAAAAACTTCGTTGCGATCAAAATTCACCTCAATAAAGGCCGCTTCCAGCTTGATATCACCATAAATAACAACCGCATTGCCATAAAGATAAACTTTGCGGTTTTTCATGTTCTGAATGATAGAGTCTTCCGCAGAACGTTCTAATTTATAATCTAATACGGTGCCTTTCTTACGGGCGACTTTCACCAGGCTGTCCTGCCGCTTTATGCTGTCGTTAAGCGCCATATCAGGCAGGTCTGTCTTGTAGGCGAGGCTATCCGGCTGTCTGCTGTACAGGCTATCCGAAACCATCAAGCTGTCCGAAAGCACCAGGCTGTCAGCTTCTACAAGGCTATCCGAAAGCACCGGGCTGATTGCAAATACGGTGTCTTCAACAGGCAAAAGACTGTCAGCAGTTGGCTGTTCAGCAAGCGCAATACTGTCCAAAACGGGTGCTTTTCTGATGGTATCGGCCGGCTGTATGCTATCGGCATATACGAAATCGCGCTGTTTTACGTTTTCCATAGCAGGTGTACGACAGCCTGTAAGCACGCTCATCAGCAGCAGCGCAATGATGTTGCTAACAAAAAATAACCTATTTAGATATGAATTACTTACTGACAATGTCTGAAACTGCTTAATTTTGCCTAATGGATTACAGCATGCAAATATACTTTCAAAAAGCGTTCGTCCAACTTTCTAAACTTGAACGCTGGCAATGGCTTTTTGTTGTTGCCCTGCTGTTAATTAGCCTGCCGCAGGAATTGACAGCGCAACGTGGCACCAAAATTCGCACCGTTGTTATCGACCCTGGTCATGGCGGCAAGGACCCCGGTGCTGTGGGCCGGCGGTCGAAAGAAAAAGACATTGTGCTGGATGTAGCCCTGCGTACCGGAAACTATATCAAACAAAACCTGCCCGATGTGCAGGTGATTTATACCCGCACCAAGGACGAATTTATTGAGCTGCACCGCAGAGCTGCCATTGCCAACGAAAATAATGCCGATGTGTTTATTTCGATTCACTGCAACAGTGTTGGCAATGCAAGGGTTTATGGAGCCGAGACTTTTGTGATGGGCGACCACCGCAATCAGGCCAACCTGGAAGTGGCCAAACTGGAAAATGCGGCCATATTACTCGAAGAAAATGCCGACGACCAATATGGTGGCTTCGATCCCAACAGCACAGCAGCCTATATCGCGCTCTCGCTATACCAGAGCACCTACAAAAGCCAAAGTATCATGCTGGCACAATCTATTCAGGAGCAGTTTACCAAACGCGTGGGACGAAAAGACCGCAGCGTGCAGCAGGCCGGATTTCTGGTGCTGTATCGTACTACTATGCCCAGCGTTTTAGTAGAACTGGGTTTTATTTCGCATTCTAACGAAGAGGCCTTTTTGCTATCGGAGGAAGGAAAGGTATATATGGCATCTGCTATTTACAGGGCTTTCAAGAGCTATAAACAAGATTTTGAACGCGAGAATGCACTGCCTCCCAAACTCACTGAGGAACAAAGGGCTATATTGGCTCCCGATGTAGCGAAACAAGAGTTGGCCGACCGGAAACCATCAGCAAAAAAGCCTGTTGTAGCTGAAACGGAAGAAGCCCTGGTTTTTAAGGTGCAGTTTATGACCAATGCCCGCCAGATTAAAGTCACAGACAAACGCTTTAGCAAATTGAGTGAGGTTGAGTTCTATGAGCATAACGGTTTGTTTAAATATACTTCGGGCCGGTTCGATCATTTAAGCGCTGCCCAAAGCCACCAGCAATTGCTGAAACAGCAAGGCTATGGGGATGCTTTTGTGGTGGTGTTTAAGGGCAACGAGCGCATTAGTATGGAAGAGGCGCGTGGAATGAAGACGTTTAGGTAATTGCAGATTTTAAATCAAAACAGAAAGACCGGATAAATGCCAAAGATTTTTGATCTCTGGTACAAATAAAAAAAATCCCGTACATTTGTGATGCCATGCATAGCTTATTAATAATCAATTAAAACTGTTTAATTTTGAAAGCCAAACGACCCTATATAGTTGCCATCGCCTTTATCGCTGCCCTTTTGCTGTTTATCTGGGGGTTCAACTTCTTGAAAGGCAAAGATGTTTTCCTAAAGGAACGTGTTTTTTATGCCCAATATGCACAGGTTAACGGATTGATTAAATCTAACCCTGTTGTCATCAACGGATTAAGGGTAGGTCAGGTGAGCGATCTGTATTTCCATCCTTCCCTGAACGGAAATATCATTGTAAAAATCTCTCTGAATGACGATTTTCCGATTCCGGCCAATAGCGAAGCACGCATTTTCAGCTCCGACCTGATGGGCTCCAAAGCGGTTGATTTACGCCTGGGGAATGCTATTGAGGTGCTCGCTTCCGGCGACACCCTGAGCAGTTCAATCGAAACCAGCCTGATGGATGAGGTGAACGCCCAGGTAGCTCCACTCAAAAATAAAGCCGAAAGCCTGCTCTCCTCCCTCGACTCTGTGGTGATAATAATGCAGTCTGCATTGAGCGAAAAGGCCATTGACAATATCACTGCGAGTCTGCAAAACATCAGCTACACCTTTAAAAACCTCGAAAACACTACGGCCAACATCGACTCAATGGTCATTGATGAGCGCAACCGTATCGCAGCAATTCTGTACAATGTGGATATGATTACCCAAAATCTGGAAGAAAACACCAAAGAGATCGACCGTATTATTGGCAATGTGGCCACATTTAGTGATTCGCTGGCTGTTACCGATATTGCCGGAAGCGTGCGACAGGCTGAGGCCACCCTGCAGCAAATGAACCAAATGCTTAGCAGCATCAACCAAGGCAAAGGCACCATGGGTAAGCTGATGTACGATGACTCGCTTTACCTGCAATTGCAATACTCTGCTGATGCCCTGAACAAGCTGTTGGAAGATATCAAGGAAAACCCCAAAAAATATGTGAAGTTTAGCGTGTTTTAGCAACACCAATCAGTTGAAATTTCACCGCATTCAATCTTTGATCAGCTGATTTAATGCATGCCATCCTCGTGCTGCAATAACTACTTTGTGTCCTTCGTGAAACCTTTGTGAACTTTGTGGTTAGTTTTTTTAACCACTATGCACACGAAGAAGGCACTATGAACACTAGGAAATTGTCCTTACATATCCGCAAATCCTTTGTGTTCTTCGTGTATTCCTTGTGAACCTTGTGGTTTGTTTTTTTAAACCACTAAGCTCACGAAGCTGGCACTATGATCACTATGAATCTGTTCTTGCATATCCGCAAACCCTTTGTGTTCTTTGTGTATTCCTTGTGAACCTTGTGGTTAGTTTTTTTAACCACTAAGCTCACGAAGAAGCCACTAAGATCACTATGAAATTGTCCTGGCATATCCGCAAATCCTTTGTGTTCTTTGTGCATTCCTTGTGAACCTAGTGGTTAGTTTTTTAAACACTAAGCACACCAAGAAGGCACTATGTTCACTAGAAAATTGTCCTTGCATGTTCGCAATCTCTTTGTGTTCTTCGTGAAACCTTTGTGAACCTTGTGGTTTGATTTTTTAACCACTAAGCACACGAAGAAGACACTATGTTCACTAGGAAATTGTGCCATTTACGCTCAAGCAGAAACTATTTCTTCTTTATTATATGTAAGTACATATAAAATATATTTTTGAACAAATCTATATCTTATAGCATATAATTTCATACCTTTGTCAATATTTATATTCAACAGCATATAATGATCCAACTATCAGCATTTGTAAAAGCGCGACGAAAAGAGGTAAATCTTACACAAGAAGAATTTGCAGATCGTGCAGGTGTTGCACTAACAGTGGTACGTAAAATTGAACAGGGCAAAACGAATCTTAATATGGATAAAGTAAACCTGGTTCTAAGCATGTTCGGGCATGAACTGGCGCCTGTTGATCGTAAAGAAATAAATGAATGAGACAAGGAAAAGTTTACTATAAAAATCATTGGGCCGGTATTCTTACGGAAACAAATGAAGGTGAATTTGTTTTTCAGTATGATGTGCAATATGTCAAAGATTACCCCAATGATTTCATCACGTTCACAATGCCTGTATCGATGAATCCCTATACAGAAAAACGACTTTTCCCTTTTTTTGAAGGATTAATTCCGGAAGGATGGTTGTTAAATATAGCTTCAGAAAACTGGAAAATCAACAGGAATGACAGCATGGGGTTATTATTGGCGTGTTGCCGAAATTGCATAGGTGCAGTAGGTGTTGAACCAATACCAGATCAAGATGGAGAATAGCTGTTTATATTGTTATAAACCAGTTGAAGCAGGTTTTGATTTTCATGAAAAATGCTCTTTAGCGTTTTTCGGGACGCCGGCACCTCCTGCAATTGAATATTCACTGGATCAAATGGACGAACTAGCGAAAAAAGTGGTGGAACGAAGTGTTGCCATACCAGGCGTTCAGGCGAAGCTTTCTATGTCGGTAGTGAAAGGAACTAAAGAAAAATCGGATACACGACTTACAGTCGTTGATGCGCTGGGCGGTCGCTATATTTTTAAACCTCCTTCAGATCGCTTTCCCGAAATGCCTGAAAACGAACATGTTACTATGCGAATGGCCGAATCTTATGGCATCCGCGTGGTACCATCGTCACTAATCCGATTAGCATCTGGTGAGCTATCCTACATCACCAAACGAATTGACAGGACTGAAACAGGAGAGAAAATTCATATGATTGATATGTTTCAGATTACTGAAGCATTTGATAAGTATAAAAGCTCCATGGAAAAAGTTGGGAAGGCGCTATATAGCTACTCCAGCAATACATTGCTTGATGCGCTCTTCTATTTTGAATTGACTTTATTCTCATTTCTTACCGGAAATAACGACATGCACCTGAAGAATTTTTCAATGATAGAAGGCCCTTCAGGATGGATATTGTCTCCGGCATACGATTTATTGAATGCTTCCATCCTAAATCCTGATGATGAGGAAGAGCTTGCGCTCACTTTGGCCGGAAAGAAAAAAAAGTTAAAACAGGAGCATTTTGTTCAACTTGGTAAAGTGCTAAACTTGAATAACAAGCAGATTAATGCTGCCTTTAAGCGATTGAAAAAAAATACGCCTAAAGCAATTGAATGGATTGACCAGTCATTTCTGTCCAAGGAGATGAAAAGTGCTTACAAAGAGTTACTTGAAAAAAGATATACTCAATTGGGTTTAAATGAATAAAATCGGCACACAATAAACAGTCTTCCAATCAATTGAAAATCCCTTTGTGTCCTCGGTGTAAATCCTTGTGAACCTTGTGGTTTGTTTTTTTAAACCACTAAGCTCACGAAGAAGGCACTATGAGCACTATGAAATTGTCCTGACATATCTGCAAACCCTTTGTGTCCTTTGTGCATTCCTTGTGAACCTAGTGGTTAGTTTTTTTAACCACTATGCACACGAAGCAGGCACTAAGCCCACTATGAAATTGTCCTGACATATCCACAAAATCTTTGTGTCCTTCGTGAAATCCTTGTGAACCTTGTGGTTAGTTTTTTAAACACTAAGCTCACGAAGAAGGCACTATGATCACTAGGAAATAGTCCTTGCATATCCGCAAACTCTTTGTGTCCTTTGTGCATTCCTTGTGAACCTTGTGTTTAGTTTTTTTAAACCACTAAGCACACGAAGAAGCCACTATGATCACTATGAAATTGTCCTTGCATATCCGCAAATCCTTTGTGCCTTAGTGAAATCCTTGTGAACCTTGTGGTT
>Ga0180009_10000229_pt1 | contig 83922 bp, 67 predicted proteins | sample OS_PC_MetaG_FD_123537 | JGI IMG/M metagenome (GOLD analysis project Ga0180009, IMG submission 123537) | Groundwater microbial communities from the Aspo Hard Rock Laboratory (HRL) deep subsurface site, Sweden - OS_PC_MetaG | ecosystem: Environmental > Aquatic > Deep subsurface > Groundwater... | reverse complement strand
ATTGAATATGCGTCAGGATTTATATTCTTTAATAAATGGTTTCTGTTGACATTCCAATGCAGTTTCAAATAAGAACAAATAGAAAATTAAAAAAACAGACAATTATGTCATGACGTATAATCTATCGGTGACAAAATAGCATAGGTGAATAAACAGTTTTAAGACATGTCGGTAGTTTTCCTAAAATAAGGGGTAACATGACGTGAAGAGTATGTATTTAGCAGGGCTGACAGCCGGATTATTGATGTTTTGTTTCAATGGCTTAGCCCAAGCATCGTTAACAACAATTGGTACTGCTACCTATGGCCTTTCAGAATACAACCTCATCTGGGATGAAGATAACAACGGCCAGTCACTTATCTGGCTTGATTATAGCCATACTCCGTCAACCTGGGAAAATCAAAAATATTGGGCAGAGGTGATACTGGGGGAGGTATTAATCTTAAATTTAGATCCTGGTTTTACAGTTGATTGGAACAGTAGTTCGTGGCGTCTGCCTACTGCAGGAGTGGATTATGCTGACTGGGAATACTACTATACTCATGGTGAATATAATCAAGCCACCTCGGAAATGGGGCATCTGTTTTGTACTGAATTGGGGTTAAAGAGATGTCTTTTTAACTCTACCGAAAAATTAAATGAGTCAGAATTTGATAACTTAATTGCATCCACATACTGGTCTAGCACTGAGTCTGAATACAATCCAGACATCGCATGGTACCTCAGTACAAGTCCCATCTCCCAGGGCTATACCTCCAAGAGCGCCTGGCAGTTTTATGGATTGGCGGTTCGTAGCGGGCAAGTTTCAATGGTTCCTATGCCTGGGGCCGTTTGGTTGCTTGGCTCTGGCCTGGCCGGCTTAGCAGTGTTCAGAAAGAAAAGAGCGCATAAGAGATTTAAGAAAACTCTAATGTATCGGTAAAAAAGACAGGATGGATAAAAATTGCGCGCACTTTACGCTACACAAATCGGCAAAAATCGCCGAACCAGGCGGTTCACTTGACGCCGTGAAGCGCGGTGGCGCTGACGCGGCAACCTTATTGGCAGCGCAAGTGACCTTGGTCGTTATCTTTCATTAAATTTTAATGCTTTTAACATAAATTCAATTCTTCAAAGGAAACCCAAATGAAAACAATTTCTTTTATCCTCTTGTTCTTTTTGGCCTCTATCTCTCAATGTTTTGCTACAACGGTAATTTACAATGGAGACGGAGATATAGACAGAATCATTAACCTGAATATCAATGGTGATTTTTATAATGTTGATTTTATAGAAGGCTCTTTCACTACGGTATATTCTAACCAAATACCAACCTATGAAAATTATTCGTCTCAAGATGCTCTTATGGCAATAAGAGATTCTCTTAATAATGAAAGCCCAATTCCTTTCACTTTTGCGGATTCTTCAATTTTCGGCATTGAAACCCCCAGAGAATTATTGCAAGACGATTGGTTTGGGTTAGATTTTATCACGCCATTTATTGACTCTTGGGCAGAACCGATTGGTTTGGTCACTCAGAGGGATCATATTGGGAATTGGGCTATTATTACTGCTGTACCAATACCAAGTGCACTTCTTCTTTTAGGAACTGGACTACTTATAATGCTGAAAATCAGAGAAGGAAACCTCTAAGGATTGACGCGACCTGCAAGGTCGTACTCAATCCGGTGTTCAAGAAGCCCGGACTAAAAGTGGAAAAACACAATATGTGGACTATAGGGTATTGCTAAAAGGTACCATATGTTGTGGTTGAGACGGGAAGAATTTATAAGCCATTGCAATGAAAATGACCTGATCAATGGTCTAATTTTATAAAATAGTGATATCATGTCAAGAAAAAAAGAGGACGAATCATATTGTGTCCTGTGGAAACGACAGTTTTTATGAAACCGATGTATTCTGCCGCGCAGCGGCTTTCTTGACCCCATCACTGGACGGGACCGCGAGCAGCACAGTCGCTTTTTTCAAGCACTGTGGCGCGGCCCGTCAGTTCAACCGTTAAATATAGTTTGTCGGTTTTGGTGTCTGTTTTGGTTGACAAAAGGCAGACGTAAGCATACATTTATCACATGAAATATCTGAATTGGAATTCTGGTAAAAACGAAATTTTAAAACGTGAACGTGGGATTTCCTTTGAGGAAATAGCTTATTTAATTGTGTCAGGTCAGGTAATTGGAATCGAAGAAAATCCAGAATATCCAAACCAAAGGATGTATGTTCTGGCAATCGACAATTACGCCATCATCGTCCCTAATGTAGAAAATGAGGATAAGATTTTTTTAAAAACAGCTTTTCCAAGCCGTAAATTAACAAAAAAATACGGCCTAAAGGGGGAATGATGAATAGAATGAAGAAAAAAGTATTTAAACCAATCGATCAGGAAGAAAAAGATCTGATGGACTCTATCGAACGAGATGAGTGGCAACCTGTTAAAAATTTCGATCAGGAAAGGAATAAGGTGATAGAAGCGGCTCGAAATACCTTGAAAAAGGATAAGCGAATCAATCTTCGTCTTTCTCAAAAGGATTATCACCGAATTCAAATTAAGGCAATTGAAGAAGGGATACCTTATCAAACACTTATTTCAAGTATTGTGCATAAATATCTGAATGGTTCTTTGTGATGTATAGATAAGAAACCTGACTCCGCAAACAGCAACAGCAGGGTCATGTCTGGTAGCGGCAGATATCTGAAACCGATTTCTTAACCACCCGGATCAGCTCTTTGGGCAACAAGTCGGCATAAACATCCCAGTCAATGCTATTTTCATCACCCAGGATAGCCATCAACTCATTTTCAAACCTGAATGCCGCCTCTACCAATTCTTCCATTGAACACTGTTTCAGGCAGTCCTCATCATTTTCATCCAGGTTCAATTTGAACACTTGTTCCGGTGACATCTGGAACAGCTTTACCGAGCCTGTGGCATCCAGTGATTCGCCTCTGGCCTGCCGTGCTGCATCATCTGCCGAATCCATGCATTGACGGCGATGGAGGGACACCAGTCTCAGTGCATCCTCAAGCCCTTTTACATAGGCTTTTTTTTCTTCAGACAAACCTTTGGCTCCGGCATCAGCCGCTTTTCGACACATCTGCCTCAGGTGATCTTCCAGTTTTTTATCTGTATCCAGTTCTGCCATGCCGTGGACGGTTCTTATTCTAAGGCCATTTTAAAAGCCGGTAAAACAATTCTTAATTTTCATGCCCCATTGAATACCCGGCATGATACGGATTGTCAACGTTTGTGCAGCCGACTACCGACTATAACACTCATCTTAATAATGGTTTTTACCTATCATTAAACCCGCATATTGTCACCATTGAAATTCAGATGAACTGTTTTTAAACACTCTCTATCGCTGAAACGCAGAAAAAATGAATATGATGCAAATGAAGACTGTTTTCTTGTATATTTCAGGCTGGACCAGGAAAGCCCCCTTGTAATGTTGATTTTTAAGTCAAATATCGGTATGGATACCCTATCAGGCTATTTATAATTGGGGAGCGGCAAATGGTTCTTGAGTGCAGGCATCTGAAATTCACCTATCCGGGCAGTGAGACCGCGGTTATAAACAATCTGTCCTTTTTAATGGAAAAGCCCGGGTTTAATGCCTTGTTTGGTCCATCCGGGGCAGGAAAAACCTCTCTGGCAAAGATAATCGCCCAGATGATCACCCGGTTTGAAGGAGAGATCCTCACTAAAGACATGAATACAGTTCTGTATTCATACAATCTTGAACGCCTGCCCGGCTGGTCCAGTATTGGAAATCATCTGGACAAGGTAACGCCGGAGGAAAAACAAAATTTAAAAGCACAGCTGATTGACATATTTGATTTAAAAGCGGTGATGAATTCGAGGTTTTCCATGCTTTCCATGGGCCAGCAGAACCGCATTAATCTGATCCGGTATCTGCTTCAGGATTTTGATCTTTTAATTCTGGATGAAAGCCTTGCCAATGTGGATGAACTGCTCCGGGAGACCATTATCCTTGCCATAAAAGAACTGTTCGGCCATAAAATGTTTTTATACATATCCCATAACCTGATGGAAGTATCCAAATTCTGCAGCAGGATTCTTGTTCTGGGAAACCCGTCCCATGAAAAAAGCGGTTCCATGATTGACGGCCGGGATTATCAGAGCGGTTATCGTCTGGATAAAAAAGAACTGGATGCCACCATGCTGGAGATTATGAATGCTTTTTAGACGGGTTTACCAGTTTCTAATCGTATATATCATCGGCCTGTTATCTTTGTTGGGGCTTAAAATGATTCTGGGCCTGTCAGATTACGTGATTCCAGGATTTTTTCTGATTATTGAAACTGCTCACGCAACTGCGCAGGTTTATTTTTATGATGTGCTGAATACGCTGGGAGTTACGGTTCTGGGCCAGTGTGCGTCGATTATCATGGCATTCGGTGTGGGGATTGCGGGACGAAAATCTTCCTGGGCCGGGTCTTTCATAAAAGTGGCTGCCTATAATATTCAGGCCTATCCGATTGTCGCCCTTGCCCCGATTATCTTTATCCTGCTGGGAGATGGATTTTTGTCCAGGCTTTTGATTGCCTCAATGATCTGTTATTTTCCGCTTCTTCTTTCTGTTATAGGAATTATGGCATCCCCTGTGACAGATATTGAGCATTTTTATGTGATGACCGGACGGATGCGGTGGCAGCTTGAAGTCAAAATACGGGCATTTGAAAATTTGAGCAAGCTGACAACCGTGATTTCAGGAAGTGCCACCCTTGCCATGGCCGGTACGATTGTGGCTGAGTTTATCGCGGCCAATGCCGGCATCGGATACAGCATACGGATCGCGCTTTATCAAAGCGATCTGGCAAAGATCCTGGTTGCGCTGTTCATGATCGGTATTATCATTTCCATATATCAGGGAATGCTGGAAACCCTGGGAGCAAAAATTCAGAGCAGATGGTCCGTAATCAATAAAGGAGATGCGCTGTGAAAAAGAAGCTTTTTTTATTGCTGGCATTTTTCATGGGGATGGTATGTGTGACAGTTGCCAATGCGCAAACACAGAATATCCAATTGAATTATCGGCTCAAATGGCTGTTTAATACCAGTGTTGCCGGAGATATCTGGGCAGATGTCAACGGGTATTTCAGTGCATCTGGATTGTCTGTAACCGTGAAAGAGGGCAGTCCTGAAAAAAACGCCATTAATGAGCTGGAGCTTGGGTATGCCGATTTTGGTGTGGCATCTGCAGATCAGGTGATCCGGGCCCTTGACAAGGGCGCGGATATTGTTGTTATTGCCCAGTTGTTTCAGATAAACCCCATGCAGTGGATTTACAGAACAGACCAGCCAGAGATCAAAACACTTGCGGACCTTAAGGGGCGAAGCATCGGGATTACCTTTGGCGGCAATGATGAAACCATTATGAATGCGATTTTTGAAAAGGCGGGAATTACAAAAAGTGATGTCCGCATTTCCGGTGTCCGGTTTGATTTTACCCCTTTTTTAAGAAAAAAAGTGGATGTCTGGCCGGTATACCGCAACTCCCAGGGGGTGATTCTTCAAAATAAGCTGGCGCATGAAAAAGAGCAGGTTTATTTTTTTAATCCATCGGATTTCGGGGTGAATTTTGTGGCCAATTCTGTGGTGACTTCGGGTGGGCTGATAAAGAATCGTCCGGATATTGTTTCATTGTTCACAAAATCCTTGCTTTCCGCCTGGGAAGACGCCATGAATCCCTTAAATGAAAAAACTGTTCTTCGTGCAGTCAAGGCGTTTGATAAAGGGACGGATGATGACATCCTGCAACAGCAGCTGGAAGCCACACGGAATCTGATCAAGCCGGCCAAAGCCTTAAAAATCGGCACTATTGATGAGGGTGCCTGGAAACAGACAGAGCAGATCATGCTAAAAGAGCAGTTGATAAAAAATCCTGTTCATATTGAAGGCCGCTTAAGACAGATAAACTGATTTTTTATTTTCGTCTTTCAATAAAAATCCCGTCAAAATTTTCCATATACGGCAGTTGTTTATACATTCCGCATCTTTGAATCATTACCGTGAAGGACAGGTCATGCGGCCATAAAGCATGGCCTTTTTCAAACATTTCAATGGCTTTGGACCATTCCTGCTTCAGATAGTATGCATAGCCTTTATTGTAACAGTCTATGGAGGCTTTATGGTTGTCTTCCAATATTTGTTCCTTATCTGCGATCAGTTCATAGACCTTTTCCGGATTCTCCTTTCCCTTGACTTTTACTGCCCCGAGTTTTCTTAAGATAAAATGATCCTTTGCGGATTCGGCCGTGTTCTGACCGATAATAATCTGGGTGCCGTAGATTTTATTCAGGCCTTCAAGCCGGGAGCCCAGGTTCACATTATCGCCCATGATTCCATAGGAAAACCGGTATTTTGAGCCGATGTTTCCGATGAGCATTTCTCCGGTATTTACGCCGACCCTTGCGTATAAGGGCGGCAGAAAAGGATGGTCCCCCTTTCTCAATCTGGCTAAAAAGCGCTGCATGTCAAGGGCTGCCCTGCAGGCGTTGACGGCATGATCTTTTTCCAGCAATGGAGCGCCGAAAAGCGCCATGAGTTCGTCGCCGATATAATCCTTTAATGCGCCTTTGTATTTAAAAACATACTGGGTCATTTCTTCAAAATACTGGCTCATGATTTCCACCACTTCCTGGGGGGTGCGTTTTTCTGAGATATTGGTAAAATTTTTCAAGTCACAGAACAGTACGGAAGCGGTTTTTACCTGGCCGCCCAGTTTCAGCAGATCTGGATTTTTTACAATATCTTCTACAAGATCATCGGCAACATAATTTGAAAAGGCTTTTTTTAGAAAAATCCGGTCTTTTTCGCTGAAATAAAATTTAAATAAGGAAAGAACAGAGAAATTCAGGCCCAGAATGATGAAAGAAAATAAGGGGGATAAAAAAATCTGCTTTTCCTGAAAAGCATAGATGCTGAACTGCCAGATACTGATGGAAAGAACCATGGAAAAAACAAGCGTCATCCAGGGCCGGGCCCAGACAATGGTGAAGGTGGTAAGGATACCGAACACAAGAATGACACACAGTTCAAAACCCTGTATCCAGTCCGGACGGGTGATAAAATCTCCTTTTAAAATATTGTCTATGACTGTGGTGTGTATCTGGGCTCCCATGAGTGCTGCATCAAGGGGGGTGGCTTTTAAATCTTTGAGCCCGGCAGCTGATGTCCCGACAATGGCAATATTTCCCTGCAGGCTTTGGGGCGGTATTTTGTCTTCCAGGAAAAGGGCGGCAGAGATGGTTTTAAACTGATTGCCTTCTCCTCTGTAGTGCACATAAAAACGGCCGTTTTCATCAAGGGGTATGGTGGAGGGTCCGATTCTCATATTTTCAATGCCGCCTGATGTTACCCGGATGGCCACCTGGGGGTTGCCAAGGGCAGATAACAGGGTTGCCAGGGAAAGATTGGGATAGATTTTCTTGTTCCAGATCAGCAGCAGCGGCGTGGCCCTTAAAATGCCGTCCTGATCCGGAGATGTATTGAAAAAGCCTGTATTCACAGCGCTTTTGCTTAAACTGTCCAGCGGCGGGATAACCCCTTGGGCGGTTTTGAGGCACTGGGAAATAGTTTTTGCGTCCGGAGTCTGAATAATGATCGGGTTCAATGGCTTTATCAAGGGATTGATCACAGGTTCCGGGGTCATATTTTTTATGTTTTCTGAAAAATCAAAGGCATACCCCAAAACAAAATTGCCGTTTGATAATGTCCGGGCAAGCACAATATCATTGTCCTTGAGTTCTTCGGGCAGCGGCTCTGCAATAAAGGAACTGCCGGAATCGATTTGATCCTGAAAATAGGTTTTCATGGACTGATCTATCGCCTTCAGCGAAGTTCTGTCCGGTTCTGCAAAAAGAATATCCAGGCCGATGGATGCCACACCGGCCTGTTGTATTTTCTCCAGAAGCCGGCTGATGAGGTACCTTGGCCAGGGCCACTGTCCAAATGCGTCCAGGCTTTGTTCGTCAATATCAACAACAATAGGAATGCCGGTTTGATCCGGTTGATGGCAGGACTGTATCTGGATATCGTATATTTTATTGTCCATGTATTTTAAAAACATGGGCTTTTTGAGATAGAGTCCTGTTGCGATCAATGTAAGCAGAAAACCGGTCAGAACCAACGGCAGTTTGTTCTTTATAGCAGGGTTTTTAAACATTGAAGATAAAACCTTTTGATTTCAGGGTAATTTTATGTGAAGGATATTTTAGGGTGGGGATATAAATGAAGTCAATCTTTATTTTCAGAATGGAAATCCTTCTTTTCCGGTTTGAAATTATGATATTTATGGTGGACGCATAACTTTTGAAAAGTAAAAAAATAATTAGATTGCGTAAAATATTTCACAATATGGGAATTAATTGAAATATTTTTTGTTTTTTTAATCTGGACAGACCTTCTTTTTTTTATAAATTGTCTTGAAAAACAGGGGATTATGCGCCATAGTAAATCTTCATACTAAAAATAGGCATAAAGATTGCATTGTTTTCTGCATTGTGTATATAACAGGTTAGAAATATTAAATAATAATTTAGGATATGCTTATGTCTGAAAAAATGAATTCCGAACCCGTAGGAAAGATTGTTGTTCTTTCCGGGAGTGCAACCGCCCTGTCCTCAGAAGGTACCAGGCCTCTGGAAATGGGAAGTCCGATATATCAGAATGATATTGTCAAAACAGATTCCGGAAGTCAGCTTCAGGTAAAATTTATTGATAATACGCAGGTTTCCCAGGCTGAAAACAGCACATTAAAAATTGACAGTGTTGTTTATAATCCGGATACGGCGGATAATTCAAATCTTTTGCTGGACATGATGAAAGGTACGTTTAGAACCATATCCGGTGAAATTACAAAAGACAGCCCCACGCATTTCATGCTTAAATCTCCCCAGGGAACCATTGGTATCCGGGGAACGATTGTTGCCAGTCAGGTAACCGATCTGTTTGAAAAGCACGGAGTTGAAGAATTGACTCCCGGAAAAATTGTGGTTATTGAAGATCATTTTGGAAATATCCGCATCTTTAATGTCCCCATGCAGCTGGTTGAGTTTTATTCGGGCAAACCGGTGAGTGAAGTTCGCGAATTATTACTGGACGAACTGGAGGAATTCCAGGGACAGGCCCCGCTGAGTCAGGATGGAACAGATTCCGGAGATACTCCTCTTGGATATACAGCGCCTGAAGATTCTTTTACAGGAATAGAATCAAGCAGCAGCATTGTGCCTTCTGATTTCGGACTAACTGGAAATATGGTTGTCAGGTTTAATTCCGGTGCAGATCTTCTGGGTATTTTTGACAGCCTGGAAGATGTTCCCGGATATGAAGACAATGCAGGATCAGATGATCCGGGTGACTTTGAAGACTTTCAGGGCTCCAATGATAATACCGGTTTTGACATTGTGGAGGATTCAGATTCAGGTGTTGTTACCCATCAGGGAACAGAAGGAGATGACACTCTGACAGGGTCATTGTCAAGCGATATCATGATCGGCCGTCAGGGTAATGACATGCTTGATGGCAGGGGGGGCTCCGATGTCCTTTATGGCGGTGCCGGTGATGATATTCTTTCGATAGATGCAGATACCTTTTTGCAGGTTGACGGTGGCGCAGGCACAGATACGCTGACGTTTCAGTATACGGTGGCAGATGAAAACAATCTGGTGAATGTTGATTTGACTCAGAAGGCAAATGACATGATACAGGGAATAGAAAGAATTGATTTGCTTGAAGGTCAGTCAGATACCCACCTGACCTTGAGTATAAACGATATTCTGGATATGAGTGATACCACAGACCGATTAATTATTGATGGCGATCAGGGCGATTCTGTAACCATTACAGATGGCTCCTGGAGTCCGCCGATAGGATCATCAGAAGACTCCTACGTGACATATTATGCCTTTGGATATGGCGGAACCCTGGCTTTACAGGTGGATGCTGATATTAATGTAAATATTAACAGTATGGTGTTCTAATGTGTTGTATGAAGAAATTAAACTTAATTATTCCCCTGGTGATGGTGTTCTCAGTGGTGATGTTTTCAAATGCAGCAGCAGATGATAATACGGCATTAACGTTAAGGGAAGCGGTGACGAAAGCAATTCGGACGCATCCTTCCATCCAGGCTGAAAAAATGGTGTATCTGGCTCAGAAAGAAGCTGTCAGCAATGCCAGATCAGGATTTTTTCCCTCAATTGATTTTTCTGCAGATGCAGGGTATGAGGATGTCCATAATTCATTAACCCGGAATCGCCAGCTCAGCGGGCTGGATGATGATAATGACAGGGGAATGTGGTATCATACCCAGACCTTGAGCCTTACTCAGCTGCTGTATGATGGATCTTTTACAAAAAGCAGATATGACGCCCAGAACCACAGGCTCAGGGCTGCCCGGATTCTGGCTGACGGATCAGCTGACCAGATTGCGCTTGAGGTCATTGAAAATTATATGAACATTCTTCGGGCCCGAAAAATTATTCGTTTTGCAAAAGAAAATATTGTCCGGCTCAAGGACTTGAGAAATACCACCCGTATGCGTCTGGAAAAAGGAAAGGGAACCGTCACTGATGTTGACAGGGTTCAGCTGACGTTGTCTGATTCCAGAGCTGTACTGGAAAATTATCAGGGGATTTTACAAAATGCAGGGGACCGGTTTTCCCTGCTCACCGGGGCAAATGCAAACCTGATTACCCGCCAGACAGGTAAAATCAAACTCCCTTTTGAAACTGTTGAAAAAGCTGTGGATCAGGCAAGGGAAAAAAACAAGAGCCTTCTTGTTGCCCGTGCGAATATTTTTCAGAAAGAATCTGATTTAAAAACATCCAAAGCCGCGTATCATCCTAAAGTAAATTTAATTGCCCAGGCAACGCGGGAAGAGAATATTGAGGGGCTGGAGGATGTGGATACCACTGTTGCAGGGTTGGTCCGTGTAAAATATAATCTTTTTAAAGGCGGTGGGGACAGAGCAACAATTTTCAGAAATGCCAGCCTTCTTTCCGAGGCCAGACTAAGGGAAAAGGAATTGATGCTGAATGTTGAAGCAAATGTAAGGGTTGAGTTTAATAATATGTACACGGCAAATCGTCAGATTCCTTTTCTGGAAGAGAAAGTGGGACAGAATATCAAGGTTCTGGAAAGTTATGAAGAACAGTTCCTTGTGGACAAACGGGATATCATGGATGTGATTGAAGCACAGAAAATGATGTTTACCTTTCAGGCAGCGCTTGAAAATATGGAAACTGAAAAGAAACTGGCGCAGTTCAGAATTTTATCAATTACCGGCCAGTTGTTTGAAATCCTTGGTATTGAATTCAATCCGGAAATCTAGGAATTTTTTTGCATGGGTGTTCATGATCACCTGGTATCCTGTCTTGTTTATTTAACAAGGTATTTTGAAAATCCGTATTCTGAAGATGTTATCAGAGCGGGGCTTTCCTTGACATCAGAACAGCTTGGCATTTCAGATTTTGCCGACGCTTCTGCAAAAGTGGGACTTCTATCCAGAATCGAAAAAAGACCCCTGTCACGGCTGGGACCGGATCAGTTGCCCGCAGTATTGATTTTAAAAGATGAAAAAGCCTGTGTCCTTGTTCAAAAAAAAACCCCTGTTCTTTATAAAGTGTATTTGCCTGATCAAAGCGCCGAGATTGACATATCCTTTCGGGATCTTGATACCCAATATACCGGTCAGACAGTTTTTGTTTCAAAAATAGTCAAGCCCCAGAAAACGGTTGATGCGCCGGAAAAAAATGCATCCTGGCCAGTATGGTTTTTTGCAGCCTTTTCGCCCCACTGGTGGACCTACAGCCAGGTGATGATTGCAGCGTTTATGATTAATATTTTTGCCCTGGCAAGCCCTTTATTTATCATGAACGTCTATGACAGAGTGCTGCCCAATAATTCCATTTCCAGCCTGTGGGTCATGGTCACCGGCGTTCTGATCGTATTCGGGTTTGATTTCCTGTTAAAAAATCTGCGCAGTTTTTTTATTGATCATGCAGGCCGAAAGGTTGATCTGCATCTGGCAAACCAGGTGGTAGACAAGGTTCTGGATTTGCGCATCGCAGACAAACCTGTTTCTTCGGGGGAATATGCCAACCTGTTAAGAGAACTTGAGTCTCTCAGGGATTTTTTCACTTCCGCCAGTTTGATGAGCATTATTGATCTGCCATTTGTATTTATATATATACTGGTATTTTATATTATTGCAGGGCCGCTGGCCTTTGTGCTGATCACCACGTTGGGACTGATAATTGCCCTGGGCCTTTTATTCCATTTTCCGCTTCAAAAATCAGTATTTCAATCCTATCATGACGGTCATAGAAAGCATTCCATTCTGGTGGAAATGGTTGCAAACCTTGAAATAATAAAAACCCTTCGTGCCGAAGGCCGTTTCAGGAAAAGCTGGAGAGATGCGATTTTATCAAGTTCTGAATCTGGTGCCCGTTCACGGTTTTTATCCCAGTTTGTTGTCAATTCAGCATCGCTGATTCAGCAGCTGGCGTATATCAGCATTGTGGTCTGCGGCGTATATCTGATTCAGGACAATAAAATTACCACGGGTGCACTGATCGCCTGTGTTATTTTAAACGGCAGGGCCATGGCGCCCCTTGCACAGATTACCATGCTGCTCACCAGGCTTCACCATTCCTATTCATCCCTGAAGGGGTTGACCCGGTTGATGGCCAAGCCGGTGGAACGTCCTGAGGACACCCGTTTTCTGCACCGTCCGGAATTAAAGCCGAAAATTGAATTCAAAAATGTGAAGTTTTCTTATCCAGGCGGCCAGATAGCGGCATTGTCAAATATGAGTTTTATGATTAATCCCGGAGAAAAAGTAGGCATTATCGGGCGTTCCGGCTCAGGGAAAACCACCATCGGTAAATTGATACTTGGGCTTTATCCGCTGACCAGCGGATCCATCCGTGTGGATTCAACGGATATTCAACAGATTGATCCGGTTGACCTGCGTCGGATTGCCGGCGTGGTAACCCAGGATGTTGCCCTTTTTCAGGGAACTGTAAGAGAAAATATCCTCCTTGCAGCACCCAGGACAAGCGATGAGCATCTGCTGGAAATTGCCCGTATCGCCGGAGTGGATGATTTTATCAGACATCATCCTTCAGGGTATGACCTTCGGGTCAGTGAACGGGGTGAAGGCCTTTCCGGCGGACAGCGACAGGCCATAGGGATTGCCCGGGCACTGATCAATGATCCCGGGCTTTTAATTATGGATGAACCGACCAGCGCCATGGACAACTCGTCTGAGCTCCTTCTTAAAAAACGTTTGGAACCACATCTTGAAAACCGGACCCTGGTATTGATCACACATCGCATGTCGCTGTTGACTCTGGTTGACAGGCTTATTGTTGTGGATATGGGCAAGGTGGTTGCAGACGGTCCCAAAGAGATTGTGCTTCAGAATCTTTCACAAAACAGAATCAGGGTTGAAACATGATGAATGACATTCAACAGAACACAAATTACCTGTTTGCCAATTTGCTGCTTCTGGCGATTCTGGCATTTTTTGCAGCAGCGATTTACTGGGCGTCCCAGGCCCGCCTGGATGAGGTTGTAAGGGGTATGGGCAGGGTGACACCCTCAACTCAGATCAAGATCATCCAGAATTTTGAAGGTGGTATTCTTTCTCAGGTTCTGGTTAAGGAAGGACAGGAAATAGAAAAAGATCAGATTTTGATGCAGCTTGATCAGACCGTATTTCATGCGGGTGTGAAAGAAAGCCTGTCGGAAAAATACGGGCTGGAAGCCAGCATTGCCCGTTTGATGGCAGAATTTTCAAATCAGGAGATTGTATTTCCTGAACATTTATATAAATTAAAGCCTCACCTCATTGAACAGGAGATGTCTTTAATGCAGTCGCGCAAAGCGCGTCTCCAGGCTGATATTGATATTGAAAATCAGAATCATGAAAAATATCTGCTGGATATCAAGGAAAAAATAAATCAGAACAGGCATCTTGGGATTGACTTGAGAATTGCCAGAGAGAAGCATTCAATTTTGCAACCGCTGGTTGAAAAACAGTTTGCTTCAAAAATGGAGCTGTTGGATTTAGAGCGGCAGATAAATGAACTGGAATCGAGAATTGAAGACAATAATAATCAGATTCCAAAGATAGAAGCGGCCATCGAGACAACAAGAAGCAAAATAAACAGTTTAAAGAAAAATTATTCCAGTGCGGTATTAACGGAATTGTCTGACAAGAAAAGCAGGCTGGAGCAGCTGGAACAGATTTTTCCTGCGATTCAGGACCGGTTTGAGCGTACCAGCATTCGATCTCCTGTGTCCGGTCTGGTGAAGCGAATTTTTGTTCATACTGTAGGCGCTGTTATCTCACCGGGCGAACCGCTTATTGAGGTGGTTCCGGAAAAAGACGAGCTGTTAGTGGAAGCCAGGATATTGCCCAAGGATATTGCCTTTATTCACCCTGGTCAAAAGGTAAATGTCAAAATTACCGCGTATGATTTTTCAATTTATGGCGGATTAAATGGGCAACTTGAACATATCAGTGCGGATGCCTTTGTTGCTGAAGAAGGCTACAGTTATTTTCTGACCCGTGTCAAGCTGGCTGCCGACCATCTGGTCTATAAAGGGAATCGGCTTCCTGTCATGGCCGGAATGGATTGTCAGGTGGATATTCTCAGCGGCAGCAAAACGGTTATGGATTATATGCTTAAACCGATTTTAAAAGCCAGGCATACAGCGCTCACAGAACCATGATCTGCAGGGTTATGGCTTAAGATTCAGGCGGTATAAGGGGTCTCCGACAAGAACCATTTTCCAGGAAAGATAGGGCAGGCTGACCAGATAGGATTCTGCCAGCGTAAGATACCCTTCTGCAAGAAAACTGAAAAATAAGGCAGGGACAGGAAATGCCTGCACGTAAGGTTCTCCCACAGGGCCGATGGTGGCGGCAATGCCGTTGTCCAGCATTTTTTTGCACCAGACCTGACTATCTTCTTTTTTAAGGGTTGTGCATTCCGCACTTGCGATATGATAGCCCACAGAGCCCTTTTGCCAGGTAAACGCATCAACATATTGGGCCAGGCTGTACCAGCCGCAGTACAACGCTGTATCAGGGCTTTCGCCTTTTTGAAAAAGTTCAGGCCCATCATTTAAGATGACAGGGATAATTTTTGACTCAGACAGGATACGGGCTGTTTCATGAAGGGATTTGTCATAAAAAGCATACCCTGAAACCTCTATTTTTCCCGGCTCTATCCATCGGGCATCAAAATACGCCTTTCCTTTGAGTCCGTTTTTTTCAGCTTCCATGCTGTCATTGATGATTCGTTTTACCGTTGCTGTGTCAGCTCCGTCCAGACGGCTTGTCATGATAACATCAGATCGAAAAAGGGATGTTTTCTGATTTTTAAACCCCAGATAATACGGATTGGGCAGCCACATGTTCAGGTTATATGTTTTTTTTTTGACAAGCATCAGCTCAGAGTCAAAAGAGGCGGTTTTGTCTGTTTTTTCGGGACTGTTCCGGGGGGGCGATATCCGCAAAGGAAGTCCGAACATGATAACCAGGGCGCGGATATTTTTATTCTTGTCCAGAAATTTTCGGACAGGCGGTATGGCCTTGCTTTCATATTCTTCTCGTTCACAGGTTTCTGTATCAGTCATGGACAGTAAAATCAGGTTTTTTTCAGGGATCCGCCTTTTTCCCATATAGTAGTTTGCCAGCAGAACACTGTTTTTCACCTTTTTATTTGCAATAACAGCCACTTCTTCAGGGTCAAGCGCAAGGGCATGCACAGAAAAAATACACGGTATCAGCAGGGTGAAAAACGCATATCTCAGATATGTTTTAAATTTCATTACTGATGATTCTTAATCCATCCAGGGTCAGGGACTGTTCAACAGATTCTATGGTTTTGGCAAATTTTGAGATCAAAGGGGCCAGTCCGCCCGTTGCAATTATTTTCGGATTTTCACCCATCTCTCTGGTCATTCGTTCCACCATCCCATCCACCATGGCGGCATTTCCATAAATAACGCCTGATTTTATGCTGTTGATGGTATCTTTTCCAATGACCTTTTCAGGGGCCTGAAAAATTTCAACTCTTGGCAGCCGCGAGGCTTTCTGAAAAAGCGCATCTGCAGCAATCATAACACCCGGGACAATGGCACCGCCAAGATATTCTCCTTTTCCGGAAATAACATCAAATGTGGTTGCAGTGCCAAAATCAATAATGATCATGGCGGTCTGATATTTTTTATATGCTGCAACCGCATTAACAATACGGTCTGCTCCCACTTCATTGGGGTTGCTGTACAGAATTGGCATCAGTTTTTTAACAGAATCCGGGTTGATCCAGACCGGCGTCATTTTAAGATATTTTTCACAAAAAGCGTTCAGGATCGGCACTGAAGAGGGTACGACAGATGAAATGACTGTCTTTTCGATGTCTGACCGGTTCACGCCTTTGTCCATAAACAGCGCATTGGCAAGCACATTGAATTCATCCGCTGTTGACTCCCGGACGGTTCTGATCCGCCAGTCGTGTTTCAGGATGTCATTATCATAGACACCGATGACCGTATTGGTATTTCCTACATCAATTACAAGCAGCATGGGGATTTCCTTTTCATTCTATTTTTAGTGTAAAAACCTGTGGAGCAGCCTCTGTCATTATCAGATTAACGGGAATATTGATATAGGCATGCCGGACATAAATACCCGGTCCCAGTCCGTTTAAATCAATGAATGAATAGATCTGATCCAGAATTATTTTATTTCCCAGTGTTTCAAAGGGGCCTTTTATGGTGACAGTTATACCGGGCGGCTCAAGGCTGGCTTTATAAGAACTGTTCATCAACCGGACAGGAATATCTGTGATTTTTTTTGTTACCAGCTGCTGCTGGATGGGTACCGTCACAACGATGATGGGGTTTGAAGCAGAAATCAGTTCCGGGTTGTTCAGATCGAGGGGAATTTCTTTTTTAAAGTCTTCTTTGGCGTTTGAAAGATCAATGGGCTTTGTCTTTAACTGTTGTATGGCGTTGATCTGGTCCAGGGTGCCGGTAAGTTCCACTGTCGAGGGTGTAGCCGCAGCTTCCAGTGCGATGTATCCTGTAGGCGGGTTTCCGATATACGGAACGGTCACCCGAAAGATTTTCTTTTCTTTTTTTTCAAGCTGGATATTTAAATAGGACGGATTGATATTCAGAATCCTGATGGACGGATTCATGGGAATCCTTTCTTCTTCCACCGGTATCAGATACGTGCCGGTTTCAATGGAATCAGAATCTCCTGCAGGATCGAATTCAAGATCGGTGTAAAGATCCACAGTATACCGGGTGTTTTTTGTATTGATCAGTTCAATTAATCTTGGATGGGCCTTGATTTTAATTTCTATTGTATCTGTATGAAAATCCGTAAGAATCATGTCTTCAGGGATATTGGCATAGTCAATGGGGATGAGAAGATCGGTTTCTATCGGCTCTGTTGTGCACCCTGGAAAACAGAGTGTAATACAGATAACAAATAATAAAACAAGGATTGTCTGCCAGGATTTACGCATTCCGGATTGAATCAATGATCTGGATAAAAGGTTTAACTTTTTTTACATCATGAACCCGAACAATATGAGCGCCTCTGAGAATTGAACCTGCAACTGCTGCAAGGGTGCCGTATTCGGTTCTGATATCATCCGGATGAACCGGTGTTTTTTCTTTTCGGGACAGGATATTCTGAATAAAGGATTTGCGTGAAGGCCCCATGAGAACAGGAAAATCCAGACAGGACAGTTTTTCAAGATGATTGATGAGAACCAGATTGTGATTCACGGTTTTTCCAAATCCAATGCCCGGATCAAGAATAATACGGTCTTTGGGGATTCCCGCCTGGACGGCAAAATCAACTCTTTGACTCAGATATTGGGTAATTTCATGCATCAGGTCTGCATAATCCGGATTGATCTGCATGGTTTCAGGCGTGCCTTTCATGTGCATTAAAATGACAGGTACTTTTTTGTCAGCAGCAAGGCCTGCCATATCCGGATCTTTTTCCAGGGCCGAGATATCATTGATAATACTTGCCCCTGCATGGATTGCTTCTTTTGCCACAGCAGCTTTTACCGTATCAATGGAAATGGGGACATCAATTTTTTTTGAAAGAATTTCAATGACCGGGATAACCCGGTCCAGTTCCTCCTGAACAGAAACCGGCCGGGCAAACGGTCTGGAGGATTCTCCGCCGATATCAAGGATACCAGCGCCGTCTTCAACCAGTTTTATCCCCTGACGGACAGCAGTTTCAAGGGTGTTGAATTTCCCGCCGTCGGAAAAAGAATCCGGCGTGGCATTCAGAATCCCCATGATGCAGGTTTCAGCCCCCAGATTAAGAGTGAACCGGTCGAATTCAAGCTTGAACATCTGCATAAAACTCTCCCTGATCAGGATTTTGGTGTATTATCATCATCCTTGCGGTCTTGATCGTTGGGGACGGGCGGTGGTTGTTTTTCAAGGTTTTCTTCCACAACCTCATAACGGTCTTTTTCTTTTTCTGACGTACCGGAAATTTCATCCGGATGCCGGGGTGCTATATATATATTTTTCTTGCCGAAAAAATCAAAATCCGGCCTCATGGATGCAATCAGGTCATCCAGTTCCGGTCCGAGAACGGTTTCTTTTTCAATAAGCAGAATCGTTAATGCATGGAGAATGTCGATGTTTTTTTCAAGAATCTGTTGAGCGGTTTTATATGCCCGGTCGATGATCAGTGCAACTTCTGCATCAATTTTTCTGGCAGTATCCTCGGAATATGTTTTGGCCTGGGTCATTTCCCTTCCGATAAAGATATTGTCGTCATGGGCTTCATAGGAAAGCGGCGCCAGGTTGTCGCTCATTCCAAATGTCCGGATCATTTTGTTGGCAAGTGCTGTGGCCTGTTTGATATCATTGGAGGCACCCGTGCTGATCCGGTTGAAAATCAGGGTTTCAGCCACCCGTCCGCCAAAGGCTATGGCAAGCTCGCTTTCAAGCTGATCCTTGTATTTGAAATCCCCTTCTTCAGGTAAAAACCAGGTAACACCGGCTGCCCTGCCCCTGGGAATAATTGTGATTTTATTTACCGCATCGGTATTGGGAAGGAATCTTGCCACAAGCGCATGGCCGCCTTCATGGTAAGCGGTGGTTTTCTTTTCTTCTTCTTTAATCACCTTGGATTTTCGCTCCAGTCCCATATAAACCTTGTCTTTTGAATCTTCAAAATCCTTCATGGTCAGTTTTTCATGATCCCGCTTGGCAGCCAGAAGTGCGGCTTCGTTTACCAGGTTTTCAAGATCTGCTCCGGAAAATCCCGGTGTTCCTTTGGCCAGAAGTGCCGGGTCTACATCATTGGCAAGAGGGGTTTTTTTCATGTGCACCCTTAAAATACCCTCACGTCCCTTGATGTCCGGCATGTCCACAACCACCTGGCGGTCAAAGCGGCCCGGACGCAGCAGTGCCGGGTCAAGGACATCTGCCCGGTTGGTGGCAGCCATGAGGATGACCCCTTCATTGGATTCAAAACCGTCCATTTCCACCAGAAGCTGGTTAAGGGTCTGCTCTCTTTCATCATGCCCGCCGCCCAATCCCGCACCGCGTTGACGGCCGACAGCATCTATTTCATCAATAAAAATAATACAGGGGGCATTTTTTTTGCCCTGGGCAAACAGATCTCTTACTCGTGAAGCGCCTACGCCCACAAACATTTCAACAAAGTCTGATCCGCTGATGGTAAAAAACGGCACACCGGCTTCTCCTGCAACAGCCCGGGAAAGAAGGGTTTTGCCTGTTCCGGGATGTCCCACCAGCAGCACGCCTTTTGGGATACGCCCACCCAGCCGGGTATATTTGGCCGGGTTTTTCAAAAAATCAACCACTTCGGTCAGTTCTTCCTTTGCATCATCAATTCCCTGGACATTGGCAAAGGTAACCTTTTCGCCTTTGTCATCCAGAAGACGCGCCCGGCTTTTGCCAAAGGACATGGCTTTTCCGCCACCGGCACCCCCCTGCATCTGCCGCATGAAAAAGATCCATACGCCGATCAGAACAATCATGGGCAGCCAGGAAACAATAATAGACATGAGCATGGAGGATTCTGCCGGAGGTTTGGCAGTGATGGCAACGCCTTTTGACCGTAAAAGATTGATCAGGTCACCGTCATCCGGGGCAAAGCTTTTATATTTGGCACCGGCACCATCTGTAATATACAGATCCTGTCCCTGGATGGTTACATTCTGGACGCGGCCATTATCGACCATGGTTAAAAACTCTGAATACCCAAGATCCTGCTGTCCTGTCTGCTGCTGATTAAATACTTTGAAGAGCATTACCATCATAAGGATGATGATCAACCACAGGGATATATTCTTATAAAATTGGTTCAAGGCTTTTCCTTTCCTTTATGTTTTTAAATTAACTTTATAATATATAAACATGAAAATTTAATATACAAGAAAAAGTTTTTCAGCTTTTTTTACTGTTTTTTTACTGTTCTGCCTGCCGTTGCTGCTTTTTTAGTTTTCCGATTTCCCGCAGGGGCGCATCTTCTTTTTTGATTTCTATGGTATCCTGCGTTTTGTACACCCGGATTCGGCCGGGAAGATCCAGGCTGGAACCTGCAGACGGGTTAAAGCAAAACTGGATGCAGTCGTTGATATGGGTATGCGAAATCCGGTTTAAATCGGATTTGATCTGTTTGATTGCCATTCTGAATACCCGTTGCAGGATTGCCTGATCCATTTTTTTCATTTGAGGCTTTGACAGAATCAGCTGCTGAGAAGTCTTTTTGATCACGCATTGATTCAGTTGTTGGATTGTCTGTTTTTTCCAGAGGGTTTCTTCCTGCCTGAGAATATGGCTGAGTCTGTCCAGTGCATCCACTATTTCCGGGTTGTATTCTTCCTGCAGGTGTGGAATGAGCTGATGCCGGATTTTGTTTCTCAGATAGTGCAGGTCTGTATTTGATTCATCTGTCACAAAGGGCTGCTCACAGGCTTCCAGAAACTGCCGGATCTGAAGTTTTGAAACTCGGATCAGCGGCCGGATAAATGTGTCGCCCCGTACCGGTGGAATGCCGGACAGTCCCTTGGGGCCGCTGCCTCTGAGCAGGTTCATTAAAACCTGTTCAGCATTGTCGTCTTTGTGATGGCCTGTGGCAATTTTGCAGTAACCTTCATTTTGGGCGGTTTTTTCAAAAAACTGGTACCGCAGTTTTCGCCCGGCAGTTTCAATGGACAGCCGGTTGGTTCGGGCATATGTTTTTACATCCATCTGTTCGGTGTAGAAAGGCAGATCAAGTGTTGCTGCCAATTTTCTGACAAATTCCTGGTCCCGCAGGGCAGCGTCTTTGCGCAGTTGATGGTTCAGATGAACGACTCCCAGCCTGAGACCGTATTCTTCCCTGAATGCCATCAACGCCCGGATCAGCGCAACTGAATCCGGTCCTCCGGATACCGCAGCCAACACAGCGTCATTCCGGGCCAGCATATTGAACTCACAGAGGGTTGCCTGGATGATCCGGATAAAGTTTTTTACAATATGTCTTTCATCGGTCATGGTTAAAAATCGCCTGATGAATCAGCAGGCAAACAGTTTTTCCGGTGAATATTTTTTATCAGACCCTGTTTCTGACCACATCTCAGATCGGATAAGCCCGGAAGCCTTTGCCTTGTCAAAAAATGTGATAATGGCTTTTTCTCCTTTTTCTCCAAAGTCTTTTGAAAAATCATTGACATAGAGTTCAATATGCTGGCGGATAACATCTTCTTCCAGTTCCTGAGCATGGGTCTGAATATAATCATATGCGGTTTCAGGGTGAATAAAAGCATGTTCGATGCTTTGTCTGATCAGTCTCTGGATATTACAGGCCGTTTCCGGGCCAAGCTCCCGCCTGATGGCGATACAGCCCAGGGGTATGGGAAGGGAAGTGGTTTTTTCCCACCACTGGCCCAGATCCGCCTGAAGTTCAAGTCCGAAAGACGGGTATACAAAACGGCCCTCATGGATGATAACCCCGAAGTCTGCTGTTTTTTCGACCACAGACAGCATCACTTTTTCAAAGGGCATGGCAATGATTTTCGGGTTCATTCCGGGGAAAAGATCATTGATATAGAATTTAAATAAATAGCATGCAGTAGTGCCCATACCCGGTACAGCAACAACTGGATTTTTTTTGTCTGAAAGAGATTTGCCGGGAGTTGAAATAATCAACGGTCCACAGCCCATTCCCAGGGCTGATCCGGCTCTCAGCAGGGCATATCTGTCCATGAGACTGCCAAAGGAGGCAAAAGACAGTTTGGTGATATCATAGATGCCTGCAGCAGCTTTCTGATTCAGGGTTTCGACATCTTCCATGGCAATATCAAACTGAAAATTATCAAGGGGTATCAACTGCCGGGCAATGGCCTTAAAAATAAAAGTGTCATTGGGGCAGCTTGAGTAGGCAAGGCTGTATTTTTTGATAGGCTTCATTCCTGCCAGATGATTTTACAGTATACCGCCGCCAAGCACCAGACGGACGATTCCAACGCTGATGGCAAGCCCGCAGAGCACCAGGCCGATGACTGCTCCTTTGGATTCTTTATCTTTGCTGACGATAAGCGTGATGAGACTTAAGATCAAGCCAAGACCTGCCATGGGGATATTGATCCAGTTAAGCGATCCCAGACAGGGAAAAAATCCGACAAATAATCCCATGAAAGCCAGTAGGCCAAAGATTAATGAAACGGTTTGCATTGATTTACTCCTGTTGATTATGGTTTATGTCAGATGGATAATAATTTCTTTATTCCAATAAAACAAAGCACAATAAAATTAAAGAGAAAAAATAAATAAAGAGCAATACTGAAGCGATTGGATTGAATTGCAATTTTAAAATTGAAATCAGAAATTTCAAAAAATGCCTGTGTCATTCCACAGAAAAAACAGGCCGGGGCTTCCTGGGTATGGAAGTTGCCTTTGGAAACAAGCGGATGACAGGTCGTTGCATATGTCCGGGGGAAAAACGAAACAAAAACAATGATCCCGAAAAAAAGCGAGATGATCATCCAGGAAATAAAAACAGCTTTTAAATATTCATTCATTTTTCGCCTGTGTGTTTTTGATGAATTTGTTTAACCATTATGGTTGAATGAAATCAAGGCTTTTAAACATTTCTGTGCAACCGGTTTTGTTTTCTGTTCAGGAAAACTTTACTTTTGCCGGGCGCATGCTTATGATTTTTGGATACTTGATGATGATACACCCATGGATGCTCAGTGCGACAGGTTGAGAATATGATGCATGGAAGAGTGGCCACAGAAGCTGGAGAACAGATGGTGAAAGATACAGACTTGAACTCCCGTTCCAGGGAACTGGACCGGATTATTGTAAAAGGTGCGCGCGAGCATAATCTTAAGAATATTGATGTGGATATTCCCAAAAAAAAGATGGTGGTGTTCACCGGGGTGTCCGGTTCCGGCAAATCCAGCCTGGCCTTTGACACGATTTTTGCAGAGGGCCAGCGCAGGTATGTGGAGTCTTTATCTTCCTATGCCCGTCAGTTTATCGGCCAGATGGAAAAGCCCAAATATGACACTATCCGGGGATTAAGCCCCACCATTGCCATTGAGCAGAAGGCAGCCAGTAAAAATCCGCGTTCAACCGTGGGAACAATCACGGAAATTTATGATTATTTAAGGGTTTTGTATGCCCGGGTGGGGACTCAGTATTGCTGTAAGTGCGGGAAAAAAGTCGGACGCGGTCATGCCCAGAGCATGGTGTCCCAGATTCTGTCACTGCCGGAAAACTCAAAAATTCTTATTCTGGCACCTGTGGTGGAAAACCGGAAGGGAGAGCACAGAGAGAGACTGGAAGAGCTTAAAAAACAGGGGTATGCAAGGGTTCGTGTGGACGGGGTGGTTCAGGAAATTGAAAATGTCCAGAGTCTGGCAAAAAATAAAAAACACCATATTGATGTGGTGGTGGACCGCCTGGTGATACAGTCCAGCGATGATTTTCAGAAGCGTCTGACAGATTCTGTTGAAACCGCATTGAAGCTGGGAAACGGTCAGATGATCGTCCATATGATGGACAGAGAAGACCTTAAAATGAGTGAGGCCCGTTCCTGCTGCGGGATTGCTTATCCGGAGCTGGCACCCCAGATATTTTCCTTTAATTCACCACTGGGGATGTGCCCGGACTGTAACGGGATCGGGACCCTGCTGTCCATGGATGTGGACAAGATTATTCCCTATACGGAGTTAAGTATCCGCCAGGGAGCCATTATTCCATGGAAAAATTATTTTCTTAAAAAACCCCGGTTTCAGAATGATAATTCCTGGGGGGCAAGTCAGCTTAAGGCCATGGAAACCCAGTGGGGCATTGATTTTGATCTGCCATGGGAAAAACTGCCCAAAGCAGACCGGGATCTTTTGCTGTACGGCTCCAGAAACAAGGAAATGACGGTGAACTGGAATTCTGCCAAGATTCAGGGAGAATTCACCCGGACCCATGAAGGGCTGATCCATACCTTGATGCGCCGATATAAAGCCACCCAGTCCGAAACCCAGAAAAAATATTATACTGAATTCATGACATCGGCAACCTGTAAGGCCTGCAAGGGCAAGCGGCTGAAAGATGAGGTGCTGCACGTTCATATTAAAGAAAAATCAATTATTGATGTCACGGCCATGACCGTTGGCCAGGCATTTGATTTTATCAATGCTCTGGATTTGTCAGGAAATAAAAAACTGATTGCCGAAGAGCTTCTCAAGGAAATCTCCGATCGGCTGGGGTTTCTGGTAAATGTGGGACTGGATTATCTGTCTTTAGACCGAAGCGGCCCCACCCTTTCCGGCGGCGAGTCCCAGAGAATCCGGCTGGCCTCCCAGGTGGGATCGGAACTGACCGGAGTACTGTATATCCTTGATGAACCCTCCATTGGCCTGCACCAGCGGGATAATGTCAAGCTTTTACGGACCCTGCACCATCTGCGGGATATCGGCAATACGCTGATTATTGTGGAACATGATCAGGAAACCATGGAAAAATCAGACTGGATTGTGGATATCGGTCCCGGAGCAGGTCATCTTGGCGGGCAGGTGGTTGCTGTGGGCACACCAGATCAGATTAAAAAGAATCCTCAGTCCATTACGGGAAGTTTTTTAACCGGCAAGGACAGAATCGAGATTCCAGAAAAGCGCAAAAAACCCGACACAAAATCTGATAAATGGATCACCATTGTCAATGCATCGGAAAATAATCTAAAGCATATTTGTGTAAAAATTCCGCTGGGGCTGTTTGTGGCCGTAACCGGTGTGTCCGGGGCAGGCAAATCAACCCTGATCAACCAGATTCTGTATCCGGCATTGGCTGTTGAACTGCACGGATCAAAAATGATGGTGGGAAAACATGAAAAAATCACAGGTCTGAATCACCTGAACAAAATCATCAATATTGATCAGAAACCCATCGGCAGAACGCCCCGCAGCAATCCGGCCACATACACCAAGGTGTTTGACCATATCCGGGATTTTTATGAAATGCTGCCCGAGTCCAGGGCCCGGGGATATAAAAAAGGGCGGTATTCATTTAATGTCAAGGGGGGCCGCTGTGAAGCCTGCCGGGGTGACGGGTATATAAAAGTGGAAATGCATTTTCTGGCAGATGTGTTTGTTCCCTGTGAGGTCTGTAAAAGCAAACGGTTCAACCGTTCAACCCTGGAAATAAAGTATAAGGGCCATTCCATTTCAGATGTTCTGGATCTGTCTGTCCTGCAGGCCAAAGAACTGTTTGACTCTCACCCTAAAATTGTCAATATTCTGGATACATTAATGGATGTGGGATTGTCCTATATTAAACTGGGGCAGGCAGCCACTACCTTGTCCGGCGGAGAAGCCCAGCGCATAAAGCTTGCCCGGGAACTGGCCAAAAGAGATACCGGGGACACCCTGTATATTCTGGATGAACCCACCACCGGGCTGCATTTTCAGGATATAAAACTGCTGCTTAAGGTTTTGTCCCGGCTGACAAAGGCCGGAAATACAGTGATTATTATTGAACATAATATGGATGTGATAAAAACCGCCGACTGGGTACTGGACTTAGGGCCTGAAGGCGGCAGCAGCGGCGGGGAACTGATTGCCCAGGGGTCGCCTGAAACAATTGCAGCGTCCGCACACAGTTATACCGGGCAGTATTTAAAGCAGGTTTTAAATCCAGTTTTCAATCCGGTAAAAACCTGATATATCATCGAGAATTAAAATAGAGGGCTGGGATTAAAACAAACGGGCCGGAATAAAACAGGGGGGAAAATATATGATGCTTTTAAAATGGGTGATCCGCCCGTATCTGTATTTTCAGTATCTTTTTTCAAAATTCGCACGAACCGGAGCGTTTGGAAAAGATCATGCTGAATATATGACTGCCCCGTATCAGAACACCGGAAATTCGGTAAAAGACGGGTTGTTCAGGCATCATGTCAAACAATTCCATGAATCCTCGTGTTCTGTTGCTTCTGTGGTATCCGTGATCAACACTCTTTTGGAAAGCCAGGGGAAATTGACCGGTTTACCCTTGACCCAGCATGACCTGCTGGAAACCGTAAGGGCTGCCCACTGGAAAGAACGCATGGGTAAAGACGGCTATAAAGGGCGCAGAGGATTACCCCTTGAAGTTCTCGGGCAGGTGGTCAAGGCCAGTCTGGATGTCCATAAAATTCAATATCGTTCTGTTGAAATTGTCCAGACCTTAAAGAATCGAAAAAAATCCGTACAGATTAAACAGGATTTAAAAACCCGGCTTGAACGATTTGAAAAACAGGGGGATTCCATTATCATTGCCCATTTTGATCAGGGCAGTTTTCTTCCGGAGCTTCACATTCCCCATATTTCTCCGGTGGGAGGATTTGATCCGGCATCTGAAAGCGTAACCATCCTGGATGTGGATTCCACCCAGGATTATCCTTATAAGGTGAGTCTTGAAACCTTTTATAAGGGGGTGTCATATGATTATAATTATATGTTCCGCAGATATGGTTACGGTGAGGGCGGCTATGTTTTTATCCAGCTTTAACGGATACTGTTATGACACCGTACCAGTTTTGGCGACCATGCCTATATACACAATTGGCTTTTAATATGGAATGAGGGCAATATGCTTGTTATTTTAATCAGTTTTGCATTTGGATTCGGACTTGTTTTATCCCGTATCGGCCTGCCTCCCATGGTGGGATTTCTGGTGGCAGGCTTTGCCTACAACATGGCAGGGCTGGTACCGCCCAATGGATTGAATATTGCTGCAGACCTGGGCATTACCCTGCTGCTGTTTTCCATTGGTCTCAAGCTGGATGTGAAAGGACTTTTCAAGGCTGAAATCTGGGCCAGCACCTCAATTCAGATGATAGTCACGACCATATTCATGTGTGGCGTATTGTTTCTGGGTCAGACCTTGTTTAATGCGGATTTTATGGAAATGTCCTGGCAGACCATCGTACTGCTGGGGTTTGCCCTGTCGTTTTCCAGCACGGTTTTTGCGGTCAAAGTGCTGGAAGATAAAGGAGATTTGTCTGCTTTTTATGGTAAGGTTGCCATTGGTATCCTGATTATGCAGGATATGTTTGCCGTATTGTTTTTAAGCATTTCCGCAGGAAAAATTCCAAGTATCTGGGCCCTGGCTGTTCTGGGGTTACCGTTTTTAAGACCGTTGTTATACCGTCTGCTGGATATGTCAGGCAGAGGAGAGCTGTTTCTTCTTTGCGGATTGTTTCTGGCTCTTGGCGTGGGGGCCGAGGGGTTCGCTCTGGTCGGCCTGAAAGCCGATCTGGGGGCGCTGTTTCTGGGGATTCTTGTTGCAGGCCATCCCAGGGCATCCGAGCTTTCTAAGGCCTTGTTCGGGTTTAAGGAATTAATGCTGGTCGGGTTTTTTGTTTCCGTGGGCATGACAGGCCTTCCCACGATGGAAATGATGGCGGCAGCACTGTTGCTTTGTCTTGTGATTCCCGTAAAAACAGGGATTTATCATATGATTATCAGCTGGTTTGGCCTGCGTGCCAGAAGCAGCCTTTTTGCTGCCTTGACCCTGAGCAATTATTCGGAATTCGGCCTTATTGTTTCAGCTATTGCCGTGAATCAGGGGCTGTTGTCGTCTCAGTGGCTGATTATCATGGCCATCACGGTGAGTCTGAGTTTTGTTGTGGCATCGCCTTTGAGCGTTCAGTCTGAATTTGTTTATCGAAAAATGTTTGCCTGGCTTGGGCGCTTTGAAAAAGAGGTCTGTCATCCGAACGATGCTCCCATTGATCCGGGAGATGTCAGGGCTATTGTATTTGGCATGGGCCGGATTGGTACAGGTGCGTATGATACCCTCAAAGAAAGCTGGGGCACTGATATCTGCGGGGTTGAACATGCGCCGGACCGGGTTGATTTTAATCGAAGTCAAGGTCGGAATGTTGTTCTGGGGGATGCCTGTGACACGGAATTCTGGTTGAAACTCAAAAAGGACATCAACCTGGAACTTGTGGTTCTGGCAATGCCCAATCATCATGGCAATGTGTATGCCGCCCGTCAGATTCGCAATATGGGTATCAAGTGCCAGGTGGTGGCCATTGCCCGGTTTCCAGAAGAGGTGGATGAACTGTCACAGATTGGCATGTGTACGGCATTCAATATGTATGAACAGGCTGGTGCGGGTTTGACTCAAGCTGCCATGGAAACCTTGGCAGATGCAGCAGGACGTGTCAGAACCTGACCTGTTCATAAATCCAATAAGGAGTTGTAGCAAATGATTGCTGGAAATGAATTTGCGGAAATAGCCGCTATTCTAGGTATTGCAACTCTTACCGGAATCATAGGTCAAAAACTGCGGCAGCCATTGATCATCATGTTTCTGGTAACTGGTATTCTGGCTGGCCCCTCGGTTCTGGGCATTATACACAGTTATGAGCAAATTGAGCTTATGGCCCATATCGGCATAGCTCTTCTGTTGTTTATTGTCGGGTTGAAACTCGATCTGAATCTGATCCGTACCACAGGTCCCGTTGCTCTGGCCACCGGCCTTGGACAGATCGTGTTCACATCGCTTATCGGGTTTATCATTGCCATTGCCATGGGCATGTCATATCTCAGTGCGGCTTATGTATCGGTTGCGCTTACTTTTTCAAGCACGATCATCATCGTAAAGCTCCTGTCGGATAAAAAAGAAATCGACTCTCTCCATGGGCAAATTGCTCTTGGATTTTTGATTGTTCAGGATATCGTTGCTATTTTGGCTTTGGTTGTCTTAACGACATTCGGATCATCTGTTGGCGAAGATGGGTCGGGATATTTCTCTTTTCTGATGATCGGCGCAAAAGGCGTGGGCCTGTTGGGTGCGGTTGCTCTGCTGATGAAATATGTCATTCCGTATCTGATCCAGCGACTCGCGCATTCGCTGGAACTGTTGACTCTATGTGCAATCGCATGGGCGGTCATTCTCGGAGCAGGCAGCGAGCTGTTGGGATTCAGTAAGGAGGTCGGCGCATTTCTGGCCGGTGTCTCACTGGCATCCACGGCTTTCAGGGATTCGATTGGCGCGCGGCTCACCGGCCTTCGGGATTTTCTGCTTCTGTTTTTTTTCATTGATCTTGGTGCACGTCTGGATTGGTCCATGGTAGGCTCGCAATTGGGCGTATCGCTTGTTTTTTCCTTGTTTGTCCTTGTCGGCAATCCGTTAATTGTTCTGGTCATCATGGGAATCATGGGATATCGCCGTCGCACCGCTTTTCTTGCCGGTCTCACGGTGGCCCAAATCAGCGAGTTTTCTCTTATTGTTGCGGCCCTGGGATTGAGTATCGGCCACATTAACGAAGAAACCATGGGGTTGATCACCCTCGTGGGAGTGGTGACCATATTTTTGTCCACCTACATGATTCTCTATTCTTACCCGCTTTATCGTTTTTTATCCGCTCCATTGAAGATTTTTGAAAGGCGCAATCCTTATCGGGAGGCAGACATAGACACCTTCGCAGAAACCGGAGCAGTCGATGTCATTTTAGTGGGACTGGGTAATTATGGGAGCGGGCTGATGGAAAACCTTCTGCGGCGAAAGAATACCATCGTGGGAATCGACTTCGATCCCGGTACTTTGGATATGTGGCGCAGGAAAGGCGTACCTGTCCTCTATGGGGATATGGCAGATCCTGAGATGCATGAGCACTTGCCGTTGAAAAAGGCGCGATGGGTTATCAGCACGGTTCGCTCCAGGGAGATGAATCTGGCGCTTATCCATAATCTCAAGAAGGACGGTTATACGGGAAAGGTGGCCTTGACATCCACAAACAGCCGGGAAGCTGCTGAGTTCGAAAAAGCGGGAGCCAATTTGGTATTTCGGCCTTTTCAGGATGCAACGGAACAAGCAGCCGATGCCTTGACTTATGCCATGGACTTTCTTCCAAAAACTGTTGCCTGGCCCGTCTCATTTCTCGAGTTGCGTATTCGTTCGGATGCCTCGGCAGCCGGGCAAACCTTACGAGAACTTCCGTTATCGTCTTCTGGAATATCTATTCTGGCGGTCAGTCGAGGAGGACGCATTTTTTATGAGCCAAAGCCGGATTTCAGGATTTTTCCGGCTGACCGACTGCTCCTTATGGGAGATCCGGATGGCTTAAAGGGGGCTGAGACCATATTAAATCAGCTTGAGGCACAGTCAAATGCAGAAGACACAGACCGATTTGAAATCGCTGAAATCAAGGTGTCGGAGAATTCGGATCTTTCAGGCAAGTCTTTGGCAGAACTTCATTTCCGGCAAAAATTCGGCGCAAACCTGATCGGCATCCGCAGAGGCCAGGATCAGATTACAACGATCAACCCTGCGGAGCACTTGCTCGGGGGGGATTGCTTGATCGTCATTGGAAAATCGAGCACTATCAAAGAACTCAAGGAACTATCCCCTGTTTAGTAAATTAAATCGATATACGAGGTGATCCATGAAGCGTTTTAAAAATATACTTTACCTGAATGAACCGGCCGTGGACCAGGCATCAACGATTGCGCGTGCAGTCTCGCTGGCGGTAAGCAATCAGGCCGACCTGACAATTATTGATGTAATTCCATCCCAGGTCGTCACGGCAGGTATCGGTCTGCCGCCGGGAGGACCGGTTTCCTTTGATCTGCGAGCGGCAGTAGAATCCGAGCATCGAAAGGCGATGGAATCTATGGTTCAATCCTTCAAAGAACGCCTGCAAATCCAGCTGGAAGTATTGGTTGGAAAGACTTACCTTGAGGCGATTCGAGCTGTATTGAAAAACGGGTATGATCTGCTGATCAAGCCAGCGGAAAATCCAACCTGGACAAATAGGCTGTTCGGCAGTGATGACCTGCATCTTCTCCGGAAATGCCCCTGTCCGGTCTGGCTCATGAAGGCACAAGAGAAAACAAAATACAGCAGCATCCTGGCGGCTGTCGATTTCGATCTGTTAGCTCCCCAGTCTTCAGAGCATGATTTCAATCGCCAAATTCTGGAACTGGCCGCATCGGTTGCGATTTCCGACTTTGCGAGCCTGCACATTTTGCACGCCTGGGAAGCTCTTGCCGAGAGAATGTTACTATCAAGGGGCGGTATGTCATCCGAAGCCATTGCCAATCATATTGGAAGAGAACAGGCGCTCCACAGGGACGAGATTTACCGGCTGGTCGAGAAGCTGCGCGGATGGATTGGAAAGGACGTTTATGATTACCTTTCACCCAGAGTACACCTGCCCGAAGGCCCGGCAAAAAAAGTGATTGCGCCGCTATCAGTGCAGTTGAAGGCGGATCTTGTCGTCATGGGGACGGTCGCCCGCACCGGCATATCAGGACTGATCATTGGCAATACCGCTGAAGCCATTCTTGACCAGCTTAACTGTTCGGTGCTTGCCATAAAGCCTGTTGGGTTTAAGACGCCGGTGAAATTGGAGGAGTGATGTTAGAAAAAAGGTTCGCTGTACATTAATTTGTTCGGCCTCTCGAGGGTATCGCGAAAGCGGCTTGTGGGTATCGGCTATGACGATTCCATCCCTTTTTCCCAGTTGCAGATGTTCCGTACCGGCTGGGCCAAGGCTCTGGCCGGCCGGATATAAGAAACTCCAGTGGCCGCCCAATGTTCCGGCCCTGACCTTGAACGGTGATACCCAGAGATTTCTGGCCCTTGAAAAAAAAGGGGTCAAAGGCAATTTGGTCTTGTCCTTGTATGCTGTCGAAAACCGCTTTTGGGCCGCCAATCTGAAAAATATCGAAAAGGGCCAGGTCCTGCTCCAGGTGGATATTGTTGAAGCAAAACCCATGGATACAAAAATGGTTACCGTGACTTCCAGTGAAATGGCTGAAGCGATTTCAAGCTCAGGGAGCATAGCTCTTTACGGCATTTATTTTGATACTGATAAGGCGGATATCAAGCCTGAATCAGCAGAAACCCTGAAGCAGATCGCCACCCTCCTGAAGGAGAATATAAATTTGAAACTGCTTGTGGTCGGTCACACCGATATTGCCGGGACTTTTGCCTACAATATGGATCTTTCCTCACGCCGGGCAGCCGCTGTCATAAAAGAACTGACCGCAAAATACGGTGCATCGACAGGTCGCCTGACCCCTGTGGGGGTTTCCTATGCATGTCCTGTGGCCTCCAATAAAACCGAAGACGGCAGGGCTAAAAACCGGCGGGTGGCATTGGTTGAGGACTCGCCTTAATAAACACAAGAAAAGGCTGCTTTCATAGAAGAAATGAAAGCAGCCCCGGGATGGTTGTTAATCTGTTAAACTACAGATCAGAGTCGTTCAAAGATACCGGCAGCGCCCATGCCTCCGCCGATACACATTGAAACAATACCATATCTGCCATTGACTTCTTTCAGGTTGGCAAGACATGTTGCTGTGAGTTTTGCGCCGGTACATCCCAGTGGGTGACCCAGTGCAATTGCTCCGCCATGGATATTTACTCTGTCCATGTATTTATCAATGCCCAGTTCTCTCAGGCAGTAAAGCGCCTGGGATGCAAAGGCTTCATTCACTTCAAAAATATCAATGTCTTCAATGGTCAGCCCGGCCTGTTTCAGAGCCCGGGGAATGGCATATCGGGGGCCCACACCCATTTCATCTGATTTGCATCCGATGGTGGCATAGGTGACCAGACGTCCAATGGGCGCAAGTCCAAGTTCATCACATTTTTCTTTTGATGCGATAATGGTTGCGGCTGCACCGTCTGTGGTCTGGGAGGAATTACCCGCAGTAACACTTCCCTTCAGTGAGAAAACTGTCCTCAGTTTTGCCAGGCCTTCAATTGTAGTGGGCCGGATGCCATCATCATGTTCAACAATGAACTGTTCTTTTTTAAAGGTGCCATCTGCCTGCTGGACAAATTTATAGGCCGGTGTGGGAACAATTTCAGTAAAAAGTCCTCCATCCCTTGCAGCAGCCGCTTTTCTCTGGGATTCCAGCGCAAAGTTATCCTGGTCTTCTCTGGATATACTATAGCGGCTGGCAACATTTTCAGCCGTGATTCCCATGGAAACATAGGCTTCCGGATGGGTTGATGCATATTCCGGATGAGGACTGGGTTTGTTGCCGCCCATGGGGACATAGGTCATGGACTCAACACCGGCACCCATGGTGATTTCAGACCATCCCATCTGGACCCGCATGGAAGCCAGAGCAATGGCTTCAAGGCCGGATGCGCAGAACCGGTTAACGGTTGCACCGGATACGGATTCGGGAAATCCTGCCATCTGTCCTGCAAGTCTTCCCAGGTTGATTCCCTGTTCTGCTTCCGGGAATGCGCAGCCCAGCATGATGTCCTCTATGTCTTTTGCTTCAAGGTTTTTGGTCCTGTCAACAGCAGTTTTCATAATAAAGGAAATCAATTCTTCCGGCCGGGTCTGGTTGAACAGACCTCTATTCTGTTTGCAGCCGGGGGTTCTTAGTGATTGTACTATATATGCGTCTCTCATGACTGTGTTTCTCCTAGTTTCTTAAGGGTTTACCGGTGGTAAGCATATGCGCAATTCTGGCCTGGGTTTTTTCTTCTTTACAGAAGTCAACAAAGGCATCTCTTTCCAGTTTCAAAATGGTTTCTTCGTCTACCATGGCACCCATTTTCACATTACCGCCGCTGACAACAAAGGCGATCCGTTTGGCAAGGAATGCATCATATTCGCTCATGAATCCGCCATTGAGCATGTTGTAAATCTGAGAAGCCACCATTCCCTGGCCATTATCTCCCATAACAATCAGTTTGTCTTTTGCAGGCGGGACATATCCGTCATCCACCATTTTCAGAACTTCTTTTTTGGCTTCACCGATCAGGTTGTCGCGATTCATGACAATTCTGTCTCCCAGTCCCAGAAACCCTTTACCCACGGCCTGGGCAGCAGACATGGAGATAGAGGCAGTGGAGATGTTCATGAAAACAGGGACAAAAAGTTTTGCCAGATCCATGTCCTTGGCTGTTTTGCCAGGAAGCGCCTTGATATATTTCCTCCACAGATTCAGACATCCGCCGCCGCCGGGAAGAAGTCCGACACCGATTTCAACAAGTCCCATGATCAGTTCTGAATGGGCCACGATTCTGTCCGCAGACAGGCAGGCTTCACATCCGCCGCCCAGGGTCATCCCGTAAGGTGCGGCAACGATGGGGAAAGCGGCGTACCTGTTCTTCTGCATGGTTTCGTGGGCACCTTTAAGAAAGGCTTCAATTTCAGCAAATTTTTTGTCTTTGATCAGTTTGGAAACAAAAGAAAGGTCTGCGCCCGCAGAAAATGCACCCGGCATTCCACCGGCTTCATTTCCAATAACAAGGCCCACACCGTTTTTGTCCACATACTCAGATGCCTGGGCTGTCATGTCTACAATTTCAGCATTGATGGCATTCATTTTTGTATGGAATTCAAAACAGAAGACACCGTCTCCGATATCCACAAGACTTGCGGAAGAATTTTCAAGAACGGTTTTGTTGTTGCCTTTGGCAGCAGCAAGGGAAACCCGTGTTTTGCTGACCGGTACTTTTACATATGTTTTGGATACAAAATCATAATAATACTGGACGCCGTTTTCCATTTTGTAAAAACTGTCATTGCCGGCATTCAGCATGGCTTTTACATTTGCCGGAACCTCATATCCTTCGGCAGCCATTCTGTCGGCAGCTTTTTTTACGCCGTATGCATCCCATGTTTCAAAGGGACCCATTTCAAAATTGTATCCCCACTTCATGGAATTGTCGATTTCAATGATGGTGTCTGCAATTTCAGGAATCCTGTTGGCTGCATACTGAAAGCTGTTGATTGACATTTTCCAGGCAAATTTTGCGCCTTTGTCGTCTCCGTCCAGCACGCACTGGATTTTTTCTTTTAAGCTGGATTTTGTTTTTGCGGCATCAATACAGGGAAAGCTGACTTTTGCGAGATCTTCATATTCCATGGTGGCAGGATTCAGAACTTTACGGATTTTTTTCCATTCCGGTGTCAGTTCGGTTTTGTAAAAACCGGCTTTTGTTTTATTGCCCAGCAGTTTTTTTTCAGCCATCTGATTGATGAACTCAGGCAGTTTCAAGGTTTCGCGTTTTTCATCCGCTGTGCACAGTTCATAGGAGTTTTTGCTCACATGAATCATGGTGTCCAGTCCGACCATGTCTGTGGTTTTGAACACTGCTGTTTTGGGACGGCCAAGGGCGGCGCCGAACAGCAGATCAACCTCTGCAATGCTCAGGCCGTCTTCAAGCATGGCTTGAACGGTTGCAGCAATGCCCTGAACGCCAATCCGGTTGCCCACAAAATTCGGGGTGTCTTTTGCCCAGACAATTCCTTTGCCCAGATTTTTTTCACCGTAACCCGCAATAAATTCAAGAATTTCAGGCAGGGTGTCTTCTCCGGGGATCAGTTCCAGAAGGTGCATATAGCGCACCGGATTGAAAAAATGGGTGCCCATGAAATGCTGTTTGAATTCCTTTGAAAAATTGGCGCTGATGTCTTTGAGCGGAATTCCGGAGGTGTTGGAGGATACAATTGAACCGGGTTTTCTGACTTTTTCAATTCTGGCAAACAGATCCTGTTTGATTTTCAGGTTTTCCACAACCACTTCAATGATCCAGTCGCATTCGCCCAACTGATCAATATCATCTTCAAGGTTCCCTGTTGAAATTCGTGCGGCATCTTTTTTGTCGAAAAATAATGCCGGAGCAGCAGCCAGAGCGCCTTTAAAACCCGCCTCAACAATTCTGTTACGGGCGGCCTTATCTTTTTTTTCTTCATCTGTCAGATCAAACGGAACGATATCCAGGAGCAGTACGTCTGCGCCGGCGCCTGCAAGAAGGGCAGCAATGCCGCCTCCCATGATTCCGGACCCGATAACTGCGGCCTTTCTGATTTTTCTTATCATGATTTTCTCCTGTTACAAGGGGTTGTTATTTGAATTTACTTGATTATGAATGACCATTCATAGATGATTAGCAGAAAGATGTCCAAAAAGTCAAGAAAAATGTTATATAAAAATACTAATCAATTTCAAACTGTTAGCGCAGAAAGCCTTGCGGGGCTGGTTGGTTTGATATTCTGCGGCAAAAAAGAAATTATGAATGAATATCAATTCATAAAATTCCACCGCCTTTTTCTTGTAAAACGTAAAACTGTTTGGTAGGGTTACGCATTAATTTTTATGGATATTTTTCGACTGGAGACATTTTATCATGTTAAAAGGCACTAAAATAGAAATTTCTGAAGTTCTGAACATAAACTCAGTCATAGAATTTATATTGAGCCTTCAACAGACATCCGGGGACATCCCCTGGCACGTCGGTGGAAAAACCGACCCCTGGGATCTGGTGGAAACCATTATGGGGCTGAATACCGGCAAAGAATTCAAGGCATCCTACCGGGCATTTGAATGGCTGAGATTCATTCAGAACCCTGAAGGTTCCTGGTATTCTTCCTATATTAACGGCGTACCTGAAGACCGGACCTGTGAAACCCATATGGCGGCCTATATCTGTGTGGGGCTGTTTCATACCTGGCTGCTGAACACGGATACGGATTTTCTGGAAAGCATGTGGCCTGTTATGAAAAAGGCAGTGGATTTTGCGATCAGTCTGCAGACCCCGGGTGGAGAAGTTTACTGGGCTAAAAGTCCGGAAGGTGTCGTGGACCCCATGTCACTTCTGGCGGGTTCAAGCTCAATTTATCTGAGTTTAAAATGTGCGTTGTCTATCTGTCGAATCCTTGGAAAATCAAAACCCGCCTGGGAAACTGCTTTTTCAAAGCTGGGCAGGTCCATACGGGATAATATTCATAATTATAATGTCAGCAAGTCCAGGTTTTCCATGTACTGGTTCTACCCGATGTTAAGCGGTGCGCTTACAGGGGAAAAGGCCATTCACAGACTTGAAAAATACTGGGGCAGATATGTGATAGAGGGTCAGGGTGCAAGATGCGTGTCAGACCGCCCATGGGTGACCATTGCAGAAACCTGCGAGCTGGTTCTTGCCCTGAACGCCATGGGAGATACCAAAAAAGCCGCCATTGTCTTTTCCTGGATTCAGGACAGGGTATACGAGGATAAAACTTACTGGTGCGGGTATACTTATCCGGATATGGTGATCTGGCCCGAGGACAAACTTTCCTGGACCAATGCCGTGGTATTGATGGCTGCGGATGCGCTTTATAAACTGACCCCTGCGGCCGGGCTTTTCTGTCATGCATCCTGGAACGGTTCAATTTATCTGGATATGCCCAAATGATAAAAGATTATCGGCCCTATTATGTCAAACAGGCCTGGTACAGGCTTCTGGATTTTTATGTCAGGTACAAGCTTTCTCCTCAGCTTGCATCCCTGGGGAAACATTTTTTTATCGTCAAGCCCTGGCATATAGAAATTTTTGGCGGACCCATTCATATCGGTGATCACATCAGTCTTCTGGGCTGTTCAGATAAAAAAACCCGGCTGACCGTATGGTCGGATAAAAAAGACATTGACGGGATTGTTATCGGAGATCATGTTCTGATTTCTCCGGGTGTCAGGATCAGTGCGGCCAACAGCATCAAGATTGCGGATTCCTGCATGCTGGCAAGTCATGTGTATATTACCGATTCGGACTGGCATGGCATCTATGACCGGTCCATGCCGCCCCTTGAATATGACAGTGTTGTGCTGGAAGAAAATGTATGGGTGGGGGATTCAGCCATTGTCTGCAAGGGCGTGCGAATAGGAAAAAATACAATTATCGGCGCAGGCGCTGTTGTGACTTCGGATGTGCCCTCCAACGTGATTGCTGCGGGAAATCCTGCCAGGGTGGTCAGAACCCTGGACCCTGACAGGGAGATCACCACGCGCAAAGACCGGTTTTCCGAATCTTTTAAAATGAAAAAAATCTTTGAAGACATTGAAAAGGAGCAGCTTAAAGGCAATACCCTTTTCGGCTGGTTCCGTTCTTTTGTTTTTCCGAAAAAAGAAAAAGCCTGACAATCAAAAACTTCTGCGATTATTTTTTATCAATCCAGATGGGCAAGTTCTGAGCATCTTTTGCAAATTAATAATATATGGTTATATTAAGAATTCAAATGGCCTGAAAGATGTAAAAGTTTAGGATTTTGAGGAGAATACTGTTATGAACGAAACTCGCTTAACCCTTCCTGTGACAGGCATGACCTGTACAAACTGTGCAGCGAATATTGAACGCACATTGAACAAAAAAGTTCCCGGCGTGGTATCGGCATCGGTTAATTTTGCATCAGAAAAACTGACGGTGGAGTATATTTCGTCAGAAACCAGCATGGATACGATTGTGGATGCGGTTAAAAAAATCGGGTTTGATGTGATTATTGCCGGGGAGAATGAAGATGAAGAAAATATGGAAGAAATTGTCCGGGAAAAAGAAATCCAGGATCAAACCCGAAAATTTATGGTCGGTGTCATCTTTGCCTTGCCGCTGTTTATCATCAGCATGTCCCGGGATTTCGGCCTGATCAGTACATGGAGTCATGCTCCCTGGATGAACTGGTTTTTCTTTTTGCTGGCAACCCCTGTCCAGTTTTATACGGGTCTGGATTATTATATCGGAGCCTATAGGAATCTGAAAAACAGGACAGCCAACATGGATGTTCTGATTGCCCTGGGGTCGTCCGTGGCCTATTTTTATTCTCTTGCCATTGTGCTTTTGCCCGGACTTTCCGGACATGTGTATTTTGAAACCTCTGCTGTGATCATTACCCTGATAAAATTCGGCAAACTGCTGGAAGCAAGGACCAAAGGAAAAACCGGCGGTGCAATTAAAAAACTGATCGGTCTTGTACCCAAAACAGCATTTGTAATAAAAAATGGCAATGAGACCCAGATTGCCATTTCAGATGTCCAGGTGGGGGATATTATTGTTATCCGGCCAGGAGAACGGATTCCCGTGGATGGCGTGATTACTGACGGGGAATCTGCTGTGGATGAATCCATGCTCACCGGAGAGCCCATTCCAATGGATAAAAAACCCGGGGATACCATAACCGGTGGAACCATGAATGGTGACGGGCTGTTGAAATTCAAGGCCACCCGGGTGGGAAAAGACACGGCACTGTCCCAGATTATCCGGATGGTGCAGGAAGCCCAGGGCAGCAAAGCCCCGATTCAGGCGCTTGCAGACAAAGTGGCAGCGATTTTTGTGCCTGTTGTGATCGGGATTGCAGTGATAACATTCGGCATATGGTGGGGGGTTACCGGAGAATTTGTGCCCTCCATGATCCGGATGGTAGCCGTGCTGGTTATTGCCTGCCCCTGTGCTTTAGGGCTTGCAACCCCCACCGCCATTATGGCAGGAACCGGCAAGGGCGCTGAAAACGGGATTTTATTCAAACGAAGTCAGGCCCTTGAAAATGCAGCCCGGCTGGACATTGTTGTCATGGACAAGACCGGTACCATTACCCAGGGAAAGCCCACGGTGGTGGATGTGATTCCGGCAGAAGATTCCGGTATGACAGCAGATGATCTGCTGATTCTGTGCGCTTCTCTGGAAAAAGGCTCTGAACATCCCATTGGTAAAGCCATTGTCGAATTTGCCCGTGAAAAAGGGCGCAAACTGTCAGATCCGGAACAGTTCAAGGCATTCAGCGGATTTGGTGTGGAAGGCCGTATAAACGGTCAGGCGTATCGGCTGGGAAAACCCTTGTGGTTTGAAAAGGAACCGGGTCTGCCAAAGGATATTTCAGACGGGATTCTTGAACTGCAAAGCAAGGGAAGAACAGTAATGGTTCTGGTAAAAGCCAGTCAGCTTCTGGGGATTATATCGGTGTCTGATGTGGTAAAGCCTGAATCAAAAAAAGCCATCAAAGCCCTGCAGGATGCAGGACTCAAAGTTGTGATGCTGACAGGGGATAATCTGCAGGCAGCTCTTGCCATCGGCAAAGAAGTCAATGTGGATGAGGTCAAGGCTGAAGTCCGGCCTGAGGAAAAAGCAGGAGAAGTGAAAGCCCTGCAGCATCAAAATACTCTGGTCGGGATGGTGGGAGACGGCATTAATGATGCGCCCGCACTGGCCCAGGCAGATATTGGTTTTGCCATTGGCACCGGAACAGATGTGGCCATTGAGACCGGTGATATTATTTTGTCCGGCGGCAGATTGACCGGGATTCCCAAAGCCATCAAAATCAGCAGAAAAACCATTGCCACCATACGGCAGAATCTGTTTTTTGCCTTTGTTTACAATATTGTTTTGATTCCGCTGGCTGCAGGGGTTCTGGCCCCGTTTGACAGTTTCCCCCAGATGCTGCGCGAACTGCATCCGATTCTGGCAGCCCTTGCCATGGCCGCCAGCAGCATATCGGTGGTGACCAACAGTCTGCGGCTGTACCGGGCAGATATTAAAGAAGATTAAACGTGAAAAAAATTACAGGAAAAAAAGGAGAGATTATGGCTGAACCAGTGGTGCTTGAAATATTTTCAGATTATATCTGACCCTGGTGTTACTTCATTACCGGGAGTATTGAAAAATTAGAAAAAGAATATGGAATTGCGACAAAATGGCGGGCTTTTCCGCTTCATCCGGATGTCCCGGAACAGGAAGGGATGTCCCTTGAGGATCTGTTCAGGAAAAAAGGCATGCCAGTCAATGTGGACAAGGCTGTTGACCAGCTTTGTGCAACTGCTGAACAGTTCGGGCTGAAAATGGGACGGCGCACCCGGGTGTATAACAGTCGCCTGGCCCAGGAAGCGGGATTGTGGGCCCAGGCCAAAGGGCAGGGCCATGCGTTTCATATGGCGGCATTTGAAGCCTATTTTGTGGAAGGACAGAATATTGCCCAGAAATCAGTTATATTAAAATTAATTGAACAGGTATCCCTGGACCCTGTTGAAGGCGAATCCGTGATTGACAGCAGGACGTATGCTGATGCCGTGGATGCGGACTGGAAATTATCACGATCTGTCGGAATAAATGCGGTGCCGACATTCAGGATGGGGCTGGATACCCTTGTCGGTGCCAAACCCTATGAGATCTTAAGGCGAATGGTTGAAAAATATGTCCGGAAATAATAAAAATCATATATGAATTTGACAGGGGAAAACAATTAAAAAAAGCCTGAAAATGTCTTTATTTTATTTGCTGGTTTATTTATTCCTGTGATAAGGTGACTTTCAAAATTAAATAAACTGCGATGGTAAAAAAATGAAAACATTTCAAGACTATACGGTATTGGAACAGATTGCGCAAACCCGCGGGGCAATGGTATACCGGGGGATAAAGCAGGGGGAGTCTTCTCCTGTTATTATCAAGGTCTTGAAGGTTACGGCCCCTTCTGTTTCAAATATTGCCCGTGTGAAAAAAGAATATGATATTATTTGTTCGATCTGTCATGACGGCATTGTCAGGGTGATTGACATGGTTGAACATAAAGGGCAGATAGCGGTTATTACTGAAAATATCATTGAACCGTCTTTGGAGACCTGTCTTGAAAAACAGCACTTTGACCTTGTTTCCTTTCTTGAAATCGGTATCAATCTGTGCAAGGCTCTGGCAGAAATCCACCAGAAGGATATTTTTCACGGAGAGATAAAACCGTCTCATCTGTATCTGGATGAGGCCTTTCAAAAAGTCAGGATTTCTGATTTTGGCATTGTCTCTATTTTGACCCGGAAAAATGAGGAAATTTATCAGGAAGCTGTTATTCGCCGCGGTTTGTTCTATGTGTCTCCTGAACAGACCGGCAGGATGAACCGCTGGGTGGATTACAGGACAGATATGTATTCTCTGGGCATTGTGTTTTATGAGATGCTGACCGGAACCGTGCCGTTTGAATTTGATGACCCCATGGAAGTCATTTATTCCCATATTGCAGTTCCGCCAATTCCGCCACACGAACTTGATTCTGATATTCCACAGATCATTTCGCTGATTATTTTAAAACTGCTCAATAAAAATGCGGAAGAGCGATACCAGAATGCCATGGGCATTGCAGCAGATCTTGCGATGTGTCTAAAACAGATCAAGGAGAAAAAACCAGGATCAGGTCTTGCAAAATTCAAGCTGGGGAAAAAGGATATCCCAAGACGGTTTATCATTCCTCAAAAACTGTATGGAAGAAAAAATCAGATTCAGGAGTTGATGTCCTGTTTTGAAAAAGCCTGTGATGGGGAATCTCAGGTGATGATGGTTTCCGGAATGCCCGGTATTGGAAAGTCTGCACTGGTAAAAGAAATTGCAAAACCGGTTGTGGCAAAAAGAGGTTTTTTTATTACGGGCAAATATGAACAGTATAGAAAAGATGTCCCGTACAGTGCAATTATTCAGGCTTTTCAAACGCTGATTCGCCAGATATTGTCCCAGAGTGATGAAACCATTTTGCAGTTCAAAGAAAAACTGTTGTCTGCGCTGGGCCCCAATGGACGGGTTATCAGTTCGGTGATCCATGATATTGATCTGATTATCGGGCAGCAGCCGGAGGTCCCGAATCTGGGGCCGGAAGAAACCCGGAACAGATTTAATCTGGTGTTTGAGCGGTTTGTCAGTGTTTTTTCACAGAAACAGACGCCCCTGGTCTTGTTTCTGGATGATCTGCAGTGGGCGGATTATGCCAGTCTGGAAATGATCAAGAATATTGCAGTGAGTGATGAAATCGCCCATCTGATGATTATCGGATCGTACAGAAAGGATGAACTGATCAAGGATCATCCGCTTGAACTGGCGCTCAAGCAAATAAAAAACCTGAAAAAGGATCTGAATACCCTTGATGTCGGTCCGCTGGAACCTGATCATGTTTTTGCGCTTGTTCATGATCATCTCAAGGGCTCTGCCGCCAAATGCAAAGCACTGGGTGATCTGGTATACAAGAAAACCGGGGGTAATCCTTTTTTTGTGAATCAGTTTTTAAAAACGCTTTATGATGAGGGCATGATTCAACTGGACTCAAAAGCCGTATGGCAATGGGATGCCAGAAAGATTTCAGATCTGCAGGTTACGGACAATCTTGTGGATCTGCTGGTGAATAAAATCAATAAATTAAAGAAAAAAACCCGCGAAACCCTTAAAATATGCGCCTGTATCGGGAACCGGTTTGATCTGGAAGTGATTGCGGCGCTGCAAAAAAGGCCTGTTGGCGATATTCTTGAGGATCTTAAAGAGGCAATTCAGGAAGGATTGATTGACGGGACAGACAAGCTGTATTTTTATCAACATGACCGGATTCAGGAAGCTGCTTATTCTCTGCTGCTGGATGATGAAAAAAGCCGGATTCATTACCGGATCGGTCAAAAGATTATTGGGGACATGAAGGGTAAACCGCTGAACGGAAAACTGTTTTATGTGGCAGATCAGCTGAACGCCGGTGTTCAATGGGTATCAAATTCACAGGAAAAAGAACAGCTTGTCCTTTATAATTTTAAGGCCGGAGCAAAGGCAAAAGCCTCTGCAGCATATGCCACAGCCTTAAAATATTATCAAACCGGATTGGAACTTCTCGGAGAAAACTGCTGGGAAAAGCAATATAAGATTACACTGGAAGCCTATTCCCAGGTCGTGGAGATATATTATCTGCTTGATCAGATGGACAATATGCAAAAGACAGTTGATCTTGTGATTGAACATGCGCATTCGCCGCTTGATCAGGCAGCAGTTACAACCACGCTTATCAAAGCATTGACTTCCCGGCAGGTCTTTGATAGGGCCCTTGAAAAAGGGGTTCATATTCTGGGTTTGCTCGGCATTTCAATTCCTGAACACGTTGACGACGGATTAATTTTTGAAATCCTTCAGGATGTGATGGCAAATCTTGCCGGAAAAACAGATGACGACCTGTTGAACCTGCCTGACATGACAGATGAAAACATGCTGGCATCTGCCAGGGTTATTTTTGAAATGGCTACAGCGGCGTATACCTTAAACCGGCCGCTGTCTTCTTTTATCTGGATGAGGATGCTGCAGATTCATCTGCAGCATGGGCTGCATCCTGTGGCTGCATCCGCATTTGTAAGTTATGGCGTGATTCTTCTGGTGGGACTGGGGGATCTGGCTTCAGGAAAAAGATTCGGGGAGCTGGCATTTAAGATACTGGAAAAATATAATGATAAAAGCCTGTTGCCTTCGATATTAAATACATACAATCTTATGATCCGGCACTGGTTTGAGCCTGCTGAAAAGTCTGCCCAGGCCGGTCTTGAAATTTTTCAACTGGCCATGGAATCCGGAAGCCCCCAGTTTGCAGCCCTGGGTCTTTTTTTGAACAATACCTATTCTCTGGCCGGAGGTATGCCTTTGCCGCAGCTGGAGAAGATAATGATTGATCATGCCCGCGTTATTAAAAAATTAAATCAGCATCATGTGGCTGGATATCATTCTTTATGGCTGCAAATGGTGATGAATCTTATGGGGAAAAATAAAAACCCCTTAAAACTGACCAATGAAGAATTTGATGAGCAGAAGGCAGAACAACTGTACCTGAAAAATAAAGATTATATTTCCCTTTGTAATTTTTACCAGACTAAATTTATCCTGTTTTTATTTTTTGAAGAGTATGGTCAGGCCTTTGAATATCTTAAAAAAGCAGAGCAATATCAAGACCATATCCGGGGGTTGATTAATTCATGCCATATGGTTTTTCTGGGAGCTGTTATCCGGCTGGCCATTTATGATACAGCAGGCAAAGAAGAACAAAAAGAACTGATGGCTGCAGCAGATGTTCGGTTGCTGCAGCTTCAGCACTGGCTGACATTTTCTCCGGTTAATTTTTCTCACCGGTGCAAACTGGTGGAGGCGATGAAAGCGCAGAGTAATGGAGATATGCTTGCTGCCATGGATCGGTATGATGAGGCGATCAATCTGTGCCATGAAAATGGATATGATTATGAGATCAGTTTTGCCACAACCGTTGCCGGATCCTTTTTCAAGTCCCGGGGAAAAGAAAGAATTGCGCATCTTTATCTGCATGAGACCTATAAAAATCATCAAAAATCCGGCAATAAAGCCCTTGTTCAATATTTTCGATCCAAATATCCATTTTTGCGTGAGGCGGACAGAGAACAGGATGGTTATTCAGACACAAAAAATGATCATGGCTCTTTAATGCTGGATGTTCAGTCGGTTCTCCGGGCATCCCAGGCCATTTCCGGAGAAATTTTGCTGGGAAGCTTATTGACAAAAATGATGGAAATCGCTTTAAAACATGCGGGCGCCCAGAAGGGATTCATAATTCTCAGTGACAATGATGCCTTTTTTGTGGAAGCGGAATCCAATGTTCAGGATAATGAAATCAAGGTTCAGCAGTCAATCCCCATAGAAAAGCATAAGGGGTTTTCCCAGTCGCTGATTCAGCTTGTTGCCCGGACCCAGAAAACAATTATTCTTGAAAACGCCTGTCAGGAAGGGGACTTTACCCAGGATGCATATTTTAAAGCCCACAAGTCCAAATCAGTGCTGTGTCAGCCCATCATGAATCAGGGTCGCCTGGTGGGGGTTTTATATCTTGAAAATAATATTGCCACTGGTGTGTTTACCCAGAATCATCTGGAGGTACTCAGAATTATCGGGCCTCAGGCAGCCATCTCCATTGAGAATGCCAATCTGTACGCCAATCTTGAAAAGAAAGTCAAGGAACGAACCCGGGAGCTTGAAAATGCATATGAAAAAATCAAGCGGCTGGCAAATACAGATCCGTTGACGCAATTATCCAACCGGCGGGATATGCTGGAAAAAATCGCCAGCGAAAAAGTACGGATGGGCAGAAATAAAAGTTGTGCAGCGCTTATTTTAGGGGATATTGATAATTTCAAGTCGATTAATGATACCTACGGGCATGACTGTGGTGACTTTGTGCTCAAGTCAATTTCCCAAACCATGAAGCAGATGATCCGAAAACAGGATGTGATTGCAAGATGGGGTGGCGAAGAGTTTTTACTTTTATTGCCGAAAACCGATCTTAAGGGTGCCGGGGTTATTGCGCAAAAAATTCGCAAGGCCATCTGCAGAAAAGAATATATGTATAATGAACAATCGCTTCCTGTATCCATGACCTTTGGTGTCAGTTATTTTGATAATCCGGGAATTGATATCGATATCAGCATTAAAGAAGCGGATGATGCATTATATAGAGGAAAGGAAACCGGCAAAAACCGCGTTGTTCTTTCAGATGGGGTTGCATTTTAAACGCCGAATCGTTTTTTTGATAAATAATTTTGCAGTTTTGTGCGTTAAAAGTGGCTATCTTTATTTCTTTTTGATATGGGATATAAATATCATGTTAACAGGTTGAGACACCTGTTCACCATCTTTAGTATGAACTATTTTTTTAAAAAAGGAGACGTTTTATGCTGGGGCTAATGCAAAACAAGTCATTATTGATTTCATCGCTGATTGAGCATGCGGAAAAACAATACAGGGACAGTGAAATTGTTTCCCGGACAATTGAAGGGCCGATTCATCGCTATACGTATGCGGATTGTGCCAAAAGAAGCCGGCAGCTGGCAAAAGCGCTGACAAAGCTGGGCGTGCAGCAGGGAGATCGTGTCGGAACCATGGCGTTTAACGGATATCGTCATGTGGAGCTGTATTTTGGTGTCTCAGGCATGGGAGCGGTCTGCCATACGGTGAATCCCAGATTGTCTCCGGAGCATGTGATTTATATCCTGAATCATGCTGAAGACAAATTTTTCTTTTTTGATCTGCCGTTTGTCCCGCTTCTTGAAGCAGTGGAGGATAAGCTCACCAGTGTCAAGGGGTTTGTTGTCATGACAGACAAAGCGCATATGCCCCAGACCAAATTAAAAAATGTCATGTGTTACGAAGATATTGTCAATGCTGAAGATGATGATTATCAGTGGCCGGATATGGATGAAAATACTGCATCTGCTTTGTGTTATACATCAGGAACAACAGGCAACCCCAAAGGGGTGTTGTACAGCCATCGATCCACGGTTCTGCATGCGTTGGCCGGTCTTACGGTGGATGGTATCGGATATTCAAATAAAGATGCGATCCTGCCGGTTGTGCCCATGTTTCATGTAAATGCCTGGGGAATTCCGTATTCAAGCGCCATGTGCGGTGCTAAAATGGTTATGCCCGGTGCACTGATGGATGGAAAATCCATTTATGAATTGATGGAAATGGAACAGGTGACGCTCTCTGCAGGGGTTCCAACGGTCTGGATGATGCTGCTGGCGTATGTTAAGGAAACCGGGAAAAAATTTTCATCCATGCGCAGGACAGTTATCGGCGGGTCAGCAGCGCCCCGCTCCATGATAGAAACCTTCAGAAACGATTATAATGTGGATGTGCTGCATGCCTGGGGCATGACAGAAACCAGTCCGCTGGGTACGGCCTGTCATTTAAAGAAAAAACATGAAGGCATTTCCGAAGAGGATATTGTAACATTAAGCCTTAAACAGGGCCGGGCGGTGTATGGTGTTGAGATGAAGATTGTCGGCATGAATGGAGAAGAACTGCCCTGGGATGGCAAAGCCTGTGGTAATCTTCTGGTCCGCGGCCCATGGATCGCTTCCGGATATTTTAAAGGGGAAGGCAAGGGGGCTGTTGATGCGGATGGATGGTTTGATACCGGAGATGTGTCAACCATTGATGAAGACGGGTATATGCAGATCACAGACCGGGATAAGGATGTGATCAAAAGCGGTGGTGAATGGATTTCTTCCATTGATGTGGAAAATGAGACAGTCGGTGTGCCGGGAATTGCTGAAGCTGCTGTAATTGCGGTTCCCCATCCAAAATGGGATGAACGGCCCCTTGTGATTGCTGTAAAACAAAAAGGAGCCAATGTCACCAAGCAGGATGTAATTGATCACTTAAGCAAAACCCTTGCCAAATGGCAGTTGCCGGATGATGTGGTTTTTGTTGATGCACTTCCCCACGGGGCCACCGGAAAATTGCTGAAAAATGTTTTGCGCGCGGAATACAAAGATTACAAGCTTCCTTAGGGTCAAGATAGACAGCAGATAAAACCAGGGTTGTTTTCGCAGTGCTGACAGACATTGCGAAAACAACCAATATTTGCTAAAAAGCAGTATGAAATTAAGATTAGAAGATATTATTGATCTGGAGTACTTTATCAGCATCGATGATGACCTTGAATCCAAGGCGGAGATTGAATCCCTGGCACTCCGGGACAGAGACATATTCAGCCAGTGTAAAAATGACATCCACTCCCCCAAAGACCTTCTGCTGTCCTGGCTTTTGATAAGAAAACAACAATTTTTTAAGCATACACAGAAAGAAACAGCCCCTGTGCTGCCGGGAACTGTTTTTACCCGTTTCTACAGGGCAATGGCATGTCTGATGGTTTTGCTGGGAGGAGTTATCGGAATAACAACGGTTTATTCTTTTCTGGCATATTATGGCACGCATCCGATTAACGTCATGGTTTTCATGTCTGTGTTCGTGGCTTTGCCCTTTGTCCTGTTTTTCGTTGCATTTATTGTGGGGCTCAAAACATTTATTGCCGGGGGGTATAAAAAAAACAATCTGCATTCTCCCGTATTGATCAGTTTGATTACCGCTTTTTTTTTAAACGGTGTTCCAAAGATTTTAAAAAAGATAAAGATCAGCTTATTTGAAAGATCCATTGACGGCATAGAGTACATCGCCCAGGTTTACGATACCCGGAAAGAGGAATTCGCCCCTCTTTTTTTCTGGCCGCTTTATATTCTGACCTCTGTTTTTGCATTGGGTTTTTCCGCAGGTGCGCTTGCCGGAACCTTTTTTAAAGTACTGGTTACGGATATGGCATTTGGCTGGCAGTCCACACTGGTGACCGGCAGTCAAACGGTTTATGACATGGTGTCTGTCATGGCGTTTCCCTGGTCTAAAATTCTGGCTGAAGGTGTTGGTTGGCCAGGCCTTGAACAGATAGAAGGATCAAGAATTGTTTTAAAAGACGGCATTCAGGCAATGGCAACCCCGGATCTGGTATCCTGGTGGCCGTTTTTATGTATGGCAGTGATTTTTTATGCGCTGATCCCCAGGGTCTTTTTGATCCTTTCAAGCATCTGGGCCCGGCATTATCAGGTAAGCTGCTTTGATGTTGAAAAGCCGCGGTTCAATCAGTTGATTCTCAGGATGCAGTCTCCGGTTCTGGATATTAACAGCCCAAAAGAGTCTGTAAAAAAACCACTGGAAAAACTTGGGGCCATACAGCCAACGCCCCCATCTGATACAGCATTAAAAAAGAAGATGCCGGGCAATAAGGCATGCCTTCTGATATCCAGGACAGCGTATGGTGAGGATGCTGAAAAAAAAATGATTCAGTATATAAAAACGGTCCTGTTTTTAGATGTGACCCGGGTTATTTCAGTGTGCCATGATTATGAAATGGATTCAGATGGTTTTGACGATATTCTGACATCCGGCATTGATCAGGTGATTCTTGCGTATGAAGTCTGGCAGCCGCCCATACGAGGGGTGCTTTTTTATATCCGGCAGATCCGGTTGTTTTTGCCGGAAAAAATCAGTTTATGTGTGATGCTGACTCAGGATGCCGGGCAGGATGATTTATCCGTGGACAAAGAGGATATTAATTTCAAGATATGGGAAAAGGCCATTGCCGGGCTGGGATATCCTGATATCTGCCTTATGAGGGTGATGTGAACATGATACCGGAATTTGCAGTGGTGGGCCATCCGAATGAGGGCAAGTCCTCGGTGGTTTCTACACTTACAGAAGATGACCAGATCAAGATCAGTCCTGTCCCGGGCGAAACCGTCAGGTCAACTTACTATACCGTAAAAATTGATGGCCGGGAAATCATCCGGTTTATTGATACCCCCGGATTTCAGGTTCCCCGGCAGGCACTGGCATGGTTTAAATCCTGTAAATCATCTCAGGATAAAATCATTGACGATTTTATTGCAAACTTTAAATCAGACCCGTTTTTTGCGGATGAATGTGAACTTCTCGCGCCGATCGCAAGGGGTGCGGGTATTATATATGTGGTGGATGCATCCCGTCCTGTCAGAGAAGATGACCTTGCAGAGATGGAAATTCTGCGGCTTACCGGACGTCCGCGAATGGCGGTGATCAATTCCAAAAACAGTGAAAAAGATTATACAGCACAATGGAAACAGGAATTTCGCAAACAATTCAATGTCATCCGGGTATTCAATTCCAATACCGCCTGTTTTTCAGAGCGGATGAGAATGCTTGAGAGTTTGAGGGCCATTGATCAGGAATGGGAAAATGATCTGACAGAAGTTATTCAGGCATTTGAACAGGACTGGGAAAAAAGGAACCAGCTTGCAGCATCGTATATCAGCGAAACCATCGGCAAATGTCTGTCCTTTTCCCTATCCCGGGCAATCAGCGATAAAGAGAATATTGAGCACATCAGTCAGGGTCTGAACGAAAAATATCAGGCACATATCAAAAAGCTTGAAAAACAGATGTTCAATCGGATCAGGGGGCTTTTTAAACATCAGCTATATGAATATCGTCTGCCCGAGGCCTCTATTTTACAATATGATCTTTTTTCAAAACAGACCTGGGAATTTCTCGGTCTGACACAAAAACAGCTGACTGCGGCAGGTGCCATCGCCGGCGGTACTGTCGGGGCAGCTGTTGATGTGGCCACCGCAGGAATCAGCTTTGGGGTGTTCAGTGTTTTAGGGGGCGTGCTGGGTGCGGGCTCTACCCTTTTCGGGGCAAAGAAGCTTTCAGGCAGACCCGCAGTTGGAAGCTGGTTTGGCGGGGACAAATTTAAACTGGGCCCCAATAAAAATCCCCAGTTTTTATATATTCTGCTGGATCGCGTCTTGATTTATTATGCGCATATGGTGAGCAGGCCCCATGGCCGGCGGGATCAGGTGGATATGTTTTTTGAAAAAAACACGTCCAGAAAAGGGTATTCAAGTCATTTTTCTTCAGATCAAACACATATCTGCAACCGATTTTTGAAAACTGCCAGCGGGCAATCAATCATAAAAGATAAAAAGGCTTTTCCGGATTTTGAAAGGTTCATTGAAAAAAAATTAAATGAAATTTCCCGGTAAAGGGTCTTTGGATTGATTTTTGCAAATTTGAAAATCACTTGCACTTGATACAAATATTGATACAATACAGGTTCTTTATTAAAGGTAAAAAAATATGGATAAAAAACCCACATACGAAGAGCTTGAATTTCATGTTCTGGAATTGAAAAATGAACTTGAAAGAATAAAAGCATCTGAAGAAAGACTCCGGCTGGCAATTGATGCAGTAAATGACGGTGTTTTTGATTTTGATCTGAAAAGAAATGAAGTGTATTTCAGTCCGCGATACTATACAATGCTGGGGTATGAGCCCTATGAAATGCCTGCTTCACGAGAAACCTGGAAAAATCTGCTTCATCCGGATGACAGGAAAAAAATTGTGGCATATGTTGACGAGCGAATTCGTCAGAGAAAGGGCTGGGCACTGGATTTTCGTCTCCGGGCAAAAAATGGAAAATACAAATGGGTTCACGGCCGGGGAAAAGTGTCTGAATGGGATGAAGATGGAAACCCGGCGCGACGCACAGGAACACATAGAGATATCACCGAGAGAAAAGAAGCTGAGCTTGAAAGAGAAGACCTTATCAGACGGCTTAATGATGCGCTCAGGGATGTGAAAACCCTTGGCGGACTGATTCCGATCTGTTCAAGCTGCAAGAAAATCCGGGACGACAAAGGATACTGGAATCAGCTTGAAAGTTATTTTGAACAGCATTCAACAGCGCTTTTCAGCCACAGCCTCTGTCCTGACTGCATGGATGAAATCTATGGCACTGATGACTGGTATATCGAGCTTAAAGACAGAAAAAAACAAGGATGAAAATCTAGTTTGTTTTTTTTCCCTTCCGGCTGTGTCACAGCCGGAAGGGAAAGGTGTATTTTATTCAATTTCAAACGCACGTTCGCCGTGGAGGGCATTGTCAAGGCCTGCAAATTCATCTTCATTATCTACCCGTATGCCGTTTGTCAGCATTTTGGTAACCATTACAACAATAAAGGTGGCAACAGCACTGAAGGCTGCAGTGCCGATGATGCTTAAGAACTGAATCCAGACCTGTTTGGGATTTCCGTAGATAAGCCCTTTGGTCCCGTCGGCAATAATGGGAGAAACAAAGATACCTGTGGCAATGGCGCCCCACATACCGCATAATCCGTGAATACCGAACGCATCCAGAGAATCATCATACCCCAGTTTCTTTTTGAGAATGGCCACCCCGAAATATCCCAGATGACCGGAAACAGCGCCAATGGCAAAGGCGCCGCCCAGTGTGACAAAACCTGCTGCCGGAGTGATGCCGACAAGGCCTGCGATGGCACCGGAAGCCAGACCCAGGAGGGTGGGTTTTTTGCTGTGTATCCATTCAATGGACAGCCAGGCAATACCGCCCATGGCAGCTGCAGTATTGGTGGTCAGAAACGCTGAAGCTGCAAGGCCGTTTGCACCCAGGGCGCTGCCGGCATTGAATCCGAACCATCCAAACCAGAGCAGGCCTGCGCCAAGGGATGTAAATGCGACGGATGAGGGGATCATGGCTTCCTTGCCATAGCCTTTTCTTTTGCCGATCATAAGGGCCAGTACCAGGCCTGAGACACCGGCGTTAATATGCACAACATTACCCCCGGCAAAATCCAGCGCGCCGATATGATGCATCCAGCCGCCGCCCCATGCCCAGTTGCACACCGGTGCATATACAAAGGTGACCCACAGGATGGTGAACACGATCCATGAGGAAAATTTCATTCTGTCCACAACAGACCCCAGGATGATGGCCACACTGATGCAGGCAAAGGTCATCTGGAAGACGACAAAAAGTATGGTGGGAATGGTTCCGGAAAGGGAATTGATATCAATACCGCTCAGAAAAATATGTTTAAGGTTTCCGATAAACAGGCTTGAGCTTTCACCAAAGGCCAGGGAATAGCCCCATCCGACCCAGACGATGCTGGCCACGCAATAGGCCACAAGGGTCATGGCAATGGTGTTGAGCAGATTTTTATACCGGGACATTCCGCCGTAAAACAGTGCAAGGCCTGCCGGGGTCATCATCATGACCAGGGCGGTTGACATGGTTACCCATGCGGTGTCGCCTGTGTCAAGAGTGTCTGCTGCAAAGGCCCGGGTGGCAAAAGAAAGTATGAATCCGATCCATAATAGAACTTTTTTGGGTAGCATATTGGGTGTCCTTTTTTAAAAGTTATTCTTTATCGTGCTATCTTGTTCTTGATTATAGCAATAGCTGTGCCAATGATAATAACGGTCAGGCTATGAATTAGCATAACAATTTGTAATTATTTAATAAATATAAAATATTTTATATAAATAATATTTTGAAAAAATCAAAACCTCAAGTTTTATTTCAAAAACGTATATTTCACCTTGGCTGTTTTGTCCAAATTTGTAATTAATGATGAAAAGCATTATATTCATCCTTATATTGAGTTTTTTATGCATAGGCGTGCAGACCATGGCTGAAAATAAAATGACATTTTTGTCGATTCATGACAGGTCAAAGAAGAGATTTTTATGCCCGGACAGGTTGGGTATGCTCCACCGTGAGCGTTACTGCACCCCAGTTTTCATCCACAATGCCGGAAAGAAGATAGGGTCTTCCATAATCCAGCATATGACAGAAAAGGGCATAGGGTTTTGGAAAAAAAACAGTTTCCACAATTCCGGTATCATCTTCAAAGGTGAGAAATTTCATGGGATCACCATGTCGGGTGGTGACGGTTTTGCCGGTGATCAGCCAACCGGCAAAGGTGATCCGTTTGTTGGTGAACCGGGAGATATGCTTTGCCTTGACAGTTTTGTGCTGCTGTATGATGTCTTTATACAGGGTGATGGGGTGGCAGGCGCATAAAAATCCCAGGGTGGCAAATTCCTGTCGAAGCAGATCCATGGGGGAATCTTCGGGAAAATCCGGCAGGGGCATGGCCGTGTCCGGTGCATTAAAAAGTCCGGGGGATCGGGCCGGCATTTTCTGCCATGCGCTGAATTTCCATAACAGTTCAGCATGGCTGGTGTTCGGGTTTAAGGGGTTCAGGCAATTGCTGTGAATCAGTGCGTGCAGTTCATTTTCCGGCACCCGGACCCGGGTGAAAAAATCTTCAGGACTTGAAAAGGGGATTTTGCTGCGTTCGCACAGGATGGTTTTCATGGTCCCGGCAGACAGGCCTTTGATGGCAGCCAGGCCCACCCGGATACGTGAATCGCAGCCGGTCCAGTGGATGGCGCTGTGATGGATATCTGGAGGGAGGATGGCTATTCCAGATCTTCGGGCTTCGGACACATAGGCAAAAGTGGAATAAAACCCGCCCTGGTTGGTGATGACAGCAGCCATGAACTGGGCTGGATAGTGGGTTTTCAGATAGGCGGCCTGAAAGGAAACCCGGGCATAGGAGGCGCTGTGGGGTTTGCAGAATGAATATCCTGAAAAACTTTTGATCATCTCCCATATGCGATTGATGTCGGCTGAGGATACCCTGTTGGCCGCGGCACCTTTTTTAAACTGTTCGTAATAATCACACAGTTCTGCGGCCTTGTTTTTTTTTGACATGATTTTTCTTAATCCGTCTGCCTCGGCGTGGGAGAATCCGGCGATTTTAACCGCCACTTTTGAAACATCCTCCTGATAGACCATGATGCCGTAGGTATCGTTGAGGACATCCTTTAACAGAGGATGGATGGGCTCCCAGAGGCCGGTATGAAGACGTCTGATGTATTCCTGGATAAATTCATTGGCTGCCGGCCGGATGATGGAGGAATGGATGACCACATGCTCAAAATCCCCGATGTTGGATTTTTTCTGCAGCAGGCGGGTGGCCGGGCTTTCAATATAAAAACAGCCCATGGTGTTGCCCTGGGCAATGGTTTGCTGGGTGTCATGGTCATCTTCCGGGTCACGGCTGTCAAAATCATTGAATTGACCTGTGGCAGTTCTGATACTGTGAATACAGTCCCGGATGACACCAAGACTGCGGTTTCCCAGCAGATCAATTTTGACAAGTCCTGCGGCTTCTGCGCCGTCTTTTTCCCACTGGATCAGGGGAGCGCCTTTGGGGGCCGTCTGTACCGGCACATAGGTGTCAATGGGGTTCGGGGTAATGACAATACCGCCGGGATGGACAGACAGATACCGGGGGGTGCCGATGAGTGCCCGGGCATATGCCATGATCCGGGGCCAGGGCTGGGGAAAATCCATAAACCGGAATTCCGGATGATGCCTGATCCGCTCTAAAAGATCGTTTTCAGCCTCGTCGGACTTCCAGAACCAGGGCAATCGTCTGGAGACCTTGCTGATTTCCGTTTCCGGCAGGCCAAACACCTTTGCCACCTCCCGGACAGCCATTTTCGGCTGGAACAGGATATGGCTTGAAACCATGGCGCTGTGGTCCTTGAATTCACTGAGCACCCAGTTGAGAATCCCGTCTCTTTCATCCCAGGCAAAATCAATGTCGATATCCGGAGGATCTGTCCGGTCCGGGTTTAAAAACCGTTCAAAATATAAATTGTACTTGATGGGGCAGACATTGGTGATGCCCAGACAATAGGCCACAATGGAAGCGGCTCCCGATCCCCGGCCGCAGATCCGGGAGGCGCGGCTGACAATATTCTGAACCACCAGAAAATATTCACAGAAATTTTTCTGGCGGATTATGGCGATTTCGTGGTCAATGCGGGCAAGGACCTTGCCGGACAGGCTCAGGCCGTACCGTTTTTTAGCCCCGGCAAGGGTTTTTTCATAGAGCAGCCGGTCTGCCGGGATAGTGGCGGCGTCTTTTAACGGCGGCATGACAATGCCAAAGGCAGGGGCGGTGAATTCAAGCTTTTCGCCTAATAAAAACGTGTTTTTTATGGTGTCCGGCTGAATGGCAAATTTTTGATGGTAGAACTGGGGGGAGGCAAGAAAGGCAGTGGGCGGAGCGGTATCCTTTGCACTCAGGCGGCTGAGGCAGGTATTGTTTTCAATGGCCCGGAGCATGCAATGGACAGCAATCTCTTCGGGGTCAAGAAAAAAACTGCCAGGTGTGGCTGCCATGGGGATATTCAGCTTTTTTGCAGTGACATACAGGGGATGCTGGTTTGACAAAGGATTTCGGGGCAGGTTGATTGCAAGATCCACCTGATTTTCATGCCAGAAAGGCAATAGATCATGGTTTTTTGTCAGCACAAGGAGGCCGCAGCTTATGGGCGGCAGGGCTGTTTTAAGAGAAAAATGCCGGTCCGTATGCCGCTGGGTGATCAGCCGGGTCAGATGACTGTAGCCTTTTGGGGTTTTGACCAGACAGACTGCCCGGTGAGCAGTAGCAGGATCGGTGAGCTCTGCGCCGATGACCGGGGTGAGGGCATGGCGGGCACAGGCACGGATGAACTGCCACATGCCGCACAGATTATCCGTGTCAGTCAGGGCCAGCCTGGTGTATCCAAGGGCTTTGGCTTTCCGGCACAGAGAAGTGACAGATGCGGTTCCCCACATGAAAGAATAATGGGATCGGGTGTTTAAGGCAATCATGGGATGTTATCTATCCGGTTTCACGGGCCAGGATTAAGCCGGGGTGAATGGCTGTTTGTCCGAATTTTTCCCGGATCCGGTCCATGGTCTGGATCAGTTGGCTTTGCCTGAGTTTTTCTGTGTGGTCAGAAAATAAATCACCCTGGAAGCTGTCCGGAACAAGGCGGGTGATGTCAAGACGAAGATGACGGATGCGGATTCGTCTGGACCATGCCGTGTTCAGCAGATCAAGGGCATGCCTGAACAGGACAGGTTCAATGGATGCGCCTGCAGACATCTGTGCGCGCGCCTGCCGCTGTATGCCGTCTGAATAAGAGATTGTTATGACAACTGTTCTGGCTGCCAGTTTTTTTTGACGCAATGTGCAGCACAGGTTTTCACAGATCAGGTACAGGCCTTTTTTAAGCTGGGCAGCATCGTTGGTATCGTTTTCAAATTCATGGTCTGCCATGATGGCTGTCCGGGTGATTTTTTGCAGTGGGTCTGAAAGGGTAACCGGTTCTGTGTCAATTCCCTGAAGCCGGGTGTAAATATCAACAGCACGGTGTTCAAAAGGAATTTTAAGCTGTTCGATGGTCAGGTGTCTGGCCTGGTCAATCCGGGTCAGGTTGAACTGGTGAAAGATTTTGATGTCTGATGTTTCAAGGCCCGGCAGAAGATGGATCGGCAGTGGGTCAAGAAAGGCCTGTTCATCTCCCGGTGCCACAATATATTCTCCGGAAGGTTTGGCAATGCGGGTGGCCACTTTGGCCAGAAGTTTGCTGGGGGCCACGGACCACACAGGATTCAGGTTAAATTCTTTTTTAAAACAGGTCTTGAGCTTGAAGGCCATGTCCACACCCGGCCCGAACAGACGGCAGGAACCTGTGACATCCAGATAGATGTGGCCGTCTGCTGTGCCGGTTTCAATCAGCGGGGTAAACGCGGCTGCTTTCTTGAACAGATGTTTCATTATCTGTTCATACCGGTTGAACCGGGGCGGCAGGACGTTGATTTTTTTGTTGATGCGTTTTGCCCGGGCCAGGGGCATGCCCTTTCTGATGCCTTGAGCAAAGGCTTCCTCACTCATGTCGTGCACGATGGCCCGGCTGGCACCCAAAGGCGCAATAACCAGCGGATACCCTGTCAGCTCCGGCGCAAGATTGGTTTCCACACACGCTGCAAAATCTGCAATGTTCAAATGGATAATGGTGCGCTCTGTCTGATCTTGCAGGGGCAGATATGTTCTTTGAAACGTCATTTTTCAGTCAGATTATGAGTGTTTGGGGGGGGTAAAAAGACCTTTTTTGCCCAGGATCTGAATCAGATTCAGGGCATTTTTCGGCGCCTGACCCCGGACATGATTATTAAAGAAAATACAGCCCGCAGCAGCGTTGGGTACCATGGACTGTTCTATTCTGTTTGCCCAGAGTTCAAGTTCCCGGGGTGAATAACAGTAATTGAACTGCTGCTGCATGTTTCCGGATTGCCAGCCTTTTGCATTTTTACCGTGGAAGCGGATATAAAACAGTTTCGGGTTGGTGATAATATCCAGGGCCGGGAAAAGATCGGGCAGATTCGGTTCATCCACGGATACGAGTGTGATATTCCGGCGTTCCAGTTCAAAAAATACCTTGTCATTTACCCAGGAGCGGTGCCGGAATTCCACAGCAAGGGGAAGTCCGCCCAGTTCATCCAGCAGGGCAGCCAGATAGTTCCGGTGGGGGATGGTGCGGTCAAAATAAGGGGGAAGCTGAATCAGAATGCACAGCAGCCTGCCGGATTCCAGCACAGGAGCAATGCCCTGCCGGTAAAGCAGAACCTCTTTCTGCCAGGCAGTCTGATGGATTTCATGGGTCAGGGTTCGGGTTAATTTTGCGGCAAATCTGAAAGATGCGGGCACTTTTTTGCACATGCGTTCGATGGCCGGAGCCTTGGGCATCTGATACCAGGTATAGTTCAGCTCGGTGGCACCAAAGGTTTGGGTGTACATGTCCAGCATATTGGATGAATGGGTGCCTTCAGGGTAAAATCCTGCATCAATCCATTCCCCATAGGAATATCCGCTGGTGCCGACAAACAGACGGCAAAGGGTCGGGTCCGGCATAATTTAAAACTCCATGCCGGCAGGGCCCCGGATAATGCCGATGACCTTTCCCTGGATCAGGACATCATCAAAGGGATAGATCCGGGTGGCAAAGTCCGGGTTTTCAGGCCGAAGCTCAATGCCGTCTTTTTTCAGGAAAAACCGCTTGACAGTTGCTTCTTCGTGGTGCAGCAGGGCCACGACAATTTCCCTATCAACAGCATACTGCCGGGGAGCACAGATGGCAAAATCCTGGTCAAGAATTCCGGCGTTTTTCATGGACATGCCCTGGATTTTAAGGGCAAACAGGTTCTGGCCCGGGTAGATTTTTTCATCCACTAAAAGGCTGCCGTCCCATTCCTGCTGGGCATACATGGGAAGACCCGCAGTGATACTGCCGATGACAGGAATCTGTTTCTGGCGCCGGGCAATATGGATATCGCCTGGCGGGTTAAGGATGTGCAGCGTGCGGCTGTAGCGGCCCTCTCTTTTGATATACGCTTTGTCTTCAAGGGTTTTCAGTGTCTGGGCCACAGCAGCATGGCTGATGGACAGATTCTGGGCAGCGGCCCGCAGGCTGGGGGGCATGCCGGTGTCCTTGATGGTCTGTTTCAGAAAATCCAATACTTTCTGCTGATTTGGCGTAAGCGGCGGTTTCATTTTTTTTGCCCTTTTTTTGTTTATGTTGTGCTGAGTGTAACCGGGGTTTTGATGAATGTCAATATAAATGTAAATGCTTTGTAAATATCTGCACGAAAAGTTTAAAGAGGATGGGATACCTGGTTTTATTTCTTGAGTTTATTGTCAGAATTGGTATTTTAGCGGCATAGAGTCCACCTGAATAACTGAGGAAAAATGCATAAAAAAGATTCAAGTCATTTTGAGTTGCTGTTCAATATCGGTGAGCTGGCAGACCTTGTTACCGGCAGTTCCGATCTTGAAGGGTTTTTAATCCGTTCTGTTGAACTGGTATCCAGACATTTTGATGCGCCGGTATGTTCCATTTATCTGTACAATGAAATATCAGATCAATTGATACTCAAGGCCACAAAGGGGCTGAAGCCGGATGCGGTCAACCGGATTCATATGAAACCCGGCGAGGGACTTGTGGGAAGGTCTTTTGAGGATTTATCCATTATCCGGGTGGGGGATGCCACAAAAACGCCGGGGTTTAAATATTTTGCAGAGGCCGGAGAAGATCCGTATTATTCTTTTTTATGTGTTCCCATTCGCCGGGGGGTTGAAAAAATCGGTGTTCTGACCGTGCAGCACCAGGATATGGATTATTTTGATATTTCCGATGAACGGGCCATACGGGCCGTGGTTACCCAGCTTGCAGGGTCCATAGAAAATGCAAGACTGCTGATTGAACTATCCCAGACAAGGAGTGATGATACACAAAAAATTCCGCTTGCGTTTGTCAAGGGAAAACCTGCCACTGGCGGTTATGCTTTTGGGAAAGCCGTTGTCCTGAACGGAAAAAAACGGTCTGTACTTTATGATCCGGTGGCGTTTGAAGAGCAGTTTACAAAAAAAGATTTTTTGAGGGCAGTTGAAAAAACCACGCTGGAGCTCAAGGAACTGCAGAAAGGATTTGCGCAGCGCTTGCCGGAAAGTGCATCCTTGATATTCACTGCCCATTTTATGATACTCAAAGACAAGAATTTTATCGGAAAAATGGAAACGCTGATTGATGAAGGAAAACTTCCCTTTAATGCGGTTCGGAAGGTGGCGGCCCGGTATATTTCTATTTTTTCATCCAGTCCCCATGCCTATATGCGGGAAAAAGCCCAGGATGTGGAAGATCTGTGTGTCCGGATTTTAAATAATTTTGGCAGTGAAAATGAGGCAGACCAGTATGAAAAGGGCAGTATTGCCATTGCCCGTCAGGTGTTTCCCTCTGATATCCTTAAATTTGTTTCAGCCGGCATCCGGGGAATTATTCTTGCCAGCGGAGGGGTAACCTCTCATGTAACCATTCTGGCGCGTTCTCTTCAGTTGCCCCTGATTATGACAGAAGAAGCCCAGTTGCTGGTGCTGCCGGAAAACAGCCGGATATTGCTGGATGGGGAGCTGGGCAATATTTATATTAATCCCGGGCAGGACACCCTTGATCTGTTTGAAAATCAGTTAAAGGTCAAACAGTTGTCTGTCACAAGTCCGATAAAAAAACAGACGCTGACTTCGGATAATGAGCCGGTGACCTTGCTGGCCAATATCAATCTGCTCAGTGAGGTGGCCCTTGCCCGGCAGATGAATGCCGAAGGGATCGGACTGTACCGCACGGAGTTTCCATTTCTGATCCGGGCCACGTTTCCTTCAGAAGCCGAGCAGTATGTGATCTACAAAAAACTGTTTGATGACATGAAGGATCTGCCTGTTACCGTAAGGACCCTGGATGCAGGCGGGGAAAAAACCCTGGCCTACAGCGATTCCTATAAAGAAGACAACCCGGAGCTGGGCCTGCGGTCCATCCGGTTTTCCCTGCGGCACAGGGATATCTTTGAATTTCAGATCCGGGCCATGCTCAGGGCTGCAGCAGGAAAAGACAATGTCAGGATCATGTTCCCGCTGATTTCATCCATTGATGAGTTTCTGGAGGCCAGACAGATTGTACACGACTGCATGAACGCCCTGGACAAAGAAGAGATCGAATATAATCCGGATGTAGGCATCGGTATGATGATCGAGCTGCCGTCGGTGCTGGAAACCATTGATGAATTTGCAAAAGAGGCTGACTTTTTTTCTGTGGGCACCAATGATTTTATCCAGTATATGCTGGCAGCAGACCGGGCCAACAAGATGGTGGCAGATCATTATATCCCCTATCATCCGGCTGTGAACCGGGGGCTTGGCAAAATCAGTGCGGCCGCGCAGAAACAGGGCATTGATATTTCCGTGTGCGGAGAAATGGCCCATGAAAAAGAGTATATTCCGTTTCTTTTAGGAATCGGTATCCGGATATTGAGCGTAGATCCCCAGTTTTTACCCATGGTGCAAAAGACCATCATGAATCTGAGCATAAAAGACGCCCAGAACTATGCAGAAAAGATGATGGCCCAGACCACCATCAAAGGTGCAAAAGCTGTGCTGGATTCCTGGAGCCTATAATTATTTTTTTTAAGTACTCGGGAATGATGCACACGGGTATGGGAATATGGTCTAATGAACCGGAAAAAGACTAAATTTTAATTGATTACCACTCCCTCCGTTTTTATTTGTCGAACAAAAGGATCATCATCACTGAAACTTTCAAGGTTGAACGGCAATGGTTCGATCCTATCATCAATAGATACTGCAAGCTGGGTCAATCTTATACGTTCTTCAAAACGGTCGTTGCTTATTTGAGGGGAAATAATTGCAACATCTATGTCACTCCACTGATCCTCTTTCCCATTGGCATAGGAACCAAAAATATAGGCTTTGGAAATATGAAATCCTGTGAGGCGGAGTTTTTCGAGAAATGATTGGACTTTTTTAAAAACTACAGGTTCGATTTCAGCCATATGAAGACCTCTTTGATTTTTTTAAGTTCATATGCAGTAAACTGTAGGGTGCATTTTTCCTGAATTCTTTTTTGTAGTCAGGGTATCTGGTTTCAAGGTTGAATGCTGTTATTCTTATTAAAGTATGTTCCTGTTCTTCAGTTATTTCAATATTGGCTTCTTTTGCCAGTCTCAACAAATTGTGAGAACGGGGCACAGCTTCATTTTTGTTTTTGACAAATACAGCTTTCAATATTTTTTCAACAGCGAGGTGACCAAAAAAAAGTGCATATGAATAATCTTTCTTTTCAAATAGATGATCTGCGACATGAAACGATTCTTCAGCTTCGGATGCCCAAAATTCAATTATTGCCTTTTGGTCCACTGGATTCTTCCCTGCTTTTTTATATAGTCCAAGTGTTTTTAAAACAATTCAAATCGCCAGAATACTCTATATTTGGCTATCATATTGAAAATAGAGTACATTAGATTGCGATCTATTGCAAATTTAATTTCAATGTTATCACCTGTTCATATTATATGTTTTCACACTGATGGTGATTTTATAGAGTACTGTCAGTATTAAAAGACCGATAGCGGTTACCCCGGCAGAAATGATAATCTCATGCGCGGTGGGAACATATTCAGTCACATGATGCAGAGCCGATGGAATAAATCCTCCGGCGATCATCCCAAGGCCTTTGTCAATCCAGGTCCCGATAAAAACAAGGACGCAGGAAAAAATCAGAATGGTATGATTTTTTCTGGTCACTGGAATGACCAGAAGAAGAATCGCAAGAACCATGCAAAAAACAGATGTCCACATCCACGGCACCAGGGCATTGTGGCCATGATATCCGAAATATAGATATTTAATATGTGCGATATGGGATGGAATTTTGGAATAAAATACGACAAATACTTCACATATCAGAAAAAAAACGTTGGCAATCAGGCTGTAGGCAACGATAACAGCAAGGGTTTGAATTGCTTTGCGCCCTGGATTAAACCGGGTGATTTTCCGGATCAAAAGGCAAAGCAAAATTAAAATGGACGGACCGGCTGCAAAGGCTGAGGCCAGAAATCTGGGTGCCAGAACTGCTGTCAGCCAGAATCCTCTTCCTGGCAGACCACAATAGATAAAAGCGGTAATTGTATGGATGGAAAAAGCCATGGGAATTGAAACATAGATCAGAATCTTTACCCATCCGGGTGCTTTGGTGCCGTTTCGTTCGGCTTCCAGCACGTTCCATCCGATAATGATGTTCAATATCAGATAACCAAAAAGAACATTGCCATCCCAGAAGAGCATGGAACCCGGGGTGGGATATAAAAAAACATTCAGTGCACGTGCTGGCTGTCCCAGATGCACCAGAAGATACAGCAGACACATCACAAGTGCTGCCACAGCCAGAAATTCTCCAAGCAGTGTAATTTTTCCAAACTGTTTATAATTATGAAGGTAATATGGCAGCACCAGCATGACGCCTCCGGCGGCAACACCGACAAAATATGTCATCTGGGCAGTATAAAATCCCCAGGAGACATCCCGGCTCTGGCCTGTGACCATCAGCCCGTATTCCAGTTGTTCCCAGTAAAAATAGCCGCCTGCAGCCATTACGCAGACAAGACAGGCAATCCAGATCCAATACGTTTTGTTTCCTTTTAAGGCAAGTTCAAGCATGTTTAAATCTCCATAAAATATTGTCAGACAAGCCAGTTTAAAGTTGCTTAAAATGGTCTGACAGGAGATATACGCCCGATGACTAAATTTTGACTAAATTATTAAAAAGAGAGGAGATTTTTTTGCTGACCGGCAGATCCAGATGATTTGCATGCAAGAGGAATGTTTCATAGGTAGAAATTGCTTTTGAAACAGCGCCTGTTTGAGAAAAATGTTTCATCAGCCGGAATACGGCCGTTTCATCCAGCGGTGAAATATCCACAAGTTTTTGAGAATAAATAATTGCCTGTTTAATATTTTTCCGGGCATCAAACAGCCGGATGACAGCCTGCAAGGCATCAATATACTGCTGCAAAAAAATATGGCGCTTTTCAATGCACCACTCCTGATAAAGATCTTCTTCAAGAAATGGGCCTTTATAAATTTCACAGGCTTTAACGTAGGAATCTACAGCATCGTCAGAACCAGGACATGCTTTTTTGGCCTTTAAAATAAGAGATGAAAAAAGATCTGTATCTGTCTGACAAAGATCAGGGAAAATCCTGTACGTATCTTTTTTCCGGTCAATATAGGCGGATCCTGCTTTGGGTGCTATTTCCGGTTCCAGTGTTTTTCTTAATGAACTCATGGCCATATTGAAACGGCTGCCGGTTTTTTCCGGATTCTGTTCCGGCCAGAGCAGTTCAATTAAAAAATCTTTGGGGATGTATCCTTGTCTCTGATTTGCCGCCAGGTATTTTAAAAGCATCAATGCTTTTGAACTGTTCCAAGCTGAAGCATCCAGTCTGCGGGAATCTATGGAAAGCTCAAATTTTCCTAAAAGGGAAATTTTCAGTTTTTGGGGGTAGTGTTTTATTTCTTCATGAAAAAGAGTTTCTATATAGGTTTGTATCTCAGACGAAAGCTGATGGTTTCCTTTTTTTGTCTGGAGATATAAAGGGATGATCCAGTCCTTATTTTCAATTATATACCGGGAGAATGAAAACTGTTTTGAAAGCTCCAGCGCGCTATTCAGAGAAGACAGACTTTGGTCTGTCTGTCCCAGTTTCAAGAATGGCTCTTGTGACTTTAAGCCCATATCCTTTGATAAGATCCAGTGCATTTTCCAGAATCCTCAATGCCGGTCGTGTCCGGTTTTGTTCAAAATAGATCTGGGCCTGGCATTCCTGTGTACTGGCCAGCCCCCACCGGTTGCCCGGGCCCTCAAATAAGCGGGTGCTGATATTCAGTTGTTCCTGGGCTTTTTCCAGTTGCTGGCATCCCATATGATTCTGCGCCCAGGCAAGATGGTTCCATGCTTTGCGGCTGTCTGAAAGAGACAATTTTTTACAGATATCCACGCCTTTTTCCGCATATCCGCATCCAGTTTCATATTCACCCAGAAAAAAACAATTGGCGCTCAATTGATAATAGACAAGCGGCAGGCAGGGGTCGATATTCATCTGTAGAACGGCGTCCAGCAATTTCTGACTGACCTGCTGGGAGTATTCAAATTCCCCCATAAAAAAAAGCGTATGGCTCAAGGAGGTGTCCAGAAGGAGGGTGGCGATTTGTTTTTTATATTCCGGATAATTGGAGATTTCTTTTCTGGCCGCTCTTTCATATTTTCTTGAAGTTTCAAATTCTCCGAGGATTGATGGAAGAAACGTCAGAAACGTCATGGCCATTACATAGGTCTGGGATTGTTTTTCAATGTTTTCCAGTACCTGTTCCATCATCAGTTTGGCTTCTTTAAGATGGCCTGTGTAATAATACTGCATTCCCAGCTCAATGACGCAGGAAATGATTTTATCTTTTTTTTTCTGGTGCTGAAGTTTTTTTAACGCTTTTGATGTCAGGACAATCGCTTTTTCCGGATCTCCGGCATGAGAGCAGATTCTGGACTGAGACAGAAGGATCTGCGGGTTTTCGTCCACAATGAGCTGGGGGATCTGTTGAAGAACGCGATCCAGAAACTCGACTTTTCCTCTTATCAAAAAATCCATTTCATGTGCTTCGATGATCGCAACGGCCTGATCAAAGTTTTTCCCAGCCACAAAATGCCACAGTGCCAGATCAATATCGGACCGTTTAAATGATTCGGCAATCCGGCAGTGAAGCCGGTTGATTTCCTCTGCTGGAAAATGGTCATTGAGCTTGTTGAGCAGAAAATCTCTGAACAGATGATGAAGCGTGAAAACGGTTCCGGATTCATTCACAGGAAAAATCATCAGATGATCTTTAATCATCAGATTTAATATCTGTCCGGCATTTTTAATCTGAAAAATCTCCTGGCATTTGCTGGAATCTATTTCCGGCAAAAGTGCCGCCTTCATCATAAATTCACGGATATGCACAGGCTGCAGATTAAACACATTTTCTTCAAGATATGAAAACACGGCATCCGGTTTTTGGGCAAATTTTGATAAGTTTTCAGTCAAACTGGCATGGGGCTGTTTTAAGATGGTATGTTTTAAAAGGACCAGGCTTGCAGCCCAGCCGTTGGTTGACCTTTTTATGGAATCAATGTCTGCTGGTTCCATTGGTGCATGATTTTTAAAAAACTGCGCGATTTCCGGACCGGAAAAGCACAGGTCTGCCTCATCAATTTCAACAATACTTTCCTGAACAAGATGATAATCGTCAAGGATGATGACGGACGGTCGGTGAATCTGTTCCTGTAAAAAGGACAGCCATTTGATCAGAACACTTGTTTTTTCAAGGATTCCTGACGGGAAAAGCGCTTCCGGAGTTTTTTTGCGGCCCCCCGGAAACTGATGGAGAACCAATGTATAAAGATGAGTCAAAAAGACATGAAAATCAATATCCTGTTCATCCAGTTTATACCAGGCACAGTCCGGTGCCATTTCGCTCAACGCATCCACGACCAGTGTGGTTTTCCCGAAGCCTGCGCCTGCTGTGACAACAAACAGTTTTTTGTCCGGATTGTCTTCAAACAATCGAATCAGCCTTTTCCGGCTGAAGATTTCCCTGCGTTTAGGGACGGTAAATTTAGAATTAAGAGCAGCCATTTTTGATGGCGGTCAGTTCTTCTGGAATCATACACACCGGTATGGGGTCCATCTTATGCCGGTTCGCCGTATTGAATCCGTTGTAGATGGTAAGGACCTCTTTCTGGCGGTCGGTCAATGGCGATTTTCCTGGGTTCTCCAGGTGCTGCATGGCCCATTCCAGTTCTTCATATGATGCACCGATCTGGCTTTCATCTGTTCGGTCGTCTTCCCAGAGTCCGTCTGTGGGAGCTGCAGTCAGGATATCCTCAATAATGCCCAGATGCCTTCCGATTTCATAGACTTGTGTTTTGAGCAGATCCGCAATGGGGGAAATATCCACCCCGCCATCCCCGTATTTGGTATAAAATCCCACCCCGAAATCTTCCACTTTGTTACCGGTCCCTGCCACCAGCATTTTGTTATGGGAGGCAAAGGCATACAGGGTGAGCATCCGCAGGCGGGACCGGGTGTTGGCCATGGTAAGACCGTCCTGGACCGGCCCGGGAAAGGTTTGTCTGATCTGGTCGAATATGGCGGAAAGTTCAACGTGAACGCCTGTTACATTGTCAAAGTTTTTTTCCAGCCAGGCAATATGGTCCAGGGAACGGGAAATCTGATCTTTTGCCTGGTAGATAGGCATGTTCAAGGCCAGTACCGGTTTGCCGGTTCTCGCGCATAAGGTTGAGGTGACAGCAGAGTCAATGCCGCCGGAAACACCAATGACAAATCCGTTTAACGGGGAGGCTTCAAGGCAGGTGTTCAGCCACTGGACAATATGATCAATTATTTTAGGGGTATTCATGGGCACAGGTCCTTTAAATATGTTTGTTTGCAAAGTTTATATGTCTGTCTGAGGATTGTCAATCTCAGGATTTTCAGCCGTCAGGACAGGGCTTTTGGCATGCTGGCGGGTATATTCATACAGGATAATGGAGGCTGCAATACTGACATTCAGGCTCTGGGATTTTCCAAACTGGGGAATGGTCAGGCGTTCAAGCTGGGGAAAAAGCCCAGGTTCAAAACTTAAGCCGAATTCTTCATGCCCGAAAATAAAAGCGCTTTTTTCCGGCAGTCGGGCCTGGGTGATGGATGATCCTTTCCCGGGTTCCAGAATAAAGGGGGTATAGCCGTCATTGATCAGCTGGGTATAGCAGCTTAAAAAAGTGGTATGAAATACTGCCGGAACCCACTTAAATGCCCCCATGCCCGGGGCCGGGTCAAAATAGTCAATGCCCACAAGATGGATTTGGCTGGCACCGAAAGATTCCGCACTCCTGAAGATTTTACCGATATTGTAAGTGGGTTTCAGATGATCCAGAACAATGATGCACTGATGGATGCCAGGTTTTGCCAGCAGATTCTGATTTTTTTGTTTCCGGAACCGCCGTTGGGCCAGTTCTCGTTCTGATTTCATCATCAGCCGGATTTTATGCGGTCCGCCCATGGTATGTGTCAGCTTTCTTTTAAGTTAAAGGGTTTGTTTTATCCTGGGTCAGTGTTTTATCATCATTGAACAGAATTTCAAGGATATTTCTCATAATATATTTCAGGCCCGTTTTTTGGCCTTCAGACGTTTCCCGTCAGATAATCATAGGAAAAAATCAGGGAAATATATAAATTAAGTTCCACAAATTATAACATTTATTTCATATCGAAAATTTTTATAAAAAGATTTTTCTTTGCCAGCAGGGCATCTGGAATTACGGAAAAATCGGTATGTTTTTTGCATGGTTTGGTATCAGACATGAGTATTTTTAAAAAATGCGACAGGGGAAAAGAGAAGATTTTATTGCGATTAAGATTTTTTGGTATAAAAACTCAGATTCTGACATTCACTGTCATGATGGTGAGCGGCCTGTTGTGGGTATCCCACAGGAATATGCCTGTGCCGCCGCCACCTGAACCACCGCGAGTCACACAACTCCACGAAAAAACAATTGCCACCGACCTGAAAATTGATGACTATGCATGGGGAAAAAAAACGTTTTCCATACAGATCGAAAAACTCCGGGTGGTTAAAAAGAAAATGGAATTTTTCCGGCTGGGTTTTTTTAAAATTGCCCGTGTGGAGGGGGTGACCCTGAACTGGTATGAAAACAGCAGTCAGACCCGGGCATCACTCACAAACCCAATGGAAGATTCAAAAAACCAGGACCGTTCACAACGCCTGTCTGATTTGCTGAATAAACTGAAAAAATATCTTCCGGGAAATATCAGGGACGTGGAACTCACTCGTGTGAAAATGATTTTCTTCCAGGACGAAAAGACCATCTCCACGATTTATTCCGATCTTGCATCCCCGGGTCTTCAAGGGCAGGGCATTGTTTTCACCGGGAATGTCAGGATAATAACAGAATCCAATAAAAAATTAAAATGCGGAAAACTGACCTGGCTGACTGCAGACAAAAAACTGATCTCAGCCGAATCTTTTATTTTTGAGGACAGCGGACTGAAAACACAGGGAAAAGGATTTAGGACAGATCTTGAGTTGAATAAAATCATCTCTCAGGAAAGGAAAAAGCAATGACATATTTTTTGAAGCGCAGACAGACACAGGTTTTTGTTTTAATATTGACCGGATGGTTGATCCTTACCGGCATATTGTTACTGCCACCCTTCCAGACCTCTTTGCAGGCTGAAAACTGTAATTATGATTACAGGTCAGATGGTGATACAGACGGCCTGGATTTATATGAATTTATCCAGAATTTCAGCATATTGCATGCATGGGAGTTTGCTGAAGATTTCGGCAGGACCGATTGCGATGTGGCATGCAGAGAACTGCTGCCCTGTGACATGGATGCGGCAAATGCCTGCTTTTCTTCAGCGGTTCTGGCAACAGGTGCTCCGACAGACAAGGCCTTCCATGCCCTGACCCGAATCCTTGCCCTGATATATGATCCTGACATCAATGCAATGCTGACACAGCTTGGCATGGCGGAAGAAGTGAGAACCTTTTGCAACTGGACTGCCGGATGGCAGACAGATGAATTTGGCGAACCCATTCTCCCGGAACAAATGCCTTCTTCAGGCAGTATGTTCAGACTCATGATAGATAAACTGCTGCCTGAGATCAATGGGGCGCTGACCGAACTTGCAGATATTGACAGCACCATTGCCGATCCGTTTATTGTTCTGTGCGAAGAATTCCAGTCTCCCGATGCCGGTGCATCCTGTGAAAATCTTGAAGTGGATTATGGAGACATTGCACTCTACCGGGCGCTGCTTTATTTCATGAAAGCCTTTCTGCTGGTGATTGATGCCTATGATATGAATATTGAAGACACGGCAGGTCTTATTCAGGCGCTTAAAAATGATCTGTTTATTATAAACAACTATCTGTGTGATGATATAACGGTTCCCACCTGTCTTGGAGCAACCCTCCTGACACCAAAAGGCGGAGCAGATGCACTTCTGGCAGAGGCAAAAACAGCTTTCCGGAATGCCATTGACAGCTATATGGATGCTTCTGTCTTTATCCTGAACGAACCGGATGACCAGGAAAATGATCTTATTGCAAAGCCTGAGGATCTGGAAGCGATCGAAGATGAAGCCCGGTTCAGGGCAGTTCTCTCAGACATCCGGGACGCTCTGGACGGCCCTGCTGCTATCGGGGAAGGATCACAGACAGTGGATTATCCGTTTGATATGGACCTGACACGGTTTTTTGACTATCCGCTGAATATCCGGGCCAGCATGCCGGCATTTACTGCGGATAACATGCCGATCTGCGGTTCATTTGATCCCACACTGGGTGGAATTCTGCCGGAATTCACCAGTGACGACTATGCCAGCGGATTTGGAATGCAGGTCCCGGTGACAGGAGATGTCAGCTGTGCAGCAGGTCTTGCCTGCGGAAACATCCGTGTGGGGGCGTTCTACTGGAACAGTTATAACAGCTCTCCCGGACAGCTGATCGCCTCTGACTCGCTTTCATCACCCGGCGCTTATGAGATCTCCGTCCGGGCCGACAGCGAAGATGTGATCTTTGCTGCTTACTGGGACAAAGATGCAGACGGGATGTTAAGCCCGGGGGATTATACCGGATCATATCCGCTGGGACCCATTGATATTGCATCTTCTCAATGCGCCGGCCCTTCCGGTATTGATATACTGATTTCAAATCAAGTCATCGGGATAAAAGGACGGATTACCAGTAATGGTCAGCCTGTTTCAAATATCCAGGTTTTTCTGCATGCAGGACCGTGTCAGAATGTGATTTCTTCAGCCGTCACCAATGAGAACGGGATCTATGTCGTGACCGCCCCCTCCACCACACAGGCATATCTATATATCCAGCCCCGGCAACATATCCAGGGATGGTGGAATGGCTCTGCAGTGGTTCAGGACTGTAACCAGGCGGCAATGTATCATCCTTCTGACGGACAGACCGTTGTGGACATGGTGGTGGAAGCGGCGGATTCTATTTCCGGAACCGTACGGGATACGCATGGAAATCCTGTCTCCTGGGCATGGATTCAGGCCTGGGATTACGTCGGTTATGCAGGTTCCTGGCTGCAGGGAACACCCGCAGATGAAAACGGTGCTTACACGCTGTACCTCACCCAGCCATATTCAGGCACATGTATTTTACAGGCAGAACAAGGTAATGGAAATTATATTCGCGAATATTATGATAATAAATACAGACAGTCAGAGGCAACTCCCATTGTTGTTGATCCTGAGCCGGGTGTTCATCATCTCAGCGGGATAGATTTCCAGCTTGAACCCGGCGGACAGATCAGCGGTGGAGTTACGGACAGCAGCAACAGTCCCATTGTCAGTGTGTGGGTGTATGCAGCAGAATATTACACAGGTGACTGGTATGGTGGTACATATTCCGGAGAGGACGGAAAATATGTCATTTCCGGCCTTCCGACAGGAACTTACAGAATGACCGCTTACCCTGACAGCACAACAGGATACCTGTATGAATATTATGATAATGTCCGGGATCCTTCATCTGCAACTCCGGTGAGTGTCACTGTCGGACAAACGGTGTTGGGAATAAATTTTTCACTTGAAGCCCTGCCTTAGCAACATGATCAGCCGTGATTACCGGGATTTCAGGGGGCTGAATGCCACCCCGAACAGGCTTGCAGGTGTTTTTTCGGATAGCAGGGCCCGAGAGATGGATGATTCTTTTTCAGGCCAAGGGGTCAGGGTGTTTTCTTCTGGCTCAGTGTTTTATCATCATTGAACAGAATTTCAAGGATATTTCTCATGTACTGTTCATCTGACAGCCCCAGAGTTGCAGTTTCCGGAAACAGGACAAGGGATTTAAAATGATCTGCAAGCTGATGAAACACCTGTATGCGGGCGGCAGATTCCAGCGTATTTCTGCGAAGCCGGGCATCAAGCACAAGATTGGCAAGATCCGGGGACACCTTCTGGCGCAGACGCGCACACAGATGGGGAAAGGCCTTGAAGGAATTAAATTTGCCTGACAGAATCCGGGTGAGTTCAGGACGGTTCAGCCGGGGGCTTCGGACAACAATGGTGTTGGCGGCCAGATCTCCTGTTCGCTGGCTGTAAGGGGTGATCACACAGGAAATCCCGCCCACCATATAGAGGGCCGGCAGACCGTCGATGGCCCGGAGCAGGTTGCGGATCACCACCTGGCTTAAAGACAGATGAAGGCCCTGAATATCCATGACCCGAAGATGCAGCAGACGTTTGCCCAGGGTTTGCCCGTTCCAGAATCCTTCGGTGAGAATACTGTAGGCAAAGGACAGAAAAAAATAGATCAGCCCGTAAACAGCGCTGGAAAAATCCGGGCTGATCATGCCGAGCAGTCCGATGATCGGTCCGATAAAGGAAAGCAGCGCCATAATACACATCCAGTCGATTATCCATGCCGCAAACCGGGTGACAGGACCGGCAAGAATCATGGGGAACATGATGCCTTCCGGCGTGGTAATGGTCAGGGTGTTTGTGGTGTGAGCGGTCATGGGATCTGTCTGCCTTTATCGGATTCAGGTTTTGTTCTGCCGGAGAAAAAAAGAAAAATAAACAGTACCATTAACTGGGTGGTGCCAAAAAGAATCTTGGTAGTGTAGGAGATGGCAGGTTCGTGGTACTGGGATAAAAAGGCTTCAATGAATCCTGCCCATATCAGCATCAGGCACACGCCGCCCATGAGGGTAAACAGATCTGAAGAGATATTTCGCAGGCGGTATTTCAGTGACAGCGCACGCTGCCGGGTTTTGTTCCTGACAGGGCCGATCAGGGCGCCTGCAAGGATAAAACCTGCCTGGGCCGCAAGGATAATGGCCGGCAGTTCAATTGAGCCGTGGGGCAGAAGCCAGCCTAAAAGAAATCGGGTCTGGCCTGCCAGAATATAATCGGCAATGGTGGCCCCCAGATACACGCCGTTTGAGAACACCACCAGAACCGTGCCCACCCCCCAGGTGATGCCCAGACTGAGGGCAAAAAAGGCCACCCGGGTATTGTTGGATATCAGATAAGAGGCAAAGCTGGATTTTTTCCCGGCAATCTTATCTTTTTGGGCAGCCTCTTCTTTGGCCACCCGCTGGGCCGGGTCCTGCATTAAATGGGAAAAAGGCATGAGTGCGGGTTTGGCTTGCGAATCAAGGGCAATGGCGCTTGCCCCGAAAAGGGTTCCGGCCATAAGGATGGCAGCCGATATCCAGAAGGCAGTCATATGCTTTCTGAACGTGGATGGAAATCCTGAAAAAAACCAGGTGAATATCTTAAAATTTTCAGGGGATCGCAGGGGCTTATGAATCAGGGAAAAAGATCGGGCAACAAGGGATTCCAGATAGGTTCTGATTTCCTGTCGGGCTGAAAAATCCGCCAGCCTGGCAAGATCTGCACAGGTGCGCTGGTACAGGTAGTGAAAGCGTTCAAGCTGTTCCATATCCAGTTTCAGGTCCGGGTCTTGTTCTATCCGGACCAGAATATCTTCCAGTTCCGACCAGATTACCCGGCCCTGGGTGATGAATTTATTCAAGTCCAGTATCATAGGGCCTGCCTTTGTTTGATTTCCATATATTTTGAAATGATATTGACCGTGAGGTCCGGCAGGGAATGCAGATGAAAACCGATCCCCATCCGGCTCAGGGATTTTTCAAATTTTCGCAGAAAATGCCATTGAACATGTCCGGCCAGATGACCGTAGATATCATCAATGGACTCAATGGTGTCTGCTGAAAACAAGGGGTTTGCAGATGCAGGATTCAGCATGTTGATCATGACCAGATGCCGCCGGCCCAGGATATGGATGTGGTTTAAAAGATTTTCTGCAATGGCCGGATCATCCAGGCTCGTGAGCAAAATGATCAGGGACCGTTTTCTGATTTTGTTTCCCACAAAGGTGATCCATTCATTAAAATCCGGTGTGACCTGCCGGGGCTCAAGCGTAAAAAGCGTGTCCCGGCACAGATTAAAATGATTTGCCCTGGTGCCGGCCAGAAGAAACCGTTCCATTTTATCTGTAAAAACACCCAGCCCGAAATTGTCTCCCTGCTGCCGGGCAGTCAGCCCGATGGATAATGCCGTGGTGATAAATTTTTCAAGAATGCTTTCCGCGGCATAAATCGGTCTGGCAGTCTGGTCTGAAAAAGCAGCGGCATTTCTGGCACTGAGCCTGGATGCATCAATCATGACATAGATATTCTGTGTTTTTTCCACCTGAAAAATCTTGGTTACCGGGATGCCTCTTTTTGCTGTGGCTTTCCAGTGGATATCTTCATACATATCTCCGGGCAGATATTCTCTCAGGTGTTCAAATTCCCGGCCTTTTCCGATGTTTTTGATCGTATGAATGCCGTATTCTGCACCGGTTAAAAGACCGGCCAGAGATTTTTTTTCTTTTGACATATCCGGATATACATTGAGAGTGCACTGGATTTTTTCCGAAGTCTTGATTTCCCATAAACCCAGCCGGGAAGGCATTTGAATATGGCAGACATCCATGAGAGATGCCCCTTGTTTGAGCCCTGTTATTGGCCAGTCAAAGGTGTTCATGTTTTCGGACAGAAAAATCTTTTTTTCATAAACGGTTTTGAACCGGCTTTCCGGAAAAGGCAGGCCAATGGTGATCCGGGCGGGAAACGCAGCGTGTTTTTGAATTTGAAAACACAGAACAGCGTCCCGGTTTCTGGACATCCGGACCGTTTCAGGAAAGATGACGCAAATCTTTGAGGGCAAAGACAGTGAAGCATACAGATCTGCAAGCCCAATGGCCGTGATGCCCAGTATGCAGATATAGTAAATACCGGGGCCCCACCCAAGAACAAGGGCTGTCGCCGACACGGCAATTGCCATGACGGCAAACAGCCCAATAAGTTTTATGTCCGGAGAAAATCGCATGATATGTTTAGCGGGGAACCGCAATCCGGTTTAAAATCTGCTGGATGACTTCTTTCGGGGTCAGTCCTTCAATCTCGTATTCCGGGCGCAGGATTATCCGGTGTTCTAAACAGGGCCCGGCCATATATTTGATATCGTCCGGGGTGACAAAGTCCCGGTTATTCAGGGCCGCATTTGCCCGGGAAGCCAGAATCAGTGCCTGGGTTCCCCTGGGGCCTGCGCCTGTAAGCACCGCCTCATGGGTTCGGGTGGTTCTGACTACCTCCACCGTGTATTCCAGCAGTTCTTTTGTGATCAGGATCTGTTCAAGGGTTCTGCGCAGGATTATAAGCGCATTTGGGTCCAGTACCTGCCGAACTTCTCCTTTTTCAAGGGTCTGTTCAGGAGAATGGCTTCCCAGCATCCTCTGGGCAAGATCCAGTTCTTCTGCAAGACTTGGGGTATCCATGGATATTTTAAGCAGGAACCGGTCTTTCTGGGCTTCCGGAAGGGGATAGGTTCCTTCATATTCAATGGGATTCTGGGTGGCAAATACGGTAAAATTTTCAGACAGTTTATAGGTATCCCGGTCAATGGTGACATTTTTTTCCTGCATGGCCTGCAAAAGGGCAGACTGGGTTTTGGCCGGGGCCCGGTTGATTTCATCTGCCAGTAAAAAAGTGGTGAAGACAGGTCCTTTTACCAGGCTGAAGCTGTTATTTTGCATATTGAACACATTGGTGCCGGTAATGTCTGCGGGCATCAGATCCGGTGTAAACTGGATCCGGGAAAATTCGCATCCCAGAATCCGGGCAAGTGTTCTGACCAGAAGAGTTTTTGCCACACCGGGCACGCCCTCCACAAGGGCATGGTGGCCGGTGAAGATGGTAATCAGTGCCATGTCAACAACGGCCTGCTGACCGATAATGACTTTGGAGATTTCTTGTTTGGTTGTTTCAAATACCTGCTTTAAGGTGGTGATGTCTGCTTTCATGTCTTTTCCTTTTCTGAAAGAAGGTGGCATATTCGAATATACATGTCGACTTCAGACGTTTTGGCTGACGGGGCGTTTTTTTGCGCCCGGCTGTCAAAGGCTTCATGTATGATTTTATATTGTTCGGCATATTTTTGTGATGCCTGGTTGTCCATGACAAAGGCATTTTTCCAGGCCTCAATACACTGGGGTATTAATTGTTTTTTGGGGATATGCTGTTTTAAAAGGCTGGTTAACCCGGACATATGATCTTTTATCTGAACGGTTTTATTTTTTGAATGATTCAAGGCAGACAGTTCTTCGTGTTCATCCGGCGCAATAAGAACAGAGGATTGCCTCCAGAGCACAAGAATGATGAAAATGAAAAAAAGCCCGGCAGGACCGTAAAGCCTGTATTTTTTGAACAGGGTTGAAATACCGGGATTTTTTTGAACGCCCAGATGGTATTCATCAAACAGGATTCGTTTTTTATCTCCCATCAGCCAGATTAAAAGTTCACTGTTGCTGTTGGCTTTTAAGGATTCATTGCTGAAGATATAAGAATCTGCCAGCAGCACAAGACTGCCGCTGCCGGATAGTTTCTTTTTTTCAATGATCACCGGTTCTTCAGAATTTATGGCATAAATGGTTTTCCAGAAGGATGAACCGGATTCAAACCAGAATGCCTGCTGCCAGGGTGTGGCACAAAATGAATGCGGGGTGTTCAGGTCTGTGGATGGCGAGGCCAGCAGTCCTTTTTCTTTAAAATGCGTCCGGCGGACAGTGATGCCCAGTTTTTCAAACAGATCTACCTGTTGAAGGTCTTCAGGTTCACCGGTTTCTTTTTTGGGGATCTCTTTTTTTGGGGTTTCTTTTCTGGATTCCGCGTGTTTCGGGCTTTCAGGGGTCTGGGCGTCGCTTTTTTGAGATAAAGATTTGGACTGGCGGTCAACAACCGGTGTCAGGGCAATGATCAGGCGGCATCCTTCATGGGTCAGGCGTTCAATATTCTCGTATTCTTTTTGGCTGATGAACAGGCGTTGTCCGGATCGAAGACCTGCAATAATAATACAGGTGTCTTTGGCATTTTTGATCTGTTCAGACGGGATAAAACTGCGGGCAATGTCCGGGCCTTTGAGTGAAACCAGAGAATCAAACAGGGCCTTTGTGCCCATGGGATCTGAATTAAATGAAGAATAGGCAGGATAAATATCCCCGCTTTTGAACCGGAGCAAGAAAAGGTTGATCATTGAAAGGCAGAACAGGATGATCAAAATCAGGAAGGCTGTTTTTATGAGTTTATCGGTCTGCAGCATGCACCATCCTTTGCCGGGTGGATAAAAAATCATCCACCATTTCCTGGGTGACGGTGTGCATGCCGTACCAGACACTGTCCACGGTCTGAACCAGACAGATAAAATCATCCACAAGGGTTTTGGGCTCCGGATGTTTCAAGGCCAGTTCACGCTGGTAATCCCGGTTTGATTTGTGGCGGGCAATCTTTATAAAATGTCTGTCCGCAAGCACGGCAAGGGTTCCCAAATATAATGCCCGGATGGCCAGTCTCAACTGGCCTTTTTCCAGAAGATCTTGTGCAAGGGCCAGCCACTGGTCGCCGGGAAGGCTGTCGGCCAGAATATTTTCATCATTGATATCCAGTACCGGGGTGTCGGCAGTTTCAGGCGAAATGGTTTTCTGGGGTTTGAGCTTTTTCAGGTGCAGGAGAATGGCAGACAATAAAATAATCACCAGCACGATCAGTCCTGCGGCCAGGTGACCGGGTTTAATAAGGCTGTCCGGGGTTTTGGGTTCAGGGGGGATTTTGTCTTTTTTAAACAGCTTATTCAACCAGTCATAAAGTTTTTCAAACCCGTCTGCAAGTGCCTCTCCGGCAGATTTGAGCCGGGATGCCATCCATTTTAAGGCCGTATAAACAAAACCGTGGTTTTCTTTAATTTTCTCAGACGTATCCCGGGGCAGTCGCCAGGCATATTCTCTCTGGCTTAAGACGTTTTTGATGGCAACATCCAGTCTGGATGCCTGAATGTGTTGTGTCTGGACCTGCCCTGCGGGCGGATCAGGGAATTCCGGCAGGTCAGCTGCATGGGCAGGCCTGGTTCCGGTCAGAAAAACAAAGACAAGTACAACCTGTATTAAAGCAGTTGCCCGGCGTATTTTTTTAATGCGGTTCAGGCCGGATATCAGATCATGCCCTGTTTTCTGCGACTGATCATTGTATTTCAGGAGGGCATAAACAATTTTAAATAACGGATCAACCAGAAGGTGGGTGATACAGAACGCAGACAGCAAAAAGGTGGTATTGAGCACATTAAATCCGCCCATGGTGAAACTCGATTCAACCCCGAATAGGGATTTTGTCAGAAAAGGCAGGGTATAAATGGCAATGGCAATATTTAAAAAGACAAAAAGCTCAAAAAGATAAAGCACGGTGATCAGGATATGATTGACAAAGGTGTGGTGTGTGGCGGCCGTAAACTCTTTTTTTAACTGCGCTTTAATACCCGTATCAGGCGCATCCTGGATCAGCACCATCTGGTACATGGCAAACACCCAGGCAAAGGGAACCAGAATAAAGGAAGCCAGCGGCAGAATGATGAGGGCAGAAGCATGGACAATGGTCTGGGTGGTGATGATCTGCAGGACAGACCCCAAAGACCATGCGCGTTTTGGATATTCTCCGATAAACCAGTAGGTTCGGGTGCAGAAGGCCGCCTGCCAGAATTTGCACCAGACAAACAGAAAAACCAGTCCCAGAGAGGCGGAAAGACAGTATTGTCCGGCAAAAGCGTTTTTGCTCATATCATTGAAAAAATATAATATGCCCACAATAAAGGGCATGGTTCCCAGATAATATAAAAACAAAATTTGGGCAGGCATTTTTTTAAGCAGATAAAATGCCTGTTCAATGATATCCAGTGCATGGATATTGGACAGCGCACGGTTTTTTGGGGTTACAGTTTCTGCCATAATTCCTTCCACAATGTGCCTTCATGAAATGTATCAGGCAGTTTCAGCAATACCTGCCCTGAGGAATAAAAAAGAAACCACAAGAACAGCATAGCGGATAAGAATAAAGCCAGCCGGATCAGAACCGCATTTTTTTTTGGGGCAGGTGCATGGGATTGGATCTTTAAAAGGCAGTTGGCGCAGATGACCCTTCCATCATGTTCCGTAATGCATTCACGGCAAAAAAACTGTTTACAGTCCAGACACAGGGCAGCCGCTTCTCTTTTAGCATGGTTAAAACATTTTTGACGGGACAACGGGTGCATGTCAGGCATTTATTTTTTCTGTCTCCAGAGGAATATCAGGCCTGTGAGGCCTGTGATAAAAAACACGCAGATCAAAAAAATATCCAGGCCTAAAATCACCGGATAATCAAAGGGATTGATTCTGGCATAAAGTTTGGCCATCTCCCATTGATTCTGGCTTGCTTTTGCCCATGTTTCCACGTTTTTAATCATGAAAAAGACAAATTCAACATACCCGGCACCAATGGTCAGGACAAGAAAAATCATGCTGGCGATCGTGGTTGCCTTAACCCCGGCAGAAAGGGTGGAACCGGCCTGTTTAACCAGGGCTGCTGTGTTTGTCAGCAAAATGAGCAGCAGTGCTAAACTAAAAACTGCAAACAGAACAGGGGCGCGAAACAGCAGCAGGGTGGTCATGAGAACACTTAAGCACAGGAGAGATAAAAAAAGCCCCCGGTGCCAGACCGGTGAGATGATTTTCTGACGGATATTTGCGGCATGCTGCAGGATGGCCCCGGGGGCCGCGGTCATTCGCCGGGGATCTGATCTGAGCATGTCCGGGGTCATCTGCCCTTGCCATGCCTTGATTTTCGGAGTGATAATGCTTAAAAATAGCGCTGATTTTTTCACCGTGTTCAGCGGGGTAAGTTTTTCTTTTTGAACGGATGAATATATAAAAGTTTTGCAGAAAGGGCCTTTGATAAACAGCCGGACAAGACAGCCAATTAAAAACAGACCCATGATACCTGAGGAGACAAGCACAGCAGGGTTGGACTTGTCCATACTGCAAGCCAGGGCTGTGATTGCGCCTGTTATTCCCAGAAGAATAAAGGTAATAATGATACGGGCCAGCCGGGCCTTTGTTTTCATCAGCTGAATGGCCTGGATATCTTTGTAATAAAAGCGTTTATAGTCCTCTGATATACCGGTGGAAGAAACCAGCAAAAGATGGTCCTGCCCGAACCAGAGACAATCGTTTCCGAAAAATTTTCTGTGTTTTGCAGAAAATTTTTCATACAGTATAGGGTGTTGCGTCATAAAAATCAGATCCCTGAAAATTATCTGTTAAAAGCGGTCAGGATAATCGCAGTCCAGCCTGCGATCTGTGCTGAAGAAAATAACAGTGTCAGAACAAACCGCCATTTTCTGCCCCGGGGGGTAATGCTGCCCGGGGATTTCCAGTGGCGCAGCGCATAATAAACGGAAAACGGCGCTGTCACACACGAGAAAAAAGAAAAAAAACCGGACAATGGCGGAAAAAGGCTTAACCGGATGGCCAGGCCGTCATGCAGAAATCTGTGGGTCTCAAGAGTTTGGGCAGTCTGTTTTTCCTGGCCGGATTCCATGCAGGCAAAACAGATATGCCTGCCGTTCATGTCAATATCGCACAGGGCGCACAAAAATCTGCCGCAGGCAGCGCAGGGCACCACAGCTTTTTTGCCGGGATGATAAAAACAACCGGCATCATCTGACACCACCCGCATTTGTGGGCGGGTGTCTGCTGCTTCTGTCCGCACTGCAGCCGGGAAAATATCTGTCCGTAAAGACACCTGGCATTTTGTACAGGGTTCAAATGTATTTGAATTGATATGGTTTATATCAACGGGTGTGTGACATTTTTCACAGGTGATCATATTCAGCCTTTAAGTATGGACAGATGCATTATTTTCTAATGACCCGTGTGGCACAGATCCTGTCATGCAGGGCTCTTTTCTCTTCATCAAAGCCAGCCATGATATAGCCGATGTAAAGGATAATAGCGCTCAGGATTTCTGCAAAACACCGGCCAAAGGCGCGCCAATAGGATATTTTTGTATTCTGCGGGGAGACAATTTTTAAGCCGCAGACCATTTTCCCCGGCGTAGCGCTGTGTTTGCCCACAAACCAGGTGACATAAAAAACATTAATACCCGCATTTATCAGGCCGATGATAATTGAAGGAATCATTGCTTTGGCCATATTTTCCGGGTTGTCTGCTATGGTTGGGATGAAAAATGAAGTGATAAAGGCAAAGATCATGTTGATCACCCATAGAATCAGCATATCGATAAATTTTGCGGCAAATCTGATCCAGAATCCGGCATAGACCATTCTGGCTGTGGAAACCCCTTCTCTTATTTTCTGCAGGAAAACCGGTTTGCATGATGCGCAGATAAGGGACCCCTGAAAAGCGACCAGCTCATCGTCAGGGAAAGCCTTCCCGCATTCGGTGCACAGCTTTCCGGTGTTTTGCGGTGTATATTCATCTGGATTTTGAACCTGTTTTACAGTGGAGTGTTTTACCTGATCCCAGGGCTGCCAGTCAGTCATGGTTTTGTTCCAGACAAGGGTCTGGTCTGTGATTGTTTTTGACATGCACAGATCTTCAAAGGTGTTTTCGTCAACCGGGCCGTTTTGTTCTTTTCCGACAACATAATACCACTCCATAATCTGTCTCCTGGTCAAATAATTAAGTGAAAATTTGTAAAACCGGTTAGTGATCCTCTCTGATACCGGTGAGTTTAAGCTGCCAAACGATATTGATTGTCTGTCCTGAATATAAAATGTTTTCTGGTAAATCAAGTAAAAACATGAAAACTCATGCTGTCCAAATATAGCGCTATACACCGGACTGCACTGCGTCGGAAAAACCCGCTGCGCCCAAACAGCTCCCGCCGCTTATCGTTTCGTCCGGCAGAACCTGCAGCAACCTGTCGCATATGCGTCTGCAAGGCAATCCACAAACAGGACAGAATCAACCGACTTATTAATGTTTCTGTATTGGAAAATGGAATTTTTCTGTGATGGCCGATATTCTTTCAAACATTATATGTTGTGCCCGGCATCAATTCAGAAAAGGCTCGGACTGTTAATAATAGTGTTCGCCCATAAATCCATCAGCTACACGCAACATAAATAGACAAAGTCTGCACCATAATAGAATGGATATCCTCTTTTATCTCCAAACATTTGAATTTCATTTTCAAAAAAAAAATAAAGTCCGCAAAAATACTTAGGAGAAATTTATCCAAAAAATATGATATTTTTTATCTATTTTAGTACATTTATTTCCTAATATCAAAAACTATCGAGTTGCTGAATCATAGTTGTTTTTTTTATAAGCTTTGATACTTAGGTGATCTGGCAATAATTTACTTGATATTGCAAGTCTGGCATGGTCATTGCTATTATTTGAAACATAGATAATAAAGCCAAACCTGTTGTGAAGCAGGGATGGAAAACCAAAGGGTCTCATGGGGAGATAGTTTGGTTGACTAAAAGAAAGGAGTTGTTTATGAAACGTATCTTGTTAATTTTATGTAGTTTTCTCTTTATTTTAACTTCTTCAACTACTTTTGCATTAACCATTGATGCCACAGTAACAGCTGATAATCATTATGGTTTATACTTTGGTAGCGGTGATGGTTCATCTATCACCTTTGTAGGAAGAAATGAAACAGCTACGGGTGGTAGCGCTGGAACATATAACTGGTCAGTAGCAGAAATCTATAACTTCAATGCTAATGAAGGTGATTATATTTATATCGCCGCCTGGAGTGATGATAGCGTTGCTCAAGGATGGATTGGACAATTTCTAACTGGAACAAGCTCAATTCTAAGTAATACTTCCGAATGGGAGGTTGCTCTGACCTTCCAAGATCTTGGCACCAATTCTCCTGCTCCTACTGAAGCAAGCTTAGGATCTGAGATTGCAACCGCAATTTGGAATCCTGTCACTAATAGTATTGATCATGGTAGTAGCCCCTGGGGTTGGGTTGCCGGAATTAGTTCCGATGCTGACTGGATCTGGGGTTCTTCGCTCACGCCAGGAAGTAATTATGGTGAGTATCAAATATTCAGAACTCAAGTGAATGCACCAGTTCCAGAACCTGCCACAATGATGCTTTTTGGCATTGGCCTCTTAGGCCTCGCTGGAGTATCCAGGAGAAAAAAATAGTACCAAGTTATAGAATCAGCTTTACAAAGGCAGGGTCATTAAATTGGCTCTGCCTTTTTTATTTTCCATTGCACAGCTTAATATAAAAAATTGAACCGAGTCAGGAAGAGACTTCTGGCTATAGGTTTGGGTATTCAGGTCCCAAAAATCCCCTTAGACTATTCTCGCAAATCCGTTTTTTTTAAAACCAATCCAACCAATATTTTAATTTAGATCGAAATATTTGTATGTCTTGTT
>Ga0180009_10000228_pt1 | contig 84086 bp, 81 predicted proteins | sample OS_PC_MetaG_FD_123537 | JGI IMG/M metagenome (GOLD analysis project Ga0180009, IMG submission 123537) | Groundwater microbial communities from the Aspo Hard Rock Laboratory (HRL) deep subsurface site, Sweden - OS_PC_MetaG | ecosystem: Environmental > Aquatic > Deep subsurface > Groundwater... | reverse complement strand
TCTCTCAATTTTGCCTCCAATGTAGTCCTCAACAAATTTTTGCAAAATCGGCATTCTTGTCGGTCCGCCGACTAAAATAACTTTCGTAATATCGGTCGGCGTCAATTTCGCGTCATTCAACGCCTGCTCCATCGGCTTGCGACATTTTTCAACAATCGGCTTAATTAATTCTTCCAGTTTCGCTCTCGTAATTTTCATGACTAAATGCTTTGGTCCTTCGGCGCCAGCGCTCAAAAAAGGCAAATTAAGGTCTGTCTCTAAAGTGGAAGAAAGTTCAATCTTCGCTTTTTCCGCCGCCTCTATTACTCTCTGTAAGGCGGTTTTGTCTTGTTTCAAATCAATGCCATTATCTTTTTTAAATTTCTCAACAATGTAATCCGACAAAACCTTATCCATATCTGTTCCGCCTAGTTCTGTGTCGCCCGAAGTTGATTTAACCTCAAATCCGCTTGTCTTGCCTTTTTCATCATCCTCGTCAACCGAGAACATTTCCAAAATCGTAATATCTAAAGTTCCGCCTCCAAAATCAAAAACAAGCGCTTTCTCTTCTTTGCCTGCTTTATCAACGCCGTAAGCGAGCGAAGCGGCGGTCGGCTCGTTAATAATGCGAACCACTTCCAGTCCCGCGATCGCGCCCGCGTCTTTAGTCGCTTGTCTTTGCGCGTCGCTGAAATAGGCGGGAACGGTAATAACGGCTTTTGTCACCGGCTCGCCCAAAAACCTTTCCGCGTCCTTTTTAATTTTCTGCAAAACAAAAGCCGATAACTGCTGGGGCGTATATTCCTTGCCCCCCAAAAGATACTTTTCCTTCGTCCCCATTTTGCGCTTAAAAGCGCTCGCCGTGTTTTCGGGATTGGTCACCGCTTGCCGTCGCGCTGGCTCGCCCACCAAAAGTTCGCCATCTTTCGTCATGGCGACATAAGAAGGAAACGCCTTTCCGCCTCCGACAATCGTTCCCTCGGCTGAAGGAATAATCACCGGCTTCCCCGCCTCAACAACCGCCGCGGCGGAATTAGATGTCCCTAAATCAATACCAATTATTTTACTCATAGTTTTTAAAAATTATTTTATTTTTATCGGCACTTGACTCGCTTGAGACGCCTTCTTTGATGCCTTAGGCATTGTGATCTTAAGCAATCCCCCGATAGCTTCCGCGCTCGCTTTCTTTTCCAAAACCTGCGCGGGCAATTTAATCATTCTACGAAATGCTCCTTTTCTAATCTCCTTCCGCAAATAATCCTTTTCTTTAATTTCTTCTTTCGCTTCGCTCTTGCCTTGAATAATTAAGACATTATTCTCAATAGAAATATCAATATTCTCCGGCTTCATTCCGCCTAAAGAAACCTCTAAATAGAGATTATTTTTGTCCTGATAAATATCCACCGACGGCTCTTCCAATTGAAAAGGCATCTGAGGCAAAAAAGGCATCATTCCGTTTTCCTCACCTCCAAATAATTCTGGAAGATCCGCGGGCTTCTCAAAATCCTTAAATGGCTGCCATTTAATAGGCATAAATACGCATTGCTGACGGCTTTTCTTTCTACTGTTAAATTATAACCCTAGAAAAATTAACTGCCAACTAAATAAATTAACATTGGGGGCTGCCCCCCGCAACGGGGGCAGCCCCCTTATTTATTTCCCTACCTTCACTCGACTTACTCTCAAAACTTTTTCTCCTAAAAAATATCCTTTTTGAACTTCCTCAACAACAATCCCCGATTCCTCTTCCGACTCAACCTGCTCAATCGCCTCGTGCAGTTCGGGATTAAACTTTTCCCCAACCGCCTCAATCGCCTTGACTCCGCGTTTTCCCAAAACCGCCTCCAACTGCTCCTTAATCAATCCAACTCCTTCATTCTCCCGCGCGCCCATTTCTAAACTATCCAAAACAGGAAGCAACTCCCGAATCAGACCGTCGCTTGCCCGCTTCACAATCTCCTCCAAAGCCCCCTCCTGTCGCCTCCGATAATTAATCAAATCAGCCCCAGCCCTCTGCGCCTGGTTTAAATACCCCTCCTTCTCCTTCTGACATTCCTTCAACTTCTTCCGCAACCGCTTCAATTTCCCCCCAAGTCCCTCCGCGTCCAAGTCCTCATTGATATATACCGTCGTATCTTTTTCGTTTTCTTTTTTATTCATCGCAAATTATCTTACCACAATCCTACCACTTTAGCAAAAAAATATCAAGAATGATGGACTGGGGACAGTCCCCCGTCTTAGGGGGCTGCCCCCCCATTCGGCTTTACCAAAGCCGAATTATACAACCCCCAAATTTTTGCAAAGAAATTTTAACAAAAAGGTTATGTCAAAAAGGTCAGACCTTTAATCTTTAAAAAGTGTTCAACCCTGAAGGTTGAACACTTTTTAAATCCCATGGGGGCTGCCCCCGTTGCGGGGGCAGCCCCCGTCTTAACTCCGCGGGGACTGTCCCCGGTTTAAAAAATATGGTAATATGAAAATGATTAAAAAAATAAATAACTTAACAAAATTATGAAAAAAATAACAGCCAATAATATCAATTGGATTGACATTCAAAATCCAAAACAAAAAGACCTGGACGAACTCAAGGAAAAATTCAACCTCCATCCCTTTATCGTCCAGCAGTTTCTACCCAATCTTCACCGTCCTAAAATAGAGGAATATCCCGAACAACTTTTCCTCGTCCTCTATTTTCCCGTTTACGACCCTGAAACCCGCCAAACCGAGCCCGTTGAATTGGACTTAATTGTCGTCGGCGACACTTTAATTACCAGCCACAACGAAAACATTCCTTCTCTGGAAACATTTTTTAACGATTGCCAAGTTCAGGATTACCACCAAGCGCAATATTTCAAAAGCCGAGGGCATTTGCTCTTTAGTTTGCTTGACTGGCTCATTGACTCTTGCCTGCCAATGCTTGACCACATCAGCGAAAAAATTGAAGAAATTGAACACAATGTTTTCCAAGGAAAAGAAAAAGAAATGCTTGCCGAAATTTCCATTATTAAAAAAGATATTATTGATTTCCGCCGCGCCGTTAAACCCCAGCGTTCGGTCTTGGAAATACTGGGCAAAAAATCGCTGCGATTTTTCGGAACAGCGCTCAAACCCCTTACACAAGAGGTTATTGGTTCATCAATCAGGGTCTGGAACGCCCTTGAAAACCACAGCGAACTTGTCGCTTCCATTGAACAGACAAACAATTCCTTGCTCTCTTACAAATTAAACGATATTATGAAGTTTCTGACTGTCGTTTCTTTTATCACCTTCCCTTTAAGCGTCATTGTCGGATTTTTCGGAATGAATGTCTTTAGCAATATCCCATCGATTGAAAGAGGTCAATATACATGGCTTATAGTTCTCGCGATTATGTTCTTCACTACAGGAATAATGGTCGCCTATTTCAAAAAGAAAAAATGGTTGTAAAGAAAAAAATTGAAGGTCGTCTCCCGCCACAAAACATTGAAGCCGAACAATCTGTTCTTGGCTCTTTAATGCTGGACAAAAAAGCGATTATTAAGATCGCCGATACGCTCGCGCCCGAGGATTTTTATAAACGAATTCACAGCGATATTTACGAAACGATGCTCGGTCTTTACGCAAAAAACGAACCGATCGACCTTTTAAGTTTGACCAACCGTTTGGAAGAAAAAAACCAGTTGAAAGAAATGGGTGGCGCCAGTTATTTGACGACCTTAGTCAACGCCGTTCCCACGGCCGCACATATCGTCCATTACGCCAAAATTGTCAAAAGCAAAAAAACCCTGCGCGATTTAATTGAAGCGTCCGACCAAATCGCCCAATTAAGTTACGGCGAGCCGGAAGATGTGGAACATTTGGTTGATTCGTCCGAACAGAAAATTTTCAGCATTTCGCAAAAAACAATTGGACAAAAATTCGTTCTCATTAAAGACAGTTTAGAGGAGGCCTTTGAGAGAATAGATAAACTCCACCGAGGCGACGAAATGACTAGGGGTGTACCGACTGGATATCCTGATTTAGACAATTATTTAGCTGGCTTTCAAAAATCGGATATGATTATTCTCGCCGCCCGACCAAGTTTAGGTAAAACCACGCTAGCGCTTGATTTCGCCCGCAACGCGGCAGTAAAAAACAAAGTTCCCGTGGCGATTTTCAGTATTGAAATGGCAAAAGAACAGTTAATTGACCGTCTAATTTGCGCGCAAGCGAAAGTTGACCTCTGGCGGATGAGAACAGGAAAACTCTCGGGCGAAGGACCTGATAACGACTTTCAAAGAATTCAAAAAGCGATGGATGAATTATCAAGCGCTCCTATTTACATTGACGACTCGCCCTCCCCGACAATTATGCAAATGCGGACGATGGCGCGGCGTCTCCAATCAGAACATGATTTGGGGTTAATTATGATTGACTACATCCAAATGATTCTTCCTCGCAATCCAAGCGATCCGCCCGTCCAACAAATGACCGAAATATCTCGTTCCCTCAAAGGGCTTGCTCGCGAACTTAATCTCCCTGTCCTCGCCCTTTCCCAGTTAAGCCGCGCCGTTGAAAGCCGATCCCCTTCCATTCCTAAACTTTCCGACCTTCGCGATTCAGGCGCGATCGAACAAGACGCTGATGTCGTCCTCTTTATTTACCGCGAAGATAAAGACCGAGAAAACAGCGAAAGAAAAAACATCGCCGACATTTTCGTCGCTAAACACCGCAATGGTCCAACCGGAAAGATAGAACTCTTCTTCAATGAAAGCCAAGTCAGCTTCAAGAATTTAGAGAAATATATGTAATATGCCCCCTGAACAAATCAAAAAATTATCATCACAATTAAGCAAACTTCCCGACATCGGACCTCGCGCCGCTACACGGCTCGTTTTTTATTTAATCAGCCAAAGCCAAGACGACCTTGACCAACTCTCCTCCTTAATTAAAAATATAAAAAACGAAATTCATCTCTGCCCCCAATGCTTCAACATCGCCGAAAGCGAAAAACTCTGCCTTATCTGCCAAAACACCAAAAGGGACAAAAGCATCATCTGCGTTGTGGAAAATATCCTCAATATTCCTCCTATTGAAAAAACAGGGCAATATCAAGGGCTCTACCATGTTTTAGGCGGACTCATCTCCCCCGCCGACAACTTCGGCCCGGACAAACTAAAAATCAGGGAACTTATTCAAAGAGTAAAAAACGCCCAAAACGAAATTAAAGAAATAATTTTCGCTTTAAGCCCGACAACCGAAGGAGATACAACTACTCTCTATATAGAACGCCTCCTTGCCCCCTTAAAAATAAAAACAAGCCGCTTAGCGCGCGGCCTCTCAACTGGAAGCGACTTAGAATACACCGACGAAAACACCCTCTCCAACGCACTAAGAGGTAGAAAGTAAAATGCCCGTTATCTCAATTTCCGTATACGGCTGACGATGACCAGTTTTCTTTTGGTATCGCTTTTTGGCTTTGTATTTAAAAATAATAATTTTCTTGGCCTTATCTTGCGCCAGGACCTTCGCCTTAACTTTGGCGCCCTTAATAAAAGGAGCGCCTATTTTAACTTCTTCCTTGTCGTCTACAACTAACAAAACCTCATCAAAAACAACCTCTTTTTTATCAGCGGTATCTATCTTCTCTATTTTAATTTTATCGCCGACGGAAACCAAATATTGTTTCCCGCCCGTTTTTATAACTGCAAACATATAAATAAAATTTTCAATTTCTAATTTTCAATTTTCAATGAATTTTCAATTTTACAATCTTCAAACCATCAAACCGTCTCTTTTTTTGTCATTCCCGCGCCCGTCTGCAACGCTATAGCAATTGCGGGCGGGTTTGAAAATTTAATTATTGAAAATTGTTTGAAAATTGAGAATTGAAAATTGAGAATTATTCTCTTATTCTGCTACCGGCTTATCTATCTCCTTAACCTTCATCTTTGACTCCCCCTCCGTGATTTTCATGACATCCTTGTCTATTTTCCCAAACTCTTTATAGGCGCTGTTATACATTTTAACCGTTGTCCCTAAATTACTGCCCATTTTCTGTAAATATGTTTCGTAACTATTCAAATGCTTAGCGAGCGCTTCCACTCCTTTTCGTATTCCCTTGGCTGACTCTTCTATCTGTAAAGCCCGCAAGCCCTGCAAAACTGTCTGTAAATAAGCGTGAAAAGAAGTTGGCGAAACAATAATCACATGCCTGTCCTGAAAAGCGTATTCAATCAAATCACGCGTGTTGACTTTAATCGCGCCTATCCGATTGACCAATAAATCGTAATAAATTCCTTCTGAAGGAATAAACATAAAAGCGAAGTCCATCGTTCCTTTTTTAGGTTTGATATATTTCGCCGTTTCGTCAATTCGCGCTTTCAGGTCAATCTTAAATCTCTTCTCTAATTGCGCTCTTCTATTCGCGTCCTTCTCTTTAACAATCCTGTTGTAATTATCCAAAGAAAATTTTGAATCAATCGGAAGAATTTTGTCTTTAATAAAAACCGCCGCGTCAACTATTTCCCCATCGCCCAAATCATACTGCATCTGATAGCCGCTTGGCGGAAGGACATTTTTCAAAACTGTCTCCAAATAATACTCTCCCAATATACCTCTTTGTTTCGGATTAGTCAAAATATTTTCCAGCGATTGCAACTGTTCCGCGAATCCCATGACCTGCTTATTGGTATCGTCCAACTTTGTCAGCCGCTCCGTCACATTGCGGATAATCTTCGCGTTCTGTCCCGACTGCTCCTGAATCGCCCTCGCCGACTCGTTCATTTTGCCGTCCATCGCCTGACTTAATTGGCTCAACTGCTGTTGAAGCATCAAAAACGATTCGCCGTTTCCTTCTCCGCTCTTTTTTTTAAACAATAAAAAAAGACCAATGCTTAATCCAAGAATAATAAGAACTAAAAGTGAAATAATGAAATACTCCATAACCCAACATTATCACACTCAATCAAAAAACTCAATACCCCTACCCATTCTGCCCAAACAGAAACTCCGCGACAATAAAAGACAAATAAACCAACAAAAGAAAAATCGCCTCCTTCTTGGAAACCCTTTTCCCCGTCCGCGAAAATATTAGAAAAAACATCGCCGAAATCACCAAGAAAAATCTCGCAATCACAAAAGGCGAAAAATTGGTAATTTCTATCGGATGGATTAAAACAACAATTCCTAAAACTAAGGTCACCGGCAAAATAACGGCGCCAAGTAAATTACCGAGAACCATCCAATCCTTGCCCTTTTTCGCCGCCTGGATGCTAAAAAAAATCTCTGGCATGGTATTCCCAATACTAACCGCAAACATTCCAACCAGCGTTAGAGGCAAACCCAGCATACTTGAAAAATAAACTGCCGAATTAACAATTCCCTCCGTGGCGAATAAAAGCAAAGCCACAGCCGCCAAGATCCCTCCTAAGCCCTTGAAAAAACTCTTCGCGGTAATCGGGTCTGTGTTATGGTTATACGCCTTGCTAAATCTTTCTTTTTTGCGAAAAAGCCAAAAACTATAAATAAGAAAGGCAAAAATTAGCACAACGCCGTCTGGGCGGGAAAGGTTTCCATCAAAAATCAAAATCAAGGGTAAAATAGCAATGATTAAAGTAAAAACAGCGCTGACTTGAACGGTTTTTCCGGAAACCCTTAGACCATTTCTTGAAACCAAAGCCGCTAAGGCGACCGTTACGGTCAGGTCAATTATATTTCCTCCGACAATTTCTCCAAAAGAAAGATGGGAAATCCCGCGCAAGGCAGAACTTAATCCCACGGAAAGATTAGGGATGGAACTAGCAAGAGCCATTGTAAAAAAAGCAACTATAAATTCTTTCCAGCCAAAAAATTTAGCGATTTTTGTTAACGCTCCAACCAGCCATTTGCTGGAAAAAATCAAAACAAGAAACGAAACAACAAAAATTAAAAATTGATTTAAAATCATAATTTATTTCCTTCGCCTGCTTATGAACCAATACTTCGTCGCCTCAATTAAAACCATATTCAAAAATCCCACTCCAAGGACAAGCGACCAATCAAAAAGATTTAATGGAACAGTTCTTAAAAATTTCTGCAGTAAGGGAATATAAAGAGCCGCGACCAGCATCAAGACCCCCGACAGCCAGGCGTAAATTAAATATCTATTGGAAAATATATTTATCTGCCAAATATTTCTTCGCAAACTTTTACAGGAAAAAATATAAAACAAAGAACCGATAGCCAAGCCGGCAAAAATAATTGAGCGAATGCGCGATATGTCATATTCTGTGTATCTCAAAAGCCAGTAAAGCAATCCGAGTAAAAGAAAGTCTGTCATAATCCCAATAATAAAAATCAAAATCTTCATCTTTTTATCCAACAAAGAAAGACCATAGTCCTTGGGTTTCTGCCGCATCACATCCTTTTCTCTTTTTTCAAACGCCAAACTAATGCCAATCGGACCGTCCACAATCAAATTTATCCATAATATTTGAGCCGCCAAAACAGGCAATGGCCATCCAAAAAACAAACTAACGCCAATTAAAATAATTTCCGTAAAACCGCTGGACAACAAATAAGTAATGACTTTCCTAATATTATCAATAATCGTCCTGCCTTCCCCTATCGCCGCCACAATAATGTTAAAATTATCCGTCAAAAGAACCATATCGGAAACATCTTTCGCCACATCCGTTCCTGAACCCAGCGCGACGCCAATATCCGCCCGCCTTAAAGCCGGCGCGTCATTAATGCCGTCGCCCGTCATCGCGACAACTTCGCCTCTTTTTTTCCAAGCGTTGACAATTCTTAATTTTTGAGCTGGCTCAACCCGAGCGTAAATCTGAACTTTTTTGAGACATTTTTCAAGTTCTTTGTCAGACATCTTCGCCAAATCCTTCCCTTCTAAAATATCCTCCTCTTTAATATTAAAACCGAGTTTAGACGCGACCATCCAAGCAGTCAATTTGTGGTCACCCGTAACAATAATCGGTCTCATCCCCGCCCGCCTGCAAATATCCATGACCTCTTTTGTGCCTGGTCTAATCGGGTCATGTAAGGTGAAAAGCCCGACAAAAACCATTTCTTTATGTTTTTCCTCTTCGTCTCTGTCTATCGCCTGCTCTTTTGTTTCTTTGTAAGCAACCGCGAGAACTCTTAAACCGCTCTTTGTTAAATCATCAATTTTGTTTTTAATTTTCGCGAAATCGCTCAAAAGAAGTTTTTCTTTTTTTCCGCCGCTGTCTAAAGAACCAGACATAGAAAGAATTTTTTCGGGCGAACCAACAAGATAAAGAATATTTTTCTCATCGTTCAATTTACGCAAACTAACCGCGTATTTGTAATAAGGGTCAAAAAAAAGTTTATCAATCAACGGCTGTTTCTCTTCAAGTTCTCTTTTAGAAAGACCCGCTTGAATGCCCGCCAAAAGCAGAGCTCTTTCCGTGGGAGCGCCGCGAACTATCCATTCACTCGTCGGCTCGTCAAGATTTTCAACAAACGCCTCGTTGCAAAGCATTGCCATTTTCATAACCCTAATATGCCGCTCCTTATGATTCCCATTTTTGTTTTTTACGAACCCGCCGCCTTTGAAAAGTTCGTTCGCGCCAGTGAAAATACCAGCAACGCTCATTTTGGCTTCCGTTAATGTCCCTGTCTTGTCCGTCAAAATTATTGAAGTGCTGCCTAATGTTTCCGCAGAAGCAAGTTTTCTAACCAAGCCCTTTTTTTTCAAAATTCTTCCCATTCCCAACGCCAAAACAACCGTCATGGCTATCGGCAAGCCCTCGGGAATAGCCGCCACCGCCACCGCGATTGAAATAGTAAAAATTTCAACAAAATTTTCCCCCCTTAAAATTCCTTCAAGAAAAATTCCAAAAGAAGCGATAATAACAACTATGCTCACAATCTTTCCAAGACGAGATAATTTCTTTTGATAGGGAGTTTCTTTCTCCCCCCCCTCTCTGACCATTTCCGCGATTTGCCCGACTTCCGCCGACGCGCCCGTTTTGACTACGACCGCTTTTGCCCACCCGCTTTCAATAATCGTTCCCATATACGCCATATTATCCCTGTCCGCGAGCGGCGTTTCCTTTGGCAAAACCGCCGCGTTTTTTTTAGCGGCAAGCCATTCGCCCGTTAAAACCGACTCGTTAATTGTTAAATGGCGCGCTTCAATAATCCGCGCGTCAGCCGGAACTTTATTTCCCGCCCTTAAAAAAACAATATCGCCCGGAACAATATTTTTTCGCAAAATCTCTCTTTCCTCGCCGCCGCGGAAAACAACCGCTTTCGCTTGTAAAACCTTTTTCAATTTTTCAAGCGCTTGGCTCGCCTTGTCCTCCTGTAAATAGCCGATAATCGTATTCAAAAAAACAGCGGCAAAAATAACAACGCTGTCTGTGTAATCGTCCAAAAGAAAAGCAACAACGCCCGCAATGATTAAGATATATATCAACGGGCTCTTGATTTGCCTCAAAAACAATCTAATTTTTGAAGAAGATTTTTCCGAAGGAATTTCATTCAACCCATACCTTCCCAGCCGCTTTTCCGCCTCTCTCTCGCTCAACCCGCCGACCCTCGTCTTCAATTCCTCAATTGTCTTCTTAACCGAAAAACTATGCCATGATTTGACCATGCTTCTATTATACAATAAAAATTACAAAAATAAAAACCGCTCATTGGCTCTTTATTTGCCAACAAGCGGTTGTCTGTTGTTTTTAGTGTCTTCCATCGCCGTTTCCGCCTCCGTTTCCGTTTCCGTTATATCCATTTCCATTTTTCCTATCCAGCGCCGCGCAACTTACTTTTGGTTTGCGCGGATAAAGAATTGGTTCCCCTGTCACCTTACAAAAAGGAAATTCCATCCCCATTATCCAACGAGGATGTTCCTTTTCAATAAAGTCGCACTCCGAGCAAAAAATCATTTCTTCCATATTAGGCATCATCTCGTACCCCCTTTCAGATGCTCCCATCTATTAAATTATTAAAAAACTATATCTTAACTATATTTTACCAGTTAGAGAGTTAATCACAAGGAAAGTTCTCCACAGCCCCCCAACTGCTTCATATTATAAACTAATTATCAAAACCTGTCAATACCAGTCGGCTTTACTAAAGCCGAATAAAACAAAAACGCGCTCACTCCCGCTAAAATAAGCAAAGACATCCACTGACTAATCATTAAATTATAATAAATCAACTCTGTGTCCGCCGCCCGCGTAAAATCAAGAAAAAATCGCGCTACATTATACCAAACCAAAAAAATAATAAACAATTGTCCTCGCTTTTTGACAAAAAAACGAATTCGCCATAAAACAAAAAACATAATTAACGCGTTAAGCGCCAAATACTCCGCAACTGGATGCCTCAAAGCCCCGTCAGGCCACTCAATCGCCCAAGGCAAATCTGTTAAAACCCCCGGATGGTCATTAATTAAGGAACAGCCAATCCGTCCGATAAAAATTCCCAAAGCGAGCGCCGGCGCCGCCAAATCAGCCAGTCGCCCAAAATTCAACTTATTTTTCCCAGCGTAAAGCCAGCCCGCCAGCATCCCGCCCAAAAGACCTCCGTGAAAAGCGAATCCCCCAGCGCTAAATTGTAGAAAATATAAAAAACGGGAGCCCAAAAGCGCTCCTCCAAAAACCCAAAGCACAAGCAAAAAAATCTCTTTCTCTTTAACCCCCTCCCTCTTCGCCCCCCTCAAAAAAATCCAATAACCAACCAAAAAAGCTAACCACAAAAGCGTCCCCCATGTCTGGAAAGTAATTGGTCCGATATGAAATTGAGTAAAAGAAAAATAAGGCATAAGTGAGATAATGGGGGCTGCCCCCGCAACGGGGGCAGCCCCCAAAACTTAAGAATATTTTCTCATCAGCTCTTTCGCTTTTTTCACTATCTCCTCCGAAATTTCTCCCTTGCTTCTCACTAAAACCGTCGGACCGGGATAATCTTCTGGCTCCATCACAACATCTTTTTCCTCGGACAATTTTTTAATTTCCGCGTTTTCTCCCTCATTCCGTCCCACAACAATTTTGTCATCCCCAACCCAAAAATGGCGCCCCAATTTCAACAGCAAAACATCGTTCCCATCGCAATCCGGCCAGCGTTTAAAAAGTTCTTTCAGGCGTTTGCCAAATTCTGGATCTGTCAAAAGACACCCGCCCGACGGCGTCGGGTAATCCTTGAGGCCAAATTCTTCCGCCAAAGTCATCTGCTCTTTTCTCTGCCGCCCCGAAATGGCCAAAAGTTTTTCCCTCTCAACCCAACCGTCTTTTTCAGGAATGGTCGGCTCAAGTAACCGCGCCGACAAAGGGCGAAGCAAATACCCCGAAAGTCCCGACTCTTTTTCCAACAATTCCAACGCCCCCTTATTCTGCGACATCGGTCGCTCCCCCAAAACCTCCCCTGTCGCGACAAAATGTGTTCGGCTATCGGATAGCCGAATTATCTCTTTCGCTTTTTTTAACATCATTAAGTGGCAATCAATACATGGATTCGCGTTTTTGCCGTATCCATAAACGGGCGACTTAACCATTTTTAAATGTTCGTCCGAAATATCAACTATTTTTAAATCTATTCCCAACCATTCAGCCGCCCTTTCGGCTAACTCTGATTTAAAAAAATAACTGGCAAAACATAAGCCAGTTACGACAACCCCCTGTTTTTGTAAAATTTTGACAGCCAAAATAGAATCCAGGCCGCCCGACAAAAGCGCCAAGCATTTTACTTTGGTCTTTCCGTTTTTCATAAAAATTTGAGTAGTTATCTACGCCGCTTTATACACCTCGTCGCCTTCTCGCGCGTGTTGAGCGACTTTCAACCCAAACATATCCCCCTTTTTCGCTTTCTTAACTTCTTGATGCTCCACTTGCATTGAATCAATCGCTTGCTCAAAATCGCTCGTCGACCCCTTAATATGAATTTTATCGCCTACTTCCAGCCCTCCCTTAACAACCTCAATAACCGCCACCCCAATATTGGTGAAATAATGAGTAACCCTTCCAATTAATTGTTCTGCCATCTTTTTCACCCCCTTTCGCGTAGCCCTAAGGGGAATCGAACCCCTGTTGCCAGAATGAGAATCTGGAGTCCTAACCACTAGACGATAGGGCCAATAGACAAGTCCGACTTTATTGTGCCTCAAATAACTTGATTTGTCCATCCTCGCCCTTGTCTGACCAACAACTTATCCGCTTTTTCAGGTTCAGCCATAATCTCTTTAACAACCCCTTCCATCCGCATTGATTGCGACCCTTTGACTAAAATAATATCGCCCTCCGCGATTTTTTCTTGAACCGCCAAGGCCGCTTTTTGAACATCAGAAAAATCAAAAATATTTTCTCGCGGCATTCCTTTTTGCCGCGCCTCATCAGCGATAAAACGCGCGCGGTCGCCAACTGTAAAAAGCAAATCAGCCACCTTGGCCGCCCTCGCGCCTATTTGCCGATGCGCTATTTCCATATTATTACCCAGTTCCAACATATCGCCCAAAACAACTATTTTCCTGCGCGAATCCCCAACCTCTTCCAAAATATCTAAAGCCGCCAAAACAGCGAGCGGCGAAGCGTTGTAACTATCGTCAAGAACATAACTATTTTTAATTCCCTTTAATAAATTAGTCCGACCAGGTAAGGCGCGATACCTTTTAACCGCCCTTGAAATATCAACTAAATTCAACCCAAAAAAAACGCCCACGCTCGTCGCGGCCGCGGCCGTAGAAGCTTGCTGTTTGCCCAAAACCCCAGGCAATCTCATCGGAACAGCGCTTCCCTTATAATCAATCTTAAAATTAATTCCAAAGTCGTTTTTCTCTAAATCGCCGATTCTCATCTGATAATTATCTATTCGCAAATCAGCCCCTTCCCCAAATCCATACTGAATAACGCGAACTTTTTCTGGCAAATCGTCACCAACCATCCGAACCGACAAATCGTCATAATTCAAAACAGCCAAACCGCCCGCGGGCAACGATTTGAGTAAAAGCGCCTTCTCCTCAACTAACCTCCCTTTTTCTGGAAAAAATTCTATATGAACCGGAAATTCGCCAATCGCCGTCATCACGCCGACATCAACCGGGACAAAACTCATCAAATATTTCATATCTCCCGGCTTATCAATCCCCATTTCCAAAATCAATATCTCCGGATAATTCTTTTCCCAAATAATAGTTTTCGACGCTTTCAAAAATATTTTCAGCCAGCGCCAAACCGAATTGCCGCCCGTTTCCGAACCCAAAATAGTCAAAGGAACTCCTAGTTCATTATTATAATTTTTAATATTCCGCCGCGCCTTAAAATGCCGCCTCAAAACGCGGTAAATCGCCTCCTTCGCGCCCGTCTTCCCAACGCTCCCCGTAATGCCAACCACCCGCGGACGATAACGCCAAAGAATTATCTGCGATAAAATTTTGAGGATGTATTGGAGAATAGACATAATTTTCAAGTTTCAATTTCCAATTTTCAATGAATTTTCAATTCTATAATTTTCAATTTTTTAATTCCTGAATTTTTTTTCTTGTCTTTTCTTGTTTGAAAATTAATTCATTGAGAATTGTTTGGAAATTGAAAATTGGAAATTGAAAATTTACCGTGGCGGTATTTCTAAATACTGCAATAAATATTCCGTCAACCGCCTAAAAACAGGACTAACCGAATCCGAAGCGAAACGAATGCCTTGCGGCTTATCCATCTTGATTAAAATCACAAACCTTGGCTCAAAAGCGGGCGCGAACCCGACAAAACTATGAATCGTCTCCTCTGAATACCCGCCATTTTCAGAATCAGCCATTTGCGCCGTTCCCGTTTTGCCGGCGATATCATAGCCCGAAATCCTCGCTGGCTTTCCAAAACCATTCTCCACCACGCTCACAAGCATCTTCGTCACCTCTTTGGCCGTCTCCGAAGATACCACCTTCCCGCTAACTTGCGGCTCCGTCACAACCTCCTTCCCATCTGGATAAACTATCTTTTCAACCACAAAAGGCCTCATTAATTTTCCCTCATTGGCAAGCGCCCCGATAGCGGCCACCATACCCAAAGAGCTGACTGTAATCCCCTGCCCAAAAGAAATCGTCGCCAAATTAATTTCTCTCTCGCTGAATAAGTTGCTAATATCTCCTGCCGTTTCTCCCGCCAAATCCACGCCCGTCGGCAAATCAAAATTAAATCTTTGGATATAGTCCTGAAATGTCTCTATGTCAGTCGCCCGCTGGACGAAAACCGCGCCCGTGTTAAGCGACTTTTCCAAAACCTGCGTCATCGTCTGCTCCCCGTAACTCTTCCCGTCAACATTATTAATCACGCTCCCCTTAATTCTAATTTGCCCTTCGTCAACATAAGTTGTTTGAGGGGTGACCGAACCGCTGTCTATCCCAATCGCCATAGTAACTGGCTTAAAAACCGAACCCAACTCATATGCTTTTTGGGTTGACGAATTAAGAAAAACATCAATATCTTCCACAACGCTATATTCATTCGGGTCAAAAACAGGCCAGTTCGCCATTGCTCGAATCGCCCCGCTTTTCGGCTCCATGATAATAATACTACCGCTCTCCGCGTTCCATTGTTCCACTAATTGTCGAAGTTCTTTTTCCGCCTTAAATTGAATATTTTGGTCAACAGTCAAAATCAAATCCGCTCCGTCTTCAGCCGGTTCCATCTCGTCGTTTAAAAAAGGAATCCAATAGCCGGCCACATCTTTCTTGCCCTTAATAGAGCCCGCCTCGCCGCTTAATTTATCCTCATAATACCCTTCCAAGCCGTACTGCCCTGTTTTTCCCTCATCAGAGTCGCCCACAAATCCAGTCAAATGGCAAGACGAAGAGATATTAGGGTAATAACGCCAGGTCTCCGGAGCCAATCCAACCCCTTCAATTTTAAGTTCCTCAATTTTTTGAGCCGCCTCTTGGCTAATTTTGCTCTTAAGCGGCTCATAAGGGTCGTCTTTTTTATTAATTCTTTGCCAAACTGTCTCCTTGTCTAAATCAAGAATTGCGGAAAGCTTGTCAGCTAATTCATCTTTGCGCTCTTCGGGAATATCCTTTGGAATAAGATAGGCCTTTTGAAATTCTCTATTAACGGCTAATGGGTGATAAACCGCTTGCCCCGTTCTTTGAAGAGCGGATAAGTCCTGCGTAAAAATCTCGCCTCGTTCTGGAAATAACTCCCGATAAAAATCCTGCTTATTCTGCGCCGAAGCGCTAAACGAGTCATACTGTAAAATTTGGAGAGAAAATAAACGGGCAAAAATCCCGCTTCCAGTCAACAAAACAACAACCGCCAATAAATAAATCCGCCAGTGCTTCATAATCTTAATCCTTCACCGCTACCATCTTCTCCTTTTCTAAATAAATGATTTCTCCCGCCTCAACCATTCCCAACGATTGAACTAAATTTTCCAAATTAGACGGCGAGCGCCATTGCGCCACAAGAGATTCTAAGTCGCGCGCTTCCGTTTCCAAAACCGTGATTCGCTCTTTCTGTTCCCTAATTTCATAACTGCAGCCAACTAAATTATTCGCCTGAACCAAACAAAAAACCACGGAACAAAAAATGGAAAAACAAATCAGCGCGCTCAAAGCAAACATACCTCGATCATGTCCCCTCCCTCCAAACTTTTTTGATTTAATATAAGCAGTCATAGTTTTGTCGCCGCCCTCATCTTCGCGCTCCTGCTCCGAGGATTATCTCGAACTTCCTCCGCCCCCGGAACAATCGGCTTTTCGGTCAAAATTTTCAGCCCGTCCTTTTTTGCCTCTTCGCGAAAAAAATTTTTAACGATTTTATCTTCCAATGACTGAAACGAAATTACCGCCAGCCGTCCACCTTTTTCTAAGAGTCGTAACACTTGCGGCAAAACCCTTTCTAAATTTTCAAGTTCGCCGTTGACAACTATTCTTAATGCCTGAAAAACCCTTGTCGCTAAATGAATTTTTTGATGTCTCTGGCTCGCCGGAATCGCTTTTCTAATAATTTCTGTCAACTGGCGAGTCGTCTTAATCCGCTCGCTTTTCCTCTCCTGACAAATCGCCCGAGCGATTCTCTGGGCGAATCTTTCCCCGCCATATTTATCAAAAATCTTCGTCAGTTCTTTCTCTGTCCATCGGTTAATAATTTCCTCCGCCGTCAATTCTCTTTCCCCGTCAGAACGCATATCTAATGGCTCATCTCCTCGAAAAGAAAATCCGCGCCCGCTTTCCTCTATCTGCCACGAAGACATTCCCACATCAAGCAAAATCCCGCTTACTTTATTAAAATTATTTTCCTCCGCGATTTTTTCCAAATCGGCAAAACTCCCCTGAACCAAAACTAATCTTTCATCCAACGGCTCCTTTTTTAAAATTTCCACAACATCCTCATCCAACTCAATCCCCAAAACTCTTCCATCTGGCTTATTCCTCTCCAACAACTCCGCGCTATGCCCTCCAAATCCATAAGTCCCGTCAATAAAATCCTCTCCCGACTTCGGGTCTAAATATTCCAAAACCTCTTTCAAAAGAACAGGAATATGATTCATATTTTTATATCCCCAACTCATTCATTTTCTCCGCGATATCCTCCGCCTTCTCGGCCGTCTGCTTCTTATACGCCTCCCACTTCTCCTCGTCCCAAATTTCAATCCTGTTATAAAGACCGGCAAGAACCACTCTTTTCCCCAAACCAGCATATTTTTTTAAATAATCAGGGACAAGCGCTCTGCCAAGCCCATCCAAAGAAACATCCATCGCCCCCGCCAACATCAAACGCGCGAAAGCCCGACTGTCCGAACGACTAATCGGCAACTCCGACAATTTCTTAGCGAGTTTCTCCCACTCTTTCATCGGATACAAATAGAGACAGTTATCCAACCCTCTTGTTAAGACGGCCTTTTTGCCTAAATCCTTCCGAAATTTGACCGGCACCGCCAGTCGTTTTTTAGCGTCAACCGTATGACAGTATTCTCCAATAAACATAATTGTTATCCCCAGAATTCGGACTTATCCCCACACTTATCCACATTTCTCTACTACATATCCATTATATTCCACCAACCCTACCCTGTCAAACACCTCAAAACCCAAAGAAAAAACGGCTAACCAAAGCCGTTCCACTACATTTTATCTAATTTTATCCCCAAGAAGCATCCCGAGGGGACAGTCCCCCGTCTTCGGGGGCTGCCCCCGTCTTAATTTTGAAAATAAAAAGACGGCGAGAAAAATTTATTTCTATCGCCGTCTAGTTGATTTAACGAAGCAACCCTCTTTGCTCTCGTTAGTTTGTTATTGGTTGAATCAGAGGAATCATCTCTCCGAGAAGATAAACATCTTTTTCTAAAGATCCGACAGATTCAATGTTGTTATCTTTTGTTGTATTGACCGTGTCTGTTGCCCGCGATTCTAAAGATGATTTATTTTCCTGTTTAGCGTTCCGTTCAGCAGATTTTATCAACTTAAAATCTTTTTCCCTAATCTCCGACCAAAAAGAAGCGCCTTTTTTACCGTCTATATGGAACCAGAGTTTGTCGTCTCCTTCCAAAATTCCAATAACGGTTGCTTCGCCCCATTTTGTCAGAATGCGATCGCCCGAACGAAAACCAAACTTTTTGCATACTCCAGAAGTATCAAAGATACCGAGACCGCCATTGATTCGACGATATGCCATTTTGCCTTCTTTGCTAAACCGTTTAGATTCTTCAATAACAATCTGGTCAAGATGTTTTTGACGAAGATTATATGCTTTCTTTTCCTGATCAGAAAGATCTGCTTTTGCGATAATCTTACGCGCAATTCCGATCATTTGATCTTTTACTATATTATCAATTTCTTCTTTATTTTTTTTATACCGGTCCTGCTCATTGTTAGTTAATGATTCTTGGACGATAATTTTGCTAACAATTTTATCGTTCGTATCGTTGAAAAAAATAGGGATAATTATTGCTGATGATATACCTATTATCGCCACAAATATCATTAATTCCACGAGAGAGAACCCCTTTGAATTATGATACGCCTTTTTCATATTTAATCCTCCGCGTTTGGTAAAAACTGGCTGAAATAATTTCTATCTCAGCCAGTTTATCGGACTTGTTCGTTATTCTTGGCTGGCAATTTTACCCTTTGGCATCGCCATATTCAACCCAAGATCTTTCAGCGTTGTTGCCGTCAAAATACTAATCAAGTTTGCGGCTTCATTACCTGAAGATTTAGAAGATTCGCCGGAATTAAACACAACTTCAGACACCCACTTTTGCTTGCCAAATTCCTGAGCAAATCTCCCCATTACTCGTTCGTAAACTTCGGTTTTCAATTTCAACGCGCCATCCGCAGCCATAACCAAACTTTTTCTTTTCGCTTCGCCTTCGCCAAGCAAAATATCTTTCTGCTTCGTAAATTCAGCAGATTGCTTGTCAAGTTTGGCAACCTCCAAAGCTTTTTGAGCATGCAGTTCCGCAACTTCTTTTTCTTTTCGCGCTTCAACAAGCGCTCTTACTTTAGATTCCTCTTTTTCGTATCGCGCTTTTTCAACATTGGCCTTCCCCACTTCTATAATGGTGAGTTTATTCTGTTCAGCCTCTTTAGCTTGAGCTATGGCGGTTTCTACTGCCATTAAAGCTGCTTGTTGAGTAGCTATCTGTTCTTGAACCTTATCTGAATAAATAAACTTTTTAACCTCGAAATTACTAATTATAATTCCAAGATCATCCAAGGGACTGACTTCTCTTAGCGGATTACCGTCTTTATCTTCTTTGATAGTTTTAAACAATTTTGTTATTTCTTCTCCGCTAAGAAGATCTTTAACCTTACGTTCCTCTTCTTTTGTTTTATAGACCCCATTCTGTATTTGATCCCATGTCCAACTGATGTAATCTGGTCTTTTCTCGGCATAGGACTCCCTTGCAGACATTAGATTAGCCGCTAAACGCAAAGAATTTCTAACATGCGGAAGTATGAGTTTTTGCTCTAAATCTACAAAACTCTTGTATCCCTTCTCTGTTATGAGCGATAAAACTTGTTCTTCTGAAGTCGGCATGGTTATTCTGACAGTTCCTGAAATTCTACTCAAAGACCCATCGTTAAACCTTACCTCTATGCTTTGGTCCTTACCTTCTCCTTCTTCACTATCAGCAGTAAAATAGAAAGTATCTGCCTTTGGCCAAACTTGAATATCTCCAAATAGCTGGAGCCAAAGACCAGGAACCATTTTGGCGCTCATTTTGCCGGTAACAGCCGCCTGCTTGATTTGGTATGTCCCTTTTTTAACAGTTTCAAAGATCTTACTGCCAAACAAAAGAGATAATATCACCGTTACTACCACTACTGCTATTTTGATTTGATTTTTTCCTATTTTCCCTTCCATCGGTCTATCCTCCTTTTATTGTTTTGATTCAAGATTCGCAAGATTAACGCGAAGCTCAGCAAGTTGATCATTAATTTCATTAAGATTAACCGTCGTCTCAATTTCTTGCGTCAAAGATATTATCTCCGCCTTTTTCCATTCAAGCTCTCGTATCTTTCTCTGGAGAGTCGGCAAATCATCTTCTGTAGATTCTTCATCAATACCATAATTTTTAATATACGGTTTGCCAACATACTTCCAAAGAAGATAACCAATTCCAATTACCAAAACGCTAGTTATAATAAATTGCGCAAACATAATTCTACCCCCTTTCAATTCGTTATTTAGTTATCAAAGTACAAATTGTCAACTCCAGCCAACTTACCATATCGCAACACAAAAGTCAATGTCTGTCCAATTTTTTAGAAATAAAAACAGCCGTTTTATAAAAACGGCTATCTCACCGATGGGGGCTGCCCCCGCGGCGGGGGCAGCCCCCATCTCCGCCGCACAACCTTATTCCCATCCCGAGGGGACAGTCCCTCGCGGCGAGGGACTGTCCCCGTCTTAATTAAGTTACGTGGGCGCATCTGGGATCGAACCAGAGATCTTCGCGATGTGAACGCGACGCTCTACCATTGAGCCATGCGCCCCCTACAACTTCAACCTATTGATCAACTTCTCGTGCGGTTTTTCAAGAACATCCTTGATGAACCGGTCAAACATATCGTAGCGATATTTGAAGTCCTCCGTGGATAAAACAACATAATCAATTTCCTTGCCGACTTCCGCTTCCAGGTCTTTCATGAAAACCGACAATCTGCTTTGTTTAATGTTATCACCCACGATCATTATATCAACGCGCGCGTTTTCCGCGTTAACAAAAATACCGGAAAGAACAGCCAAGTTAATTCTTCCCAGTATTTTTAACCGCTTTAATATTTTATTTTTAGACGCCGGACTAGATTTCAAAACGAGCGTCTTTAATTCGTTGTAAAAATCAAAATCAGGATTGATTGAATACAATTTCTTTTTGTTTTTTAATCGACAGGTAATGAGCTTAATACTTTCCAACTTTGCCACCTGCCGACGCGAAGCCGAAACATCGGTCTTCGCGCGCTCAACTATTTCCTTTAACTCAAAGGATTTTTCAGGATTCCTCAAAAACAGCTTCAGAAGTTTTACTTTGACCGGAGAGTCAAAAAGTTGTTCCAAAATTTCCTTAGCCATATTTTTTTTGCTATTAGATTATTTTAACTCCACCACCGCGCCTGCTTCTTCTAACTTCTTCTTCATCTCTTCGGCTTCTTCTTTTTTGACGCCTTCTTTGATCATTTTCGGCGCGCCATCAACTAAATCCTTGGCCTCTTTAAGACCTAATCCCGTAATTTCTTTAACCGCCTTAATCACAGAAATTTTCTGTTCGCCCGCGGCTTTCAATTCCACATTGTAAGAACTCTTTTCTTCCGCCGCGGCTTCTCCGCCCGCTGCCGCTCCGCCCGCCGCCTGCATCGCCATCATCGGAGTAGAACTAACGCCGAACTTTTCTTCTAAAACCTTAACCAATTCTGCCAAATCCAAAACGCTTAATTCCTCAATCTGTTTGACTAAGTCCTTAAACTTCGCTGGAACTTCAACTTTCTCTTCAACTTTTTCTTCTACTTTTTTTTCTTCAGTCATTTTTTTTATTATAGAAATTACAAACTAAAACTTGAAATTTAATTTCAAGCCCTACGCTTTTAATCCCTTATGTTTTAATACACAAATTAATCCTCTCAAATTGCCCTGCAAAACATTAACCATGCCCGACAAAGGCGACGCGATACTGCCAACCAATTTTCCTAACAATTCTTGCTTAGACGGAAGTTTAGCCAAACTTAAAATCGCATCATTTCCCAAATACTCTCCCTGAACAAAACCAGACAAAATCTTCAAATTTTCATTACCTTTTGAAAAATCATACAAAATCTTAGCCGGCGCAACCTCATCTTTATACCCAAGAACCATCGCGACCTGCCCGGGTAAATCCTTAATCTTAACTCCGCTTAATCCTGCCTTGCCCAAAGCCAAATCAATCAATGTTTTTTTGCTCGCCTGACAATCTATTTCTTCCCCCCTCAACTTCTCGCGCAATTTCTGAACCTGATTAACTTTCAGTCCAGTATAATCAAAAAAAACAACCGCTGTCTGCCGCGAAAGTTTATCCGTCAAACCATCCACAATTTCCTTTTTCTTTTCTTTTGTAATCATAAAAAAAGTCCGTCAACCATAGACAGACCAAAAATCCCAAAACTTCTTTACCTCGATAGGACTTATCGCCTGCCTATTGTCTATGGCTATTCATTTGTTATTATCTCCACCCTAATCCTTTTTTAATCCCTTGTCAAGACCTCCAACACCGCTTCCGCAAAATCCTCTGCTGATTGCGGTCCGTTGGCGGTGACTATTTTTCCGTCCGCGGTAACACTTTTTTCTTGATAGACAGCTCCATTTTCCTTAAGAATTTTAATCGGTTCCTTGTACAAAGGGTCAAACCAAACCGTCGCTTTTTTTCCTTCCAAAACACCCGCTTTGGCTAAAATAATAGGAGAAATACAAATCGCCGCCAAAACCTTGCCCCGCTCAACCGCCTCCCGCGCGATACTATATGACGACTCATTATCAAGATTTTCCAAACATCCCGAACCACCCACGAAAACCACCCCGTCATAATCCGCCACTTCCAAATTATCTAACTTAACATCAACCGCCACCTCCGCCCCGCTCACCCCGCGCGCCATTCCACTTTTGTTGCTAACCGTCGCGACCTCAACCCCCGCCCGTTCAAAAATCTCCCGCGGAATAAAATATTCCTCATCCTTAAAATCTGAAAAAGCAATCACCATCGCTATCTTTTTGTTTAAATTTTTAGTCATAGTTTTTTACTCCAACCACTTCGCCTTATTCATATTATGCTCATCCAATGTCTTGCTAAAAACCGTTTCTCCGTCTGGCTTTGATAAAAAGAAATTATAATCATTCTCCTGCGGGTTAATCGCGGCGCGAATCGCCGAAAGCCCCGGGTTGCAAATCGGCCCCTTCGGCAAACCGACATTCTGATACGAATTATACGGCGAATCAACTTTTGTATCCTCCGTGGAATAACGCCACTTATCCTCGTCTAAAATATAGGCGATTGTCGCGCAGGACTGCAAAGGATAATTGTTTCCGAGCCGCCTCCAAAAAATCCCCGAAGCAATTCGTCTATCTCGGTCAGTTCTCACTTCTTTCTCAAGGATGCTCGCCATAATCACAACTTCCTCAACCGTTTTCCCTTGCTTCTTGATTTCAGCCCGTAAACTATTATCCAACTTCTTATCAAAATTATCCTTCATTTTGTAAACAATATCCCTCAACTCGCTCGCGACATTAAAACGATAAGTATCCGGAAACAAATACCCCTCTAACTTTGGATATATTATAAGTTCGCCCGCCTCAATCAGACCTGCCTTTGCCAAACGCGCGTCTATTTTTTTCAAAGTAAATCCCTCGGGAATAGTAATTTCAACATCTTGCGAAATCGCCTCTCCCTTCGCCATTTTCTCGGCGATTTGTTTAATATTTAAAGAAGGGCTCAAAATATATTGTCCCGCCTGTAATTTAGCCGCCCAGCCCTGATAAAGAACATAACCAACAAACCAAATCTTGTCCCTAATCAAACCCTCATTTTCCAAATCAGCGGCAATCATCCTTAAACTATCCCCTTTTTTAACAACAAACCCCTGCTCCGTTGGCTCTCTCTCAAGAGGAATATTAAATTGAAAACCAACCAAAGCCAAAAACAATCCGCCCAAAACGAATATCAAAAGAACAGATGATAAAAAAAACCTAGTACTCATATAATCATAGGGGGCAAAGCATTTTAGATTTTTTTGATACGCGTGGGGCGCCCTTTAGGGCTAAAGCGTTCAAAAAAATTTAAACGCGGTTTTTCACCGACTCATTTCCCTGTCACCAAAGGGACAAAAGCAAATCCCGGATATTCCTTCTCTTCAAACTTCCTCGCGCTTTTTTTAACCAAAAGCCAAATGCTATTTTCAACCGGCGCCACCAATCGCCCACCAATTTTCAATTGCTCTTTCCAGGCCTGCGGTATCTTCTTCCCTGAAGCGGCGGCGATAATTCTATCAAAAGGCGCTTTCTCTCCCAGCCCCTTTGAGCCGTCGCCGCAAGTAAACTTAACATTATTAAAATTATACTTCTTAATATTGTTTTCTCCAAACTTTTTTAATTTGGGAATAAACTCAATCGCGTTCACAAATCCCTTAGCGCCGACAATTTGACAAAGCAAAGCCGTCTGCCATCCCGAACCTGAACCAACATCCAAAACATTATGTCCCTCCTCTGGCTGAAGCAATTCTAACATAAAAGCGACTGTCAGCGGTTGAGAAATCGTCTGGTCAAAACCAATTGACAAAGGCGCGTTATATTCATTCACAAAATCCTCACCCTGCTCCCTAATAATCTCCGCGGGAACAAAATCAGCTCGTCGAATCTCCCGAAAAGCGTCAATAATCCCAGGGGTTTTTAGATACCCGTCTCGAATAAGTTGGTTAATCAGTTTTTCCATAAAATTAAAAGTAGGCGGAAAAGGGGGCAGTCCTCCGTCTTCGGGGGCTGCTCCCGTCTTAACTACATCTCCCTTCTTACTACAAAATCCGCCAGCCCTAAAAGAAACTCTTTCTCCTCGCGCGGCATATCAATCTTCGCGATTATCGCTTTTGCCTCTTCAATCAATCCCTCCGCCTTCGCGCGACAATAATCCAAAGCGCCACTCTCCTTAACTATCCGCCTTATCGCGACAACATCACCCCGGCTAATTTCCTGCTTGCCCAAATATTTCTTTAAAGGGTTTCCCTTTGTAAAAGCGATCGTTTTAAAAATTAAAAGATTTGGCTGGCTCTCCCTGATGTCTGAACAAATCGGCTTGCCTATTTTCTCCCGCGAGCCAAAAATTCCTAAAATATCATCTTGAATTTGAAAAGCGACGCCAATTGGCAAAGCAAACCGCTCCAACTTCTCTAAAAGCCGCGCGCTCCCTCCCGCCAAAGCCGCGCCTATTTTAAGCGGAGCGGCAAAAGAATAATATGCCGTCTTATGCCTTAAAACACTTTCTATCTCACCCTCGCTTATATTCTTTTTCTCTTTCAAAAACATTTCCAGCATTTCCCCATGACAAGTCCCCTCAATTGTTTTATTTAAAATACCCAACGCCCGCGTTTTATTTTTTTCGTCAAAATCACTTTCCGTCAAAATCTGACATCCCAAAACATTGCTAATATCGCCCGCTATCAGAGCGAAAGAAATCCCCTTATGCAAATCGCCGCCAAATTTCTTTTTGTAAAAAGCGTAAAGAGACGGCTTCCCGCGCCTTGTTTCGTCTCGGTCAATAATGTCATCATGAATTAAAAAGAAATTGTGAACCAACTCCACGCAGAGCGACGCTTTCAAAATCGCTTTTTTATCCTTCCCGCCCGCCAAAAAATATCCAACGATAACTAAAACAGGGCGCGCTCTCTTGCCGCCCCTTAAATTAAACTCGCGCAAAACCTTAATCGTCTCCGCCGCCGATTTGGAAATAAGTCCTGTCTCCTTAATCTTCCGCCCAAAAAATCTTTCAATTTCCAAATCAATCCCCCGCCGATATCTCCCTAAAACCTCGTTAAATAATTTTAAATTTTTATTTTCCATAACGCCTTTGTCTTTTTGCGAAATCATTAACCGCCGCCGTGAACTTCTTCTCGTCAAAATCAGGATAAAATTCCTTCGCGAAATACAATTGGCTGTTAGCGCAACCCCACATCATAAACCCGGCGCTATTATGCGGGTCGTCCCCGCTCCCCGTTCTAATTAAAAAATCAACCAACGGCAAATCCCCGCTCCAAAGATGCTTCTTAAGCAAGGCGCCCGTAATTTTCAACCCCTTGTTCTCTCGCCCTTCCTTGACAATATCTTTAATCGCCGCCAACATTTCATCAGTGCCGTTATAGGCGATAAAAATATTAAGCAACCGCTCGCTATGGTCTTTGGTCGCCTTAATCAAGTCATCGGCCGCTCGCGCGCATTTCTCCGGCAAAACCTCGCGCCACCGTCCGATAATATTAACGCGCGCGCCATTTTGATAAATTTTCTTATTCTTAATCAATTTGCGAAAATATCGTTCATATATTTTCACAAGCGCCTTCACTTCCGCCTTAGGCCGCTCGGTCAAATTCGCCCAAGAACTTCCCCACAAAGAAAAACATTTAATATCCATATCAAAAGCCGCCTCTACTAATTTCTCCGTATTTCTTGCTCCCTCCAAATGCCCCTCCCAAGGAGACAACCCTCGCTTCTTAGCCCAACGCCGATTGCCATCAGGGACAACAACAATATGATTAGGAATATTTTTGATTTCTTTTTTATTCATTCCGTCAAATCATACCACAAACAAATCAAAAATGACAAGCAAAAAATCCACAGGTCAGAAACACTTGACTTCCTAAACAATAAGGTTTATACTCCCAACATAAAGTTCTCGGTCAGCTTTCTTTTCTTAGTAGGATTAGGTTCGTCCTGTATCTTCATTCAAGTAAAAGTTTTAGCGAAACGGGAAGAAAGGTCGAGCTATAGTTCAAGTTTATTAAGAAGAAAAAAATGTCTAAAAAATTATATGTTGGCGGATTGCCTTACAGCACCACCGAAGATACCTTGAAAGAGGCCTTCGAAAAAGCCGGAGCTGTTGATTCAACTGCAATCATCACCGACAAAATGTCAGGCCGTTCCAGAGGTTTCGGTTTCGTCGAAATGACAAACGACGAAGACGCTCCAAAAGCGATCGAAATGTGGAATGGCAAAGAGTTTGAAGGACGCAACCTCACAGTCAATGAGGCTCGCCCGATGGAACAACGTCCTCAAGGACAAAACAGTTACCAAAGATAAACTCTTTGTAAGATACAAAAAAGCCGCTCTTGAGCGGCTTTTTTGATATGGCAGCGAGGGTGGGACAAAGTTAGAACCTGGTATTTTGAGAAATCCCCTTCCATTGGTCGGACAGGGTTGGAACCCATTTGTTAGGACAAAAAATTCTTCTAACCCCCTTTTCCCTTAATTATATTTTATCACAATACAGTTTTCTATTTGCTTATCTTGGTTATTTTTTAAGAGATAATAGGGAGAAATAAAACATTCAGAAAAGTCGCAATTACACTGACCTACAATTCTTGGTTCACCGTCTAGTTTGCTCAAAAAAAGTTCGTAGTTTTTTTCCTTGATTATTAAAACTACTTTTGTATTTTTCAGAGTTCTTTCTCCTGTTTGATCATAAACCGGCAAAAAATTCATAGCACAAACAATGCCATTATCAAGACGACAGTTAAAAATAGATTTTATTGTTTCAAAGAATTCTCGTTCAGTTTTATCCAGTTTCCAATCTTGGTTCAATAAACCCTCTGGCAATTCGGCTCTGTTTATATTTATTGTTACTTCACTGTTTTGGATTATCGCACTATCGCCCTCGGCTTGAATATTCCCATCGCCTTGCATAGATTGGCTTTTTTCTACTTGTATATTCTCATTTCCGTCAATAAATTGCTCATTACGACTATTGATGCTCTCGTAGATTAGATAACTGCCAACAATGCTGGTCAACAAGACAGGATAAACAAAAGACTTCATCCACCATGACTTATAAAAAGGTGGTTTTTGTTTTCTGCTGTTTGGTGTTTGATTATTCATAGTTTTTTATAAACTATTCTCCTTTTAGACCGTTCTTAGACATTTGCTCCGCGGATGAAACACTTGATCCTCTGAAGAGAAGTTAGAACTTGGTATTTTGACAAATTCTCTTTTGCCAGCTGGCAATACTAAACTTGTTTGTGGTTGTGGATAATCTAATTACTAAATATTCGGTTTATATTATATAATATGAAAAGATGAGGCGATAGCCCCATCCTTACCCTAAAATCCCTTATTGACCTGTAATCAGATCGTTGAGGGATTTTATTTTATGCTTCTTAAGATAAGTCCCAAGATGCATATCAGACCTGGCATTAAGGTTTCTGTCGTATCGCTTCTCGATAGTCCCCACATGGGTATCATCGCGCTTATCACGCAATTGACCATCTTTGTTGCGAGATCGACAGCCCTTCATGCCTGGCGCGTCGTTTTTGCAACTCATAATTTTTATCTTGCTTTACCTCGGCAAGAGTGCTTAGTAAAGAAGGCTCGACTACTTCCTTCTCGCCGTTTTTTGCGGCTCTGCTAATACCGCTACTTGTGCGAGAGTAATCGAAATCATGAATGACAAAAAACAAAGGAGGGAGGCTACGCCTCATCTATGCTATAATTTTACCACTTAATTATTATCTTAGTCAATCCCATATAATCCCTAAATTATCTTCGCCTGCGCAAAAACAATATATTGATTTATCCAGATTATCGCCGAAATCACAATAAGCAGAACAACGCCATTAACAATTAACGCCGGGTGCTGAATTTTAATTTTAATGAAAATACTCAATAACAAAGCCAACGCCAAAATAGTGAACAAAACAAAATAGAAATAATTACTAATAGCGCGAGGCGTTGATAAAAATCGACTAACGATACTCGGCGACAAATTCTCTCTAACTACTAACCCGACAAAACCTGAATCATCGGGCATAATAGAATTTTTTACTTCTCCTTTGACAGCAGTTGAATCTCCGACAATCGATTCATTGGAGATCTCTACGGTAGGCGGAACTGACTGTTTTTTTTCTTGCGCGACAGCAACTGATTGAGCAGTCATTGTTACCGGGCGACCGAAAAGCTGAACAATAAAAATTGTCTCCTTGCCTTCATATATCTCTTTGGCCGCGCCAACGCCAATCTCAACAAAATTATTATTTAAAATATTAGCCTTGTGGGTTGGCGAATTCATCCATGCATTAATGGCATCTTGAGAATCCACGAAATTAATCGCTAAATTTTCACCAGCCAAAACATATTCATAACCAACCTTATCCAACCAATACCAAGGCGTCAGACCTTCTTCGGGGCTAGTATGAGCAAAATAGCCCTTGGTAGCCATATCTTCTGCCTTAAGTTGGGCAGCTTTTTCCAATAAAGAATTAGTTTTAAGCGACTCTAAATTATTACTTAGACGGTTTTGATTAGTAAATCCTTCAATAGCCATAGGCGCGACTGAAGCAAAAAAATTGCCTTGCGGGATAAACCAAAGAACCTGAACTAAAAAACAAACTTCAACGAACAAAATAAAACTCAATATTACTAACGCCACCTTCCACCTCAAAATGCGCGGCTTGTGACTATTGCCCTTGTTCGGAATAAAATATTTCTTAAAATTCTTTATCATAATACCCTGTTAGTATTATAGCACAAAAAAAAGACTTGCGGTAAGAGCAAGTCTTTTAATATTTCTAACAATTCATTATTTTATATTTTGTCCTGTGATATAAGAATCTCTATCAAACGCATTAATTTCATAAACAGCATCCCAGTCAAAACCATTCTCAATAAACACCTCGCTAGTTTCAATCCAACATTTCTCACCTATATCTCCATTCGGATATAATTTATATACCTTATCATCATTAACGGCTCTTACTAATTCGGAAGTGGCGAAAGAATCAACCACGCTCTTTTCTATATCAAGTATGTCGCTCCATTCTAAATGCTGATAACTATTAAAGACAGATGGGCTTAAAATCAATCTCTTGAATTGTTTTTCGCTTATGTATTTAACAATATAGACATCAATATCGCCAATGGCTCGAATTAAAGCTCCTTCGGCGAATTTTTGCTCACCCAAAACTTGACCTTGCGACGCGCTGCTTGCAATAGATGGCGTTAAAGGCATCAAGACAGAAGCAGTCAAATTTATAGATACAGAAGTATTCACCGTTACACCGCTTGAACTTCGGAAACGAACATAAACGGTTTTTTGTCCCACGCCTTCACTTAATGTCCAGTCTTTAGTTGTGGCATAAGTTTCAAAACTAATACCCGTAAAGGTTGGCTCATTGGAAACTGCCATTGATACAGCATTAGTTGCCGCTAAAGTTAATCTCACATTCCGATTATCAGTAGAAGTCGCATTACTATTTATTTTAACTGAATAATTAGTTGGTGTGATAACTGAAACGCCTCCACCTCCACCTCCACCTCCACCGCCTCCGCCACTACCAGGTATAGCAGTCTGCGTATAAGTAGCAAACTTAGTAAAGTGTTTAGTCCAAATCACTAAATCCGAACCAACATTTATTTTACATTCACTCCCTTCCGCCAAAGCATCGCCAACGACTTGCGAGTCAGCGCTGCAAACATTTGTAATCGGAGTAAAAACACCATTGCGCGAATATCCAACATATTTACCCGCTTGACCAGTTATTTTTATCCTCACGGCTTTATCAAAATTCAATAAAGTATCGCCAAAACCTATTTCTATAACCGATGATACTGTCGCGGTATTGCCGGAATCAGGAGTAGCGCTTACGCTGGAATTTTCCTGAACTTGCGGCAAATTAATTTCGCCTGTCCAGCCAGCTTCGCCAGAAATCAAAGTGCTTTGCGGAATTTGAACATTTACTTCACCAATACTTGTTTCTGAATTAATAGTAAGACCAGTCGGTAAGGTAACATCAGTGCCACTCATTAAAGCTGAAACATTTAATTTTGCGTTTGTGGCGTCGGATGGAACATTAATATTGGAAGTTGCAGGAGCGTTACTGCCAATTAAAATTTCTTGAAAACTTGAACTTATATCCATATCGGCAGCAATCATTACTTGCTCTTCTTCTACGGGCAAAACGGTTATTATCCTGACTACTTCGTCAGCTGAATTGCCAGCTATGTCGGAAACATTATAAGTGACTGAATATGTTCCAACTGTATTTGCGTCAACATTATCTACTATCACTATACTGCCAGTAATATCTCCATCAATATTATCAGAAGCAGTGGCTCCTGAGTCAATATATGTTGATCCATCATAAATATTCATGTCTCCTCCATTTAAAGTAATTACAGGAGAAGTTAAATCGGGTCCGACTATTACCGTTCTAATTACTTCAGTAGCAGCGTTTCCTGAAGAATCAGAAACATTATAAGTGACTGAATATGTTCCAACTGTATTTGTATCAACATTGTTTACTGTCGCTATACTATCCGTAATATCTCCGTCGTAATTATCGGAAGCAGTGGCTCCTTTATCATTATATTCATAGCCAACTTCAACATCAACGGCATCATCCCCAATTAAAGTCATAACAGGAACTACAGTATCTACTACATTTACAGTTCTCACGACTTCGGGCGCTTGATTGCTCGAGGAATCAATAACATTATAGGTTACAGAATACGAACCCAAAATACTTGTATCAACATTATTTACGGCCACAATACTATCAGTAATATCGCCGTCAACATCGTCCGCGGCAGTGGCGCCAGCGTCTTCATATTCAGTGCCAAACTCAACAGTTGTCGGGTTGTCGCCGAGTAAGGTAATAATTGGAGTTGAAACATCCACCACATTAACAGTTCTTGCGACTTCAACGGCGGAATTACCTGCGACATCAGTGACATTGTAGGTGACTTGATAGGCACCAACATTATTAATATCCACAGAATTAACCGTTACAATATTTGCGGTTAGATCGCCATCATAGTTATCAAGAGCAGTGGCACCGGCATCTTCGTAAGTCGAATTAACCGCTATTGTGAAAGGATTTTCTCCGAGTAATGTGATAATCGGTACAGTAGTATCAACTACATTGACCGTTCTGTTGACTTCATCGGCTGTATTGCCAGAAGAGTCGGTAATATTATAAGTCACAGTGTACGCGCCGATTATGCTTGAATTAACAGGATTTACAGTAATTATGTTGGCGGTAATGTTTCCGTCATAGTTATCACTGGCTGTTGCCCCAGCGTCGTTATAAATCGCGCCAACTTCAAGATTAACTGGGTTGTCGCCGAGTAGAGTAATTACTGGTGCGGTGGTGTCAACTACATTTACAGTTCGGGTTACTTCTGTGGCAGGATTACCAGCGCTATCCGAAACATTATAGGTTATGGTGTAAGTTCCCAGTGTGTCCGCATCAACCGTATCTCCGCCAGCGATAATGGATACGCTAACATCACCGTCAACATTATCAGTCGCGGTGGCGCCAGCGTCATTGTATTCCGCGCCGACTTCCAAAGTTACTGTGTTTTCTCCAATCAAAGTGATGATTGGCGGGGTTGTGTCCGGAACTTCCAATATGGTAACGGAATCTTCGCCAGTAACGCTTTGCGCCTCGCCGTCATCCGCGACAACCGAGCATTTCCAAACATCGCCTGCGGCAATTTGCGATGCAAGCACTGTGTTTGAAGTATAACCTTCTTGAATAACATCATCTTTATACCATTGATATACATAGTTAAATCCATCACTATCAGCGTCAGTTGAGCCATTTGGAGTACAAGTTAAGTCATTATTCGCATAAGCTGGATTCGGCGAAATAGAAACCGTTGGTTGAGTTGGAATTGAGTTTGAAATTGTTATCGGGTCTGATTCCATTGAGTCGCCATCAATAGTTCCATCATTCGGAATAACTTCAACTTTTATTGTATCGCCTTTGACAAAATTATCGCTTAGCAATGTATCGCTGTCATCTCCCATATTCTCGCCATTCTTTTCCCATTGGTAAGAAAAAGTAACTATATCGCCATTACCATCAGAAGCAACTGCCGTTGCGGTAATGTCAGTATTTGTATATGCGGGATTTGGCTCTAAAGTTATTGATTCCATTACTGGCGGAGTGTTGGGAATCTCGCCAACATTAACAGTTCTTATTACTTCATCTGCCTCATTCCCTGCCGCATCTGAAACATTGTAAGTTACTTCATAAGTTCCTGTTGTGGATGTATCAATTGAACTATCGTCAATTTCTATTTCCCCTGAAATATCTCCATCAATATTGTCTTCGGCAGTAGCGCCATATTCTGTGTAATCCTCATCTAAAAGAAGTTCAACTGGATTAATACCAGATAAAGTAATTACTGGCGAGGTTGTGTCTATGGTAAATGTAGTTATAGCCAAAGGCGCGCTTTCGTTATTGTTGGCATCAGTTACTGTAATCGCGCATCCACCATAAACTCCATCATCTAACTCATTAAAGGTTATTGCGTTATCGCCTTCAGCCGCATCGGTGGTATCACTAACGCATCCGCCGCTATAATTGATTGTTCCCGCTTCGGTTGAACTGAATGTATAATCAGGAGCATTATCATTGGTCAGCGTTGGCACTGGATTTACTTCACTTAATTCTGGAGCAGTTAAATCTATCAAAGAATTGAGAGCGTTAAAAGCATTAATTCTTTTTCCGGTTACGGTTTTGTTAGCAAGAGAAGATAAATTATCCCCAGTAGTCAAAATAACATTTTTAACTTCAGCATAAGAAAGCTCCGATTTATATCCCCAAATCAAAGCCGCCAGTCCTGTAACATGAGGAGCGGCCATTGAAGTGCCGTCGGCATAATCATAATTTTCATCTGAACCATCGGTGTATTTTGTGATTACAATATCATCAATTGTACATCCATAGTTATAATCGATAGAAGAATCCGTAATCCAATCAAAACTAAAATTAAAATCATTTGTAAGGTAATCTGAAATATTTTCAGTATATCTTTTATAATAACCCGTATGACCATTGTCTATCCAACTACTACCTCCATCTAAATTAATTTGTAGTTCATCATATTTTGTTGAATAATACCAACTTCCGCCCGAACGATAAGAAGTATATATATAATCATCAAAAGTTGCACTAATCGGAGTATCGCACCATATAGTAAAACCTAATGTAGCTCCAACAATAGAACTGTCCGAAAGATCTAAATCTTCTTTTTGCATTAACCAAGTATATGCGTCTGGCGAATAAGGATAAGAACTATCAGAATAAGCAACTTTAGAAAATCCATCATAACCTATTATCCAATGACTATCCGTACCGCCATGCCCAACTTTATAAATATCATCTTCAAAATTTTCAGAAAAAACATTGGTGTCCGCAACCATACTATAAATATTCACCCCAGGAGCTCCAACATCAACAGCAGCAACACCATAGTTAGACCATTCAGTTAAATTATCATTTTGATCTGTAGCAGCAACGGAAATAATATTATCCAAAGCATAGTCAGCTGGATATTGTGGACTTGAATCGTTATTATCACCAATTTGATCAGCGCCACCATTCCCAGCCGCCGCGATGAAAATTCCGCCAGCTTGTCTAAAACGGTCTATTGCATCATATTCTGCTTGTGAATTTTCGGAACCGCTAAAACTTGCATTGATTATTTTAACACCATTATTTATAGCAAAATCAATTGCTTCTACGATATCACCAACATTACCATCATAACTTCCCACTTTTAATGCCATTAATTTTACATCCCAATTAACTCCAGTTATGCCAATACCATTATTGCCTTCAGCTCCAATAGTTCCAGCCACATGAGTTCCATGACCATTATCATCAAGTGGATTATCATCATCATTAAAAAAATCCCAACCATGGTTAGTGTTCCCATTCCACATATTATTTATCAAATCAGGATGATTATAAGCAATGCCGGAATCTAAAACCGCCACAACAACAGAATTAGATCCTGTAAAAATATCCCATGCCTCTGGAGCATCAATATCAGCATCATTGGTTGTGTTATGTAATCCCCATAGTTTACTGAAATCAGTATCATTTGGAGTTATTGATGTCCATTGTCGTATATAATTCGGTTCAGCATATTCTACATTCGAATCATTCTTTAATCTCTCAACCATTGCCTCCGCCGACTCATCACTTTTTGTTTTGAAAACAGAGATATTACTTTTTCTAATATCTTCTTTTTTATCTAAATTTTTTCCAGTGGCAAACCACGCGGATTTCATTCTGCCAGACAACTGCTCTAAATTTATTTTCTGTTCCTTAAATTTCACTAAAACCTCGCCCTCTACATAATTTTGTTTTTGCGATTGTTTTACATCCGCCGACTTTTTTAAATTCTCATTCGCGCTAAAGGTTTCTACTTTTTCCTCGCCATCAAAATTTATTAACTTCCCAGTTGTTAATTTTTTTAATTCTAATTCACCTTTTGTTATTTTTTCATCCGCCGCAAAAACCAACGACATTGGCGCCAGCGTTCCCGTAAGAAACGCTATCACCATAAACCCCGCCATGTATTTTTTTATTGTTTTTTTGTTCATATTTTTTTGATTATTAAATTATTTAAATTGATTTCCCCCAATAAATTTTGCCAACAAAAAAGGCCTTCCGTCGGCGGCAATCCTTTCAGATCACCCAATGCCCTTTCGGACAAAGACCATCTACATAGTGCCGGCCAGAAGACCGTTTTTATGTAGATGGATTTAAACCATACTCCAAGCGAAAAGCTCAAAGGTTAGGTTATCAAATTGTTACTCACTTTCTCTATCGGTATAATATCATATTAGATAAAAAAGTCAATAGCAAACAACGCGACTGATTCTTGCATATTATTCATAGTAAAATAAACCAAAGTAATTCCCTAATTTAATATTTTCTCGATTTGATCATTAGCTGTTTCTAAAAGCCTATCAGCTCGACTTCAGGTTTGACTGATTTCCTGCCTTATTTTTCATTTTTTCTTAATGATTTCCTTTATTTCTTGCACGCATTGTTCTAAGTCATTTTGGAGCTGATACACCCAAAACCGCTTAACTTGCCAGCCGTACATAATAAGATGTTGGTCCCGCTTTAAATCTGAAAGCAATCGCCCCCCATCAATATCACGATGCCACATCTCTCCATCAATTTCTATATCAATGGGAATTTCTGAATCAACGATAGCAAGATCAAGACGATATTGATGGAGAGGATATTGAGGGATTGTCTTAATCCCTTTCCGAGCGAGCGCATCGTACAAAACTTCCTCCCATGGCGACTCAAATTTTCCACCTTTTTGGTCTTTATTTTCTGGCTCTAATTCATCGACATATTGCACAAACTTCGAAAGATGTAGAATGCCCGATTGAGCACAAGCAACTCTATCACCGACAATATGTAATTCTGCCCGCGCGCGAGTAATCGCTACATTAAATAAATTAACCGTACTACCTAAAAATCCGAGTGAGCGTTTTTGAATTTTACGGGATACTACGGGGGAGAAAATCATTATATCTTTCTCATCGCCTTGATATTTATGAGCAGTTTCGACTATAAAATCCAACTTTCGTAGCTGAGCTGCATCTATTTTTTGCCCTATTAAATCTCTAATCTTATTCGCTTGTTCCCTGAATGGAGTCACGACGCCAAGCGATACAGAATAATCATCGCCATGCGCCGCAATTCTTTTAATAATCTCCTCAATCAACACAACAATTTCTTTTGCTTCATCAAGATTATAAGCGCTTCCGACAGATGGACGAATAACTTCTCCAACAACATCATGCCAAACAACAGCGTCTGGATGTCCTGTTCCGCGCAATCGCCTATAATCCGTCCACACGCTCAACCTATTGCCGTAAAATCTTTTATTTGAAAATCCAATAATCTCTGCGCGACTACGATAATGTTCAAGCAGGTGCGTAAACTTTGCTCCTGTGCCAACAGTACTTCTTGCAAGTTCAAAAAGAGAGTTGATGCTGTAAAGAAAACGCTGGTCATCCGTGGAGGTTAACCCCATCTGTTGCTGCAATTGCTGATCGTCTGCGCGATGTAAAAGAGAAATATGGGTAAGCTGATTCGGATCTCCAATAATTACAGCCCGTTTTGCTCTATACAGGAGCGGAAGTGCTGATGCAATATCGCATTGCGACGCTTCGTCAATAACCACTATATCAACAACATCAGCGCTTAATGGAAGCGCATGGCGTACAGACAGGTTTGTTACAGCCATTGCCGGAAATGCTCTAACCACGCTCTTAAACATCCGCTTTCTTTCATTGTATAATCTTTTGGCAAAATCGCCGCCAATTACATCGCCTTCTAGTCGCCGAACAATACTTACATAATCAGCAATATCGCGTCGCTCCTTACTTCCTAATGATTTCAAGCGACGCTTCATCAGCGCATCAACATATCTGATACTGACATCAATTGCGCGCTCTTTACTTTTTGTTATTCTCTCTCGTAAAATTTCTATTCGTTGTTCATTTTCATTTTCGCGCACAACGCTTAGAAGTTCTGATTGATTATCCATCCATCGCTTCAGTAAACGCGCAACAGTCAAAATCTCCCTGCAATTATGTTCTGATTTGATCGGAAAAGAAATGCCCTGAATAGGCATAACAATAAGCAAAGACTTTGAAGCTTTCAATACCCGCTTCTCTATGGTTAAACCAAAAAAAGAAAGGATGCGCGAAACAAAACTCAAGTCCCCATCAATTTCTTTTATCAAACGACCCAAAAGACCAAGTAATCTATTAAAGTTATAATTTCTTTCAATCTTTTTATACTGCTTTAAATTTTTAGAAATTGGTGAAGGCAACTCCGTTTTAATTAATTCAAGAACGGCATCAAGATGGCTGATGCGATTTCTCCGGTCAAGAATACGAAAAAGAGATTTTTTCGCCTCTTCTTCTTCCTCTCTGATTAATTCTAATTTTTTCTTATATTCTCCGATTTCGCGTTCTAATATTTGACTGTCATAACTTGATGCGCGCTCAATCGCAGATAAAAGCGCTTCTGCAAACTCAACCTCTCGTTCTTTTTGCCCATATTTTAAAATGACTGGTTCTGACTGTAGTCGCAACAACCGTTCAATAACAACATCAACTGCCTTATGATTTTTACTTCCGAACAAGACGCTCTCGTTATGTAATAAGGCATTAGCAATAATATTGAGGACAATTTGCGATTTTCCAGTTCCTGGCGGCCCTGTGATTACGCTAACTATATTATTAAAAGCACTTTTGACCGCTCCGCGCTGTTCATCGTTCAGTCCAGTTATTTCCAAAAACTCGTCATTCTTGTTATTTTTTCCATCTTCTGTATTTCGGTCCAAAATGACGCGCCAAACATCATTCGGAGTGGCAACGCCCCGCAGTTCGCTCAACTCCTGTTCTAATCCGTATGTATATTTTGAATCCACGCTTCGAAAAATTATTCCAAGAGGCAAAATACTGTTTTCTGCTTTCAATTCAGTCGTTTTGTCGCGTAAAATATCTTTTGAAAATAAAACCTCTTGCGGTAGTAATTCGGCAAATGCGCTAAGAATGGTTTTAAGGTTCTGCTCTCTGCTTTTTTCTTCGTCCCATGCCCCCAAAACCGCTTCAGCTACTTGTTTTCTTTCCTCAACACTGGTTAATAAACTTTTATCAGTAAGAAAAGCTGAATTTATTCTTGGTCTATCTGATTGTAATACAAACGCGTACCCAGTTTCCGTCCGTATTAGATCAACGCCGAAAATCAAAATCGGCTGAATAATTTGACCTGACCAGCCGCGCCTTGATTGTTCAATATGTTTGATGTGGCATGGAAAACCGTAAAAAAAAGAAAGCGGGCTCCGACTCCACCGTGGCCCGTTGATTAATGTTTGTATTTTTTCATTTTGCCCTTCAAACTCTAATCGCTCTTTCCCAGACGCAACCCACTCTTTATCCATTACTGGCACTTGTAAAAATTCTGTCCCTTCTTTAAAAGAAAAAAGCGTAATTTCTCCAGAATTCTCAACCGAAATACAGGCTCCATAATATTTAAGAAGATTCTGCCAACGAGAAGATGTTGGATCAGTATGGACTATCGGCGCTTTGTTTTCTTTTGTTCTAATATTAGCCGAAGCTCTTTTATTATATCCTCCTCGATATCTATATCTGTTTTGATAATAAGTTGCCATAAATAAAATATATTCATTGATTATTTCATTAGATCGTCCAACGAAACGCCAGGCGCATCTGCATAAAAAGATGCTAGAAACCTTTTTCTGTAAATTAAATCAATTTTTCTGTTTGAAAATTGTTTAAAATCGATTTTGCCAACGCGACAGAAAGAAATGTCGGAACGGCATTTCCTATTTGTAAGTTCCTGTCGCCCCTTGAACCATAAAATTGATAATCATCTGGAAAACATTGAATTCTTGCCCCCTCTCTTGTGGTTAACGGCCTTGGCGCTTTCGGATGAATACACCTGGAAGATGATGGTGTGCCTAAATTTCTCGTAATTGTAGTTGATGGTCGTTTCCACCACAAACGACAGTAAGTATTTTTAAATCCCGATGTTGGTCGCAACTCTTTCGGCAAATCTTCAGGTGTGCCGCCATCCGGTAACAATTCCATTATCTTAATTAATCTTTCGTTGTTTTTTGGAGCGTTATGATCCATCAACTTTTCCTGAACATTTTCTCTCATAATTTTCTGAAAATCGTTTTTTGGCTCCGAGATATATTCAAAAATTTCCTCTCCCGCTTTAATAAATGGCAAATCACTTATGGCGTCCTCAAGAGTTAAATAAGGAAGCAAATTATCATTAAACAAACTTTGTTTTTCTTTCGAATCATAATGTGTGGGTTTTGGATACTGAAATTTAGTTTTTAATTTTGACCCTATAATTATGACTCTTTCTCTTATTTGCGGCGCGCCGTAGTCAGCCGCGTTTAAAACCTTATATTGCGTCTCGTATCCCAACGATTCAAAAAGCGACATAATTGTTTTCAATAATTCTCCTCCTTGCATAGATAGCAATCCTTTTACATTTTCAAAAAGAAAAAATTTCGGATTGAATTCCTTCAAAACCCGATAATATTCTTGAAAAAGTTTTCCTCGCGAATCGTTAATTAATCTTTTGCCAACTGTTGAATAGGCCTGACAAGGCGGTCCGCCAACAATTATATCAATTTTCCCTGTTTTAATTCGCAGATCACCCTTAATAATTTTCGCGTTAAAATTCTTTATGTCGTCAACATAAACTTTTACTCCTGGATGATTTAACAAATAGGCCTTAGCCATATTTTCCAAAATCTCATTTGCTGCTACTATCTCAAAATTGTCATCGCGAGCAAAGCCATAACTCAACCCCCCAACTCCAGAAAACAAATCTATTATTTTGATTTTTTTACTCATAAATCAAATTTGATTTTTTTATATTTGATTGGCTTCTGCGTAATTTTCCACACGAAATAATTCTGATTTATGTTAAAAACCGTTTGCCCTTCCATTTGCTGCCTTGTAATCCAATTGATATTTCTGTCTTCTATCTCGTCTAGTTTTACAAATGCCACTTGTCCGTTGTATAAATCAAAATGAATTGCCAATGTATGAATTCCCAAATCTCTAAAAATGCGTTTTGATTCTAACACTTTGTGTTGTTTTATATCATTTATACCGGTAAAACCAGATTGTATTTCTATTCTAACCTTTTCTTTACCGTTTAATTTAATTTCCAAATCCGCTTTTGGAGTCCTTCTGAAAGTTTCAATATTTCTCAAATCATCATCTCCAATTAGGTCTATTTTTGAAGTATCTACCTCAAAGACTATGCCCAATGCCTTTAAGAAAAAACTGGAAATTACATAGCCCCTCATCCAAGAAAAATAAACTTGTTCGGGTCTTCTGCCAAGATTATTTAATCTCGGCAAAATTTTGTTTTTTTTCATTATCTCAAAAGAATGGTCTATCTCTTCTTTTTTAAACGAAAGCAGATCATCAACCTTTATATTATCAGCAACGACAGCGTTTATTAAATCAACTATTTCGTAAAGTCTCTTGTTTAATAACTTTATGTAGCTAAAATCTACGGTCGGGAGAACATCCTTGGCTCCAAAAAACTTTTTAACATCCATTTGATTGGCAAAACCTAATTTTTGTCTGTATTGCTTAAAATATTTAGTTGTTATTTCTTTTGCCATAAAATTATTTAATCAAGTCCTCTTTTTATTGATGCTAAACTGAAGTATTATGTTTTGATTATACCAAAAATCCGCTCGTTTGAAAAGCCAAAAAAACAAATATTTGACCCTTTGGGTAATCTAAAGTAATATCTCAATAAGATATAAAACTAAATATTCCTCAAGTCGCTCCTCTTATTAAGTCCACTGAGGCGCACAAGACTACCATCGGACTGGCACAATTCAGTGCTGGGTTTTGATTAGTAGTCTTTTTTTATTTCTAAACCACCAGCCTGAATAGCGTTGGCGGCTTTTTTATTTTCACAATCATGGACTTCGATAATACAGATTACAAAAAAATTCTTGAAAAATATGGACTTGACCCCTCAGAAAAGGAGATTATTGAAATTGCAAAAAATATCCAAGACATAGCCAATGTCTTTGTCCAGTTCGCTAAAAATAAAAATCAGACAAATTTAGAATCAACAGAAAACAGCCAGTTAGAACACAAAAAAAAGAATATGAAGATTTAAAGTTTAGCCAGATTGTTAATAATCAGTTTTTTACTAGCAACATCGTTTAGATTCAATAGCAGGTTCGCCTTGACGATGTTGTTGGTAAAAAATTGTTTAATTACAATAGAGCTCTAATAAAACTCTTAAAAACCTAATGGGGTGTGGTAAGGCGAACCCAGGATGCCGCCCATTAGTGCCACTAAGTATAGCTACCTGTTAGCTACTGTCTTAATAAAAGACAGCTGGGATAAAGGAATACGGACACTACTGACGATAAGGGGGTAGCATCGTAATTTCCGCGCAGTAGAGCGTTATGGTCTACATTGCTTTATCGTTAAACCGTAAAAAGATTGGGCGATAAAGAATTCGGGTTGGTGGGTGATGGATGAAAGTTTAACAGCTGGACATCATATTCCAACTACAGTCAATCAAGACCCTACCACGAAATAATGGATTCCTAGGGATTGCGGTACTCCAGGCTAATAGACAGGCTTTGGAAGCCGTTGCTATTCTAAACGGGGGTTGGTGTGTAAGGGAAGATGAAGAGAGGTTAGCCAACTAACTAGGGAAAATGGTAAAAGATGGTAGATGAATGCCCAGGTTGATCAGCAAGGAGCCTGACCACAGATAGTGCCTTAGCCCCTCGGTTAGCCCTTCAATATCAAACAAACCCATATAAAATTAACTATGCGATCTATTTATCGAGTATTCAATACAATATCAAACCAAAACCCATATTGGTCTAGTTTTACTTGTTTTGCCGAAACCGTCAAAGACAGAAACTTTGGTCGTCCGGCTATTGCTCAATGGTTCAACCGACTCATTGATAAGGGCGATTATGGCAAAAAACATCGATCAACGCTGGTCGAACAACTCTATCGGTTGTCCAACCCAGAAGAAAAGTAGCTGAGGAAGGCGATTTTTGATATAAAAACAGCCATATAAGGGGTTTTTCGATCCAAGATGACCTAATTCATACGATCCCAGACTGACTAGCGTAGAACGCCAAAATGGGATAGTTTAATATTCTGAAGATATATCCCCGTTCATCGCTCAAACGGTATAAACTACGTACTTGCCTGGCGTTTTTGGAGATCGTGTCGCAGATGCCTTTGAACGCTAAGTGTCCTCTTATGCTTCGGTCTTTTTTTTCTGGCTCAAAACACCTCAAAACCAACATTATAGCTAATCTCATAATGCCGATTATGTGAACCCAACTTCAATCCTCAAAAACGCTATAAAGCGTTTACCAGTGCGTGTTTATCCCCATTCGGACCTATTGACTCTCATCCGAAAATCGCTTAAAATGGAGGTAGAAACTTAAAAAATCTTTACTTGAATATTTGCCTTTTGGGCGCGTTGTTCGCGCCGTTACAAAACTTAAGGTCTTTTCTATTTGCCAAACGCTCTTTGGTTTTGGTATGATAGAACCATCTCAACCTTTTTAAGGTTGGGTCTCAGCCTTTCGAGGTTGAGGGCCCCGGTCGATTTTGTACGGCCGGGGTTTTTGTTTTGCGTCCAAAATATAATTTAAATTTTAGAAAGGAGCCAAAACATGAGAATAAAAATAAGCGATAAAATAAGAAAAACAAAAATTAGCGATCCTAAAAAGATAGCTAAGATTTTGACAGAAGTCCTTAAGTCAGAAGAAAAAGACGACAGAATGAAGGAGCATTTTTGGGCAGTATATTTGAACGCCAGAAATGCCATAACACGGATTGAATTAATAGGTCTGGGAGTATTGAATGCTGGCTTAATCCACCCAAGAGAAACCTTTAGACCTGCCATAACGGCATCATCTGCTAGCTTGATCATTTTACATAATCACCCAAGCGGAGAAATTGAGCCGTCAGAGGACGACTTGAAGACAACAAAAAGGATAGCGGAAGCTGGCAAAATACTGGGAATCGAATTGTTCGACCACATAATAATTAATTTAAAGAACGATTACTTTTCTTTTAAGGAAAAAGGGTTAATAACGGATTAATTGCCAATAAGTTCGTTTTATAACGCGCGCGCGATACGCGCTCCTAAATTATGGAAACAATAAAATTAACACAATCCATTAAAAATTTTTTGGAATATCTAAAAATTAGAGGCAAAAGTCATCACACGCTAATTAGTTATAGCCGTGGCTTAGATCTTTTTAAAAAGCAACTTGGCAATATTCCAATTGACCAAATTACTAAAAGAAATTTAATTAATTATCAATTGTGGTTGAGCAAATTAAAAGGCAAATCAAGCCAAAATTTGAGTTTAGCCACCCAATCGCATTATTTAATAATAATCCGCAGTTTTATTGCCCATCTTCAAAAACAAGATTATAAAATAGCTATTACGCCTCAAATCATTGAATTGCCTAAAATTAGTGACAGAGAAGTAACTTTTTTAGATAGGTCCGAATTGAGGAAATTACTAAAAGCTCCACTTAGATACCAAGCCAAGCCAATAATCAATTTGCGAGATAAAGCAATTTTAGAACTTTTATTTTCAACTGGGCTCCGGCTTTTCGAACTAACTAATTTAAATAAGGAACAAATTAATTTTAAACAAAAAGAGCTCGCAATCATAGGCAAGGGAGGCAAGATTAGACTGGTTTTTCTGTCCGGAAATGCCATTGATGGTCTTGAAAATTACCTTAAGGCAAGAAAAGATAATTGTCCTGCCCTATTTGTCCGTCATGATAGGGATATAATAGCCCGGCTATCACCTCGGGGCGTTCAATTACTGATAACCAAATATAGCAAATTAGCCAAGATTGTCAAAAAAGTCACGCCTCATACAATGAGGAGGTCTTTCGCCGTGGATTTGCTCAACAACGGCTGTAATCTTTACTTTGTCCAAAAATTACTTGGACATAGCTCAATTTCCACAACCGAAAGATACTTAAGTGTCTCAAACAATTTTCTAAAAGAAGCCTATCACAAATTCCACGACAAGCGGTTGACTAAAAAGAATAAAAAAGATAATCTATAATCAGACAATTTAATTTGCCTAAGTCTCGTCTCATAGGGATATGGCATAAAACCCCAATCACGATATTAAGCTCCTCATTGAGTACTCGTGATTGGGTCAATGGTCGAAAGGCTATTGGATGGTCCGAAAGGACTATCACTCGTGGGGGGCTTTGTGTTTTTGGACATAATTAAAATATAAATAAAAAAATATGAACGAAGAAAAAAAGAAAAGCGAAAATTTATCAAAACAAGAAGAAATAGAAATGGAAGAAAAAATGCGAGTAGAGGCGAGGGTTAAAGCAGAAAAAGAGATTAAGAAAAAAGAGCAAGAAAAGCAAGGTTATGGCTGTTTGGCTGTTTTAGGGCTTATCGTCTTTGTCATTGTTATTATTATTTTTATTGATGGAGATGGAAGCAAAAAGAAAGAAACAACTCAATCTCTTGCTCCTGAAAAATCTCAGATTATTACAGTATATCTTAAAAAAGAAGCATGGTTAAAAAACTGTAAAATAATCGCATACGGCATATCTAAACATCAAGAATCTGACTCTTGGCGTCAGCCATCACTAGGTAATAAATATATTGCAATTGATATAGAACTTACCAATATCACAGATAATCCTAAATATTACAGTACATATGATTTTGAGCTTTATGATAACCAAGGACATATTTATGAGAGATCTATTTACGAAAAAGAACCAAAATTTGAAAGTATTGAATTAGCGCCAACAAGAAAAATGAGAGGATATATCACCTATGAAGTGCCCAACAATATAAATCTGGATACTTTAGAGTTGGTCTATCTTGATGATTCATGGCTTTCTTCTGATTTTGAAACGGTAGTTATTAAACTTGAAGAAAGATAAAAAAGAACTAAAATAATTATGTTTTTAAGTTATATATTTGAATCTTTCTTTATAGGCATAATCATCTTTGGCGTTATTTGGGGCATGATATGCTTTTTTATAGCTCAAAGAAAAGAAAGGAGCGCTGGTGTTGCTTTCTTTATGGGCTTAATATTTGGATTTTTTGCTTTTCTCTATTATATATTTTGTAAAAGCGGAGGGAAGGTTTGCCCAAAATGCCAAAAAAGAATTTCATTAAAAGCTGAAATTTGTCCTTATTGTAGAACAAAATTTAATGTTTGATTTAGTTATTCATGAAAACATATCAAAAAATCTTAATTGGTATCATTGTCGGACTTATAGTCTTCCCTACTGTCACGCTGGGCGGCTCTTTCGTGGTTAGCTTGATTCAGGGCAAGACCCCAGCTGAGGCGGTCCAAATTATAGCCGAGCAGATGGATATTTTGATTGGACGAGTGGAAGTTGTAGAAACTAAACAAACCGAACAAGAGCAGACTGTCTCAGAATTACAAAATATTATTAATCAGCAAGCAAATCTTATTTTGAAGGAACAATCATGTAATGAAGCGAGAAATTATCTATTAGATAGGGGTTATTCGGGTTATCAAAGCATACTTGATGAAATATCCCACCAACTTAATGAAGTCGCTCGCTGGCAGAAAAATTTAGACCAGGCTACCTCTGAAATTCAAAGAATCGAAAATGACGATATAACCGTGATTGACCCTACTCATTATTGGGATCCAGATTTTGAACAATTTGAAGCTACCAAAACTGAATTAGAAATTTTACGCAGTCAGCGAGGGAGTAATATGCCAATTCCATTCTCTAATATTTCATCTAGCGAGTTTGAAAATATCCCAAGTGGCTGCTATACAAATCTAACAGCTGAATGTAAAGGGGAACTTTATAGGCATTTAGAACTTGAAAAACTCTATGTTTCAAGGAAAAGCCAAATAGAAGATCAACAATCCAGATTAGAGGAGGCTTCGGAAAAAGTCAGTGAGGCTATTTCTATCAAAGAGCAATATTTATTATTAGAACAAAAATGCGATTCGTTGTCTCAATAGCCTTATTATTCGCACCGTACTAAAACCTTGACCTTTTTATTTTTTCAACTAAAATAGTAATTAGTAATTCCTAATTCTAATGTGCACCATGGTGCACGCCAATCTATGAACAAAAAACTTATTAAAATTGGACAATTAGCCAAAGAAGTCGGGTCTACCGTCTCGGAAATTAAATTTTATACTCAAAAGGGGCTGTTGAAGCCATCCGGACATACGCCGGGAAAACATCGGCTTTATGACCATGAAAAATCCTTGAAAGTTATCGAGAAAATAAAAGAACTTCAAAAAGAAGCTCAAAAATTTCAACTCAAAAATATTAAAAAATTACTTAAATAAAAACTATGATTAAAAAACGCCCAAATATTGTTGGAATAGCGGGAGAATATTTTGTGGCTGCGGAATTATCTCAAAGGGGTTTGATCGCCACAATTACTTTGAAAAATACGCCTAAAGTTGATTTATTGGTTACTAACCCCGACAATGGTAAATCAATTTCAATCCAAACCAAAACCATGTCGGTTGAGAACAATCAAGGATGGAACTTAGCAAAAAGCACCGAAGAAGATGCAGGACTAATTAATCATTATGTTGTTTTAGTAGACCTTTTGGGGCCAAACAAACTACCAGAATATTATATATTCCCTCAAAAAACATTTTGTAAATATCTTTATCAAAAACATCGCAAATGGCTAAGAACCCCGGGCCGTGGCGGTCGTCCTCGCAAAGACAATTCCGTTCGTTGTTTTGACCCGCAAAGAAATAATAAAGATGATTTAGAATTTGGCAAACCTTACAAAAATAATTGGAAAATCTTAAATATTTGGTAAATAAAAATTAAGAACTCCGTTACCGCTGAGTATAAACAAACAAAGAACAATCCCCTACTTTTTGCCTTAAGTATGACTTTATGACTATTAACATACAAACATGAACCAATATTTTCTTTATGTTCGCAAGTCTTCAGAAGAGGAAGATCGTCAAATACTCTCAATTGATTCTCAAATTAGGGAATTAACTCAGTTAGCGCAAAAGGAAGGATTAAACATTGTAGAGATATTCAAAGAATCCAGGTCAGCCAAAGATATTGGCAGACCTGTTTTTAATGAAATGATGGAAAAAATAGAAACTGGAAATTGCGGGATCATCGCTTGGAAATTAGACCGACTAGCTAGAAATGAACTTGATGGAGGCAGAATTATTTATTGGCTAGGCAAGGGCACTATTTCAAAAATTGTCACTGCTGAAAAAACTTACGAAGGCGTTAATGATAAATTTCTAATGCAAATTGAATTCGGCATGGCTACAAAATATGTTGATGATTTAAGTTTTAACACTAAAAGAGGTTTTAGGCATAAGCTAACTACTAAAAAGGAATGGCCAGGTTTAGCGCCGATAGGATATATTAATATGGACGGAAAAGGCGTTATCGCGGGCAAAAGTTATGACAAACACAAACAACGGCTTTTAGAAAAGGAAAACAAAGTATTAAAACGGATAGAAATTGATCCTATCCAAGGTTCGATAATTAAGAAAATTTTTGAGGAATATGCCACCGGAAACTTCAATTTGGAAACAATGGCAGAAAAATCTTACCAGCTTGACTTAAGGGGTAAATTAAAAAATAAAAAAGTTAGTAAAAGTGTTTTAGCCCGATTACTTCGAAATCCATTTTACTACGGAATGATGGTTATGAAAAACGAACAATACGAAGGAAATCATGAACCGCTTATCAGTAAAGTAATCTTTGATCGAATCCAAGAAGTCCTCCGCCAGAATAGCCGCCCCATTTCTCAACGCTGGCAATTCGCCTTCAGAGGAATCATCAAATGTAGTTATTGCGGATGCTCAATTACAGCCGAAGAGAAAAAAGGACATGTTTATTACCACTGCACCCAAAAAAGAGGAAAATGTGCTCAACCCTATTTAAGAGAAGAAGAAATTGAAAAACAATTAAGGTTGAAAATAAAGGAAATCACTATTGGCGACATGGTTAAAGAACTTTTAATGACGGCTGTCAAAAAAAGCCACAATAACGAAAAAGAATTATATTTAAATAGTATTAAGTATTGGCAAAATATATTTAACAAATGCGAGGACAGACTAGATAGATTGCTTAATCTTTATACTGACGGCTTAATTGAAAAAGAAGAGTACGGCAAGAAAAAAAGAGAAATTTTAGACGCCAAAATGGAAGCCAAAGAAAAATTGGAAGCCCATGATAAAACCAATCAAGCGTGGCATGATTATGCGGAAAACCTAATTATCCAAACCAACCATGCTTATAAAGTGTTTGAGGAGGGCAGTATTGAAGACAAAAAAGCCCTTCTAAGGGCTGTTGGCAAAAACTTTATACTAAGAGATGGGTTACTGAATTTTGACCTTAAAGAACCCTTTAATTTCGTGGCAGAACTTAATAAAACTAAAGGTTCTAACCTGACCCATTGGCAGGCGCGGCAGGACTCGAACCTGCAGGACCGGTTTTGGAGACCAGCCGTTTAACCAATTAACGGACGCGCCCTTATTTCTTCAACTCTTTATGAATCGTATGCTTCCTACACCAATTACAAAACTTTTTCAGTTCTAATTTCTTTTGAACTGACTTTTTATTTTTGCGCGAGTAATAGTTAATTCTCTTACACTCGTCACATTGAAATTTGATTAAGTGATCTTGTGGCATATTTTTTATTTTATTTACTACTCAGAAGGCCTAACTTCCTCCTTGAGCCGATGCTCGGATTTGAACCGAGGACCATCTCCTTCTCGTACGCCCCTATTTTTTATAAGCACATATTAGAGGGATAGACTGTATCTTAAGCATACTTTGACACTGTGTCAAAGCTTAGCTTCCCTTGTCAGTCGTTCGGGCGTATCAATTTTGATTGACGCCACGGTCTTAACCCTGTACTGGGCTTTTAACCGTAATTCGGGATTCATTCCAGCGTTTCCGCTAAAATGGGCAAAATTTGAGATTTACCATGGAGGTGCTCTACCAACTGAGCTACATCGGCTTATTAAATTATTAAACTACAATACTTGTTCTAACATTTTTATAATCTCTTTCTTAAGTTTTTTATTGTGGCAATAAACTATTAAGACACCCGTTTGATTTTTATTTCTGTATGTGCCATCCCCTCTTGGTGGATGATTGATTATTTGTGTAAAATCATCTTTTCTTATTCCTAATTCTTTCATCCAAAATTTAATCGCCTTTTGCTGGTCAGCATCATTAAATATTTGGAGTTCATACTTTAGTTTTTCTTTCTTAACGCCGCATATTTGAATTAAAAACTCTATAAATTTCTTAATCAATCGTGAATCGGTATTTCCTAATCTAACAGATGAATAATCGCTTTTGTCCCCCTCGCCCCAATACAATCCTAACCCCATGCTCTTTAATTCTTTTTCTCTCAAACTTAATTTTTGTTTAATTTTAAAAGGATCTCCGTTTGGATTTTTCTTTACATAAGTGGCTTCGCTTCTTGTTCTTCTTAAAATACCATACTTGCTCATCCAATAAACTACCTTTTTGTATCCCCAATCCATTTTCTCCGATATTTCTTGCATAGACAATCCGTCCGCGTATAATTTTTTTAATTTCTGCTCGTTTATCATATTATTAAATTACCCCTTCAAAACTGTTTCTAATTCCTCCAGCATTTCTTTTGGCTTGCCTTTGCTGAAGCGGTCTCTGATTGGCTTGAGCAAATCAGATAAATATTCCGCGACAAATTTTTTGAGGTCTTGGGGGTGAAGTTCGCCTTTTTGGAAAAGTTCTTTTAATTCTTCAATATCTTTAATTTCCAAATTCCCTCCATGCGCTTCCTCTCGCCTTATGGTTATACTCTTTTCTCGCGTAAAAATCAAATATTCCGCCCAATCAATAATCGGATTGAAGTCAGTTTCCTTTTCTGGGCAAAAGGCCTTCATGACTTTTCGTTTTATCTCATCCTCGGAATCGTGAATAAAAACGGCGCTATCGGGCTTTGATTTGCTCATTTTCATTGATGACCAAAGTTCATGCTTGTCAATTTCCGAAGGAATGGGCCAAATCGCTGGCTTTTGCAGTCCTAAAATTAAATGATGATGGACAGCCGCCGGCTTAACGATTTCTTCCCCCGCCTTAAGCGGCATAATTGTCAGTTTTTTCGCGACATCGCGCGCGATTACTTGCGCCTTTCTTTGGTCCGACCCGGCGTGCGGAAAATGAATCTGCATCGCGAAAATATCAGCCACCTGCATTGCTGGATAAATCAATTTAGCGAAATCAACCGCCTGTCCTTCTTTCCGCCCTAAAATGTCAATACTCCTTTGCATTCTGCTCAAACTCGTGTGTTTGCTCACTTCAATCATCGTCTTCCAATAATCATCATTGCCGTGATACAATTCCGAGCCAAGAATAAAATTCAAATCTTCAGGATTGCCGCCAAGACATTCATAAGCGGCGCTCATTCCTTCCTTAAAATATCCAACCGCGACTCTTCCGATCGCCTCTCTGTCCCCGCCAAGTTTGTCGTTAATCCAAGTATGCCAGTCAGCCAAAAAAATATGGCACTTTACGCCCGCGTCATGGAAATCTTTAACTTTCTGCATGCACATTAAACCCGTCCCAAGGTGGATTTTTCCGGAAATTTCAAATCCGATGTAGTGATTAAGAGAAACATTCTTAGACAGAAGTTCCGCCAAATCATCCGGCGTCATAACCTCTTCCGTAAAGCGGGAAATAAGTTTTGTTTTTTCTTCTGTATTCATTTTATCCTGTCCAGCGGGTAGGGGTCGAACCTACTTAAACTGGTTTTACAGACCAGCGCATAAACCGTTCTGCCACCGCTGGGAACCCAGAGCCCATGGACGGATTCGAACCGCCGACCGACTGTTTACAAAACAGTTGCTCTACCCCTGAGCTACATGGGCCGATTCTTCCTCCGCCTCTTTCATCTCCCTTAAAATTTCTTTTACTTTTTTGTCCTTGGAGCCCAACTTGACCGCCATCTCCAACGACGCTTTCGCATCGGCGTGATTGTGCTGTTTCCAATAGAACAATCCCAAAAACTTATACGCGGTAATATTTTTAGGATTTTCAATAATCAGGTCAATCCATTTTTGCTCTTCCTTAATCGGTTTTTTTAAATCATCAAGAGCCATTTCGTCCATTTTCTTCTCAAACTGCGAATCGTCTTCTTTTTTATCGTTTATTCTAATAGAAACCTCATCGTTTGTCTTGTCGGACGAAACCGTTTGCTTTTCTCTCCGCTTCATCTCTCTTTGCCTGATCCACTCTTTGGACTTCTGGGCCATAATTTGCGACTGCGTCCTCAATCCCTTAATCCATTTGTTAAGCAAATTTTCTATTTTCAAAAACACGATTTTGATTCGCCTTAAAAGTTTTTCTAAAAAAATCATCAAATTAAATCCATGCTGTTTATAATCTATCCCCCGAAATCGTTCAATTACTCCCTTCTTTCTGGACAAAATCATAATCTCCTCCTCTGAAAGATTCGCCAAAACAGGGATTTTACGGTAAAGAATAACCCCTAAACCAATTAAACTAAAAGTAATGAGAAAATAAAGAATAATTGTGAGCATAACGAAAATTATATCTCCAACCTTGAAAATTCCCCTATTCTAATATTTTCTCCCAATTTAGCAATCGCGCCATTTATCAAGTCCTCAATTTTTTGCTTTTCGTCCTTAATAAAGGGTTGCTGTAAAAGTTCCTCCTTGTCTTTTGGGGCAATCGCCGCGATATGCATCGCAATATCGTGCGCCAGCGCTTTAAAGTCCTCGTTTCTAGCGACAAAATCTGTTTCGCAGTTTAACTCCAAAACAACGCCGATTTTGCCATTGTTGTGAATATACGCTTCAACTAAACCTTGTTTCGCTTCCCGACCCGCCTTCTTTAACGCTTTTGCTTTGCCTTTTTCTTTCAAAATCTCCAGCGCTTTTTTCATGTCGCCGCCCGCCTCTTCTAAGGCGTTCTTGCACTCCATAACAGAAACATTGGTTTCTTCGCGCAATTGTTTAATTTGTTCCATTGAAATCATAGTTTTATTTTAAGACCTTCTCGATCGCGCCTAAAATTAATTTCAAAGACGAAATCGCGTCATCGTTCGCGGGAATTGGATAATCCACCAGCGTTGGATCGGCGTCTGTGTCACACAATCCAACCGTCAAAATCCCCTTCGCCCTCGCTTCTTTTAACGCTAATTGCTCTTTGTGGGTGTCAATAATCAAAAGCGCGTCTGGCATTTTGGTTAAATTTTTGATGCCGCCAAACTGCAGGTCAAGCCGTTGTAATTGAACTCCGAAATCATGCTGTTCTTTCTTGGTGTATTTTTTCAACTCCCCTGTTTTCTGGTCATTTTCTAAATCACGGTAATGCTTGAGTCGTTTTGAAATAACCTTAAAGTTAGTCAGCGTTCCCCCGATCCATCTTTCCGTCACGAAAGGCATCGCGCATTCCTCGGCCGTCTTTTTAACAATATCTTTCGCGGCGATTTTTGTTCCGACGAAAATAATCGTTCCATTTTGCTTTTTGATTTGGCGCAAAAATTCCAATGCCTTCTCAAACTTCGCCGCCGTCTTTTCTAAATCAATAATGTGAACATTGCTGCGAGTAGTAAAAACATACGGCTTCATTTTTGGATTCCACTTGGACGCCCGATGACCGAAATGGACTCCCGCGCCAAGCATATCTTCCAAACTCGGAAGAGCGCTTTTGACCGTCTTGTCGGTCACCTTAACAACTTTTTTCTCAACAATCTTTTTTACAATCTTTTTTTTCATAAATTTAACAACCCCCTTTTGAAGTTTTTTTATAAGAGGCCTGCGGAAAGTATATCATAATTTAAAATTAAGGCAAGCACTTGCTCCCGTCCTCAGCTCTTGCTCAATCCATCTTTATCTGATATATTACCCGTAATATGAAAAAAGATATACATCCTAAATATTATCCCAAAGCAAAAGTCAAATGCGTTTGCGGCGCTAAGTTTGAATTTGGCTCAACTGTTCCTGAAATGGAAGTGGAAATCTGTTCCGCTTGTCATCCTTTCTATACAGGCAAAGAACGAGTCATTGAAACAGGCCAAATAGAAAAATTCAAACAAAGAATGGCCCAAAAGGATAAGAAAGCAGGACTCAAACTCAAAAAATAAAAAATGAGCAAAGGCATCATCATTGAAATCAGAGCTGGCGCCGGCGGAGAGGAAGCGGCGTTTTTCGCGTCCGATCTTTTTCGGATGTATTCCCGTTTCGCGGAAAAACAAGGTTGGAAAACCAATTTAATTGAAAGACACATTAAAGAAGCAGGCGGCTGCCGCGAAATCATTTTTGGAATAAAGGGCGATGATGTGTATGATAAACTTAAGCAAGAAGCTGGCGTTCATCGCGTCCAGCGAATTCCGACCACGGAAAAATCGGGAAGAATTCACACCTCAACTGCTTCGGTCGCTATTATGCCCGAAGTCGCCGAAACAGAATTAAAAATTGACCCGCGCGATTTAAGGATTGATGTTCTGCGTTCCTCGGGACCAGGCGGACAGCATGTCAATAAAACCGAATCCGCCGTCAGAATTATCCACAAGCCGACAGGTATTATGGTTAACTGCCAAGAAGGAAGGTCTCAACAACACAACAAAGAAATAGCAATGAATGTTTTGCGGGCTCGCCTTTTGGCGAAAAAGCAATCAGAAGAAATGGCAAAGGAAAGCGCCGAACGACGCGAGCAAATCGGTTCCGCGATGCGAGCCGAAAAAATCCGCACCTACAACTTCCCCCAAAACCGCGTCACCGACCATCGCATTAATAAATCCTGGCATAATTTGGAAAAAATCATAGAAGGCGACCTGAAACCAATTATCAAGGCCTTTCAAAAAAAATGAAAAAAACCATCTTCAGCGGCGTTCAGCCAACTGGCATCGCCCATATCGGCAACTACCTGGGCGCCATCAAAAACTGGGTTGAACTCCAAAACGAATATAATTCTATTTTTTGCGTCGTTGATTTGCACGCTATAACCGTTCCCCAAGACCCTCAAAAATTAAGAAAAGCCGTTTTAGAAATGGCAGCGATCTATTTAGCGGCTGGAATTGACCATAAAAAAAGTGTTGTTTTCGTCCAGTCCCATCTTTCCGAACACTCCGAATTGGCATGGCTTTTAAACACAATCACGAAAATCCCCGAATTAGAATGGATGACGCAATTCAAGGACAAATCCGAACAGCATAAAAACAAAGTTAATGTCGGACTTTTTGATTACCCTGTCCTCATGGCAGCCGACATTTTGCTTTACCAAACCGACGCCGTTCCTGTTGGCGAAGACCAAAAACAGCACATTGAACTGGCGCGATCGTTGGCGCGACGCTTTAACCATCTCTACGGAAAATCGTTCACCGTCCCCCAGCCGCTCATCAACAAAGAAACCGCCAGAATTATGGGACTTGATAATCCATTAAAGAAGATGTCAAAAAGCGCCGCCAATTCAAACAATTATATCTCCCTAACTGACCCCCCCGCCGTTATTGAGCAAAAAATAAAGAAAGCGGTCACGGATTCTGGAACTACCATAGAATATGATTTAAAAAGGCCAGCCATCGCCAACCTTATGACTATTTACAAACATTTTTCCGATTTATCTTTTGACGATATTGAGAAAAAATACAAAAACAAAGGATACGCCCAATTCAAAGAGGGCTTGGCTGAAACAATCATTCTGGGACTAAAATCATTCCAAGAAAAGAAAGCCGCCTTAGAAAAAAATCCTAAAAAATTAGAAAAAATCCTCCAAGAAGGCGCCAAACAAGCAAAAGTAAAAGCCCAAAAAACCCTCAAAGAAGCAAAACAAAAAATGGGCCTAATTTAGGGGACAGTCCCCGTTTTTCTAAAAGGTTAGACCTTTTCTGGTTGAAATATTAAAAAAGTCCCAAGGGGGCAGTCCCCCGTCCTCGGGGGCTGCCCCCGTCTTAGTTACTCAAAATACTCCAGCAGAAACTCCGCCAGCAACTCTCCGCCCAATTTTTCTCCTTTAATAAAATACTCGCCCTCAACTCTTTCCGGAAGAACCGAAACGCCTTTGCCTATCTTTAACATCTCCGCGTCGTTGTAATTATTCCCCGTCGTCATAATCTGCTTCGGTCCGACTCCAAGTTGCTCTGCCAAACTGGCAATCGCCACGCCCTTTGACATTTCTTTGCTTCCAATATCGTATCCCTCATTTGTCCAAAGGCAATACAAATCATCTCCGCCCATCTTCTTAACTAAAGCAGGTATTTCCTCTATCTTATCGCAATGAACCGTCAGAATAAAAAGTTTTGGTTCAAACCCTCTAATTCTCGTATCCCCCGCCATTATCTCCTTTATCTTCTCCTTAATATCCCGCAATTTGCCAAAGTATTCATCGGGATAAACTGGATGAACAATCTTATTCTCTAAAAATGTAATATTTCCATTCTCCGCTTGTAAAATAACCCGATTATCAAAAATCTCATTCGTTAAACTTTTCAAATAAAGAATATTCCTCCCCGAAGAAAAACCAATTTTCAAATACTTCTTCAATTTTTTTAAATTCTCAATAAACTCCCGCGACAATTGTTTTGATTTCATTAACAACTCCGTCCCGTCCTGATTCTCCCTCAACTCCGTCCCCACTGGAACAACAACCCCGTCAATATCAAAAACAACAACCTTCAACTCCCCCAACTCCTCCTTAGTAATTTCATTAATATTTTTCATATTTTTATTGTATCACAAAAACCAAATTTCCCAAATAAAAAACCTCCGCTTTGCGAAGGTGGTCGGGAGGAGCAGGGTGTCATTTATATGTAACAAAAAAAACCAAATTGAAGTTATTAATCGCTCCTCCCGAAAAGATATTACACGAAAGACAAAAACAAGTCAAGCGTTTACCCAAACATTAAAAAGTCCGGCTTGAAAATCAGCAAAAGCCCCATGGCGAAAATAACAAGCCCTCCGATTAGAGCGCTGTATTTCGCGTACTTATCCGTAAAGCCAAGTTTGCTTAAAGTGACGGCCGCGATTGTAAAAATAATAACATCGTCAAGCATAAAGACAAAAGTATAAAGCAAGAGATATAGATAATAATTTACTGAACTTAAATTATTCAAAGACAAGACCTGCGTATAAATCGCGGGCAATCCAGCTGAACAAAAAAACTCAACTAAATTCACCCCAAACGCCAAAACGACTATTCCTAAAAACGCGGCTGGCAAAGCAGTTGAATTAACCACCTGATTTGCTTTTTGGGTGATTTTTTCGTTCCACTTGCTTCCAATGGGCGCGATCTCGCAAACGCCCGGCTTAAAGGTAATAAAATGTTTAATTTGCCAAACCCCCGCCCCCAAAGCCAAAACCCCAATAATCGTCCTAATTAAATTAACATAACTAATCGCCAAAAATAAATTTAGCCAAGCGGACAAAAGAAGATAATAAACAACGCCCGAAGCGAGAATAAACGCGCCGCCAATCCAAATCATTCTTTTCCGCGAACGAACGCTAATCAGTAAAGCTAAAAGAAAAAGCAAAACCCACATCGCGCAAGGATTAAATCCATCAATCGCGGCAAGCGCGATCGTTAAGACAGGCAAAGACAATTTAGAAAGATTTAATTTCCCGATAAAAGGATAATCAATAATTTGCTCTTCCGCGCTGACCTGAACGGAACATTTTTCTCTATCCACTTTTTCCATTAGGTCAGAACACCCCTGCGCCGAACAATTTTCAACCGCCCTCAAAATCTTCCCGCCCGTCGTTTCATCGCTCAAATAACCAATCATTACCTCCTCGCCGATAAAAATAGCCGGCACTCTCACAGTCGCCTCCTTGCCGCACGACTTAAGAAATTCAACCAATAATTGAGCGTTCCCCTTATCCCCAAAAACCTCATAAGAATGAATCTCAAGCCCCGGATAATCCACCGCTACCCCCTCCAAAAAAACTTCCGCCTTCTTGCAATGCGGGCATGTCTCCCCATAAAAAAAATACAAATCAACCGCCTTCGCGCTCTCATCAGCCAACGCAAAACCACCCATCCCCAAAACCCCAAACAAAATTAAAACAAAAATTAGAATCTTTTTCATAAATTCAACATTCTCTTATTCATCGCCCGTCTAAACCTACCAACAAACCTCCGCCTCCCGCCAAGTCCCGACCTTTGAAAAACACCCTATTCGGCTTTCGGATAGCCGAATTGTTTTTGATCTACTATTGACAAGCAGTTTTCTCTTTGTTATATTTGAAATAGAATACACATAAAAAACACCTCTACTGGTTCCGTCCTTTAGCGGTGTTTTTTCTTTTTATAGTCCAATTTCCAGCCCAAACTCTGTATCCCTAAATTCAAATTCTGGTTATCTATAAAAGCGTAATTTTTTTCTTTTTTAACCATATTTCTTGATGTTAGACCTCCGAGGTCTTAACAAATCGCTCCACCACCTAAACAAACATTCCCTTTATAAAAAACCGCGAACTGTCCCGGTGTCGCCGCTTTTTGCGGTTTTTCAAAAATCAATTTCGCTTTGTTCCCGACAACGCTTAATCTCGCGCGCGACGCCTTTTGGTTAAATCTGATTTTCGCCATAACCTTTATTTCCCCTTTTGGCTTAACGCCGGAAATAAAATGACATCGAGCAAGAGAAATTGTTTTGCGGAAAAGCGCCGGGTCGTTTTCTTTATTAGTTATTATAATCCGATTCTTCTTTTTATCCAAATCAACCACCCGCCAAGGACCACCCGAAACATTAATCCCTTTTCGTTGCCCAATCGTATAATGAAACAATCCCTTATGTCGCCCCAGAACATTCCCCTTTTTATCAACAATATCGCCTGGTTGAACGCCTAATTTTTCATCCAAATAAAAGGGTAAAGCTTTTTTGCCCACAAAACATAAATCTTGGCTTTGTTTGATTTCAGAAAAAAATTTAAAGCCCTCTTGCGCGGCTATCTGATAAACCTCTTTTTTAGTGTATTCCCCTAGAGGAAAAATTATCTTCCCCAACTGCTCCTGCTCCAAAAGGGAAAGAAAATAACTTTGGTCTTTCATCTTATCAACCCCTTTTAATAATTCATACTCTCCCGTCTTTTCATTTTTTTTAATCCGCGCATAATGCCCCGTGGCTACATATTCAATCCCCTCTGCTCGTGCGAAATCAAACAAGCCCTGAAATTTAACAAACCGATTGCAAATTAAACAAGGACTGGGCGTCCTGTTATCTTTCAACTCGGACAGAAAATAGCCAATTACTTTTTCGTTAAAATCAAGCCGCGCGTCAATAATATGATATGGAACTTTAAGTTTTTGGCAAATTTTTTTGGCAATCGCAAAATTATTTTCCGAACAAACGGAATGTCTAAAAGAAACCCCAATCGGCTTGAGCCCCTGCTTTTTTAAAATCGCCAAAGCAACCGAAGAATCAACTCCCCCAGATAGTCCGACTAAAACAGTTTTCTTACTATCAATATTCATTTTTAAAATGGGGACTGTCCCCTCTTGGGGACAGTCCCCATTTACTGGCTACTTTAAAAACTTCTTCAAAATCCCAAAGTCCTTTTTCAAAACATCCTTCGTATTAGCGTTGTAAACCGATACCGCGGGATGATAGAGAGGAATAATTTTAATTTTGCCAAAACTCGTTTTCACTTCAAAAATTTTTCCGTGCATTTTACTAATGCCCGCGACTTCATCCGCAAGCCCAAATTCCGCCAAAAGAAACGAAGCCGCATGATTGCCCATTGGACAAATCACTTTTGGTTTAATCGCCTCTATCTGCTTGATTAAATAAGGAACGCAAGCCGCCTTCTCTGCTGGCAAAGGGTCGCGATTACTGGGCGGACGGCATTTAAGAATGTTGCAAATGTAAGCGTCTTCTCTTTTGTATCCGATTGAAACAAAAAGTTCATCCAAAATCTTGCCCGAATTCCCACAAAAAGGAAGACCCGTTTTATCCTCATTCGCCCCAGGCGCTTCGCCCACAAAAACTGCTTTTGCCTTATGGCTCCCCTGCCCAACCACGGGTAAAATCCGCGTCTTGCAAAGCGCGCATTTCTTGCACTTTACTACCTCGTCTTTTATTTTTTTAAGTTGTTTAGTCACTTGATTCATAATTACTCTTTCCTCATCGCCTCAATCGGACTTAATCGCGCCGCTTTTTGAGCGGGGTAAATCCCAAAAACCAAACCAATCATCATAGACACAAAAAAAGCAATTATAATCGCCAACCAAGAAACCGTCAAAGGCCAAGATAGTCCGTAAGCCCGCGCGCCAACAGCGCTGATTAAAGACACGCCGATGCCAAACAAAATCCCAATTAATCCGCCCAAACCAGTCACTGTCAAACTCTCAATTAAAAATTGCCAAAGAATATCTCGCCTACTCGCCCCCAGCGACTTGCGCAATCCAATCTCATGCGTTCGTTCAGAGACAGAGACAAGCATAATATTCATAATTCCAATTCCGCCAACCAACAAAGAAATCGCTGCTAAAAATCCCAAAAGCAAATTTAAAATAACCATCATGTCGTTAATTTGATCCAAAATTTCCTCCATAGTCGTAATTTGAAAATCGTCCTTTTCGGGGTCTTTAATATTGTGGTTGCGCCTCAACATTTGAGAAATTTCTGGAATTGCCCGGGTGAGATAGCTCGCGTCCGTAACGGTTAATATTATTTCTGACAGATAGTTAATCCCCAAAACCTCTTTCAGGGCTGTTTCTACTGGGATATAGGCGAAATCATTCATATCAATCCCGCCGACAGAAATTATATTCTGCTCTTCCAAAACGCCGACAACTTTAAAATTCTGTCCCTTGATTTTTATTTTCTCCCCAATCGGTTCGCTTTGCCCAAAAAATGTTTCAGCCAAACCGCTTCCTAAAACAACAACCTTCGCTAAACTCTCGTCCTCGCTCTCCGTAAAAAACCTCCCCTGTTTAGTTTGAGCCGTTTTCATGACCAAGGGAAAATCGGCGTTGCAGCCATAAACAATTGTTTTCTTTTCCTTGTCTTTGTAATTCGCCCACTCCTGCCCGAACGCTTGTCCCGTCACCGCTTCAATATATGGAAATTTTTGTTTATCCTCTAACGCCTTAATATCTTTTGTTTTAAGTGTGGTTATTTTAATCCCTTGCGCCATTGAGATAACGCTTCCAACTTGACCCGCGCCAGGAATCTTAACCGCGATATCAATCATATTTGGCCCGAACGCCTCAACCTCGCCTGTCACCAGCCCCTTCAACCCTTGTCCCAAAGAAAGAATAATTACGACCGCCGCCACGCCAATAACAATCCCCAAAATAGAAAAAATACTGCGCAATTTATTCGCCCTCAAAGCAATCACCGATTGTTTAGCCGCGACAGTTAAATTCATATTTCATCCCTTATTCATATCTCAACGCCTGAATCGGATTTAATTTAGAAGCGCGATTGGCCGGCCATAAACCGAAGATTAAACCAATACTCACGGCCATAAAAGAAGAAACAAAAACTGAAAGAGGCGTAACAATAAATTTCCAATCATATCCAAAATAATTCACGCCGACAGTCACAGTATAAGCGATTAAAATTCCTAAAACAATTCCAATCACCCCGCCAAGCAATGTCATTGTCGCGCTTTCTATTAAAAATTGAAAAAGGATGCTTTTTCTTTTAGCGCCCAACGCTTTGCGCAAACCAATTTCCCTTGTCCTTTCATTCACGACCACAAACATAATGTTCATAATCCCAATCCCGCCGACAATCAAGGAAATCGCCGCCACCATCGCCAAAAACATTTTAAGCGCCTGCGTGATCGCGCCTAAAATATCAAGGGCTTGCGCGGCGTTCATAACAGTAAAGTCATCTTTAAGCGGGTCTTTAATGTGATGGCGGAAACGAAGAATATTTTCAACTTGAGAAATAACCAAATCAATATTATCCGCCCCAGAAACCTTGGCGCGGATAAGGGCAACATGGTCAATCCCTAAAAGTATTTTTTGAGCCGTTTTGACAGGGACAAAGACCTGTTCGTCTTGATTTTGAAAAGCCGCCGTTCCTCTTTCTTTCATCACCCCGATGACTCTAAAACTAACCTGATTGATTTTAATCCTTTGGTCAATCGGATTGTCCTCGCCAAACAATTCTTCTTTGACCCGGCTCCCTAAAACCGCGACTCTCGCCAAGCCGTTAACTTCATCCTGTTTAATAAACCGCCCTTGCGCGATAGAAGTATCTTCAACTTCTAAATAATTAGAAGAAATACCCGTATAATCAAAATCGTGTATTTCATTTAGAAAACTCATTGTCCCTCGCCCTTTAACATAAGAGCAAGCGGCAACTACGCGCGGCAACTCTTCAATCGCCAAAGCGTCTTCATAAGTGAGAGTTGTTATTTCAATCCCAAACACAGCCGCCGGCGGTCCGCCTTCTTCGGACATGCCTGGTAGAACACCGATTAAATCACTCCCCATCGCCCTTACCTGCGCCAAAAGCAAGTCCTGCGCGCTCGCCCCCACCGCCATAATTGAAATAACAGCGGCAACTCCGATAATAATGCCCAGCATCGTCAAAAAAGAACGGCTCTTTCTCAAGAGCAGATTCTGAAAAGTAAGTTTTAGAACATTAAAGAAATACATGTTATTTCTCTATCCCATTCTTCGCGATATGTCTTTCGTTCACTTTTGTGTCGGTGAGAACTCTGCCATCCTTCAAATCTATAATTCTTTTCGCGCATTCAGCGACATATTTTTCATGGGTTACCATTAAAATCGTGTGCCCCTCTTCATTCAAATCCTGTAAAACTTCCATTACTTCCTGTCCTGATTTGCTATCCAAATTTCCCGTCGGCTCGTCGGCAAGAATCAGTCGCGGACGGTTAATTAACGCGCGAACAATCGCCACCCTTTGCTGTTCCCCACCCGAAAGTTGATTCGGACGATGATTGACGCGATGAGAAAGACCCACTTTTTCTAAAAGATAGCGCGCCCTGTTTTCGGTCTCTTTTTTATCTAATCGCGGCGTATAAATAGTCGGCAATAAAACATTGTCTAAAACAGAAGTCCGCGGCAAAAGATTATACGATTGAAAAACAAAACCAACTTTTTGATTTCTAATTTCAGCCAATTTATCGTCATCAAAATGGCTCGCATTTTCCCCGTCAAAAAAATATTCTCCGCTCGTCAACTTATCCAAAAAACCGATAATATGCATCAAAGTTGATTTGCCTGAACCCGAAGAGCCTGTCACCGCGACAAACGCGCCTTCTTTAATCTCAAAAGAAACCCCGCGCAAAGCCGGGGTCACCAATTCATCGTCCACATAATTTTTAACCACATTCTCAAGTTGAATCAGCATATTTTTATCGCGCCTCCATTACCACTTCTTCCCCCTCTTCCAGCCCCTCAACAATTTCAATTCTATTCTCGCCTTCCAAACCGGTTTTGATAATTAGCTCAACAACTTCCCCATCTTTCAGAAGATTAACAAATTTATCGCCGTTTATACCTTTAACAACATAATACGGCAAATAAAGAACATTCTCTTTTTTGTCGGTCTGAATATCAAGATTAACCGTCATCCCCGACTTAATTCTTCCATCCTCTACATCAAAAACAGAAGTAATTTTATAATAAATCACGCCCGAAATAATTGTTTCCGCCGGGTCAATTTTAATAATCTCTCCGACAAATTTTTCCGCAGGACCCAAAGCGTCCAATGTCATTTCCACTTTGTCGCCCAAATCAACCTTGGCGATTTCCGTTTCTGAAATATTCGCTTCAATTTGAAATCGTCCCGAATTAATCATAGAGACAACCGTTGAGTTTGCCGCAGCTATCTCCCCTTCCTCTTTTGCGAGCGCGGTAATAGTTCCATCGGTCGGCGCTCTTAAAATATTTTTATTTATTTTTTCCTGAATTTGCAAAATATTCGCTCTCGCCTGTTTAATTTCCGCTTCTGCCAAATCAATATCGGTCTGGCGAGGATCCGCTTTTTTCAAAGCCAATTCGTCCTTGGCTTTTTGAAGAACCGACTCCGCCGTCACTAAATCGGCGCGCGCGGCATTAATGTTTATTTGGTTCGTGATCGCGACCGACTTAATCCCCTGTTCAGCCGCAGTCAGAGCGACTATTTCTGTATCAATATTCGTCCTCTCTGTATCAACGCTTGTCTTATGCGTTGAAGAAACAGAACTTTTAACGCTTGCGTCATTCATCGCCAGCCGCAAATATGCCAAAGCGTCCCTAATCGTAGTCAACGCCGATTTCATCTCTTCCAAAACCGCCTCAATATTATTGTAGGTCTTTGCCGAACTTAAATCATTTTTAGCAATTTGCTCCCAACTCTTAACATTAGAGTCAATTTGGTCGTTGCCGTTAAAATATTCTTCCTTTATTTCGGCAAAAGTAATTAAAAGCGCCTTGTCGGCTTTCGTGTATGATGTTTTTACGGCATCCAACGCGTCCTCGTATGCTTCTTCTAAATCATTCTCAGCGTCAATTTCCACATCGTCCAAGGCCTGTTCTTTATTGACAATATCAACTTCAGCATTCGAAACGGCCGTTTGGTAAATTCGAATATCTTCTTCCCTGTTGCCCGCTAAAATCTGCGCCAACTTCGCCTGCGCGATATTCAAAGCGGCGTAATACGACTGAATTTGAGCGCTTAATTCCGCGACATTGAGTCGAACCAAAACCTGCCCCGCGACTACCTTGTCGCCAATCCCGACTTCAACCTTGTTAATCTTTCCCGAATTTTCAAATTGTAAATCAATCTGCTTCGCGGGCACAACCGTCCCCGTAGCCGAAACATTCTGAATAATCTCTCCGCGCGCGACAGCAACTGTTTCATAAGCGGAATCCCCCTCGCCAAAAAAACCTTGATAAGCAAAATACCCCCCAGTCAAAATAATGATAATACTAATAATGATAATAATTTTTTTCATTAATTAATCTCATAAACAACACTCACCGTCGTCTCCACCTTATTCTCCCCCGTCTCTATCTGCGGAACCTCTCCCCCTCCGCCCATGGCCTCCGCCTTCAAAGCGTAATCATAACGAACCGCCGCCAAGTTTTCGCTAAACCCAACAATACGAACTAAGCTCACTCCAAGTTCATCGGCTATTTTCTCCGCCTTCGCGCGCGCCGATTTAATCGCCTCTTCCCTTACTTGCGCCTTTAGCGCGTCTTGGTCATCAATCGTAAATTGTAAATTTCCAACCTGGTTCGCCCCCGCGTCAGTTGCCCCTTCAATAATTTGCCCGATTTTCCCTAAATCCCTAATCTTGACCTGAAGCGACTGCGAAACCTCATATCCAACTAAAACCCTATTCCCTGATGGATAAAGACTGCTCGTCCGATATTCATATCGCTGATAAATATTAAAAGATGTTGTTTTTAAATCCTTCTCCTCAACGCCCATCCCCTTCGCAGAATCAATCACCGCATTCATTTTAGAAGTGTTTTGCGTCATCGCCTGCGCGACCGTTTTCGCTTCTGTCACAACCGAAAAAACAACCAAAGCCAAATCCGGCTTGGCATAAACCTCCGCCTGCCCCGAAACAGTAATCGTATTTTTTGATTCTATTTCCTGCCCAATGTATCTCCCTTCTTTGATTTTATTGCTAATCCCAACCGCGGCCGAAACAGTCAAAACCCCCAAAAACAAAATCAAAACACCAGCCAGCGCGCATAAAACCTTATGCCCGCAATTTTTAAAATCTTCCCTACAAAAGTTTTTCATATTTTTATTAATTATCTAATGGGGGCAGCCCCCGCAACGGGGGCTGCCCCCATCTTAATTTATTGCCTTAAAAAACGGTCCGACAACCTTTTGAACAAATTCCAAACAACTCTCCTTATCCGCGTAAAACCAACCAATAAACCCAAGAACCATCGCCAAAATCAAAATCCCCAAAAAAGAACGACTAATAAACATCCTTAAAATTTTGCTCGTCCAAAGATTTTTCCTCGCTATCTTCTGCTTATTCAACTCCTTATCCAAATCAAAATCGTAATATTTATAAAATTCCGTTTTCTCTATTAAAAACTTTTTTAAATTATCCTGATGAAAACGACTTTCGGCGTCCCTCTCCAAAAGCAATAAAAACCCTGAAAACTTCAAAGCGTCCGCCTTATCTAGTCCCTTCAAAACCATTCTCATCTGCGAGACCCACTGAAACCACTCCGTCTTATCCCCTTCCAAAGAAGCAAAAAGCGCGCCTCTCCCCTTCGGCTCAATAAACCGCCCCGTCAACCCCTCCAACTCCTTAACCAATTTTTTCTTAGAAGCCATATAAAAATTCTACCACAAAACCCAACCAAAAACAACAAATTATCCCCAGTATTAGTCCTCAAAAGTCGCTCTCAGCAATTAAAGGTCAGACCTTTCGAGTAGCGACATTTCCGAAGGTCGCGCTCAGAAGGTCTGACCTTGAATTGTGATTTAAACCCCTCAAAAAACAAAAAAGCGGCCAAGTCATTCAGACCCAGCCGCAAATAATTCGGCTATCCTATAGCCGAATTAATCTCAAACCATCGCCGACAGAACAACCAAAATACCAAAACCCAAGACGAACCAGCCGAATTCAAATTTTTTGGCTATTTTTAGAAGTAGGTCAATGGTTAAAATCCCGAAAAGAAAAGCGAAAAATAATCCGACTGCCGCTTCTTTTGAAAAGGCGAAGTCGTTAAAATTTAAAACAAGATTGCCGACCAAAACAATCGGCAAACTCATTAGAAAACTCAACTTTAAAGCGCTTGCCCCGCTAAATTTTCTCAAAAGCAGAACCGAGACGGTTAGCCCTGAACGCGACAACCCAGGCAACGCCGCGAACCCCTGAACCAACCCAAGCAAAATCCCGTCCCTTCCGCTTAATTCTTTAACTTTTTTAACTCCGTCTTTTTTCGTTTTTATTTGGAGCCAGCCCGTAATCAGTAAAAGTAAACCGACCGCCGCGGTAACCGCTTGCGCTGATAAAACCAATTGCTCTTCTAACACGATAAACGCTTTAACTAAAACAAAACCTAAAAAACCGCTAATCAGAGTAGCGGTCAAAAGAAAATTAAAAATCTTCTTCGTTTCTAAATCAGATGATTTGTAATTAAATAACGCCTTAAATAATGAGGCGACATCTTTGCGGAAATAAACCAAGGCGGCGAGAAAAGTGCCTAAGTGAAGAAAAAGGGCGCGATGAATAATCGCGCCCATTCCTGCCTCTGCGTCAAAAAAATTCTTAATGACCAAAAAGATAACGCCCTCCGAACTAACCGGCAACCACTCAACAACCCCTTGAACAATGCCCAAAACAATCTGTTCCCACATAAAATTTAATCAATTTTTAATCTCGGCTCGCCTATAATATCTGTCTCTCTGATTTTCCGCTCAAAACATTGACGACCCGCGTCATGCCTCCACTCTTTGCCGTAAATGTCATGAGAAATATCCGATTCGTCTTCATTGGATATTCTAAAATTAGCGCAAAGTTCAAAAGTTTTTTCTTCCTTAACTATATATTCAAACCTTTCGCCAGTCGCAGAATTCTCAAAATCTTTATCGCCCAAATAGCCCAAATAACTAAACTCCGCCATCAATTCTCCAAAATCAACAGGCAATTTCTCGTTTTCAAGATAATAATTTCTAATAGAATTATCTAAACTCTGTAATTTTGACAAAACCTCATTGTCCATTTTTCTATCCCTTGTTGCTGTCGGCGATTCCACGATAAAAAGAGACGAAGCAAAAACAGCAATCACAATTGCCAACGAACCGTAAAAATACGCCCGAATCACATTATCTTTCGCTCCCATCACATTTTCCCGTTTAATATCGTAAAGATAAAATGTAAAAACAATCGCCGCGATGCCAATAGCCGTCAAGGCCTTCAAGATAAATTTAAGAGTTAATTCGCCGTCCAAAAAAGCATTAACAACCGCGATAAGCCACCCTGTCATCACGACCGAAGAAATTAGCAAGATAAAATAAGTCAGCCATTTGCGAATTTGAGAATCTTTGTCTAAAGCGCCTGAAAATAAATTCTTGAAAATCTGCCTCGCGGTGATATAGAAAATAGGAGCCGAAACTATTAAAGCCGAAATCGCGAATTTTAACTGGTCCGACGAAAATTGACCGCGGGACTGGATTACATCCACTATTTTTTTATTGATAATCTGAAAAACAATCATCCCCGTCGCCAAGGACATAAAAATCAAAGACACCAAAGACAGCATATAGAAGAAAGCATATTTCGCCGCGTTATTTTGTTGAGTCATATTTTTTACCTCCCAAACCTAAAAATATTCTTCATCCAACCAAATAATCCTTTTTTCGCTTTCTCGCCAGCAGCTAATTCCTCTAATCTAATCTGCTCTTGTTCAGTATTCATTATCTGCTCCTGTATTGTGTTTCTAACTTCTTCATCACATTCACATTGTGTCATTAATTGCTTAAGCGTCATAATTCTTGCGTGATTCGCGTTCACTTCTTGCTCTATTTCATCTGCCGCCTCATCATCCCCGCCCATAAATAACTTGACCAATCTGCTTCTTGAATTAATTTTCTCCTCCGCCAGAATTGTCGCCTGAACCGAATTATTAAACCCGCGCGCGACTTCGGAAACTTGTGGACCAATACCACCCACCAATTCCTCGGAGGCAAGCAAAGAATGAACCATTAATTTAACTTGATTTTGATTTTGATAAACTCCTTTAATATCTTCCTCTGTTTCGTCCATCTCTTGATCCATTTCCTGTTTTCTCTCTTGTATCATTTGATTTAACTCAACCTTTGTTTGAGCTTTAATCTGTTGTCTTTCTTGGGTCATTATCATTATGCCTTCTCCGTCTTGAGTTTGAGTTTGATCTTGTGTTTGGGTTTGATCTTGATTTTGAGTTTGATCTCCTTGATTTGTGTTCGCTCCATAAACCACCGAGCAAAGAGCGACAAAAACAAACGAACTAATAACTGTATAGATAAATATTTTTTTCATATTTTTGTTTATTTATTTTATTTTTTTATTTTTTTATTTATTAAATTTAGTACGACCTTATTAAATTATACACCATTTTAAGTTTTACAACAAATCCAAAAAATAATTCGCCTCTCTTTGAATTATCTTTTCTAAATCATTATAGCTCTTACCTCTAATCTCCTCAACAAAAACATTCCTCCTCGCGAAAAACAGCGCTCTTAACAATTTTAATACCGCCTTTTTATCCGCGCCATCCCTAAAAGCGCCCAACAAACAATAAACCGATTTCGCCCAAAGTTCGCCGTCTATCCCAAAAGATTTTTCCTCAAAAAACTCTCGCTCTAAACCAACGCGAATTTCTTCGGGAATAAACGACTTCAAAACGCTATAATTCTCCTTAAACTCCACCGCTATTTTCTCGTTAATTTCCTCTTTTTCGCGAGCCGTACTTTCTTTTTGGTTAAAATCATCCAAAGAAAAACCCTCTTCATCGCTAATACTACAAACCAAGGGAGGTTTTTGAATTTCCGCCGCTCTCTCTTTGGGTAAAAACGAAAAAAGAGAACTCGCGACTTCTAAAAACATATTATCCAATTTCGGAGCGCTGGTTTTATGAATTTTAAATCCCAAATCAACCTGTCCTAACTTCGCGCCAAACTTAATCGCGTTCATAGTCATAAAAATATCAATTCCAAACTTCCCAACTTCCTCTGTCCATTCTTGCTCCAGCCAGTAATCAGCCATCCTCCCCGAAAACCCAAAATCCCCGCCAATCGGTTGGCGAATATCATATCCCAAAAGTCCATAAACTATAGGATAGCAAAGATGATTCGTAATAGACCCGTCATATTTATCGCGCGCGTAAATCGGCGTGATGTAATCATAGCCGTCCATCATCGGCTCTATTAAACATTTTACCCATTCTGGAGTAATGCTTTTCAAATCAGCGTCAACAACCATCGTCGCGTCCGCGCCCAATTCTTTCATTTTCAAAAATAAATTTCTAAAATTATTTCCCTTTCCTTTAACGCCCGGCGGCGTGGAAATATATATTTTAGGCGTCTTCGTTTTAACCCCTAAAAAAACTTCGCTCGTTCCATCCGAAGAATTATTATCGCTGTTAATAATCACCGCCCGCCGACCGCTAAAATATTTAACAAGCCCCTCATCAACCACCTTCACGACATTAGAAATGGAATCCGCCTCGTTATATGAAGGAATTCCAACCACAATCTCGCAACTTTTGTAATGTCCCAAGGGGGCTGCCCCCGCAACGGGGGCAGCCCCCTGTATTAACTCTAAAAATTGTTTCGCGACCTCCGACACTTCATAAATATTTTTAGCCGCCTCCAAATTCTCCTTAATGATTTTCTCCCGTCGCGTCCTATCCCGCAAAACTTCAACTTGCTTCAAAACATCATCTTTATTTAACTCCAATATCCGCTCCTTCAGCTCCTTGTCCCTAAAAATTTCCAAAACCCTTTTTGCCCTCTTAAAACTTTTCTCATCTTCGGCGTTTACGACATCTCTATTATTAAGCAAAAAATTATCATAAAGCCATTCAAAAGAAAGTCCGCTTTTTTCAAAATCGTCAACAATATTTTGTATTCTTCGCCCAACAACAATTTTCCCCGCGAACCAACATTCTAAAAATGGATAACCAAACCCCTCTCTTAAACTAGTCATGACCGTAGCAAAAGACGCTTGATATAAATCACCAACGCTATACTCTTCAACTGCCCCTGACGCGCTGTATCTTCTTTTCAAAGGCAAAGGCTTTTTTGTAAAAATAATCGGAAAGCCGGCCACCAAGACAATTTTTTCCAAAACATCATAATAACCTTGGCTCAAGGGGTCATACTTATCAACTTTTCCTGGAACAACTAAAATATAGTTTTCGCCCGTAATTTGACGAACATAATTAACAAGCAGAATCGCCTCTTCAATATTTTTTCTCGGCACGACTCGCACAGGATAAAGTAAAATCTTCGCCTCTTTGTCTGAAATTCCCAGCCCCGCGCGAATTGCTTCGGTCTCCTCGCTTTCTAATCGTTGATTAAATTTTTCTCCATCAACGCCATTTGAAAGATAAAATATTTTTTCTGCCGCAACTCCTTCCTGAATTAATTTTTCCTTCAGTTCGTGATTAATGATTAAAAAACCATCAACTCCTTCGCCCCTAACAATATTTTCAATTTCCGAAGAAGAAAAAGATTTCCACGCTCCGTCGCGATAATGCGGACTATCAACATACAAATCGTGAATTCTAAAAAATATTTTTGTTCCAGACGGCTTAAATTGCTTCGCGTAAATAGAAAAACCAAGCATTGCCGACAAATGATATTCACCGACAAAAGGATTTTCAATTACTACGACATCAGACCCCTCTGTCGCTTCGGCAATTTTTTGAGCAATCGCCAATCCCCTTTTTTCAATTTCGCTTTTATTTAAATCATCTTCTACTGGCAAAAGTTCGGGAATTTCTATATAATCAGCCCCTTCCAAAAATCGCTCTTTCACTTCTCCTCCAATAAAACGAAACCCAAGCCGCGGATTCTCCTCCTGAATTCCATCAACCAAGGTCTTAATAACTGTATTCACCCCATCTCTCCAACCAATCCCATAGTGGACAAAACAAATTGTCTTCTTATTATTTTGCGGCATTATCTCTTATACTTATCCTCTAACCTCTCCTCGTCCTCCTCATCAAACTCCCCAAAAGAAATTTCCAAAATCTCAATTCCTTTTTCTCCCGCTTTAACCCTATGCTTCGCTTTTTTCTCAATAAAAAATTCTTCTCCTTTTTCCGCTTTTTTAACCGCCTCGCCAACCGTTATTTCTCCCCCGCCGCGAATAACTCTCCAAAACTCGCTCCTCTTATTATGCCTCTGTAAACTCAACTCTTCCCCCGGCAAAACAAAAATCATCTTCACTGTGCAAAGTTGATTCAAACAAAACCTCTCAAACCTCCCCCAAGGCCTTTTTTCTATATACTTTTCCATATTCTTATTTTACTGATTAAGTCCGATAAACGGACTTGCTTGCCCCCAGTATTGAGGGACTTCGCCATTCCATTTTTCTATCCATCGCAACTCAACCACTTTGGCGTTCTGTAAAAGCGCTTGCGCTTCAATTCTAATCGCAATCGCCTTTCCTTCCGCTTCAGCAATTTTCTGGTCCGCCTCAATCTTAATTCTCTCCAAATCTCTTTCTGCCTTCAACTTCAACTGCTCCGCGGTCACCTTCGCTTCAATCGCGTCGTTAAACGCCGCTGAAAAACTAAAATCAATAATATTGAATTCGTCAACTATAATAGAATTCTCTAATAATCTTTCTGCGAGATTTGCTTTAATCTGCTCTTTGACTATTTCTCTTTTCGTAATCAACTCCTCCGCCGTAAATTTGGCTGTTTCCGCTTTAACCGCTTCCTGAATAGATGGCGCGATAATCCGAGCGTTATAATTCTTCCCCACTTCTTGCCAAACCCTATTAACCGATGCTGGATCTAAATGATAATTCAAAGCGATTTTTGATGTCACAATCTGCAAGTCCTTAGAAGAAGCGCTCGCCGGAATTTCATCTTTCTGAAGTTTGACATCCATTGTAACCACCTGCTGGACAAAAGGAATTTTAATATACAACCCTTCGCCAAAAACTTTATCTTTAACCGCTCCAAATTGAAGCAAAACCCCTCGCTCCCCCGCGCCAATCGTCCCAAAAGCGCCAAAGAAAAGCATAAAAAGAAACAGCCCGATAATAATCCGAGAAACAATCTTCTTCCCGTCCACCTTCCTAATTTTCTCATTAATCTCAACAATTTTATCTATATTCATATTTTTTATTTATTTATATTTATATCCCCCTCCCCGACCTTTAATTGCCCGATGGGGGCAGCCCCCGTTGCGGGGGCTGCCCCCATCTTTAATCTCTCCCTTTTTTTGTTTTGTCTACTCCACCGCTTCCACTAACTCAATCACCTGTTCGGTTATTTTATCCTCTTTATCAAAGACAAATTTTCCTCTCAATTTTTTGTTTTCTAAAACATAGGGTAGCCAATGTTTATCGTCCTCCCACATTTTATCAAAAGGAATTTCTTCCATGCCAAACCACTTAGGCGCCATCTCCTCACTTTCCGTCGGCTCCCCTTCCCAATCCCTGACTAAAAAAATATGAACCTGCTGGTCAAAGCCCTTCTCTTTTGGAACCTCTGGAAAATGAAAATCTATTATGGCGACTTTTTCCGGATTTTTTATCTTAACCCCTATTTCCTCCTCCGTCTCACGCAAAGCCGAATCCAGAACATTCTTGTCTCCTTTTTCTATATCTATTTTCCCGCCGCATCCATTCCACCGCCCCTCGCCAAATCCCCTTTTCTTCATCGCCAAAAGTATCTCTCTTTTATCCTGATTTTCTTTTAATAACAAACAAAGCGATACCTGCCTCATATTATTTTAAAACTGCCTTAATTCTCCGAACGCCAGCCGAAGAACTTTGCTCTTTTGCTATTTTAAATCCTCCCAATTCGCCTGTTCGCTCTATATGCGGACCTCCGCAAATTTCTTTTGAGAAATCTCCGATTTTATAAACCTTAACTTTTTCTCCATATTTGGATTCGAAAACGCCGACCGCGCCAGATTTTTTCGCTTCCTCCAAAGACATTTCTTCGCAAACTACCGGTAAATCTTTTTTAATCGCTTCGTTGACTAAATCCTCAACTTCTTTTTTCTGCTCGTCCGTCATTTTATCCGAATACGAAAAATCAAACCGCAATCGTTCCGCCGTGATATTGCTTCCCTTTTGCTCCACGCCCTCACCTAAGACCTTCCTCAAGGCCGCTAAAAGCAAATGCGCCGCCGTGTGTAGTTTTTTAGTTTCCTCGCCCGCGTCCGCCAGCCCGCCTTTGAATTCGCCCGCCGAAGCAGTTCGCGACAGTTCTTGGTGTTTTTTAAGTTCCTCGCCAAATCCATTTTCATCCACTTCCAGCCCTTTTTCTTCCGCCAACTCGCGCGTCATTTCAATCGGAAAACCATAACTCTGATACAAATTAAAAGCGTCCATTCCGCTGATTTTGCCCCCCGCCACTTTTTCAAATTCTTTCAACCCTCTCTCTATCGTCCTGCTGAATTTTTCTTCTTCTTCTACTATATTTTTAATCACAAATTCCCTTTTCTTGTCTAATTCAGGATAAACATCTTTGTAGTCGTCCAAAACAACCGCTGCCAATTTTTTCATCCAGTCGCCTCCGTCAATTCCCAATAATCTACCATACCTAATCGCGCGGCGAATCAACCGCCTAACGACATATCCTTGCCCGAGATTTGACGGTAAAACGCCTCGCGTATCACCGATAATAAAGACGGCCGCTTTAATGTGGTCGGCAATCACCTCAAACGACTTCATATTATCCCTGTATTTTTTGCCCCCCGAAAGTTCCTCAATTTTATTCAAAATATTAACAAACAAATCTGTTTCAAAAACATTATCCTTCCCTTGCGCCACCATTGCCATTCTTTCCAGTCCCCCGCCGAAATCAACATTTCTTTGTTTTAATTTTTCAAAGCCCTTTTCCGTCTTGATATATTCCATAAAAACACTATTCCCAACTTCAATAAACCGCCCGCAATCGCAATTAATATGGCAGGGCTGATTTTTCCAAACAGAATTTTCATGCCGCTTCAAATGAGCGCCCAAATCGTAAAATAATTCGCTATCGGGTCCTCCTGGCTCGCCGACAGGCATCTTAACTGGAACGCCCGAACGCGACCACCAATTTTTCTCGTCGCCGTAATAGAAAATCCTCTCTCCTTCAAACAATTTCTTCCAAATCTCAACCGACTCCAAATCCTTCGGAACGCCAATTTCCTCATTCCCTCCATAAACCGAAACATAAATCCGCGACGGGTCAAACCCTAATTCATCAACTAAAAATTCAAAAAGCCATCCCAATTGCTCCTCTTTAAAATAGTCGCCCAAAGACCAATTACCAAGCATTTCAAAAAAAGTATTGTGGCGATTATCCCCCACCTCCTCCATGTCCTCCGCCCGAAAACATTTCTGCGAATTAACCAACCGCGTCCCGCTCGGATGTTTTTCGCCAAGCAAATACGGTATAAGCGGCTGCATCCCCGAACCGATAAAAAGCGTGGAAGAATCATTTTCAGGAATCAAAGAAGCCCCGCCAATAACGCGATGCCCCCTCGCCTCAAAAAATTCCAAATACCTCCGCCTAATTTCCTTTGAGTTCATATTTATTTTACAAATTCAATTCTCAACTCGCGACCAAGAGCCGAAGCGATTCTCTGAAGCGTCTCAGTCGTAAAATTTTGCTGACCTTTTTCCATTCTAGCGATATTGCTTTGTTTTGTCCCTATTTTCTTAGCCAATTCCGCTTGAGACATTTTGCTCTTTTTCCTTAATTGCAAAATTTGATAAGCAATCTCCAACTGCTTGCCGTATTCATTATAATACTTCTTAAATTCAGGATTTTTTAATTCCTCGGCAAGATGCTTATCAAAAGACAAATATGTAATTTTTTTAATTTTATTTTTCATATTCAATTAAACTTTTATTTACTTTATAATCTTCAAAATTATTTAATGCCCTAATAATTTCTTGTTTTGGCGTTTTAGATGTTTTCTTGAAAAAGGCGCTTAAAAGAATAATTCTCTTTTCTATCACAACCACATAAAAAACACGATGCCTGTTTCGAGAAAAATCTACCCTCAACTCTCTAATCTTGTCTTTGATATGTTTAGAGTATGGCTCATCTAACACTCCCTTGTTGTCTCTAAGAAAATCAATATACTTAAAAACTTTTGCTCTATCTTTCGACGACAATTTTTTAATATATTCAAAAACCGGCGCCCGTTTATTTCGTCCATTACAGTAATAAAAAACTTTATACTTATTATTGTATATCATGTATGATATATGTCAATAGCCCTTGCTTTTAAGTTTATATCCTATATTTTACCCCCTCCCCGCCCAAAAATCAATCCTCCAACCATTCGGCTTTACCAAAGCCGAATTAAAAAATGGCGGAACTTATTTGTCCCGCCATTTATTTTAATATTCTACCTCCGCTTCGTCAAAGGCCGCTTTAATCGCCTTCATAAATTCCGGATTTTCAATCGGAGCAACGACAGCATATCTGATATATGGGTCAAAATGAACCCCAACGATACCCGTCCGCTCAATCATCATAAAGTTAAAATGCTTCGCGTCTCGGACCTCCTCGCCAAATGCCCTTTTGGGACATTTCCAAAGGGTAAAAAATCCCGCCTTTGGTTCCACCGCTAATTGCATCCCTCTTTGAGTTAAAAGAAGCATAAGACGATTGATTCGCTCTTTGTATTTTAACCCAACCAAACGCACGGTTCCTATATCTTCCTTGATTGCCCGCAAAACGCCCGTTGCCAACGCCGCATTAAACCCACTGTCAGTATTCCCCTTAATCGTCGCAATGTCTCCAATAAAATCAGGCGAACCAACCATTGCTCCAATCCGCCAGCCGGTCCCATTGCCAATCATCTTGGAAGCGGAAAAGGCCTCTGCCCATGAAAGACTTGGAAAACCAACGGCCACCTCAGTTAAAGTGCAGGCCTCCGATGAATGAGCCAGCATGGCATATGCCGCATCATTGAATATGCGGATACCGCGCCTATAGCAAAATATACACAAATCATTCCACCAATCTTTCGTCGCAATTTGCCCAGATGGATTATGAGGATAGTTAAGCATTAACAAATTAGTTACATCAGAACAAACCTTCCTGTTGGGGTCAAATCTAAAATTGCTCCATGAGGCAAAATAAATTGGTTCATTTGGAAGATTAAGATAATCACACCAAACACCTGGCGTGGGATAGCCCGGTTTCGTCATTGTTTGAACAACAACTTTCTCCCCACACGCCATCGGAATCAGCCCAAGCATCGGTTTAATGCCAGGAATTGGCAAATACGCGATATCGTCAATAGACGATAAATCAAAATCCCCCACATTTGCCTGGACAAACGCTTTGCTAAAACCGGGAACTCCCGGCTCGCCATTATCCTGATACTCATGCATTGACTCTTCATCGCTCATAATCGCCTCTGCCGCGCCTTCTCTCGCGCTCAATAAAGCCGGACCCGTCGGCTGTCCAATAGAAAGCCGAAACAATTTTACGCCCTTCGCTTCCGCTTCCAAACACACTCTTTTTATTTCCTGAAAAAGATTTTCTCCGCCTTTCGGCAATCTGCTTTCTCTCGCCATTTTATCCTCCTATAATTTCCATGGTTTAAAAATCGCTCCGACACTGCCTCCTGACAGTGTGGAAAAATAGTCATCAAAGGAATCACGCCTTCAAAGTTTTCAAACACTTTTCTAAATCCATTTCGGATTCCTTTCTCGTCATAAAGGATAAAAGGCGTCTTGAAAATTCTAATTATCTCCGGCAAAATTCCCCGCAATCTCTCTCTAAAATCATCTGACATTGGCATATTATACCCCCTTTATTTTAATGTTAATGTGCTTATAAACCCATACAACAAACTACAATCTTTCACCCAAAAAGTCAATTAAAAAAGATGTAACTGCTCACTGGGAATAAATTAGGGAACTTGCTTGGGGGCTGCCCCCGCGGCGGGGGCAGCCCCCGTTATACACCCAGCGCGCAATTACAAAAGCTAAAACTACTCCTGTTCTTTAGAAGTAGTTTTTGGTTTGTTTGCCCGTCAAAATTACAAACAGCGCGGCTATTTCTTGTGGTTTATAAAACCAAATCGTTATCAAACATATCGCTGATTACAGGTGTCTGTCTAAACTTTAATAAATAAGAAGGCATATTTTCTTTAGCATAATCAAACGCTTCTTCCACAGCCACATTGCCATCTGTTGTTTGAATTTGATTATACCCGTCTGCTAAACCCTGCAACATTCCTTCGTTAACAAAATGGCGGCTAAACATCCCTTCTCCAAAATCTCCGTATGAAAACACATAAGAAGATTGAGTTTCTTCAGACGACATAACAATAATCCGATTGCTATAAATTTCATTATTCTCATCACGAGTCACATCATTCATCCCGCCCGCAAGACAAGTATCAAATATAAAAACAATTCTTTCTGTGCCGAAATCGTAAAACCAACTTCTTAGTTCCCCATCCCAAATAAAATCTAATGTTGAATAGCCATCTCCGTCCATTTCTCCGTCGCTGTCATGAACCACAATTCCTTCGTCTATAATTTCTCCGTCATTTTCATATTCTACAGTGCCATCGTTAACTGTTCCGCTTACTCCGTGTCCGCTGAAGAAAAACACCACTTCGTCATTTGGACTTATTTTATTTTTTATTTCCATCACGGCTTTTCCGATATTCTCATGAGTAGGAATCCCATAGCTAATATTAACATTATTAACATCAATCTTGCCGCCCATATCTCTAAACCAATAAATATTCTCTGGATCATATCCATAATTTTCAATAAGCGCTGTTACCATATTGTAAGAATCGCCGTCTGAAAGACAAATATCGCTAATTTCTCCTCCTTCTGGATAATCACAAATCCCGATCACCACGGCGTATTTATTGCCTATTGCTATCGGTCCCAAAACTCCCGTTGCCACTCTTTCTGAAAAATCGGGCTTATTATATTCCCTTGGAATAACTTCTGACACACCCCTTACATCTTCTCCCACCAAGGAAGCGGGAATTTTTTTAGCTATTTTTATATTAGTGGCATGTATGGGTTTTGGCGCTTCTTGATAAGAATCCTGATTCTTATCAACCGACGCCGCCTCAGAAAACATAACCATGCCAAGCAAACCTGCGGTTAATCCAACCATAACCATACCAACCGCCAAGATATTAAATTGTTTTTTCATAATTTGTATTTCTAATTCCTCAAACGCGGGAGCAGGTCCAAAAAACCCACCCCCGCATAGGAAAAACTATTCTTAGTTATTTCCGTACAATGCCTGAATTCCTGCGATATCGCCTACTTCTAAATCTCGCTTTTTGGTTTCTCCATATCCGCTATATCCATACATTGTCTGCTCCACGGATGGACGATTATACAAATCAAGCAAGCCAAAAGCGTGACCAATTTCATGCGTCGCGATATTCTGCAAATCCATTACTGTTGAATCATCTGTCGCATCTCCCCATGCAAAATCATCATCAAACATAATATCATATTCAATGATTTCGCCAGCTGCATTCCACCATGTTCTACAAACCGCTATTACGCCTGATAGTGGATAATTTCCGTAAGTGTAGGAATTAAATCCATCAGTTATTAATTTTCCGTCTTCATCAAACGCTTCAAAGGGGATGTCTGCATTAACACTTCCAACGCCAAGCAAACCAAATTCAGTTGCATTATTCCATGTTGTTATAGAAGCTGTTGCTGCTATAACAAGCAAGTCACTCTGCGCCACATAATCTGGCGTACTTGCCCATTTTACCCCCATCAATTTGTAAAGAGTCGGACCTTGTGTAACTGCTTTCTTTGGAGCCTTTTCCGGTTTTATCTCATCTTTTCTTAACAAATGTGTAGTGCTGTAAATACCATTGCCGTGGTATGTCGTATATGACGCGCTTTCAGAATCCTGATTCATCATTGAGTTCTGTTTTTGTTTTTTCGCAGAAGTTTTTGTCGGTACAATATTCACCGTATCTGTGCCACGGAAAGATTGTGTCAGGATTTCATTATAAGAATAATCACCACAAAGAGTGGCTTCAGTGCTATTCTCATCTAAACCCAAATCTTGTGTCCTAAAATGAAATACCATATCCAAATCACCATCTCCATCCCTGTCCTCCAAAATCACCTTCACTTGTGGAGCACCAGCAAATGTTACTGTAGCCTCATTAATGGTGCTAACATCAAAGTAATTTGTAGTTAATACTGCCACAGATACAACGCCCTTACTACCAAGATTTATACTGTTTGTATCACTTCCTGGTTTAATATCTATTTTGACAACTTCCTCATTACTAACATTCCACCATGGAGTAAAATCCACATTATCGCTAACCGCATCACCTATTCCAGATGGATTTGTAGAGTGAGTTGGACCACTATCATCTCCCCACCAGTTGAATTCTGCATTGATTATATCAGTGCTGTAATAATTAGAGACACCCATTCCATTTCCATGAATGGCATTAAAGTTTATTACAGTTCCGGTTATTGACCCCACAACATCTACCCCCGTTCCACAACCAGAAATATTATTATATGTAACAGTTGCATCTGTACAATCACCCCTTACATTTATTCCCGCATATACTGTATCGAAAATCTGGTTGTTACTTACAGTACTCTCGTCAGCAGCAGCATCCAACCATATTCCATCATACATAGTTCCTTCACCGACAATCATGTTATGAGTTATAATAGCTCCTGAACCACCCCAGTACTGTATGGCATTCTTGTCAACAATACCTGAAATGTGGTTGTAGCTGATTTCATTATCACTTCCTGAATGTCCCATAAATTGTATCGCATGTTGTCCAGAGTTGGAAATGTAATTGTGAGTAATCACAGCATTTGAAGCGCCATAACTTGCGATAGCTTCCCATGCAGTATTTGAGAATGTATTATATTCAACCAAAGCATTGTCTGCTCCTGAATAGATATAAACTCCATGACCAGAAGATGTGCTTGGCGTGTTCTGAATAATACAATTTCTTATTATTGCATTATCTGCTACATCAGAAATTATTAATCGTCCGCCAGTATTCGCATCTGAACTACCAATCATAAACCCATCAATAGTTATATCAGAAGCATATAATGAATACTGAACACCGTTAGTCCTGACAAGAATTGTTTCTTCGCCTCTACTTGTAAGTCCGTTAGGGTCAACACCTGCTTGAGCGCCGAGCAATGTGACACTTTTTTTAATTCTATATCTATCGTTTCCTGTTAACAAACCATCCCAAATATCATTCGTATAAGTCCCAGCCGCGACCTCAATCGTGTCGCCAGTAGTTGCAGCAACAAGCGCATCATTAATGGTGCAATAAGGATTATCTATTGTGCCGTCTTGTGTTGTTCCACAATCGTCATCAACATAAATTGGCGTCACCGCGCCGACGCCGCCAACCAAACCAACAACTAACGCTACTCCCAAAACTAAACTAAAAATTAAAATTTTTTTCATATTTTGTTTCTTAATAATAAATTAAATTAACTCAACTAAAACTCGACCTTTTGTTTTTATTCTATTATAAATTATCAAAAAAAAATTACAACCCCGTATAACTTTAAAAAGTCGGCTATCGGATAGCCGAACATCTATTTTCCCGCCAATTGTCCGCAGGCGGCTTTGATTTCTTCGCCTAAACTTTTTCTTACGGTTGCGCTGATTTTATTTTTGCCTAAGTAATCCTTAAACCAATCCACTTTCGCCTCGTTTGACGGCTTCAGCCCGCCCGCCGCCGTATTATAGCGGATTAAATTAACATGCAAAAGTCTCGGCTTTAAATTTGAATTGATAAATTCTATCAAATTATCCGCGTCCTCGCGCTTGTCGTTCACATCCTCCAGCATAATATATTCAAGAAAAACTTTGCGGTTGTTTTTTTCAAAATAATAATCCAAGGCCCTTCTTATTTCCGACAATTTATATCTTTTATTAATCGGCATAATATCGGACCGCTTCTTATCATCAGCCGCCGTCAACGAAATCGCTAAATTGACTTGTGGAAAATCTTTAGCAAATCTCTTGATGCCTTTGGGCAATCCCGCGGTAGATATGGAAATATGCCTTGCTCCGAAATTAAATAATCCTGCGTCAATTAATTTTTTTACGCTCTTGCTTACCTCTTCGTAATTCATAAACGGCTCGCCCATGCCCATAAAAACAATACTTTGAAAACTACCGGCTAAATGATTCTTTCTGATGTACTGTTTCCAAAACAAAACCTGGTCGGTTATCTCTTCGCTTTTTAAATTTCTTTTAAATCCCAATTTTCCTGTCGCGCAAAACCTGCAGCCCAAAGCGCAGCCCGCTTGAGATGAGACGCAAGCCGACCAATGATTTTTGACAGCGCTCAATAAGACCGTTTCAATTTGATTGCCGTCCGCCAATTTTAATAACGCCTTAAAAGATTTTTTATCGCGCGATTCCAAAACCTTCTTAACTTCAAAAGAAAGCATTTTTATCTCCCGTCCCATCTTTTCCCTCAACTCTTTGGAAATGGTCGTAATTTCAGAAAAATCAGAAACGCCGTCCTGATAAACGGCCTTAATAATCTGCCCTAATCTATAATCAGGGACTTGATTGCTCTTCAAAAATTCGCTTACTTCTTTTATTTTCATAAAATTATTTATATTATGTTTTGATTATACCACACACGCGAGGTCTTTACAAAAAATAAAAAAGAATGTAGTATATCCTGGTTCAAACAGTTCCTTGTCAATAATCAATTTTTTAAATTAAACGCTCAAAAAGGAGGTTGAAATGAAAAATTTTTTTGTTATTTTTCTCTCGCTCGTTATGTTGTCAGTTATCGCAAGTGCGGCTTGCGCGTTTGATGTTAAGCCGTATTTCAAATTAGGAACAATTGATGCTTCCGAAGAAGACCATCAGATGGCTACGGGCCACAAAATCATGATGGGAGTCGGAGTAAATGTAATCTCCGACGGCAAATTGCGAAAGGAGCTTATCGCGGAATGTTGGGCAATGACAGAGCCAACAGATGAAGACCGAGAAATACCGCACGATGGGATTGATGTTTCGGGAAAATTAAGTTACCGCTTTTACCCTAATCCAGAGACCGAGATCTATCCGTTTGCGGGATTGGGATTTGAAAGATGGAGAAGAAATTCTCCTGACGACGGAGACCAAGACAGATTTTATGGAGATCTTAACTTTATAAAAACATTTTTCGGGCTTGGCGCGAAATACAAAAATTATTATTTGGAAGCCGGAGGTCTCTTGCCTTTTTGGTCAGACACAGACAGCGGCCAGGAACCTGATGGAAAATTAGGAATAGCCATAAACGCCGGGATGACGCGAGGAAAAATTGATTTCGAATTGTTTTACACTCAAAAAGAATTTGGAGGAGATGGAAGCCAAACTGATTTCCAATTGGAACAGTATGGAATCATAATTAAGTATAAGATTTAATCAAAAAGCAGCCCGCGAACATAGGGCTGCTTTTTTTGGCCGCGCGATTTTTTTACCGGTGAAATCTTGATAACGGTTTCGGTCAAACTTCCAAAAATCAAGCGGGACTGGAATTTTTCCTTCTCCGCCAGCGATATCAATCACATAAGAAGGAAAAGCCAACCCGCTCAACCGCGCGCGAAGTTTGCTCATAATCTCAATTTCTTTGTTAAAATCAACAATAAAATGTTCGGCTCCTTCAACATAATCGCAGCGATAGATATAATACGGCTTGACGCCGATCTCAACCAATTTGGAAAACAATTCAGATAAGACATAAACATCATCATTGACCCCCTTCAAAAAGACCGATTGGGAAAACATCATGCTTGAAACCTGTTTTAATTTTTTGACCGCCTTGATTGTCGCCGGCGTAATTTCGTCTGGGTGCTCAAAATGGAGCATCAGATAAAGGGGTTGGTTTTTGACGACGCTCAAAGCCGACAAAACTTTTCTGTTCACCATCTTAGGGTCGGAGACAGGCAAGCGCGTCCCGACGCGAATGATTTTTATCTGCGGCAATTTAGTGAATTTTCGCAACGCCTTTTCCAAAATTTGAGGCGTGGTTAAAGGATCTCCGCCCGATAAAATTAACTCCTTTATCTTAGGATTTTTTTTAAGATAATTGACCATCTGGTCCAAATCATAGTCGGAAATTACGCCTTTTTGAATGTCGGAAACGCTCCGTCGGCGCGTGCAAAAACGGCAATAAGCCGCGCAATTCATCGTTAGCAAAATCAAAGCGCGATTGGAATATTTATGCACCAAACCCCTGACCGCTGTATGCTCATCTTCCAACAGCGGGTCGGCGACCGTTATCTTCCCCTTCTTTTCTTCTTCTCGAGAAGGAATGAATTGTCGCGCGATCGCCTGGCTATGTTCAGCCAATTCTTTTAAATGTTGAGATAACCGCTTAGAAAACAAAAACTTGCCAGAAGGCGGCGGCTCGTCGCCAGCAATAAATACTTGTTTCATTTAATTATTATCTTGAGACAAATTAATTACATTATTGATTAAACCATTAGAAATATAAAATGTTTTTCCTTCGTCATCGCGCAAGACGGTGGAACGCATCGTGATTTTAACAACCCGTCCTTCAAAAGTCCCGATTTTTACCCTATCGCCCATGTCGTATTGATTCTCAATTAAAATAAACAAGCCCGAAACAAAATCTTTAACTAACGACTGCGCTCCAAAACCAATCGCCAACCCAATCACGCCCGCGCCCGCCAAAATCGGCGTAATGTCCAACCCGAACAAACTTAAAACCATCAGTAAGATAATGACATAGATCACAACATTCCCAGTCGCCACAATAATCCGCCCCAGTGTCATCGCTCTTTTATCATCAACTATCCGAACCAACCGCTTAACAATCAACTTTAAAACCACCCTGCCAAAAAAGAACAGGACAATTATCCAAACCAAATCCATCCCCCTCTGCTGAATAAAATTAACCACAAATTCTTG